>ORJL010238343.1_pt1 | contig 104329 bp, 88 predicted proteins | sample 1779941 | NCBI WGS metagenome assembly ORJL01 (sample SAMEA104232317, study PRJEB22302) | groundwater metagenome | biome: forest; feature: aquifer; material: groundwater | place: USA | collected 2011-08-07 | depth 5.8 m | reverse complement strand
CGCTTCTCTTCCACGACCTGCATGAGCTTCTGGCCAAGGGTCATGCGTTGGCCATCCCTATTTCTTTGGAAGCTTCGGACACTGGTCGCTGAGCAAGCCGCCGTCTATGACGAGCGACTGTCCCGTGATATAGGACGACTCCTCGGACGCGAAGAAGACCACCGCGCCGACGCATTCGCCGGCTTTCCCGAATCGTCCCATCGGAATGTGCAGCCGATAGTGCTCCTTGAACGCCGGGTCGGCGAAGAAATCCACGTCAATCTCGGTTTCGATGATCCCCGGCGCAATGGCGTTGACGCGGATGCCGCGCGGCGCCAACTCGATCGCCAGCGACTTCGTGAGCATCTCAAGCCCGCCCTTGCTGGCGTTGTAGTGGACGGTGTCCGCCTCCGCGACGGTCGCATTGGTCGCCGAGACATTGATGATGCTGCCCCTGATCTTCCCGGCGACCATCCGTTTGGCGACGGCCTGCGAGCAGAAGAACGCCCCCTTGAGGTTGGTGTCCAGCGTGGCGTCCCAGGTCCGCTCGCTGACATCGAGACAGGACTCAATGAAGGCGACCCCGGCGTTGTTCACGAGGATGTCTATCCGCCCCAGCTTGCGCTCCGCCTCCTGCACCAGCCGCTCGATATCCGCCAGCTTGGAGACGTCCCCTTGAATGGCGTAAGCCTTGCGGCCGAGCTTCTCCACTTCCGCCACCGCGGCCTGAGCGGCCTTCTCGTTCCGGGCGTAGTTGATCGCCACGTCGCAGCCCTCGCGCGCCAGCCCCAGGCTGATCACCCTTCCGATTCCCCTGCTCCCGCCGGTGACGAGCGCCTTCTTGTCTTTCAGCCGCATGGATGATCTCCTGACCTCTCGCAAGTCGGAAAACGGAGCGCCGCGCCGCCCGCTACATCATCAGGTCTCCGCCATTGATGTCCACGGACGCGCCCGTGATGTAGGCGGACTCGTCGCCTGCAAGGAAGAGCACAAGGTCCGCCACCTCTTCCGGCGTGCCGATCCGCGGAATCGGAAACGACTTCTCGAATCGCTGAATCGTTTCGCCCGGAATGGTGCGCCGGACCATCTCCGTGTCAATCAGCCCCGGACAAACCGCGTTCACGGTGATGCCGAACGAGCCGACCTCTTTGGCCATCGCCCGCGTCAGGCCCAGCATGGCCGCCTTCGCCGCCGTATAGTGGCAACCCCCAATGGTGCTGACGCTGCGCCCGGCGGAGGAGGAGACGTTGACGATCCGGCCCCATCGCTGCTTCTTCATGATGGGGATCACCTCGCGCGAGCAGAGGAAGCACCCCTTCGCGCTCACGTCCATCACGAAATCGAACTCCTCTTCCGTGATCTGCTCCACCCGCGTCGGTTTCAGCACCCCGGCGTTGTTGACTAGGATGTGGACCGCCCCGAACGCCGCCACCGTGGCCCGGACCATCTCTCGCACCGCCGCCTCGGAGGTCACGCTGCCGGCATGGTGGATCACGCGCGAGCCGGTGGCGGCAATTTCCGCGGCCGTGGCGCGGACGCCCGTTTCATCAACGTCACTGAGGCACAAGGAGGCCCCATGGGCGGCGAAAAGGCGCGCGATCGCAGCCCCCATGCCACGCTGCGCCCCCGTCACGATGGCGACGCGTCCCTCAAGTGATTGGCTCATTTCATGCCCATCCTTCCTCGGCTTTCCGACGCGTCAATCCGGCACGTTGGGTTGCGCGCTCTTCCATGAACGCAGGTGCTTGCGCATCAACGACCAGGCCTTGGCCTCGTCGCGCTTCACGAACGCCTCGGCGATCTGCCTATGTGTGACAGTGTCATGACGCTTGGACCAGCCCGCCACCTCGCGCGCCGCGCGCGTGAAATACTCCTCGAGCACACCGGCCATCTCCCTCACGAACTCGTTCCCCGTCGCCTCAAGGATGGTCCGGTGGAACATCAGGCCCGACTCTTTGCGGCGCCCGACGCGGTTCTCGGCCGCAGCCGGCTCATGTTCCTGCGCCAGCTTCATGAGTCTCTTGAGATGTTCGTCCGACGCGTTCCGAACGGCGACGTCAATGACCCCCAATTCCAGCGCCCGCCGGAGCTGGTACAAGTCCTCCAGCGTTCCGTGATGCGCCGCGTACAATGGCAGCATCCTGGCCAGCACCGACGCGGGGTTGGGGCACGAGACCAGCAGGCCGACCCCCTGCCGGGCACGCAGGATGCCCAGCGCTTGCAGCCGCGCCGCCGCCTCCCGGACCGCGCGCACGGAAACGCCAAACTCTTTCGCAAGCTCCCGTTCCGTGCCAAGGCGATCGTGCTGAACCAGTTTCTTCCGGTCAATCTTGTCGATGATTCGCAGGAAGAGCGTCTCGCTGAGTTTCTCGTCGAGAATCGGCGAAGACTTCTGCGTGCTCATTCCCCGCTACTCCCAACCATGTCGTTTGCGACAAACATAGTGTCATAATGTCATAACTATGAGTTCATGTCAACCCCCGACCTGCGCAGAAGGTCATGTCCCCAATTCACAAGGGGGTGGTGCGCGTCGAGTGCGGCATCAAGCAAGACGTTCCCACCGGACCAAATCCAGGCGCGACGCGCCGAAGGTGTGCAGCCTAAGTCGATCAACAATGCGCTGTCGGCATTGCGGGCAACGTGGAACCGGGGTATCAAGCGGGGTGTCCTGAAAGACAATCCCTTCGGTAAGCTCGACAGGTTGCAGGAAATCCCGCGTCCGATAGTACCGCTGACGGCAGACGAAGAAAAGAAGCTCCTGGCCGCCTGTGCACCGGACATGGAACTTGACGCCTTTGTACGTTTGGCACTTGATAGCGGATGCCGGGCCGGGGAACTGTGCAACCTGCGCGTTGCGAACCTCGACCTTGACAACGGCATGGGCCGGATCGAGTGCAACACGGAATGGAAGTCAAAGACCAGGCGCAACCGGCCTATGGCGTTCACGCCGGTTACGGCGACCCGTGTCGGGCTGTGGCTTGCGGGGCGCGATGGCAGTCCGTATGTCTTCCGCACGGCACAGGACACACGGCCACGAGACACCTACTACCGCCTTGCCGCACGGTTCAAGTCGGCGGTGGACGATGCCAAGCTGACCCGCAACGTAACGTTCCAAGACCTGCGTCGAACGGTTGGCGGCCTACTTGCGGAACGCGGCGTCAATCAGCGCGTGGCAATGGAGTATCTTGGACACACGGACATTGCGACTACGGCCCGCTTCTATCAGGCCGTGAGGCCGGACATACTTCATGGCGTGGTGGTGAATCTCCGGCCCACCGGAACGGGAGAATGACGCCGTGAAGTGCTTTGACGCCACGCTGACGCCACACGAGACGGAAAGACGGAATCGGCAGGCACGCGGAAAGGACAAGGCCGGGCGGCGTATCTTGCCGTCCGGCCTTGCTTTGCGAATGGTGCCGAAGGCGGGATTTGAACCCGCAAGGGCTTACACCCACTAGGTCCTGAACCTAGCGCGTCTGCCAATTCCGCCACTTCGGCATAGCAGTGCAGATTCACATTTTAGCGGCCGTTGGCGGCACTGTCAACCGAATGACATTGCGGGCCGTCAGTACCCCCACTCCCCCCGCGAGGCGGCCCAGAAGTAGAGGACGCCGGCCACCGCGACGGCCCAGCAGTACCACGCGAACCAGTGCAGGCGCGCGGCGCGCACGATGCGCAGGAGCAACCACAGCGCGACGATCCCGCTGACAAGCGCGGCTCCCACCCCCGCCAGAAGCGGGACGAGTTGGTCGTGCGGCAGTGACGTGATCTTGCGCCCCTCCAGCAGCGCCGCGCCCAGGATGACCGGCACGGCGAGTAGGAAGCTGAACCGCGCGGCCTGCTCGCGCTCCACGCCGCACATCAGGCCGGCGGAGATGGTGCTGCCCGAGCGGCTGATGCCCGGAAGGATAGCCACCGCTTGCGCAAGACCAATGACGAGGCTGTCGCGCAGACGGACTTTCCCGGTGTGCCGCAGAAGGCTGTACGGACGAGTCAGCCAGAGGACTTCGCCGGTGATGAAGATCATCGCCGCGGTCAGGATCGGGCTTGCGAAGGCCTGCTCAACAACACGTTTTGCCGCGACCCCTGCCAGCGCCGCGGGGAGCGTGCCCAGGACGATGTACCAGCCGTAGCGGAATTCGGCGCAATCGCTCCAGACCAAGCGCCAACCGTCGCTCTTGAGCCGCCAGAGACCGCGAAACCAGCCGCCGAGCAGATCGCGGATGTCGCGCCAGAAGAAGAGCACGACCGCCGCGAGCGTCCCGACGTGCAGCGCCACTTCCCACAGGACCCCTTCGGTCTCGATCCCCAGCAGCGACTCGAACATGCCCAGATGCCCGGAGCTGCTGACCGGAAGGAACTCGGTCGCGCCCTGGAGCAGGCCCATGAGTATCGCGTGAAAAAGGCTCATCTCATTTCCCTATGCAGAAGTCCGAGAAGATGCGATCCAGGACCTCCTCTGTCACGGAGCCGCCGGTGCATTCGGCGAGCGCCTGGAGCGCCTCGCGCAGGTCGGCTGCCAGCAACTCCATCGTCTGCCCTTCGGCGGAATCTGCGGCGCGTTCCAGCGCGGCGTGCGCCCGGTGCAGCAGTTCGTCCTGTCGGGCACTGACGATGAGACCACCCGCTGCGCGGTCCACACGGCCCGATTCGACTCGGGCGCAAATCGCCTCAAGCAGGCCGCCGATCCCCGCTCCGGTCACGGCGGAGACGGAAATCGCCTGCACTCCCTTTGGCAGGATGCCGGCCCACTCCGACCGGCAAGGGCCCAGGTCCGACTTATTCAATACGAAAATGGGGGCAGAGGGAGCCACGGCGGCTACGGCCTCGCATGCATCGGGCCCCGGCAGCGCAGAGGCATCCAGGACGCACAGTGCGATGTCCGCTTGGCGGAGCGATTGCCGCGAGCGGTTCACCGCCAGCGCCTCGACCTCATCGAGGGGCGGACGCACTCCGGCGGTGTCCACCAGAAGCAGGTCAAGTCCCTCCGCGCCGGTGGACGCCTCTATCGTATCGCGGGTGGTGCCCGGATGGGGCGAGACGATGGCGCGGTTCTCGTTCAGAATTCGGTTAAAAAGGCTGGACTTTCCTGCGTTGGGAGGGCCGAAGAACAAGACGCGGATGCTCGTGCGCGTCACACGCCCGGCATCGCGCCGCTCGACCAATTCGGCAAGACGGCAGCGCATCGGCGCCAAGCGCTCAACCGCCTGAGAGAAGCTCAGAATCTCGACGTCCTGATCGGCAAAGTCGAGCGAAAGCTCGATCAGCGCGGCCAGTTCCGTCATCTCCTCGCGCAGGCTCGCTATGGCGCGCGCCAGTCCACCCTCCAGCGCCCCCAGCGCAGCGCGGTATTCGCCTTCGTCGCGGGCGCGGATGAGCGCCTCGACGGCTTCCGCCTGGGCCAGGTCGAGCCGGCCGTTCAGAAAGGCGCGACGCGTGAACTCTCCGGGTCCGGCGGGACGCGCCCCTCGGCGGATGAATTCCTCCACAAGGGCGCGCAGCAGCGCGTGGTTCCCGAAGGTGTGAATCTCGACAACGTCTTCGCGCGTGTACGAGGCGGGGGCGCGCATGAGGTAGAGGCGGGCGGGAAAGCGAAGTCCCTTCAGCGTGAGCGCTGCGTCGAATGACCGATAGGTCCGATCCGTCGGATCGGACACGTCGTCGGCATTCAAAAGAGTGCGCACAATGGACAGCGACTCGGGGCCGCTGAGGCGGACGATGGCGCGCGCGGAATCACCCGCGGCGGTGGAGACAGCGACGATGGTGTCCGCAGCAGGGGGCGCAGAGTGGTTGGCAGTGGACTGTTTCATAATCGTCTTTACACGCACGGGGGCGACGAAATGACGAATGACGAAAGGATGCCCAAAGCACACGAAACCCGAAGGGTGAAAAGGGGTCAGGCGTCTTTTCGCAACGGCGAAAAGCAGCCTGACCCCTTCTCTGCCGTCATCCCCTTCCCATCACTTGGATCGCTTCGGCCGCGAGGGGGCTTCGACGACTTCCTTGACGTCGAAGTGCCCGGACGTCTCCATGTGGCGGATCTGGTGCTTGATGAGCCGCTGTTCAAGGATGCCCAAGAACGTGCTGGTCAGCCAGTAGAGCGTCAGGCCCGAGGCCATGCCATAGAGCATGAAACCGAAAACGATCGGCATGAACATCATCATCTTCTGCGTCTGTGCCTGCTGCGGGTCGGCCGGCTTGGGCATCGTCATCTGCTGCACCACCCAGCTGATCACCATGAGCACTGGCAGAACGTTGATGGGCCAGCCGCTCATGTAGGTGATCGTGTCGGGTTGCGCCAGGTCGCTGATCCAGGAAACGAACCCCTGCTGCCGCAGCCCGATGGAACTGCCGAGCATGCGATAGAGGCCGAAGAAGATCGGTATCTGCAAGAGCATGGGCATGCAGCCGCTCATCGGGTTGGCGTTGTGTCGGCGGTAGAGTTCCATCATCTCGCGCCCCTGCCGCTGCTTGTCATCTTTGTACTTTTCCTGGAGCGACTTGACGTGAGGCTGGAGGCGCTGCATTTTGTGCATCGCGATTTGCCCCTTGCGCGTGAGGGGGAAGAGCGCCACCTTGACCAGGATCGTCATCAGGATGATCCCCACCCCGTAGTTCGGGATGATCCTGTAGAAGAGGTTCAGCAGCAAGAGCAGGGGCCGACTGATAAAAGCGAAGACGCCGTAGTCGAGCAGCCCCGGAAGGTTGGGGTATTCCTTCAAAACTTTCTGTTCTTTGGGGCCGAGGAAGTAGCGATAGTCGTCGGCAATCACGCCGTGCGCCGGGATCGTTCGCTGCTCGGTGAGCAGGCTGACGGCGACATTGTCGAGCTTCGCCTTCCCCCCCCACTGCGTCACCGTTTCGTCGCTTTGCGGGAGGTAGCGGATTTGGACGGATTTGACCGTGCCGGACTCTCCCGCAGCGCCCTGCGGAACGACCGGCTCAATCACGGCGGCGAAGTAGCGATTCTCCGCGCCCGCCCAAAGGATCGGGCCGCGCGGGTCGTTAAGCGTGTCATACTCCAACTTGCGAACCTTCGCAGCGGTCTTTGTGGTGATTCCCACCCCGCCGTTCTTGGCGCGCCAGCCGATCGCCCCCATCGGCGCGGCGTCACCCGAGCGCTCGGGCACGATGCGCGCGGCGCCCCAGAGGATGTACTGCAGCGGAAGCGGCGTCTCGGAGGTATTCTCAAACTTCAGCTTCACGCCAATGTCGTACTTTCCCGGCGTGAACTGGAACTCCTTGCTGACCTTCAGGCCATTCTCGAAACTTGCGGTGAAGGTGAGTACGTCCCCCTCCCGCTTGACGTCGTAAATTGCCTTCTCCAGCGGAAGGAGGCCGGCCGGGTCCGTTATGCCAAGAGTACACTCCCCTGTCTCAGCGGCGGACAGCAGCAGCACCCCCTCAGTCTTGCCGATTTCCGCAGGATAATCCGTCAGTCGCGCGCTGGTCAGGCACCCCCCGCGGTTGGACCAAGTGAGGTCATAGCGCAGAAGCTCGCCCATACCCACATGGATAGCTTCCTCCAGCTTGGCCTCGGTGCTGGGCTGGACGACGGGGGCGGGGAGCTGTTCTTCAGGCTGAACTGCGGGGGGCAGCGTCGTCGTGGGCACGCTTGCCGCGGGCGCCTGCGTGTCACGCGGAGCCTGCATCTTCTGCGACACAAGGATGAATGCGACGGTGATGGCGCCGATGAGAGAGAAGGCCAGAAGCGTGCGTCGGTCCACTCGTTGTTCCTCTGAGGATAAAGTTCACTCGGAACGGCGGCCACAGGCCGCCGGACTGGCCGGGAGACGCCTGGCAGCCCGCTGAAAAAGTGTGGCACAGGCGCCTCGCCTGTGAGAACCACAGCCGGGGGCGGCTGTGCCACACCGGCTTCCGACAAAGCCGAGACTCTCTTGGACCGCAGCCCTGGCTTTTTCAACGGGCTGCCGGCCCTGCTACCTCCCCTCGCGGAGCCGGTCCCCCAACGAACGGTCCAGTTCCTTGACCGCGTAGATCTTTCGGACCGTTGTCTCGACGTCGTACTTGACTTTAATGAAGCGCACCATGGTGCCGTCGAACAGAATGTAGCAGGCGCGCGGGTCGTTGTCCCGTGGCTGGCCAATGGAGCCGACATTGATGATCGTCTTGCTGGCCGTGATGCGATACACGTAGTCCAACTCCTCCGGCGAGCGGTAGGTCATGTCCTCAGTCCAGATGCCGGGCACATGCGTGTGCCCGACGAAGCAGAGGTGCTCGACCTGAGAGAAAATGCGCTCCATCTTGTTCGGGTTGCGCACATCGGTGGTATAGATGTACTCGCGCGTCGGGTCCGACGGCGAGCCGTGCACCAACAGGGTGCCGTTGCCCGAGTAAATGCGGGGCATGCCGCCCATGAAATCCCAGCGGCGGGCGTTCGCCTCGCGGTCGTCACCGAGCATGTCGAACTGTTTGGCGGTCCACTTGACCGCGCCCGTGGCGCGCGGGTTGAACCCCTGGGTCTGCGCCTCAAAGAGGACTGCCTCCTCGTGATTGCCCAGGAGGCAGAGGCGGAATTCGGCGGCCATGTCAATGCAGGGGCAGGGGTCCGGCCCGTACCCGACGAGGTCTCCCAGGCAGATAATATCGCTCACCCCACGACGCTTGATATCGTCAAGCGCCGCCTGGAACGCTTCCAGATTACTGTGAACGTCGGAGATTATCGCTTGCATGTCACCAACATTAGCGAAGTTTCACTTTTCGGCATGATCGCTGAGACGGCCACGGACGCGCAGGTCCATCCTGAAACGGCGCGCGCACTCCGGGCAACGGGCCCAGGGCGGCAGCTTCTCCATCGCCGCGTCGCAGAAGGGGCAATGCAACTCGGCGTCCTCAACCAGCATGCGAGGGACGCCCTCCTCGATCCGATACGCCGCGCGACATTCCGTGCAGCGCAGTTGCCCGGAGACTTCCTCCAGCGTGCCAAGGCACCAGGGACACACCAACAGGGATCGCAGGAGTCCTTCCGTCATCTCTCGCCCACCAAACAGCGGGGGGGGCAAGCCCGCCGCACCAGAGGAAACGAGAAGAGTATATTTTATCAGCCCTGGGGCAGATGCGCAAGAAACGGATGCCAATTGACTATTGACCATTGCCCACTGACCATTGCTTTCACGCGCTCAACCCGCCGTCCACGGCCAGGATCTGGCCAGTAACAAAGTCGGTCCCTTCAATCAGGCTGAGGATGGCCCCGGCGACATCCTCCGGCGTGGCCACGCGCTTCATCGGCGTCTGAAGCTGCGCGCCGCGCACGAACGCCTTTTGCTCCTTCACCCAGCGGGTGGTGACCACGCCGGGGGCGACCGCATTCACTCGGATGGCCGGCGCCAACTGCCTGGCCAGGACGCGCGTGAGCAGGTTGAGCGCGGCCTTGGAGGCGCAGTAGGGAATAGAGCTTCCGCGTCCCAGGACCGCCGCCATGGAGGAGACGTTGACGATCACCCCCCCGCCGGCGGCCTGCATGTGCGGGGCCGCCGCGCGCGCGCAGAAGAACGGCCCTTTCAGGTTCACCGCCATCGTCCGGTTCCAGATTTCGTCGGTCAGGCCGTCCATGTCGCGAAAATCAACGAACGCCGTCCAAGCGGCGTTGTTGATAAGGACCTCCAGATGCCCCAACTCGCGGACGGTTTGCTCCACCATCGCCACCACCTGGGCGTTGTCGGCCACGTCGGCGCGAATGGCCAGCGCCTTGCGTCCCAGCGCGCGAATCTCCGAGGCGGTCGCTTCCGCCTCGGCCTCGGAGCGGGAATAATTCACGACGACATCGGCCCCCCTGGCGGCCAGCAGCAGCGCCGTCGCGCGGCCGATGCCGGTTCCGCCGCCGGTCACGAGAGCTACTTTTCCGGCAACATTCATCGCAGATTCCTGTTGATGATTGGGCAGAACCGCCAAGTCGCCAAGCCGCCAAGAACGACTGCGCTGATGCCCTGTTGGAAATGCGGAGTTCAATATACCAAAAGAGCCGATGGGGGGAAAGCGGAGGTTGGCGTAAGCGGGTGGAGCGCGCTGTCCTCAGCACGCCGCACGGCTTTCAGGCGAGGATCTTGGAGCACCTTAGGCGTGGTCGCTTCGACTGAACTCAGGGCAGGCGCGCGGTCCGCCGAGGTTCAGATGCACACCCTGTTCCCCCCCGCCTGTTTCGCACGGTACATGGCCTGATCGGCCCCGGCGATGAGGGATTCCTTGTCCGAGGCGCTGGTGGGAACGCAGGCGACGCCCATGCTGGTGCGGAGGAAGTCGACCATTCGGCTGCCATCCACCTTGAACCGGTGGCTTTCAAGGCGCTCGCGAATGCGCTCGGCGACAATCTGCGACTCGTCCTGGTTCGTGTTGGGGAGGATGACGAGGAACTCGTCCCCGCCCATGCGCCCCACCAGGTCGCTGGCGCGCGCGCCGACTTTGAGCATCGTGCCGATCTCGGCCAGGATGGCGTTGCCGACCTGGTGTCCGAATTCGTCATTGACGCGCTTGAAACCGTCCATGTCCATGTAGATGACGGAAAGCGGAGTGTGGAAGTGGCGCGCGATGCGCAGTTCCTCGTCCAGGCGGCGGTCGAGGTAGCGGTAGTTGTAGACGGTGGTGAGCGCGTCAATGAAGGTCAGTTCCTCGATCTTACGGCGCGAGGCGGTTGTGGTCTGGCGCATGCAGAGCCACTGCACGATGCTGAGCAGAATCGCCCCGCCCAGCAGCACGCACAGGCCGATGGTCTGCATCTGCTTGAAGATATGCTGCTCAAATGCCTTCGGGAAGAGGAGGCAGAGGATCACGTAGATCGCCAGGATGATGGTGAGCAGGTTGGTGAGGACGAAAACGAGGCGGAAGCGCCGATAGATTTCGTCCAGCTCCTTCAAGTCCACGCCGGCGCGCGCCTTCTGCGTCAGTTGGACTGTCTCCTGCTGGCGGTCGGGCATCAGTTCCCTTCCTGACTGGTAACGATTCTTCCAACTAATGTATAGAGACGGGGAGGGAAATGCAAGGAGGGAAGCGGCAACGGCGACGGCTTCCACCACAGAGGGCACAGAGGACGGCGAAACCGGGCAACGGAAACGGCAACGGCATTCAACCGCCATGACGCCAAGGACGCCAAGAATGGCGGGAGAGGGCTACGGAAACGGCGCTCACACGGAGGCGCGAAGAGCAACGATTTGCGATTTGACAGCAACAACAAGCGCTGGGGACAGCGCGCTCCAGCGAGAGTGCGCGGCGTACCGCGCACGACATGTTCTGCATTTTGCACTTCTTTGCCCTCCGCGTTTCCGCGCCTCCGCGTGAGCTTCCTTGCTGCGGTTGACGAGTCGGAGTGGCGGGGCTATACTGGCTCGACAAATCAGGGGATCGAGGTCCAGGACTATGACACGCGATGCGCATGTGCCCGTGACGCGCGAGGGAGCCGTCGGCGCCCTCAAGCTGCTGATGATCGTCCTGGCGGCCTCCACGTTCTGGAACGCCGGCGCCGCGCTGAACCAGGAGTTCCGCGCGCAGTCGCTGGTGACCGCCACCCCCTTCCTGCGCGGGGCCAGCCGCTTGTTCATCGGCACGGAGACTACGGGGCGGTTCGAAGACCGCCTGGAGGTCTTCTGGTCGGCCAATCACCGCGCCGTGGCACTGTCGGCCATGCTGCTGGCGACCATGCTGCTGGTGGCTCGGTACCTGGTGATGGGGCGGATGATTGACTACCTCTACCTGGAGTCGGAGGCGCGCGACCGGCGCATCTACAGCGGATTCGTGGCGAATATCTTCGTGACCCTCCTGCACGCGGGGGCGGTCTACGGACTTATCGCGGTGGGCGATAGCGCCCACGCTCCGATGGTGCCGGTCACCCTCATGGCCCTGCTGGCGATCAATCTGCTCTGGGTAGGCGGGGTCCTTGCAACGGCTAAGCCGCCGGAGCGACGGCCGCTAAGAGGGCTGAAGTACCTGATGCTGACCAGCGGCTGCGCGCTGCTGCTGCTGTTCTACCTGACTTGGTCCATGGAAGCTGTTCGCCCGCCCGGCGGGGTGACGCACAACTTCAAGATGTTCCAACTGCCCTGGCTGGTACTGCCTCCGCCGCCCGCGAACGAGGGGATCCAGATGTATGGCTCCAAGATGATCCTGCTGGCCGCGGCGGTGGCGATTCTGCTCTGTCTGGCAGATGCGTGGGTGCAGAGTGCGATCTACCTTCCACGCAAGAAGCCGGTGAAGCTCCCCGCTTAAATCACGCCGGCTCCGAGCAGACCCTGTTACGGCCCCCCATCTTGGCCCGAAAGAGGCGCGCATCCACTTCCAGGATGAGCTCAGCGATGGTCTGTCCATCGGCGGGGTAGCGCACGACCCCCGCGCTGATCGTCACCGGGCTTCCCCCCTCGCTCAACACCGGTTCCTGCTCGATCGCCTCCCGGAGGCGCTCCGTCAGCCGCGTCGGGTCGAATATCTGCCCCGCTGCGGAACTGATCTCCGGCATGAGCATGATGAACTCTTCCCCGCCGAAGCGCGCCACAGTGTCCATGCGGCGCAGACTCTTGGTGAGCACCCGCGCGAAATGCCGCAGCAGGTCGTCCCCCGCCACGTGTCCGAAGCGGTCGTTGTAGTGCTTGAAATGGTCTATGTCGGCCAGCGCGATGGCGAAGCGCGACTCGCCGCGGCGCGCGCGCTCCAACTCCGCTTCGGCGGCATGAAGGAACTGGCGGCGATTGTAGAGGCCGGTGAGTTCATCGCGCACGGCCTGCTCTTGGGCGGAGCGGGCCCAGGCCTGCAAACTGGAGCAGGTGGCTTCGAGCGCACGGATGCGCTCCGCCTGGGCGAGGTTCTGCTGTTCGACGTGGTTCAACTGTTCGCGCAGGACGCGCTCGGCGGCGCGCGCGTCGCGCATGGCCGTGCCGACGCGCAGGGCGGTCGCCAACTCCGCCGGGGTGCAGCCGGCGCGCATCTGGAAGTCCGCGCCGCCGGCTTGGACCGGGCCGAATCCCACGAGAAACGCGTCGGGGCAGAGCTGTCGCACCGACTGGATCAGGGATTGCAGCGCCAAGCCGGAATAGGAAGGGAGCAAGACGGCAGTGGCCGGCGCGCGCGCCAGAATCGCCTCGGCCTCCGCCTGGTCCGCGTAGGGTAGCGCAAACCATCCCGCGGCGCGGAGGAGTTGCTCAAGAGCGCTGAAGTCCCGGAATGCCGCAGGGATGAGCACCCTGTTCGCGACCAACTGCGCCATCCTATGCTCCAGTGCGCGCGCGTCTCTTACGCGGCAAGCACTTTATCGCAGAAGAGACCCGCCAGCCTGGCGTCGAACTGGCGGCCTGCGTGCGCCATCAATTCGGTTGCCGCGTTGCGGTGGCTCATGGCCGGACGGTACGGACGCTCAGACGTCATTGCATCAAAGGCGTCGGCAATAGTCAAGATGCGCGCCAGCATCGGGATATCCGCACCGCAAAGGTGGTCCGGGTAGCCCTGTCCATCCATCCGCTCATGGTGATGCCGGATGAGCGGCCGGAGCGGGCGAAGGAAGTCCAGCGGCTTGACGATGACCTCGCCGGTGGAGGGATGCTCCTGCACGAGGTTGCGTTCCTCGGGGGTGAGCCGCGAGGGCTTCTCAAGGATGGACTCGTGAACGCCGATTTTGCCGATATCGTGCAGGCATGCGGCGCGGCGCAGCAGTTCGATCTCGGCCGGATTGGATCCCATGGCCTGTGCCAGCGCACAGGCGTACTGGCTGACCCGCCGGGAGTGCCCGCTGGTGTAATGGTCCTTGGCTTCGAGCGTGTTCACCAGCGCCTCGATCACCGCCACGCAGCGCTCCTCCAGAGTGCGGTAGAGCGCGGCGTTTTCCACGACCGGGGCGATCTGGCGGGCGACCGCGTTGACCAGTTCGCGCCCTTGATCGTCGAACGCCTGGCCGTTGGCGCGGTCACAAAGGCTGATGATCCCCAAGGTCCGCCGGTAGTGGACGACGGGCACGCAGAGGAATGAGTCGGTCCGATACGAGCGTCCCGGCGTGGGGCGCAGCGAGGGATGGTCCTGAATATCCTTGACCAGCAACGGAACCTGATCGGACGCGACGCGGCCGGCGATGCCGTCGGCGAGCCCCTGGCGGGTGCCCACCAGCCGCCCGGCGCGAGCGGCGTCGCAGCCGCACAGGACCAGCGAATCCCCTTCCCTGAGCATGATGGAGCCTGCGCCGGCCCCGAGCCGCTCCATCAGCCGACGCGTGAGGTATTCCATCAGCCGGTTGATGTCCTGTTCCGTCGCGGCCAATTCGCCGAGTTCGCTGAAGACTTCGATCTCCCCTTGGTACTGGTCAATGAGCAGGCGCGCCTCCTCCAACTCGGAGCCGGTGCGGCGGACCTTCTCGGCGAGGAGCAGGCGGTGGCGCGCGAGTTCGGCGTTGGTTTCCTTGAGGCGCTGGATCAGTTCCCGGTTCTCGCGTTCGATGCGCGCCGTCTGCAGGGAACGGGAGACGACTTTGCGCAACTCTTCGATGTTGAACGGCTTGGTGACATAGTCATCCACGCCATGCCGCAGCGCGCGGACGGCGGTCTCCACGGTCGCATAGCCGGTGATCATCACCACCGGCAGGTCGGGCTTGAGCGCTTTGAGCCGCGTGACCAGTTCGAAGCCGTCCATTCCGGGCATCTTCAGGTCGGTGATGACCATGTCAACCGGCTCGCGCCCGACGTGGTCAAGCGCATCGGCGGCGTTGTGCGCGGCGGCTACTTGGTAACCCTCGCGGCCCAGGAGCACCGCCAGAAATTCGCAAATCTTCTTCTCGTCGTCCACAACCAGGATATGCGCCTGTGTGGCCATTAGCATCTCCCATTAGGTGTCCGCGGGCAGCCATACCGCAAAGCAGGTTCCGGCCCCCTCTGCGCTGGCGGCGCTGAGCCGCCCGCCGTGACTTCGAACAATTCCATAGGCCCTTGCGAGGCCGACTCCATCGCCGTTTCCGGAACGTCCCGCATGGAACGGATCGAACGCCTTCGGCAGTTCCTCAGCGGGGATGGCGGGACCGTTGTCCCGGAACGTCAGTTCCACCCCATTGCCGCAGGGGCGAGCGGCGACCTGGATGCAGCCGTTGCCGTTCATGACCGCTTCGGCTTGGCCGATGAGGATGCGGAAGGCGTCGCGCAACTGGTCCGCATCGCCGAGGACGCCCGGCAGCGCGTCCGGCAATGCGACGTCTATCCGGGTTTCGTGATGCCCGCTGGAGAAGCCCCTCAGCTTCACGGCCTCTGCGACCAACTCGTTCAGCGCCACCGGCTCACGGCGCGGCGGCCGCTGCTGCGCGTAGGTCAGCAGTTGGCGGACGACCTCTGCAATGCGGTCGGCCTCCTCCTTCATCGAGCGCAGCACGCCGGAGAGCTGCAGGTCGGAGGCGCGATCATCGGCAAGCATCTGCAACCAGCCGCTGATGGTGGTCAAGGGGTTGTTGACTTCGTGCGCGACCCCCAGCGCCATGCGCGCCAGCGGCTCCGCGCATTCCGACTGCCGTTCCCTCAGGCGAACCAGTTCCCGCCGCATCTCCACGCGCTCCAGCGCCGTCAGGAGTTCCTCCGCTGGGACCGGCTTGAGCAGATACAGGTCCGCCCCAAGCGACAGCGCATCGGCGGCGGTCTGCCGCAGACCGGGGTGCGCGACAGCGATGACCCCCATCTCGGGCCGGAACTGCCGCACAGTCTTGATCAGTTCGAGATCCCGATCGCGCAGTCCTTCCAAGTCAATCAACACGGCATCGCGCGGCTCGGAGAGCGCCAGCGCCAGCCCCTGGAAAAGCCCTTCGCCAAGCTGGACGACCACCTCACGCTTCGCCAGTGCGTCCGCCAGGTCGGCGAAGTGCGCCGGGGTTCGGCTGATCACCAGGATTTTTCGGAGCAGGGTCATGCCGAGCCCCTCGCGGGAAGTTCCAGCGTGACGCAAGTGCCCTCTCCCTGTCGGCTGTCGAGTCGAAGGACGCCGCCGTGGTCCTCGACGATGCGCCTGGTAATGCAGAGTCCCAGACCGGTCCCCTCCGGCTTGGTGGTGAAGAACGGCTGGAAAAGTTGCTCCTGCAATTCGGACGGGATGCCGCAGCCGGTGTCGCGCACGCTGACTGTCACGTGGCCGTTGGGGCCGGGGCGGGCGCACAGGTCGATCCGCCCCCCCTGCGGCATCGCCTGGCGCGCGTTGGCCAGAAGGTTCAGCATCGCCTGTTTCAACCCCCCTATTCTTCCGCAAACGGGCGGAAGGTCAGGCTCGATTCGGGTTTCGAGGGCAATCCCGCTCTTTTCCATCTCGCACTTGACAAGGGTGGCGACCTCGTCGAGCAGACTCTTCAGGTCGAGTTCGGCCGTTCGTTCCACCGCGCCGCGTGCGACCTGCTGCAGATTGCGGGTGAGGCTACCGACGCGCTGCACCTCTCCGAGCAGAAGTTCCACTGTGGGTCGGCTGGGGCTATCGGCCAGGTCGCCGCGAAGCACTTCGAGCCAGCCGCTCAAGATCGTGAGAGCGTTGTTGATCTCGTGGGCGACGTTGCTGGAAATCTCTCCCAATCCGCAGAGTTGTTGGAAGCGGGCGGGGATGGCTATGGGCTCCTGGTTGCGGATCAGCGCCACCAAAGAGGGATCGCGCGAGGGAGCGAGGTTGAACATCTCCAGGAAGACCGGCTCTCCTCCCGGGGTGCACCCACGGATGCGCACGGGACGCGTCGGCGTTTCAGCCTGGAGCGCGGGGATGCGCCATTCCCGGAGCGCCTCGCGCAGCGGTTGCCCCAGCAGTTCCTGTCCCACGCCGAATTGCCCCGTATCGCCATGAAGCCCGGTGATGACGCCGCGCTCATCCATCAGCAGGACGGCGAGTCTGATCGGCTCCATTCCAGCATCCCCGGAAATTACCATTCCACTTTCTGCGGCCAAAGCGCTCTCAAGGCAGAACCCAACGGCGGAACCCGTGACACACGTCAGGGCCCGTTAAAGCCGCGCTGATAATAGTAACATTCGCTACGAAATACAAGGGAGAGTTGGAGAAATCCTGCACCTTCACCAAATGCTGTCGCCTGCCGGAACCGTGTCTAACTGACACATCTGCGCCCACATCGCATTGGCTCCCTGCGCCAGACTGCGACACTGCGCATGATCTGTCTTGACGCAGGACTCAACGGCTCTTCCACTTGTGATGATCCTTCATGGTTCGCAGGATCGCTTTCCATCGCTTCTTCTCCCCGATCTGGAGCCGGACATCCTGCTGAATCTGAAGATGCCGGAGTTCTTTCCGTTGGCGCAGATAGCTCTCAAAGCGTTCGATGCCGATGAGTCCAGCGGCAAGGGCCCGCTGGACCGCGCAACCAGGCTCTCCGGTGTGGGAACAATCGCTGAAACGGCACTCCGGGGCATACCCCTCAATGTCGCCGAAGGAATGACCGAGCGCCTCTCCATCGGCCCAAAGCTGAATCTCCCGCATGCCGGGTGTGTCGATGAGCGCCGCGCCATTGGACAACGGGATGAGTTGCCGGCGGGTCGTCGTGTGTCGGCCACGACTGTCCTTCTCCCGTACAGGCTGCGTCTTGAAGACATTGTGCCCGATCAGCGCGTTGATGAGAGCGGACTTGCCCACGCCGGAGGAACCGAGCAACGCGCCCGTTGTCCCTGCGGGGAGGTACTCCAGGAGTTTGGCGATTCCTTCGTCCTTCGTCGCGCTCACCAACAGCACGGGCGCGCCGCGAGCGACGCTTTCCGCCTCCGCAAGAGTCTGCGCGCGGTTCTCGCAGAGATCCGCCTTGTTGAGAAGAATGACGGGCGCGACCCCTGAGCTGTATGACAATGTGAGGTAACGCTCGATGCGGCGGAGGTTAAAGTCGTGGTCGAGACCGCTCACGAGGAAGACCGTATCCACGTTCGCGGCAACCACCTGCTCCTCCGTCCGATCTCCAGCCGCCTTGCGTACGAATGCCGACCGGCGCGGCAACACGCCATGGATCGTGCAGCGGCTTTCACCGGCGTGCGGCTGCGCCGCCACCCAGTCGCCTACTGCGGGCATGTCCAAAGGGATTTCTGCGTTGTGCCGCATGCGACCGCTCACTTCCGCCAGCCACTCCCCATGTTCGGTCAGAACAGAGTACAGGCCGCGGTGTTCGCAACTGACGCGCGCCGGGATAAGGCCTTCATTTCTCTGCAATCTAAAGGTATTCTCCCATACCGGAGACCAGCCAATGTGATTGAGCGACTCTTCCCGCCTGAGGTTCTGTGTCACGGTTCATGTCCTTGTTCAAGTTGCTGTCCTGTGGCGCACGGTATCACTCTGGCAAGGCCCGTGCGGGCATGCAGAGTATGGGCAAGGTGCGCCGCGCGTCGTGACACGTCACGACGCCGCTTTTGGCAAATTGGATTGATGTGGCGCGCATGGCCGGAACGGCCGCGAGGCGGGCAGGGAACTCAGTGAGCGGACGGACTAGACAAGACGATCCCTGAACAGACCTACGCCTCGGCGCCACAGACAGCAACACTCTCAGACATCCAGATTCCTCCACACGAGGACAAGGACACGACGTACGCTGAATCTATACCAAACGGACAGGTTGAAAGCAAGAGAATGCTACGGGGAGTCGAAGTCAAATATCTTCCCCGGATTGAGGACGAGGTTGGGGTCGAGGGCGAGCTTGACGGCGCGCATCATCTCCAGGGCCGGCTCGGACACGACCAGGGGCATGTATCTCTTGCGTTTGTGGCCGATGCCGTGCTCGCCGGAAAGGGTGCCGCCGAGGGAGGCGGTGAGCTTGTAGAGGTCGGTGAGGATGCGCGGGCAGATCGCGGCCCAATGCTCGGAGGACCAGGAGGGATCCGCCAGGACATGGCTGTGCATGTTGCCGTCTCCGGCATGTCCGTAACAGGGGACGCGCACGCCGTAGCGAGCGCCGAGCACCTCGAACGCTTCGATCAGTTTCGGAATGCGCGCCATGGGGACAACGATGTCCTCGCTGCTCTGGTTCGGGGTGATAAGATTGAGCGCCTCCGGGATGCCGCGGCGCACGCGCCAGATACGTTCGGCGGTGGTGGCGTTGTCCGCCACGTACACCTGGAACGCCCCCCCGCGCAGCGCCATCTCCCCCACCAGGTCGTACTCGCGCTCGACTTGGTCCTCGCCGGCGCCGTCCACCGTCATCAGGAGCATCGCGCCGGCGCCCTCGCGTGGGATGCTCTCGTTCAGGTAGTCGCAGGAAATCTGCACGCACTGCCTGTCCATGAATTCGATGGCGGTGGGGATGATGCCGCTGCCGGTCATAATGCGCGGGACGGCGCTGATCGCCTCCGCCGCGCTGGGGAAGAGGCAGAGCAGGCTCACCGCTGATTTGGGCAGCGGGAGGAGCTTGAGGGTGATCCTGGTGAAGATGCCAAGCGTCCCCTCGGAGCCGACCATGAGCTGCAGCATGTTGTAGCCGGTGACGTCCTTCACGCGCTTGCCGCCGAACTCGACGATCTCCCCCTTCGGGGTGACCATTTCGATCCCCATGACGTAGCGGGCCGTGACGCCATATTTTACGGCCTTCCCGCCACCGGCGTTCTCGGCAACGTTCCCGCCGATGTAACACATCTCCAGGCTCATCGGGTAGCCGGGGTAGAACAGCCCAAACTCTTTGAGGCGCTCGTTGATCTCGTTGGTGATGACCCCCGGCTCGACCACGACCATCAGGTTCTCGCGGTCAATTTCAAGGATGCGGTTCATGCGGTCGTTGAGCAGGACGATGCCGCCGTAAAGAGGGACCGCGCCGCCGGAAAGTCCGCTGCCCGCGCCGCGCGGCGTGACGGGGATTCGCTCGCGGTTGGCCAGTTTCATGATCGCGGCAATCTCTTCGGCGCCCGCCGGGCGCACCGCCACCTCGGGCATGTGCGCGTAGTGCGGGTCCGCGATGGCGTCGTGCGAGAAAGCCGTCAACTTCTCCGCATCACCATGGATGACGTAACGGTCGCCGACGATGCGGCGCAGCTCGGCGACGATGCGCGGAGTGACGGGGCTGTATTCAATAGACATCAGATACTCGTTCCTCGCGGAAACCATGTAGCGCGGGTTCGCCTACTCCGCCGTAGCAGCCGCTACGGCTGCGAAGGCCGGATCAAACCCGCGATATCGTGCGCTTCTACCGTTCCCTTTGTCCCGCGCCTACGGCGCGGGACGCGGACTTAATAGTCCGCGCTACATTTCCTTCGCGCGGCGGATTTTCTCGACGAGCGCCGGCACGACTTCGAACAGGTCTCCGACGATGCCCACGTCGGCGACGCGGAATATCTGCGCCTCCGGGTCGTTGTTGATCGCCACAATGGTCTCCGAGGTCTGCATCCCGGCGAGGTGCTGGATGGAGCCGCTGATCCCGACGGCCACGTACAGGCGCGGACTGACGGTCTTGCCGCTGAGTCCCACCTGGTGCGGATAGCTGAGCCAGCCGCGGTCCACAGCGTCGCGGCTCGCGCCGAGTGCGGCGCCAAGCGCTTCGGCCAGCGGGCGCACGAGGGCCACATTCTCCCCCTTCTTGATTCCCTTCCCCACGGAAACCACCACGTCCGCCTCTTGCACGCCGCGACCGGCGTCATTGGGCAGGAACCCGACGTGCCGCACGCGGCTCTTCAGCGCGCCCGCAGGCGCGGCGATCCGTTCGATCTTCCCGGTGCGGCCCGGCTGCTGAGGGGCCGGCGACATGGAGCGCGGGCGGACGGTGGCCATCTGCGGAAGATGGTTCGGCGTCTGAATGGTGGCCAGGATGTTGCCCCCGATGGCCGGCCGCGTCTGGAGCAGACGCCCGGTGGCGGAGTCAATCTCCAGCAGCGTGCAGTCCGCCGTGAGGCCGGCATGCGCCTTGGCGGCCACGTACGGCATCAGCGTGCGGCCGCTGCTGGTCGCCCCGGCGATCACGACTTCCGGGCGGCGCTCGGCCAGAAGTTGCAGCACGCAGACGGCATACGGCTCGACCAGGAACTTCGCGAGCGCCGGGGATTCGACGGCTATGACGCGGTCCGCGCCGCGTTCAATTAACTCCTGCAACTCGGACTCGGCGAGGCAATCCCCCAGGATCAACGCGGTCAGCTCGACCCCGCGCGCGTCCGCCAGCCCCCGCCCGCGCGCGAGCAATTCATGGCTGATGCGCTGCACACGGCCGCCGTGCTGTTCGGCCAGAATCCAGACGCCGCTGTGTGTCCTCTCGCTCACAGCAGCACCTTCTCTTTCAGGAGGGTGACCATCCGGTCGGCGGCCGCCTCGATCCCCGCTTCGTCGGCGGCGACCAGTTTCTCGCACTGACGCGCGACCTTTGGACGGAAGACTTTGACCACGCGGGTCGGGGAACCCTTCAGGCCCACGTCCTCAGCGGCAACGCCAAGTTCCTCCGGCCCCCAGGCCGGGATGGAGGCCAGCCGCGCGCGGCGTTTCCCTTGAAGGGTTGGCAGGCGCGGGTCGGCGATCTCTTTGACCACGGTGAGCAGCGCGGGCAGGTCGCACTCCAGAAGCTCATGCCCCTCTTCGACCAGGCGGCGAACGCGGATTGTCCCGACGCTTTCGGCGCGCTGGGGACAGCGCGCTCCACCAACGGACACATTGTCAATCGCGCCGACGTAGCTGACAATCGGCAGGTCGAGGAAAGCGGCCAGTTCGGGACCGACCTGCCCGGTGTCGCCATCGGTAGCCCGCTCGCCGCACAGGATCAGGTCGAACGCGCCGATCTTGCGCACCGCTTCCGTCAGCACGCGGGCGGTGGCCCACGTATCGGAGCCGGCGAACGCCTTGTGCGAGATCAGCACCGCACCGTCGCACCCCATGGAGAGTGCCTCGCGCAGCGCCTTGCTCGCGCCGGCAGGGCCCATGGTCAGGACGATCACCTCGCCGCCGTGGGCTTCCTTCAGCCTCAGCGCCGTCTCGACGGCGTAAAGGTCCAACGGGTTGACGATCGCCTCCACCCCTTCACGGACCATCGTGCCGGTGGTTTCATCCATCCGGACGGCATTGGTCTCAGGCACCTGCTTGATCGGCACGAGAATGCGCATGCTTCACTCCAGGAATGCGGAATCAGTGGATGATACTGGCGCTGACGGGCAGTGTCAATCGAACGCCGCTCCGCCTGTTGACATTGGTGCCGAAACTGGATAACCTCGTTTTGTATCGTCTTGCCACTTTGGGACGACCGTGCGAGATGCAGACGCGCCGGATGGGCTTCGCGACTGCTTTTCGGCAGATGTGGACGTGTCTGCTGCACCGTCGCGAAGCTGGATATGCTATGGACGTTGACTATCGCCCGATCGGACGCAAGCACCGGGTCGTCGCGGTACTCGAAACCGTTGACGGCAGGCCCGCGCGCGAAATCTCGATCCGCAAGTACATCCGGATGCTCAAGAAGTACCGGAAGCGGAACGATCCCCTTGCTCTTACCCTCAAGCCACTGAAGAACATCCTGCGCGAATACCTGAAGTCCAACCCCGAATACGCAGTGTATCTGCGCCTGCAGGACACTTCTGAGCGGGGAATTGTTCAGATCACCGACGGCAAGTTCGTCCTCAAGCAACTTACGTTGGAGGAATTGCGCGGGCACCTCGCCGAGAACGCATCCTTCGTAGCCGTGACCTCCTATCGGCAGATCGCCCGTCAAACAGAGAACTTCAAGGCCTTCGGCAGCACCCTGTCGCCCTACGAAGCCCCGGCGCCTCAGATAAAGAAGGACATGGAAACGGCCATCCTGGCCGAACGGCCAACCGGCCTGCGCGCTTGGCTCAATGCGCACACTCTGGTCCTCGGCGCCGGCGCGGCGGCCCTGCTGATGGCCAGCATCACGTGGGCCGTCCTGGCGACCCGCGCCCCCACGGTGCAAGCCCCAGCCGCAAATTTTGCCGACCCGGCCTCCGTGGAACTGATGATCCAGCGCTGCGAAGCGGCCACGCGCGGTTATATGACCCAGATCGTGGAGGATCCGCAGGGAGTCCGAGATGCAATGCGAGGGACGCGCCGATTTCTGGAAGAGGTGGAAAAACAAACGCTCACCGCCAGTCAGGTGAAACGGATTGACGCCATTCGCTACCGACTGGACAAGCTGGAGGATGCAGCGGAAGGAGTTCAAGCCCAATGAGCCGACGCGGATTGACGCTGATCGAACTGGTCGTGGTGTTGGCGATCTTCGCCTCGCTGGCGGCGACGCTGTTGCCGGTGCTTTTCACGGCGCGCGCCAATGCGCGGCAGGCGCTCTGCGCGAACAATCTCTACCAGATCCGCACCGCGATGCAGTTGTATTACACGACCTCGCACTATCTGCCGATGGACAGCCTTGAGCCGGGCGGAACGGCCCTGGCCGACGTTCAGACCAACAGCCTTTGGACAGGAGCCTACCGCGCCCGACGCGGTCTCGGGTTGCTGGCGACCGAATACCTTGAGGAGCCGGAGGTGTTCTTCGAGCGCGAAGCCAACTGGGCCATGATGGTCGCTCCGAACGGTTGGAAGAGACCGAATGGAACCGTCAATTGGGAGCACCCGGGGGCCAATGTGCTGTCCAGCTATCTGTACCGCCAGAACTTCGCCAACCGGGCGGAAAAAGAGAATGCGGGAACGTCGCACGCGCTGGTGACCGAATACACGTTGCTGGACGGCCATCGGTACAACCACGGCGGACGCGGGGCGCACGTGCTCTACGCCGACGGCAGCGTTTCCTGGACGCCGTTCAACCCCGACGGGACGGAGATGCTGCACCACGACTGGTACAGCTTGCAGGCCGTGGCCCTCGACACGGGGCTGACCGGCTGGGAAACCTGGCTGGACTCGCCGCGCGGTCACTGACCTTCATTTCTCACCGTCGCCCCTCTCCGCATTGTGTTGCACGCGGCGGTGAGATGCCCACCAATGAGAACCGCCCTCGAGCCGTTGTTTCGGCCCGAGGGCGGTTCAACGAAACCGGAAGGCTCTTCTCTAGCCTGGAACTGTCGTCGTGGTTGTGCTCTCCGGAACGGTCGTGGTTGTCGTGGTGCTGGTTGTTGTGGTGCTGGTTGTCGTCGTGGTCGGGGCGAACTCCCGCACCGGCTTCAGGAGAAACGCGCGCGGTTCACCGTTCAGTGTCCCGTCGCCGACGATCCATCCCTTGTCGTTGATCCCGAATGCGCCATTCAGAATCCAGCCGGAGTCTTCCTGAATCAAAGTGTTGAGATCGAGAATCCCGAGGCCCGATTGCCAGATAAAGGCCCGGGTCGTGGATGGCGGCAGAATCCTGGATGGGCCGTTGAGCCCCAAAATGATGCCGACCTGGCTCAGTTGGCCGACCACGATGCCGGAGTTGTTGATGCCATAGGCGACGCTGTCATAACCCGGAAGCGAACCGAGCGATTGAATCCCTGCCGCCGTCCACAATGTGGCGATTTCGGCGTACGGGAGCTGGGACGCTGAGACGATGTCACCGGCAGTGACATAAGGCAGCAGGTACGGCGTCGTGCACGCCCCCGCGACTGCCCCGGAATCGTTGAGCGCGTAGCCCACGCTGGACATATCCTCGCCCGGGAGCGTCCCGAGATCCTGCATCTCGCGGTGCCTTCTGACAAACGCATGGCTGCCCCCCAGCGGCCGACCGCTCGCCGCAGCGACCGCAAAGTCCGACAACTCGTCCGTTTCCGCCATGCCCACGATAACACCATTTCCCCTGATCGCATAGGCCGCGCTGTTGTCTCCGCCCAACGTGCCCAGGTCCAGCCGCTCGCCGACCCTTTGTCTGCTGGCGTTATAGGTAAACTTGAACGCGCGGGTGGGGCCCAAGTATTCGGTTGAACTCCCCACGATGACATTGGCATCGTTGATGCCCCTGGCGCTGCTGTCAGTGAAGTCTTCATCCAGCGTGCCCAAGTCAACCATCACGCCATACTCTCTCGCCCGGGCCTTCCCACTCTTCTGACTTCCTTTTTCCGCTCTCCCCTTCACCAGTTGCCAGATGAAGGCGTGAATGCTTTCCTCACCGGTATCCGACTCGCCGACGACAAAGCCCTTGTTGTTGATTCCAAAGGCCGCACTGTTGCTCCCCCCGAGGGTCCCCAGGTCGGTCATTTCATCATCTTCCCAGAGGAACGCATGCGTCTCCACAATTTCCCCGGAGACGGTGCCGAATCCGACGACCTGTCCCTTGGCATTGATCGCCCTGGCGTAGCTTTCAGTGCCATCGGGCAACACGCCCAAGTTCGTAACATCGTAGATGCTGGGCGAGGCGGCCCAGGATTGAATCGCGATCAGCAACGTCCCACAAGCCGCGGCCAGAATACCTCGACTTCTCATAACCGTCCTCCTCCAGAAAGAAATGCAAGGTGTAAACGCTATCATTTGGTGAGTATCATAACATCTTGCGCGGTTTTCGCAAGTCAATAGCGGCCAGAACTTGGCACGCTGGAAAGAATTTCTGCACCCAACCCCTCACAAACTGACGCGCGCGGCGGCATGGGCAAGAATCCACAACAGCAGGCAGACCCCGATGAACAACCAGGCATACCGTCGCCAGTGGGCCATCGTCGCAGGCGCGGCGCCGTCCGCAGTGCGTCCCCCACACTTCTTGATGTCCAGGTAGCGAACAGCGAGCACCATGGCGGCCAGTGCCCAGAAGACAATGTCTGTTACGGAGAAGAGGCTCTCCCGGCTCTTCCAGATCGCGATGGCGGCGATCATCAGCGCGACGTTGCCGACGCCCATCCAGCATAGCCGGATCAAGCAACCACTGGCTTGCTCATGAGAGGAATTTGCGGCGGGAGTGACAGACGGCGGGACAGGAACAGGCATGACCACCTCCGGAAATCGCTCAGCGATTTGCCGAATGGCGGCCCGACCATCCGAGATACCTGCGGCGGGAGCATTCCCGCCACACCCTTTGTGCGAACGTCCTTTCCGAGGACGCCCTAATCTACTCGCATTGCGGCGGAGTGTCAAACAAAGGATTCCCGAGCGCGGTTGATGCCCTCTCTCAGCTCCATTCCTCAACGATCTCCCCGGCGGCGTTGGGCATGATGCCCACGAGACGCGCAAGATCAAGGATGGTAAAGCGGGAACGGATTTCATGGCCGTGGAGGAGCGCCTGGAGCAGGCGCTCTCGGGTGCTCTTGATCTGCTCCGCCGTGTGCGCCGCACCGGCGCGCGAGAGGCAATCGCGCAGCTTCCCAGGTGTGCGCAGCATGGGAGCGAGGGTCTCGCGCAGCAGGTCCCAGCGCTCCGCCTGCCGAAGCGTCTGCGCCGCCGCCCGAAGGCGCTCGACTTTCCCTCCGTACTCCGCTCCCACGCCCTCGGCAAGCCGGCCCCAGAAGGGCCGGTCAATCTCCGCGGGGGCCGCCCTGAACAGGGGCGATTCGACCGCCAGGACGCGCCGGTACAGCTCGGCCGCGAGAATCGTGCCGAGCCCCACTTGACGTCCGTGAAGGTCGTGTTCGGTCCCGTCGAGCGATGCCATCATATCCAGCGTGTGGCTAACCATATGTTCCCCGCCCGAGCACGGCGCGGAAGTCCCCGCCATGTTCATGGAGACCCCAGTCAGTAGCAGGGCGCCGAATAGCGCCTCAATCGCTTCCGGCGCGCGCGCCTTGACCTGCTCCGGGCGTTCCGCGTACAGCGGTTCGATTTCAGCGATGAGGCTGACCGAATGCGCGCAGTAATAGTCCCCGAAGAGAAGCTCGTTGAGGCGCCAGTCGGTGGTACTGACCGACTTGGCCAGGACGTCCCCCAGCCCGGAAGCGGTCAATGCAGCGGGAGCGTTCTCGATGATGGCCGGGTCGGCGATGACGGCCGCCGGGGCGTGAGCATGGATAAGGCTTTTCACTCCGCGCACCGTGCCGGCGATACTGGCGCTGGCGTAGCCGTTCATGCTGGCCGCCGTCGCGAAACTGACGAACGGCAGCGCTCGGTCCAACGCCAGCCAGCGCGTCAAGTCGGTCAGCACGCCGCTCCCGACTGAGACGAACAAGTCCGCCTCCCCGATCCGCGCCGCCAGCGCGTCTTTCGTCAGGTCGTCACAGATTGGGGAGCGCCCTTCCGACTGATCGGGGACGAGGAGTTCACTGACCTTCCAGCCGCTCTCGGCCAGGCCCCGGCCAAGGTCGCGCCCCGCGACAGCGTGGGTGCGCTCATCCATCACGAGGATGATGCGCCGGCCGGAGGCGGCGCGCGCACAAAGGCTGGGGAATTGTCCCATCGCACCGCGCGCGTAGAGGGTTTCGCGCGGCTCGACCTTATGGGTCCTTCCGCACTCACAAAAGAACGTCCGTCCGAAGATACTCAGTCCGCTCCCGGCGCTCATCGCAGGCTCATTCCGTTCTGGAGATTCGCGTGGACGCTCCGCCATCCTTGTTAATCATACGCGATGGCCGCCGGACAAGACAACGCCCCCTGCGCAGCAGGCGCATCACCGCAACACATCAAGAAGCGTTGACTTCTGCCCTTGGCGGACCTAAACTTCCATGCAGTAGCATATATAAGTGTCCCCTTCGTTGAAGGCTCCTTCGATGACAGGCGACCTGATCGTTCTAAAGGGCAAGCTGTACAATCGGGCTTTTCCGCTCAGCGAGGGCAAGCGACTCATCCTGGGCCGTGGGCACGACGCCGATATCCAGATATTCGAAGGGGGGCTCTCGCGGCACCACTGCGCTTTTGAGCGCATCAACGGCGACGTGTATCTTTGCGACCTCAATAGCAGCAACGGCACTTGCGTGGGCGGGCGCCGGATCGCCCGCCAGAAGTTAAAGGACGGCGACCTCCTTCGGTTCGGCTCCGTTGAGTTCCAGTTCGGCGCCACGCCAAGGACCGGCGTGCTCTCCTCCAGCCTTGTGGCCGCGCTGCCCATGATGAGCGTGCCGACGCTCCACGCCAATTTTCAGCTGGCATACGGCGCCGTCCGCGCAATGATCGCGACCCTCGAAGCCAAGGATGATTACACGCGCGGTCATTCCGAACGCGTGACGGCTTACGCCATGCAGATCGGGCGGGCACTCACCCTTTCTCAAGAGGCGCTGAATACGCTGGAGTTCGCCGGCCTGCTGCATGACATCGGCAAGATCGGGATTCCGGAGCAGATCCTTCACAAGCCCTCCCCTTTGACTCCGGAGGAATTCGCCATCATGCGCCAGCACCCAAACACGGGATATACGATCCTGAGCCAGATTGAGGGGTCCAAGGCGGTCGCTGAAGCTGTCCTGCATCACCACGAACGGTGGGACGGCAAGGGATATCCTGAGGGGCTTGCCGGCGAGACGGTGTCGCTAACGGGGCGCATCCTGGCGGCGGCGGATTCGTTCGACGCGATGGGGTCCAAGCGGCCTTACCGGAGCGAACGGCCGAAGGAACAGGTCATAATGGAGATTCGGCGCAGCGCCGGGACGCAGCTCGATCCCCAAGTGGCCGAGGCGCTGGCGCTGGAGGCGGAAGCCGGGCGTATCAATGTTGAAAAGGACCTCGCGGCCCGATTAACCACGCAAGAGAAGGCTGTGAAGCTTACATAGCGCCTCGCTAGGCGTTTCAATCATTCCGCTGGCGTCACTTCGGAGTGGCCGGGGCCGGAGCGGGTGTTGTTCTATTAATCATTTCGTCGAGCGCGTCGTACTGCCGCTTGTAGAGCTCGCGCAAGTTCTCCATGCTCTTGATGAAGAGTTCATGGGATTTCGTGGCGACGCCGGCGACTTGCTTCACGTCGTTCTTGAGCATGTCCAGTTCTGTCGAAACCGCCTGGGCCTGTTTGCCGGCTTCGGCCGAAAGTTTTTCGGAATTCTTGATGCGGGCATCCAGTTCCGCGCTCAGCTTTTCAACCGTGGCCAGCCGCGCGTCCAGACTGCCAGCCTGCTTCTCCAGCGTGTCAAGCCGAGCGGCCAGGTCGGCCCCCTGCTTCTCCAAAGCTTCGATGCGGGCATTCCGCTCAACCCCCTGCTTATCGGCGGCATCCACCCGGGTGCCGAGCTTGACGACTGTGGCATTGAGATCAGTCACCTGCCGGCGGCTGGCGCACCCTGCGAGAACGACAAACGCGCACGCAAGACACAACATCATCATCCAGCGGCCCATAGCGAACCTCCTTCATGCTTGGATATTCCGTACAGAGTCTTTTGTACGGAGTCGCGGGCGGCATGTCAAGTTCTACTCCCCCCGAGGTGTGACAGGAAAGGCCCAGGCGCAACGGAAGCCGATGCGCTCGTCACGGCTGGACTTGTCCCGCGCGCGGCGCACCGTCGGCAATGCGCTGGCCGGGGGGTCCTTGAAGCAGGCGCCGCGAACTACGATCAACCCCCGACCGAAGTCGCGGTCTTTGCACGCCGTCCCCGGATAGGAATCGTACGGCGAGAGTGTCCACTCCCGCACATTGCCGGCCATGTCGAAGCAGCCAAGCGGCCCCTTGTCCTTGGGCTTGGCGCCGACGTCCAGCGGCCCGGCGTCGGCGCTGTCTTCCAGTTCCGCCGCTCCCTTGACGTATCGGGGCCCCCAAGGGAAGTCGCTCTTCGTAAAACGCCCTTTCGGCTCATTGGGGGGGGCGCCGATGGCGGCGCATTCCCACTGCGCTTCCGTGGGAAGGGCCTTGCCGGACCATGCGGCGAAGGCCGCTGCCTCGTACCAGGAGAGGCCGGTCACAGGGCGCTTATCGGACCCGGCTGGGAAACGACCCTCCTGCCAGAAAGCCGGACCGGGTTTGCCACTGGAGTCCACGAATATGGTGCGGTCGATGCCGTTGGCCGCGGTCCAATACTCGTCATGTTCGTATCCCCCCGCATCCACGAACCGCTGGAACTGCTCGTGCGTGACTTCCATGGCATCCATGCAGAATTCACTCAACTCCACCCAATGCTGAGGGGCCGAAGGCGGGGTAAGGGAGCCGGGACCGCCATAGTCCTCCCCCAGAGCGAAACTCCCGGCAGGCACGACGATCATGCCGGGCGGGATGATCCGGCCCAGTTGCTTGAGCCATTCGCTCACCACCTCGGGCTCACGCCAGACGCGAGCCCCAAGCGGCGACGATGCAAGGCTCCCGCACAATACTTTTCGGGCAGGAGCCAGAGCCGCCGCAGCCAATTCGGCCCCCGCGACACGGAGACGTTCCACAGCAGAGGCTCGGCCTTTGTCCAGAGCAACTGCAAGCTGGTCAATGAGAAGCTGAGTGGCCCGGTCAACAAGCGCCTGGGCCTGCGCGTCTCCGGCCTGCAGCAATAGCGCGCCGCTGGCCAACATGCCGGCAGGATTGGCGCTCGCTTCGCAGGCAACGGCGCGACGGTGAAGCGCTTCCCTGCGCAGGATAGGAGCGACCTCTCTATGAAGGGGATCGGCGGCGACTCGGTCACACCGGCTCAGTGCGTCGTCCAGGGAACGTCGCGCCTCGGCGGCGTCGCCGGCTGAGGCATAGTCCCCGGCCTGAGTTTTGCTCGCGGCAAGCGCGCCGGCAATCGCAACGCAGTCGCCCGTCGGGTCGTATTGGGCCGCCAGTTCCGCAACGAAAGGCAGTTCGGCATGCTTCAACTGCGCCGCATGGAGTTCAAGGAAGCCGGGAAGCGTGTTCGTTCCCTGAATGGGGTCCCGCAGGGCCGGATAGGCGGCCTCGAACGCACGGCGAGCCGCTTTATCGAAGGCCGCGCGCGCGTCATTAAGCCCGGTCACGAACGGAAGGAGCGCGGTCGCCTCCAGCCTTGCGGGGTCGAGTGCCGCGAGCTTTCGACGCAACTCGGCGTACTGCTTCTCGGCCGCGGCGTTCCCAGCCAGGGGCGCTCCGCCTTGCGGAAGGAGCGCTTCGGCCTGGCTGCGCGCCTGCGCCGCCTGTTCTCCCGCATCGGACGTTTCCCTAAGTTTCTGTCGCAGTTCCGCACTGATGCCTGCCTCCCCGGCAAGCTCGCTCATCCGTTTCCACTCCCCCGCCCCGCCGGCGGTCAGCGCCGCGGCGATCTTCCGCGCAAGATTGTCCGCCGCCCGGCCGTTCCCCTCCTCTTCATCCGCGACCCTGCGAAAGGCGTTTCGCGTTTCGTCAAATCCGGCGACAAAGAGACCCAGCGCCGGCGCATCGAGCTTCGCGGGATCCAGCGCCGCCAGTTTCAGGCAGAGGTCAGCGTACTGCTTTTCGGCCGCGACGAATGCGGGCGGCGGGACGCCGCTCTGGGGGATGAGACTCGCCGCCCGGTTGCGCGTGCTGACGGTCTGTTCGCCTGCGTCGGCAGTCTCCTTCAGCTTCTGGCGGACCTCGTCGCTGAGGGGAGCAGTCTCAGCGAGGGCAGCCATCCCCTTCCAGTTCCCGTCCTTGCCGGCGGCCAGGATGGCGGCCCTTTCGCCGGCAATGCGGGTCGCCGTTTCCCTTTTCTCCCGTTCCTCTTCTGCCAGCCTGCGGAAGCCCGCCTCCATGTCGGCGAGGGTCGCCGTCAAGGGCTGAAGCTCTCTTCGCGAAAGCTTACTCGCGTCAACGCCGCCGAGCGTCTTTCGCAACCCCGCATATTGTGTGTCGAGCACTGCAAACCCTGGCGAAGAACTCCCATCCCCTCCACAGATGCGCGCCGCAACAGTGCGGGCCTCCGTGACCCGGCCACCGGCCTCCACAAGATTCTGGAGTTCCTTGTAGACTGGCTCCGCGTTGCTGATCGCCACCGCTCCGTGGGCATTCTCAAGGGCCACTGTCCAGTCCCCGCGCTCGGCGGCGGCCAACGCCGCGGCTGCGCTGCGGGTGGATCGAACGGCCGGATCGTCGGATGTGGCAACACCCCGCTGCGCGCCCGGGACCATAGGCAACCCGGTCGCACCGGGTTGAGGCGTCCTGCGCGATGACGTAAGAAGCATGACCCCTCCGATAATGACAAGGGCGATCCCTATCACGGCCCCGATAAGGATGCTGCGCCTTCGCCATCCGCCCCCTCCGGCGGAAAGGATTGGGGCAGGGGTTGACGGGCGCGGCGCGGCCGGGGCTGCGCCCGTGACCGCGTCAACGCGCAGAAGGTTCGTCGTAGTCTTGTACTCCAATCCCGTGTTCTGGCCGGCGCGAAGGGCTTGGATATGACGGATCACCTCCGCCATGGTCTGATAGCGCTCCTCGCGACGAGTCGCCATCATCTTGCAGATGACCGCCCCCACCTGCGGGGAGAGCGAAGGGTAGAGCGTCAACGGGTCCGGCACCGGCGAGGTGGCAATCTTGTGCATCACGCTCAACGGAGTGAGTCCCTTGAACGGGAGCTCTCCGACCACCATGCGGTAGAGCGTGGCGCCGAGGGAGTAGATGTCGCTGCGCATGTCAATGTCCAGCTGCCCCTGGGCCTGCTCGGGCGACATGAAGTTGGGGGTGCCGATGGTAAAGCCGGGAATGGTCAGGTGCAACTCAGGTCCGGTGATCTGCTTGGCGGCCCCCAAGTCCATCAGCTTGGGGACGCCACGCCGAGTCACCATGATGTTCTCCGGCTTGATGTCGCGGTGGATGATCCCCAACTCGTGGGCTTCCTGAAGGGCCTGAGCCACGTTCTCAATGATTGCCAGCACCTCCTGCTCAGGCATCCTTCCGGCTCGGTCCAGGAGGACGCTGACGGTCTCCCCTTCCACATACTCCATCAGGATGTAATGGATGCCGTCCACTTCGCCGACATCGAACGTGCGGCCGCTGTACGGGGAAGTCAGTTGCGCGGCGAGGTGCGCTTCGCTCTCGAAGCGTTTGACGAAAAGGTCGTTCTGTGTCAACGAGGGGGTGAGGAACTTGACCGCCGCGAAGCTGTCGAGCTTGGTATGGCGGGCCTTGTACACCACCCCCATGCCCCCCGCGCCGATCTTGCAGATAATTTCATAGTTCCCGACCCGGCGCGGCGGCGTGAACGGCAGTTCGGATGCGGGTTTCGGTTCCGGCTGCTTTTCGGGCATCACGCAGGCTCCCGGCGATTCTCATGTCGGTTCACACATATTGAGAATAGGTTAGGCATGTTATCGCTGTCAAGTTGGTCCGCTTGGGGACGCGCTGCAGCGTGGCCCGCCGCAGTGGCAAAGCGCCTTTTCGACGAAGCTTCAATGAAGGGGGTGGCAGGGAAGGTGGAATTCGAATACCAGGCGCAGAGGAGCTGCTTTAGGATAGGAGTGATTCGAGATACTTCACCGTCTCCCGAATGTCCTGGCTCTGCTGGTCGCCGGAGATCTCGCGCTCGATGATGAACTCGCCCGCGAAGCCCACTTCGTTCAAACGCTTGATGAACTCCGGATACCGCACGCGTCCGGTCCCGACCTTGACTTCCTCGCCGAGCTTCATGGGGTCCGTGGGGTAGAACCCATCCTTCGCGTGGACGTTCCTGACGTAGCGCCCGAACACGTCGAGCGCGTTAATCGGATTGGCCTTCCCGTACAGAATGAGATTGGCGGGATCGAGGTTGATGCCGAGGTTGTTCGTGCCGACGGCCTGGATTAGCCGCAGCAGGGTCACCGGAGTCTCCTGCCCTGTTTCGAACCAGAACTGGAGGCCCAGCCCCTCCATGTACAGGGCCAGCTCGCGGACGGCGGCGACGACTTCCCCAAAATTCGAGTCAAGCGGCTGCTCCGGAATGAAGCCCAGATGCGTGATAACCGCCGGCAGTTTCGCGCGCGCGGCGAACCGGGCTGCTTTGCGTAAGGCGTCCATACGCATCGCGCGGTAAGCCGTGGGAACCAGGCCTAGCGTCATCGGGCCGTCCACGAAATCCCACACCGCCGGGCCGGGCCACCCCGCCCAGAACGCTGCAATGCGCACACCGGATTCCGCAGATTCCTTGTGAATTGCGTCCGCACGCTCCTCCGTGAGAACAGTCCCGTCCCACGCGACCAACTGGCAGACCTTCAAGCCGAACTGCCGCACTTGCGCAAGCGACGGCTCGTCCGGCCGCAACGATGTGATCACTCCAATACGATCCCGAATGTTCATTTCGGTATGTTATGCCCCCTTCATGCACCTGTCAAGCATGGTGTGCGTACCGTCAACTCCTGTCGGTTGTGAAGGCAACTCCCTTCCGGGTACAATACGCCAGCTTCGCATCAGCGCGAATCTGCGCTGCGAGATTTCACGGCCATGCCATAGCGCAACTTCGGAACAAGGACTGAGTTATGCCTTTGTATCGCTGTCACAAAACACGCAAGCCCCCCGCAATTGACGGAATGATCCGGCCCTCCGTATGGAAGCAGGCGGAGCCGGCTTCCCTCCTGGTGGCCGACACCGGCAAGCCGCCGAAACAGCCGACCGAAGTGCGGCTCTTGTACGATGACGATTACCTCTATGTCGCATTCCACTGTCTGGACAAGGACGTCTGGGGCTCCTTCACCCATCGCGACGACCCGGTCTGCTCGGAGGAGGCCGTGGAGATCTTCATAGACCCGACGCGCAGGCAGCACTCGTACATGGAGATCGAAGTGTCGCCTCTAAACGTCATCTTCGACCTCTATATCCTGAACGACGTGCGCTGCCCCCCCATACACTTTCTTCAGGACTGGGACTGCATCGGGTTGCGCACCGCTGTTCATGTCGAACGCGACCGGAACCATCGCACCAAGTTCTGGAACTGCGAAATGGCCATTCCCTTCAACCAGATGCACGACGCCCCGAACCTCCCCCCCAAGCCCGGCGATCGGTGGCGGATGAACTTGTACCGGATTGACAGTCTCCCGCGCCGTCGCGAGTACTCTGCCTGGTCGCGGACATTCAAGATAGACTTCCATCGCCCGCAGCACTTCGGTGAATTGCTCTTTCTTGCACCGCGGAAGAAATAGGGGCGCGGAGGCGGGCGCGTGCGATATGACAGACGCACGGGACCGCAGAGGCCGGTCCAAGGTGGCCGGGAGAATGGTGGGCGATACCGGGCTCGAACCAGTGACCTCCTGCTTGTAAGGCAGGCGCTCTAGCCAACTGAGCTAATCGCCCGTATCAGCGGAATATACCAGTATCATTTTGGACAGTCAATTGCGCGCGGCCGCGCCGACCTCGCCGCCACCCCCAATATCATTGCCCCGAAACATCTTGCCATATTTCGTGCGCGAGCAGTCATGGCACCGAAACTGCGGCGACTTGTCCCCCATGCGGTCGTACTTTCCGAACTTGACCAGCCGGTAGACCCGCTCGCATTGCTTCTGGCAATCGTAACACTTCTGATTGGAGCGGACTTCCCATAGCTCCCCAAGAAGGCTCGTGTTACGGAAGATCCAGCGGTCAATCCAGAAGAAGATCAGGCCGCCAATGAGGTTGGCAATCACGGTGCACCACGTCGTCCCGAATGTGGCAAACCACACGATGCAGACGGCAAGAATCGGGGTCGAAAGCTGCCAGCGAACGAGGTAGAAGAAGTACTTCTTGAACAGACTGACCATGCCAATCTCCCGTTAAGAAACCCTTCAAAGCGAGCGCGCATCATAGGTGGGAAAAGTCATGAAGTCAACACACGGCGCCTACCGGTTGGATTTCCCGCCATCGGCTGTTAGAATTGCGACGTTGAATCATAATGGGAGGCCCCCGATGGGACTGACGCGGAAAGAAGTGGAGTGGATTGCGCATCTGGCGCGACTGGAGCTGACCGAAGAGATGGCCGGGAAGATGGCTGGCCAGCTCAGCCAGGTGCTCGACTACATCGCCAAGCTCGATGCCGCCGACACGGCGGGCGTCGAGCCGATGTCGCACTCCGGCTCGCTGTCCAACGTATTCCGCGAGGACGTCCCGGCGCCGTCGCTGGACCGGGAGGCGGCGCTGCGTAATGCGCCGGAACAAGCGGGTGGATACTTCCGCGTGCCCCGTGTCATTGAATAGTCTGTAGGGGCAAGGCATGCCTTGCCCCTACAACTTGCGGACCTGAGAGGAACGATGGAACTTCATGAATTGACCGGCCTGGAACTGGCCGAACAGATACGGCAGCGCAAGGTCTCATCCCAGGAGGCCGTGCGCGAGTTGTTCAAACGCATCCGCTCACTCGACCCCAGGGTCCACGCCTACCTGTCCCTCAACGAAGAGCAGGCGCTCCGCAGCGCGAAGGCGGCGGACGAGGCGCTGGCGGCCGGGCGCAATCCGGGCCGTCTGGCCGGCGTGCCGGTCGCCGTCAAGGACAACATCTGCACCACCGACTTCCCCACCACCTGCGCATCGAAGATGCTGGAAAAGTTTCGCCCCCCCTACGACGCGCACGTGGTCGAATGCCTGCGGCGCGAGGGAGCGGTGATCGTCGGCAAGACGAACCTGGATGAGTTCGCGATGGGCTCCTCGACGGAGAACAGCGCCTTCGGCCCCACGCACAACCCGTGGGACCTGGCGCGCATCCCCGGCGGCTCCAGCGGCGGCTCCGCGGCGGCCATCGCCGCCGGCATGGCGCACCTGGCGCTCGGTTCGGACACGGGGGGTTCCATCCGGCAACCGGCTGCACACTGCGGCGTGGTGGGGCTCAAGCCCACGTACGGCGCGGTGTCGCGCTACGGTTTGATCGCGTTCGCCTCCTCGCTCGACCAGATCGGCCCCATCACCAGGGACGTGCGCGACGCGGCGCTGCTGATGGAGGTCATCGCCAATCATGACAGGCGCGATTCCACCAGCGCTCCGTGCGGCGTCGCTCCCTGCCTCGCGGAGATCGAGAAACCGCTGCAGGGGTTCAAGGTCGGCGTGCCGAAAGAGTTCTTCGGAGAAGGGCTAGACCCACAAGTGCGCGAGAAGGTGATGGAGGCGCTGCGCGTCATCGAGCGCCTCGGCGGGACGGCGGTGGATATCTCGCTGCCGCATTCCGACTACGCCATCGCCGTCTACTACATCATCGCGCCGGCGGAGGCGGGGAGCAACCTGGCGCGCTACGACGGCGCGCATTACGGCTATCGCACCGAAAAGGCGGACGATATCATCGCGCTGTTCTCCCGCACGCGCGCGGAGGGGTTCGGACCCGAAGTGCAGCGGCGCATCCTCCTGGGCACGTACACCCTCTCCAGCGGCTACTATGACGCGTACTATCTCAAGGCCTCCAAGGTGCGCCAACTCATCCGCCGCGATTACGAGCGCGCCTTCGAGCAGGTGGATTTCATCATCTCGGCGACCAGCCCGGTCCCGGCGTTCAAGATTGGAGAGCGCACGGCCAACCCGCTTGAGATGTACTTGGCGGACATCTACACGGTGTCGGTGAACTTGTCCGGCGGCCCTGGGATCTCGATCCCATGTGGCTTCACCCGGGAGAACCTGCCGGTCGGGTTGCAGATTCTGGCAGCGGACATGCAGGAGCCGCGACTGCTTCGGCTGGCGCGCGCCTACGAGCGCGAGACGAACTGGCGGCAGAGCAAGCGACCGGCGCTGTGATACGAGGTGTTCACCGCGGAGACGCGGAGAGCGGCGGGCAGGCTAACAACGGCAACGGATTGAACCGCCAAGACGCCAAGGACGCCAAGACCGAGCTTCCTAGACAACAACGAAATGGGGCTCACTCAAACCCTTCGGCCGCGATCTCAGGGCCGCGTGGGACGTAAAGGCGCAAAGAACGACTGCGGAGGTGTGGAGGGTAACAGCGGCAACGGCTGCGCTACCTCAATGCTAACTGGCAATCCGCACTCCGCATTCCGCAATCCGAAATGGAAGCTATGCGGGTTTCCTACAAAGAGACGGCGCAGATCGCCGACAGCATGGCCGAGCTCCTGGGGTCGGGAGTTCACCCGGAGCGCATGTTCGACGTCATCCAGCGGTACCGCTCCAAGCGGGCCCGGCGCGCGCTTGAGACGGTGCGCGAGGCGGTCGGCGAGGGTCTGCCGTTTCACGAAGGATTCCGCCGGAGCGCCTGGGCATGGCCCCCCTACTTCGTGGAGATGACTCGCTGCGCGGAGATGGCGGGCCAACTCCAAGTGGGGTTGCGCGAGGGGGCGGAGCATTTCCGAGAAATGGCGCAGGTCCGGCGCGCGCTCTTCAAGTTGTGGTTCAACCCGGTGGCGATTCTCGTCGGCGGGTGGATCGTCCTCACCATCCTGCTATGGCTCAAGAAAGGTCCAACCCCCGCCCTGATGTTTCTTGCAGGCTGGCTGTCGGCATCCGTTCCCATAGCGTGCGTTGTCGTAGGTTTCCTCTATCTTCCGCCGCTCCGCAGGATGCTGGACGCCGCTGCGATTCACATTCCCAATATCGGCGAGATGGTCCGTGACCTGGCCTGCTACCAATTCACCACCTGCTTCAATTACTTATACATCGGGGCCGTCAGCGCGCCGGAGATCGTGCGCAGCGCGGCGCGCGCGGTCGGGAACTCCTACATTTCCAGGCGTCTGGCGAAGACGGCGGAGGAGGTGGAGAAGGGGCTGCCGTTCGGCGACTCGCTTGAACCGGCGGCGTACTGGCCGGCCAACTACATCGCCAGTCTGCGCGAGGCCGAGGGCGCGGGGCAACTCCAGGCCGTGCTTTCCCGCCTCGCGCGCGAGCGCAAAGAGGCGCTGGCGGACCGCGTGTACGTCACGCGCCATTTCATCGAACCGTGGATTCTGTACGGCACTGCCATGTCCATCACCCTTACCATCTTCACCTACTGGCCGTTCCTCTCGCCGTGGAAAACAGTGCCGCTATGACCGTTTCGTCTTTCAGGGGGAGGGCGTCGTGAGGCTCTCGTACAAAGAAACGGCCCAGATTGCCGAGAGCATGTCCGAGTTGCTTCGCTCCGGGATTCAGAGCGAGCGGCTCTTCGCCGTGATGCTGCGGTACCGCTCCAAGAGGTCGCGCAAGGCGCTGGAGACTGTCCGGGACGCCGTGCGCGAGGGGCTGCCGTTCCATGAAGGGTTCCTCCGGAGCGCCTGGGCGTGGCCCCCCTACTTCGTGGAGATGGCGCGCTGCGCGGAGATGGCGGGGCAGCTTCAGGCCGGCTTCCGCGAGGGAGCGGAGCATTTCCGGCAGATGGCGCAGGTCAAACGTGCGGTGTTCAAGCTCTGGTTCAACCCCGTGATGATCGTCGCCGCGTTCTGGATCGCCGCGACGGCGCTGGTCGGGCCATCGTTCCTCATGGGCAGGCTGCAAACCTGGGTGCCAATTGTGATGGTGATTCTGGGGTTCCTCTACCTGCCGCCACTGCGGCGCATGCTGGATAGGGCGGTCATCCACCTTCCGCTGATCGGTGAGATTGCGCGCGACCTGGCGCTCTACCAGTTCACGATGTGTTTCAACTACCTCTATATCGGGGCCGTCAGCGCACCGGAGATCGTCAGGAGCGCGGCGCGAGCCGTCGGCAACTCGGAGATCTCGCGCCGAATCACGGGCGCTGCGACGCAGGTGGAGAGGGGAACGTCGTTTGCCGAAGCGTTGAAGCCGGCCTATTGGTGGCCAGGGGGCTACATCGAAAGCATTGCGCTGGCGGAGGAGGCGGGCCAATTGCAGGACGTACTTCAGCGACTGGCCCAGCAGCGGAAGGAGGCGCTGGAATCAAGGGTGGACAAGGTGCGCCGGGTGTTGGAGCCTCTGGCTTTCTATGCCGCGCTTGCTGCCTTTGCTGTTGCAGTTTCGGGAGTGTCGCTCCCTTTCATAACCTCTGTCCTTCATAGCATCGGCCTGGTCTAACGAACAACTTCATACACTTCGACCCACCTCCCGTCCCAGGTTAGACAGAATTTGTCGGGCAGGGCCGCGATGGCGTCGGCTGCGGCGCGCTCGCGCAACGCGCGCGGGGAGGATTCCGGTAGGTCACGATACAGAACGACGTGCGTCACGCCCTGTTTGTGAAGTTCGACGAGCCATGACTTGGCGTTCTCTCGTGGGGGAGGAAGTTCAGCCACCTCCCCCGCCTGCGCGCCCAGGGCAGACGCCATTTCGGGGAAGCTGGTCGTAGCCGCGACAACAGGGAATTGGTGCGGCTCCCGGAGAAAGCGCAACAGTTCCAACCGCCCACCCGATAACGCCACACCGCCGACCAGCGCGTGAGAATCGTCACACGGCAGGGGAAGTGTGGCAAGCGCGGCCAACGCCAAGACGAGGATCAGGAGCGCAACAGCCCATTGCTTCCGTCCTGTGCTCAATGCTTCAGACACAAGCCGCTCCGCCCTACGTCATTGCGAGGAGCGCAGCGACGAAGCAATCTTTCGGAGGCCTTCACGCCAACCATACTCTGCAACTCATTGGCTTGCGTAGTTCCTAGAGCTTGCTTCGCTCCACTTCGTTCCGCTCGCAATGACGACAAATACCGCCCCCATCATTCCAGACAGCCGCTGCCCTCGATCGGCCAGACGTCGTCCACGATCGTGTTCCGGACGACCCAGAGGCGGCGGTGCAGGTTGCTGGTGGTGCAACCGTGCGAGGGAATCAGCCGCAGTTTCTCCCCCACGCGGCCGGGGCAGTCGTCCACAGGGCAGTGCTCTTCGGCGACATAGAGCGCCTTCGCCTCGGGAACGCCGGCCACCACCGGAAGGCCGAACTCGCTCCCCATCCCCTTCAGTCCGACGTCGAGCACCACCTTGCGGCCCGTGACGGAGATCACCGTCGCCAGGATGCTCATGGCGTTCTGGAACTCTGGACGGACCTTTTTGTAGTGACAGTCCATCAGGGCATAGCTTCCCGCCTGCACCTCATCTATTCCGGGCACGTTGCCGGTGATGTCGTAGGTGCCGGTGCCGCCGCCGGAGAGGATGGGGCAGCGCAGGCCGCTCTTCTCGAACAGGCGGCGCGTCTCGACCATCGGCCCCAGCGCGTCGAGCACCTTGCGGCGGCGCTCCTCGGCGTCGGGGGTCATCACCAGGTGCCCCTCGTACCCCTGCAGCCCGTCCAGGCGCAGGCTGCGGGTCGAACTGACCAGCGCGGCCAGCGCGGCGGCCGGCTCGCCGGGGAGCACGCCGCAGCGGCGCATCCCGATGTCCACTTCCACCAGCACGCCGATAGTCACCCCCGCGGCCTGCGCGGCGGCGCCGAGTTCCAACACGTTCGCCTCGGAGTCCACCGCCGAGCGCACCGTAGCGGAGCGATTCAGCGCGGCGAGCCGCTGCGCCTTGTCCGAGCCGACGACCTGGTTGGCGACCAGCACGTCCTTGACGCCGCCGGAGACCAGCGCCTCCGCCTCGGCCAGCTTGGCGCAGGTGATCCCCACCGCGCCGCCCGCCTTGAGCTGCCGCTTTGCCAGCGTGACGCACTTGTGCGACTTGAAGTGCGGCCGCAGCTTGCACGGGCGGCCCGAAAAATAGTCCGCCAACAGCTTGATGTTCTGCTCGAGCACGGCGACCTCGACGAGCATCGCCGGAGTCGGCAGCGCCTGGACCGGCCTGCCGATGAAGTCTCTGTAGTCCATTATAATCCCCATCCCACGGGCGCCTTGTCGTCGTACCCAATCATCGCGCTCTTGCGCTTGCAGTACGCGAGGAGCCCTTCCATGCCGAGTTCCACTCCCGTGCCGCTCATCTTGCGCGGCGGCACCGGGATTTGCGGATAGCCGGTGAGCATCGTGTTCACCCAGATGATGCCGGTGTCGAGCGCTTTGATCATCCTCAACGCTCGCTCGAGGTTCGCGGTCCAGACCGAGCCGGAGAGTCCGTACTCCACGCTGTTGCTGATGCGAATCGCCTCCTCCTCGCCGCTGAAGCGCACGGCGCTGAGGGCGGGGCCAAAAATTTCCTCGTCATGCACCTTCATCCCCGGCTTCACGTCGGCCAGGAGCGTCGGCTGAAGCCAGAAGCCGTTCTTCAGCGCGCCGGGCATTTTCAGCTTCCCGCCGCCGCAGAGCACCTTCGCCCCCTCACCGCGCGCGGATTCGATGTACTGCAACGCAGTCTGATACTGCGCCTTCGTGATCATGGGGCCAACCAGCGTTTTCTCGTCACGCGGGTCGCCAACCCGGATTCGCGCGACCTTGGCCGCGAGGAGGTCGAGGAACTTGTCAGCAACCGAGTCCTCCACCAGCAGGCGCGAACAGGCGACGCACAACTGTCCGCAGTTGACGTAGGCGCTGATGGCGGCCGCCTGCGCGGCGCGCTCCAGGTCGGCGTCGGCGAAAACGATGATCGCGTTCTTCCCGCCCAACTCCAGGTTCACCATCTTCATCCGGTCGGCGGCGAGCTTCTGAATGCTGCGCCCCACCTCCGTCGAGCCGGTGAAGGAAATCTTGCGAACCGCGGGGTGTGCGACGAGGGCGTTGCCCGCGCTGGAGCCGGAGCCGAGGACGACGTTGACGATTCCCTTCGGCAATCCCGCTTCCAGGCAAAGTTTGGCCAGCGCCACGGTGGTCAGCGGCGTCTCGACGGAGGGCTTCAGGACGATGGCGTTGCCGGCCGCGATGGCCGGAGGGACTTTGAGCGCGGCATTGACCAGCGGGTAGTTCCAGGGGAGGATGCCGGCCACCACGCCGTACGGCTCGTACGTGGTCAGGTAGAAGCAGCCCCCCTCGGTGGACTTGACGGCCCCCTCGATCTTGTCGGCGGCCCCGGCGTAGAAGCGGACGATGGAGGCGGTAAGGGCGATCTCTCCGCGAAGCTGCGCGATCGGCTTGCCGACGTCGATCAGCTCCAACTCGATCAGTTCCTCGGCGCGCTGCTCGATCAGGTCCGCCAGCTTCGACAGAATCCTGCCGCGGTCGGGAGCGGCGATGCGTCGCCACTCGGCGGAATGGAACGCGCGCTCGCTGGAACGCGCGATCTGATCCACGCAGGCCGCGTCGCAGCAGGCCTGCCGCGCGATCAATTCGCCGGTGGCCGGGTTCACCACGTCGGCAAATCCCGCGCCCCCCTCCTTCAACTCGCGACCGTCCACGAACGGGCCGACATGCCTGATTGCCATAGACGCCTCGCTTTCGGGACTTTCAACATTCTATTGCGTAACGACCAGGCGGCTTCACGGCCGCGTGAGAGGGACACATTTTACATTGAACGACGCCACGAAAACAAAACAACCGACCCGCCCTTTCGGCGAGTCGGTTGGCATTGGTGGAGACAGGGGGACTCGAACCCCCGACCTGGCCTCCATAGGGGCTCCGCCCCTCTGGCGTCCCGTCCCGCCTACGCGGGACGGGACTGTCACCCCGACGGCGCGGGGGAATCCTTCCCCCGCACCCCCTTCAGGTCGGGGCCATTAAATAGCGCAACCGACCCGCAAAAACTGCGAGTCGGTTGGCAATGGTGGAGACAGGGGGACTCGAACCCCCGACCTGCTGATTGCGAACCAGCCGCTCTCCCAACTGAGCTATGTCCCCGCAAGTCCAGGTGCGCCTTGCGCACCCCGTCGTATCTCACGCCAATATATCGGAACGCGAGAAATCTGTCAACGCACGTCCGTTCGCCGCGGCGTCGTGCAGACGTTGACAATACTGTGCCGTCAAGGTATTTTCTGGGTACTACAGTGGGGCTGACAAGCTGGAGGCGATCGCATGCGCATCAGCACAGCCGTCTTCGGCCTTGCGCTCGCGCTGGGGCTATGCGCCATGGTCCTTGCGGCGGCCAGCCTCTTCCGGAGCGATGCTCCGGTCCCTGTCCCTCCGTCGCCCGTTCAGCAGAACGTGCTCCCGGAGGTCACCGCTGTTGCTCCGAACGCCTTGGCAGGCTCACCGGCCCCCGCCACGGCGTCGTCGCGCGAGTTGGTGCGCCCAACGGTGACTCTCAGAGATCAGCGGATATCCATTCAGACGGCAGCGAAGCAGGTGTGCGCCCAAGCCGGGATGCAGTACGACTTCAATCGCTCGAAGGAGAAGGTCGGCGACAAGTGCCGCCTGCTCATAGCGGTTGATTTGGAGAACGCCACGCTCGACGAGGCGCTGGCCCAAATCGTCCTGAAAAATGGCCTGCGCTACCGAATGGAAGGGCCGTCGCTCTGGCTCGAAATGCCGAACTGACCGATAACACGGACGAGGATGCAGTCAGGCTGCGTTCCATTCGCATTGCGCACACGGTGAGGAAAACTGCAATGATCCCTATCCTGAGGAAGCGCTTGCCACGAAAAGCTGTCGTAAGTTCTGCCCTGCTCGTTGTGCTGATGGCGGCATTGTGCCTGCTTCTGCCCGGATGCGAGGGCTTTGGCTGAGGGAATTGATGCCGTTGCTCCGCCCGTGAGGCGGAGCGGAAAGAGGATTTCCGCGAGCAGAAGAGCAAAGCGCCTCAGCCCACGCCGCCGCCCAGAATCAACCCAATCCACAGAAACGCCGCGAAAGCGGTCGTGTAACGCGCCGTGATGGCGTCGGCGTCCGGCGCTCGGTATCCCCGCGCCGCATCCACCAAGGGGGGAATCGCCAGCGGAACGGCCAGCGCTCCCAGCAATGACCATGCCGGCGCTACCCCTGCCACAACCAGCGCTACTACGAAGATGGGCGCGCCGAAGAGCAGGAAGAAGTAGAGCAGAAGATACGCCTGCCTCCCTATCAGCCCTGCCAGCGTATGGATTCCCGCCTGCCGGTCCTCCTCAAGGTCGCGCAGGTTCCCCGCCGCCAGGATGGCGGTGACCACCATTCCCACCGGGACCGACAGGGATAGCGCCCGGAGTTCCAGCCTACCCACCTGCATCCAGATCGCCCCCGCCACGATGGCGGGTCCGAACACCAGGAAGATGCAGACCTCTCCCCAGCCGCGATACTTGAGCTGCAGCGGCCAGCCGGTGTAGCTGTACGCGCCCAACAGGCCGATGAGGCCGATGGTCGCCGCCAGCCATCCCCCGCGCATAGTCAGGAACGCGGCGAGAGGTGCGGCCGGGAGCAGGCAGGCGATAGCCAAGGTCAGGACTTGCCGGGGAAGGATTTCTCCCCGCACGAGAAAGCGTCCCGGACGCCCCTCATCCCCTTCCTGGCGGCGGTCCAGCCCCGAGCGGAAGTCACCGTAGTCGTTGAGGAGGTTGCCAAAGGCGTGGAGCAGCAGAACCAGCGCGACGTTGGCGGCGAGTATCCCCCATTTCCAACGGCTGATCGGCGCAGCCGCGGCCGTGCCGACGAGAACACCCGCAACCGAGGCGGGAAATGAGAAGGGGCGGGCAACGCGCAGCCAGACAGACAGAGAAGGCATGAATCAGCCCTACCGCAATGACGAATGACGAAATCCTGGGGAATGCCTAGGTCTCACAATCACCCAATTACCCAATCGCCAGGTCACCTCATCTCCGAACGACGGGTGACTGGGAGATTGGGTGATTCGGACATTCATTCCTCATTTGGGCGTCGTCATTCGCCCCGCCGCCTCACGCCCCGAACTTCTCCATCTTCAGCGCATTGGCCAGCATGAGCGCCATCGCTTCCTTGGCGGGGAAACGCCCCAGCCCGCCGCGGGCGCACTCGCGCTCAGTGTAGCGCGCCACGCCGTCCGGGCGGCAGTAACGCGAATAGAGCAGGAACGGGCAGGGGTGCCAGGAGTGCGCCTTGAGCGCCGCGGGGGTCGAGTGGTCGCACGTCACGGCGATCACATCAGGCTCAAGCGCCAGCAGCGCCGGGAGGTGCTTGTCCACCTCCTCGATGATCCCAACCTTCTTGGCGAAATTGCCGTCTTCGCCGTAGGAATCGGTCTTCTTGATATGGACGTAGAAGAAATCGTGGTTGGCGTATTCGCGGCGCAGAGTGTTGAACTCGTCCTCAATCGTTTCCCCGGCGTCGAGGATCTTCATCCCCACCAGCTTGGCCAAACCGCGATACATGGGGTAGGTGGCGATGGCAGCCGGCTTGAGCTTGAACAGTTCGGACATCGTGGGGATCGCTGGGTACTTGGCGAACCCGCGCACCAAGAGCGTGTTCGCCGGATGGTGGTCCTTGATCTCTTCATTGGCGCGGCGGATGAACTCGTTGATGATCCCGGCGGTGTACTCCGCTTCCGGAACGAGCGCCTGGGCGGGCACCGGAACGTGCGGCGCTTTCTGCGGATCGGCGTCGGCGACCCGTCCGTCCAGCTTGTCGCCGCGGAAAAGGATGGTGAAACGATGCTCCTTTCCCGGTTCCAGGATAATCTCCACATCCCCGATCTTCGGAATCTGCTTCCCCAACAGGGCGCAGAGCTTCTCGTTCTTCTCGGTGGCGATCCGCCCCGCGCGCCGGTCGGTGATGATGCCGTGCGCGTCCATGCTGGCGAAGTTGCCACGCGCAGCGACATCGCGAGGGGTCATGTGCAGCCCCACCCCCAGCGCTTCCAGCACGCCGCGACCGATCTCGTGCTGGATGGGGTCGTACCCGAACAGTGCCAGGTGCGACGGCCCGCTGCCCGGAGTCACCCCGCGCATGATCGGATCGGTCACTCCGCACTCGGAGACGGCGGCCAGTTCGTCCAAGCGCGGATGCTGGGCCGCTTCGAGCTCGGTCTTCCCATCCACCGGCAGGCCGCCAAGACCGTCCATGACCAGAAGGACGATCTTGCTGGGAGTCTGGATCGTCAATGAGCGCATGATCTGTTCGCTGAGCATACTTCCTCCAATTCCTCTGAAAGGCGGGCACGCTTGGGGGAAAAGGGGTCAGGCAACTTTTCCAACGGCCCGCCACACGGAGGGCGGGCAAGCCGAAAAGCAGCCTGACCCCTTTTCCCTCACGCCGACCCCTGCGACAGGGAGAACCCCGCTTCCTTGCTGACGAAGCGGAGTTTTTCCTTTCCGAAATAGGGCTGGAATTTCTCGGCGTATTGCGCCGGGTTCTGCTTGCCATGCACGAAAAGCATATTGAGCAGCTTGAGCCGCTCGGCGTTGTTCGGAAGCAGCTCAAACATGCGCGAGTGGCGGACGGTCGGCTTGTACTTGTCGCCGCGCAGGAAGGCGTAGATGTCACGCGCCAGGACCATGTCCACGTGCGCCATGGCGCGCGCCACCGCTGCGATCCCCAGGTTGGTCAGGCGACCCTTGCAGACCGGGCCAATATCCGTACGGGCGGCCAGTTGCCGCATCCGGTGGCGCAGCCGCGCCCAGAGTTCTTCAGGCGAGCGTTCATCGAGCGGCGCGCGTCCGGCCGCGTGCGCGCGGGCGTACTCTTCCAGCGCTGTCGCGGTGTCGAAGACGGAAAACGCCAGACGATGTGGCCGTTGAATATAGAGGGAGGCGGCGGACCGCAACTCGTCGTCGAGCAACGCATGCGCCTCCACATTGTCTTGGGCCGTCAACTCGACGGCCCCCTCGCCAATCAGTCCCAGCTTGCCCATACAGCGCAGGAGCCGCACGGCGTGGAACCGTGCTTTCAATTCGTCGCTGAACGGCGCCAGGTTGTCCGCCCTGTAGATCGGGACGCGCAGGAGGATAATGTCGCCGATGCCCCGTTCGAGAAGATGGTCGTATGCGACCTTCGGCAGCAGCGCCATCCGGCCCAATAGGAGCACCATATGGAGCAGGTGGGCTTCTCCGATGCCGAACTTGTTCACGACGCACAGGTTTCGCAGCAGATCGAAATCCTTGCGGAAGGTACCGGCGGCAACCAGGTACCGGACCGACTTGGCCCCCGCGGTCCCAAGAATCACGCCGTCGGGGTAGAGATGGTTGTAGCGAAGGGCGTCAAAGAGGCGGCCAAACGCCGCTTGAAGCGCGGCCTGGCGGTCATTGTCCAAGGGGTTCGACCACGCCGCCTCATACGCCTCGACGGCTGCAAGCCGGTGGTCGCGTATGGACGCCCCCTCGGCATCCTTGAGCCAGTCCGCCGACTCGCCAAGAAGGGTAAGTGCGCCGGTTCCGTCCGACATGACGTTCTCCAATGACCGCGGGCCAATGGTAGGATATCCAAGAACCCCGCTGGGCGCAAGCCGGTCAAACGGATTCAACGTTCAACGTTCAACTTCCAACGTCCAACGTTCAACGGACGGCAACGGCCAACCTCCGCGCAAGGTGTCCACGCGGTGTTCGGTGTCCGTTGTTCGTCGCTCATTTTGGATGTTGAAAGTTGGACGCTGGACGTTGAACGTTGAATCCGTTACTTCCGCCGGAACCGCCTCATGAACCGCCGCTCCCACCAGGTCAGGGCGTTGATTCCTTCCCGGCTGACCTTGTCGAGAATCTCGTCGCGTCGGCGCTCTTCCTGTTCAGTCGGCTCCAACCTCCCGTGCACTTTCGACTCGAACCAGCCAGAGATCGCGGGCCCGAAGCGGACCACGACGTACCCGAACAGCAGCCCCCCCAGGTGCGCGGCATTCGCTACGCCGTTCCGGGGGTTGCTCTTCAGAACGGAGTAGGTCTCGATCACGACGACGATCCAGACGAACGTCTTGATCCGCATTGGGAAGAAAAGCATGAACAGGATGACGCGGTTCGGCCAGTAGAGGCGGTAGGCCATCACCAGCCCATAGATTGCCCCGGAGGCACCGATGCACCAGGAGTCCGCGCGCCCTATCAGCACAAAACAAAGTCCGGCGAAGACCGCGCCGCCCAGGTAGAACCAGATGAAGCGCTTCGCCCCCCAGATCTCCTCGATCTCGCTCCCGAACCAATAGAGGAAGAGCATGTTGAAGAGGATATGCATCAGGCTGTTCGGGTCGTGCAGGAAGGCGTAGGTGATGAACTGCCAGAGCCAGCCGCGATGGAACACGGCTTCCGGAGAGAGGCCGAACGGCTCGAACAGGCGGTAGAAGCGTTCATCCCCCCCGAGGCTGGCGAGGAACTCCAAGAGGAAAATGGCGACATTGAGGATGATCAGCGTTCGGACGACCGAGCCTCGCCGACGGCCAGAAGGCCGGGCGTCGTAACTTGGCGGTTCATCCTCCCAGTACTTCATCGTGCAGCGAGCGCCTCCAGATGTATGAATATCCCCCGTGACGGAGGCATGGGAACGGATCAATAGCGAATGGGCAATGGGCATTTGTCAATCGGCAATTCCCTCTCGGCGGGACTCGCACTGAATCGCTGGGGCCTTCCCGTCGAGTGCCGTTCATTGACGATTGACCGTTGACAATTGACCATTTCCAATCGTTCAGCCCCGCTCGGCGCTGAAAACAATTGAGAGCTTGCGCAGCGCCTCCGATTCGATCTGGCGGATGCGCTCGCGCGTCAGGCGCAGGCGCTCCCCGATCTGTTCCAGGGTCATCGGCGTGCCGGTGTTCAGGCCGAAACGAAGCCGCAGAATCTCCGCTTCCCGCTCCGAGAGCGCCTCCAGGCAGCGCTGGATGAGCTGCCGGTTCCCCTCGCTGAGAAGCTCCTCGTCGGGCCGTTCCGACCGCGCGTCGGCATAGGCGCCTTCAAAGACCCAGGACATGTCGGCGCGGTTCTCCATCGTGGCGGAGGCGTGAATCGCGCGGCTGATCATCCGCAGGCGCTGCGGTGAGACTTCCATTCGCTCGGCGATCTGCCGGTCGGTCGGCTCGCGCGATATTTCGTCCCTCAGTTCGCGCGTGACGCGTTTCCACCGGCTGATCAGTTCCACCATGTAGCCGGGCACGCGCACCGTCGGCCCGCACAGTTGCATGCCGCGGCGGATGTGCTGGCGGATCCACCAGGTGGCGTAGGTGCTGAAGCGGGTGTGCCGGTTCGGGTCGAAACGCTCGACCGCTTTCATCAGGCCGATGTTCCCCTCGGCAATGAGGTCCATCAGGGAGACGCCGGGCCGGGCGTACTGCGTGGCGAGGTGAACGACCAGCCGCAGGTTGGCGCGGATCATCCGGTCGCGCGCAGCCGGATCATTCTTCGCAACAAGCCGAGCCAGCTTCTCCTCCTCTTCGCGCTTGAGGAGAGGGACCTGGTCGATTTCCTTCAGATAAGCTTCAAGACCGGCTTCTTCGAATCGCATGGTCTCCGCCGTTCCGTATGCCCAGCTACTGCCTCTTGCGGCGAATGGCGGAGATATTGTAACAGCAGCGGGCGGGAGAGACAAAGGGAACGGATGATTGCAGATTACTGATTAGAAGCTGTTTCACAACCCACAGGCGAGGGCGCCTGTGCCACACCGACCTCCGTATTCAAACAGCACAACCATGTAGCTCAGCCGCCCTCGGCTGAGGTATTCGCCTGAGAAACAGGTTTTGAAACAGCTTCTACTGAATACTGATTTGCGATTGGAACGGTGGAACGGAAATAGACAACAATGGGCGGAGCAGGCATCTCGTCGCCTGCTCCGCCCTTGATGTCAGTCAGAACGTCTTTCAGCCCTGGGCTTCCGGCTTCTTCTCCTCGGCGGCCGGCGTCTCCGGCGCGCTCGCCGGGGCTTCGCCTTCGGGTCGAGGAGCGCCGCCACGCATGGAGAGGCCGATCTTACGCGCCTCGGAGTCCACGCGAAGAACGGTCACTTCCACTTCCTGGCCGACCGATACCGCTTCCTCGGGCTTCTCGATCTTCTTGTCGGTCATCTCGCTGATGTGCAACAGCCCTTCGAGGTCCGGCTCCAGCTCGACAAAGGCGCCAAAGGAGGTGAGCTTGGTCACCTTCCCCTTGCACACCTGGCCGGGCTTGTACTTGCCGGGGATGTCACCCTGCCACGGGTCGCGCTCGAGCTGCTTGAGACCGAGGGCGACGCGCTTCTTCTCCTCGGAGACGCTCAGGACGACCGCCTCGACGCGGTCCCCCTTCTTAAGCAGCTCGGAGGGATGGTTAATCTTCTTGGTCCAGGACATGTCGCTGACGTGGAGGAGGCCGTCGATCCCCTCTTCCAGTTCCACAAACGCGCCGTAGTTGGTGAGGTTGCGCACCTTGCCCTTGATCATTGTGCCGGCGGGGTACTTCTCCTCGACCTTGGCCCACGGGTTGGATTCGGTCTGCTTCATGCCGAGGCTGATTTCCTGCTTCTCCTCGTTGATGCCCAGGACGACCACTTCGACCATGTCGCCGATGGCCACCACTTCGGAGGGGTGGTTGACGCGGCGCGTCCAGGACATCTCGCTGATGTGGACGAGCCCCTCGACGCCGTCTTCGAGCTTGACGAAGGCGCCGTAGTTGACGATGTTGACCACTTCTCCCTTGTGGCGCGTCTGGACCGGATACTTCTCCGGGACGCGCTTCCACGGGTTCTCGCTCTTCTGCTTGAGGCCCAGGGCGATGCGCTCGCGGTCGCGGTCCACGTTGAGCACCACGACCTCGATCTCCTCGTCAATGGCCACCACTTCGGAGGGATGGCTCACGCGGCTCCAGGACATGTCAGTGATGTGCAGCAAGCCGTCAATGCCGCCCAGGTCTACGAACGCGCCGAAGTCGGCGATGTTCTTGACCACGCCCTTGCGGGTCTGGCCCGGCTCGATCTCGGCCATGACTTTGGCCTTGAGGCGCTCGCGCTCCTCTTCGATCAGCTTGCGGCGGCTGACGACGATGTTGCGGCGCTCCTCGTCAATCTTGAGGATCTTGCAGGTGACTTCCTTGCCGATGTACTCGGCGATGTCGCCGGGACGGCGGATGTTGACCTGGCTGGCCGGCAGGAAGACCGGCACGCCGATGTCCACCAGCAGGCCGCCTTTGATCTTGCGCATGACGCGCCCGGTGACCACGTCCCCTTCATGGTGATCATTGATGACCTTCTCCCAGCCGCGGATGCGGTCCGCCTTGCGCTTGGAGAGGACAATGATGCCCGCGTCATCTTCCACCGCGTCGAGGAGCACTTCGATCTCTTCGCCGATCTTGATCTCGGAGGGATCGTAAAACTCGTTGACCGCCAGCAGCCCTTCCGACTTGTACCCGACGTCCACCACCACGTCGTCCCCCACGATGCTGAGGATCCTGCCGCGGATGATGGAGCCGGACTCGAAGTGCTTGATGGAGTCGTCAATCGCCTTGTTGAGGTCCTTGACGGCGGGGTCGGACATCGCCTCCTCGACCTCGCGGTTGATGTCCTCCCACTGAACGTTCATGTCCTGAAGAATCAGCTCGTCAACCATTCCCTTCTCCTTCTCGATACTCTCGCCGTCGCCGGCCGGCCCTCGCGGGCCGAAAGGTCCGGCAACTGACTGCGAGCGTCGTCCGGAAAGCGTTCGCTTTTTCAGAGCGCCGGCCGTCCCGCGCACGCGGGACACAGGGCCCTCGCTCCATATTCCGGACATTCCATTGTGGATTTCGGATTGCAGAGTGCGGATTGAACAACGCTGACGGACAAGGACCGCCTCTCCCGTTTTCAATCCGCAGTCCGCACTCCGCAGTCCGCAATTACATCTTTGTCTGCCTCAACTGCCGTTGGAGCGCAAGCATGTCATTCCGCAGCCGTTCCACCGCCTCGTCACGCGTCATCGTCGCGCGCTCGGCCGCCGTGATGGGACGGCCATACGCCACGCGGATCGGATGCGGCCACGGCCAGCGGCCTCGCGGCCACGCCTCGAAGGCGCCTTCCACCACCGCCGGCACAATCGCGGCTTCCACTCGGTCGGCAATCGCCAGTGCGCCATGCCGGAACGGGGCAATCTCGCCGTCCCGGCAGCGCGTCCCTTCCGGAAAGACCACCAGGCACCAGCCGTCGCGCAAGCGGTCCACGGCCTCGCGCACGGCCGACACGTCGCGCTCGTCGCGGTCCACCGGAAACGCGTTGCACCACCGAATCAACAAACCGAACCAGCGGTTGCGAAAGAGCGTCTTGCGCGCCATGTACGACACCGAGCGGTCCAGCCCGAGCCCGACGAGGATCGGGTCCAGATAGCTCTGATGATTCGACACCAGCAGCACGCCGCCCCGCCTCGGTACGTTGTTCTGGCCGAAGACGCGCAGGCGGAACGCCAGGAGGCAGATCACGCGCAACAGTCCCCTGAGGATTACCCAGAGCACCCGTCGTGCAGCCAATAGCGCCTCCACCTCCCTGTGCGCGCGGGAATCACCCAAGAGTAAAGTATGGTATCAAAATGCGATGGAACACGCAAACGGCGGGAAGTCCGAGATTCACCACAGAGGGCCGCGGAGAGCCACGGAGAACGGTGAGAACTGAAAGAATGTTCCGCGCCGCGTATTCCGTACCCGCGCTTCTTCCGAGTGGGCTGTGGCCAAGGCCACCGTTGCCGTCCTGCCATATCCGTGTGCCTCTGTGTTCATCTGTGGTTCCGCTTCGTTGCCGTTCTCCTGCAATGTCGTTCTCCGTGGTTCTCCGTGTTCTCTGTGGTGCAAGCCGTTGCCTCCGTCGTTTGCATAAAACGCGCCAAAATGTTAGCCTGCTTATGTTAACCCCCTATTGGCGACTCAGGAGTATCCGAGCAATGAAGAAGGACATTCATCCGAAGTACGTGGACTGCAAGGTCACCTGCGGGTGCGGCGAGACGTTCCAGACCCGCGCCACCAAGCCGGAGATCAACGTCGAAATCTGCTCCAAGTGCCACCCGTTCTTCACCGGGAAGCAGAAGCTGGTGGACACCGCCGGCCGCGTCGAGAAGTTCCAGCGCCGCTATGGCGCCAAGTTCCAGGCGCAGCCTGAGGCGCAAGCCGCGGCGCAACCCGCAGCGCAACCCGCCGCCGAAAGCAAGAGCTGATTGCGCCCATCTCTCCTGGCTTGATCGGGGGCACAGCGTATGCCTGTCTCTCTGGCCGATAAGCTCAGGGAAATGGAACGGAAGTTCGAGGACCTTGAGCAAAAAATCCTGGACCCTGCGGTCATCGCCCAGGGGCAGCAGTACTCCACCTATCTCCGAGACCGCGGCCGCCTCGTCAAAATCATCGAGCCCTACCGCGCCTGGAAGAAAGCCCGCGAGGCGTTCCAGGAGGCGGAGGCGATCCTGAACGACGAGCAAGGCGACCCCGACTTGAAGTCCCTCGCGCGCGAGGACATTGAGGGGCTCCGCGCCGAGATGACTCGGCTGCGCAACGAGGTGAAGCGCGTGGCGGTGGCCGACGAGACCGGGGCGAACGCCGACGCGATCCTTGAGATTCGCGCCGGGACCGGCGGCGACGAAGCCGCCCTCTTTGCGGCCGACCTGGCGCGCCTGTATACCCGCTACGCCGAGGGGCGCGGCTGGAAAGTCTCCTGCCTCGACGCCCGCCCCACCGAGTTGAACGGCTACAAGGAGGTCACTCTCTCCATCGCCGGGCCGGACGCCTACCGCCGCCTGCGCTTCGAAGGAGGCGGCCACCGCGTGCAGCGCGTGCCCGAAACCGAATCGCAGGGGCGCATTCACACATCCCTCGTGACCGTGGCGGTCCTCCCCGACGTGGAGGACATTGACATCGAGATCAACCCGGCGGACGTCGAGATGGAGTTCTCGCGCGCGGGCGGCCCCGGCGGGCAGAACGTGAACAAGACTTCCTCCGCCGTGCGGCTGATCCACAAGCCGACGGGCATCGAGGCGCGCAGTCAGGAGACCCCCTCGCAGCACAAGAACCGCGCCGCCGCAATGCGCGTGCTTAAGGCGCGGCTCGTGGAGCACTTCAACTCCAAGCGCCAGAATGCGCGCGACGAGGAGCGCCGCTCCATGATCGGCTCCGGCGACCGCAACGAACGCATCCGCACCTACAATTTCCCGCAAAACCGCGTCACCGACCACCGCATCGGGCTCACCATCCACGACCTCCAGCGCGTGATGGGCGGCGACCTTGACCCCCTGATTGAGGGGCTCCTCGAATATGAGTTTGCAGAACGCGAGAAGGGGCTCCAACTCGACTGACGCCCCCTCCGACGCCCGCGCGGCGCTTCAATGGGCGACCGCCGCGCTGACCGCCGCGGGGATTGACTCCCCGCGCCTCTGCGCCGAATTGCTCCTCTCTCACGTCCTGGGCTGCGACCGGCTGCGGCTCATGGTCGCCCAGGCGCTCCCCCTCTCCCCTCCGCAAAGCGACCAATTCCGCAATCTCCTCCAGCGCCGCCTCGCTCACGAGCCGGTTCAGCACCTCGTCGGCGTCACGGAGTTCTGGTCGCTTCCGATTCGGTGCGACCGGCGCGCCATGGTCCCCCGCCCCGAGACCGAGTTGCTGGTGGAACTGGCGCTGGAGTTGACGCGCGGCATGTCGTTCCCCTTGATTGCCGATATCGGCACGGGCACCGGCTGCATCGCCATCGCGCTGGCGTGCGAATTGCCGCAGGCAAGAATCATCGCCACCGATATCTCTGCCGATGCGCTGGCGCTGGCGGCAGACAACGTAAGGATGAATGTTGAAGGTAGAAGGATAAAGGAAGAATGCGGTGGAGCGCGCTATCCCATCGCGCTTTCCGTTGTTGCCGTCAAATCGCAAATCACAGGTGCGCCGCGCGCACCGCTCAATCATCAATCATCAATTATCAATATCTCCCTCCGCCAAGGCGACCTCCTCGCTCCTCTCGCGCCCGAAGGTCCGGGGGCGTTCGACCTCATTCTGTCCAATCCTCCCTACATCCCCGACGCTGATATGACGGCGCTCCAGCCCGAAGTCCGCGACTACGATCCTCAGTTGGCCTTGCGCGGCGGGCCGGAAGGATGCACAATTATCCATCGGCTTCTCCGGGAGGCGCTCGCGCCGCTCCGGCCGGGCGGGTTCCTGGTCATGGAGATTGGGATCGGAGAGGCGGAGTTTGTGAGGCGGAACGCACCGGCCGGGTGGAAACTCGCGCGCACAGTCCGCGACGGCGCCGGGATCGAGCGCATCGTCGCGCTGCAGAAAGAATAGACTATGGACATGTTTGAACTGGAGGGAGGCATCCCTCTTCACGGCGAGGTGGCGCTCAGCGGCGCGAAGAACGCCGCGCTGCCCATCATGGCCGCCGTCATCCTCGCGCGCGGCAAGGTGACGCTGAAGCACGTGCCGCACCTCAGCGACATTGACAGCATGATGAAGATTCTACGCACCCTCGGCGTCGCGGTCGAATGGACCGGGGCGGACACCCTGGAGCTCGAAGTGCGCGACGAGTCCGCCACTGCGGCCCCCTACGACCTGGTCAACACGCTGCGCGCCAGCATCTGCGTGCTCGGACCGCTGCTGGCCAAGCGCGGCGCGGCGCGCGTGCCGCTTCCCGGCGGCTGCGTCATCGGCGTGCGCCCCATTGACCTCCATATGAAGGGCCTCAAGGCGCTGCAGGCCGACGTGGACGTCGAGCATGGCGACGTGATCGCTCACGCGGTCAAGCTGTTCGGCAATGAGATCTATCTCGGCGGGCCGCACGGCTCCACCGTGCTGGGCACCGCCAACGTCCTCAGCGCGGCCACGCTGGCCGAAGGCGAGACGATCATCGAGGACGCCGCCTGCGAGCCGGAGATTCAGGAACTGGCGAACTTCCTTGTCAAGATGGGCGCGAAGATTCGCGGCATCGGCACCAAGCGCCTGATCGTGGACGGAGTGGAGGAACTGCACGGGACGGAGTTCACGATCCTGCCCGACCGCATCGAGGCGGGGACGTTCATGGTCGCGGCGGCGCTCACCGGCGGCAACGTGCTGGTGCGCGACGTCCAGCGCGAGTACATGGGCGCGGTCTTCGACGCGCTGCGCTCGACCGGGGTGGAACTGATCCCGGAGGCGAAGGGATGCCGCGTGATCGGCCCCGAACGCTTCCAGACGGTGGACCTGACGACCTCCTCATTCCCCGGCTTCCCCACCGACATGCAGGCGCAGATGATGGCGCTGCTGTCGCTGGCGAACGGGATCAGTGTGATCACCGAGCGCATCTACCCGGACCGCTTCATGCACGTCGCGGAACTGAACCGGATGCGCGCCAACATCCGCAAGGAAGGGGCCAGCGCGATCATCGTCGGGGTGGACTACCTCTCCGGCGCGCCCGTGATGGCCAGCGACCTGCGCGCCAGCGCGGCGCTGGTCCTCGCCGGCCTCGTCGCGCGCGGCACCACCACTATCAGCCGCGTCTATCACATTGACCGGGGGTACGAACGGATCGAGGAGAAGCTGGCGGGGCTGGGGGCGAGGATCAGGCGGGTTCCGGAAAAGGCGCATGCAGGGCCGGTGACCGGCTGACCGGGGGATTCACCACGGAGGCACGGAGACGGAGGAAATGCGAAGCCTACTCCGCCGAAGCGGCCACATACACGCCCCCACGTTGAACATCTACGGTTGCCTTGATACACTCCTGTCCAAGACTTGACCGTTATTGCGGCGGAGGTTTTATGCAGCGCAGATCAGGACGGGACCGCGCAAAATCTGAGCAATACTGCAAGAGCGAAATTGAGCGGATGCTCAAGTATTCTCAGACGAAGGTCATAATGCCGGTGGTTACGCTGAGTCTTCTCCGCGTCTTCCAAAAGACGGGCAGACTTATTTTCACGGACGCCGATATCCAGAAGGGATACGAAGCGGCTGTCAAGAGTCTCGGCCAATTCCTTGGGCATGATTTCCACATTGGTGCCAAGTACTACGATGCTTATGGAACAAGGATGTCTCGGTACAGCGTCCTGAAATCCGTTGATCATCTCACTTATAAATTGCTTCCCCCCTATACTGATTGTGCCGCATTGCTCTGCGAATGGATTCCGCCCCGCATCAAGCAACACATCGAGGACCGTCTGGGAATCGTGCCTCTACTCGGTAATGTTGATAAACGCGCGGAACTGGCAAATGACCCAGGCGGATTCATCCAATTGATGCGCGAACAAATTGACAAAACACCGGCGAACTTTGAGGTGTTTAGCTTCGCGGTTATCAAGGTGCATCTGGAAAAGTTCGCCTGCAAAATCTACCGCGATACGCGGACAGCCGCGCACGACAAAGGTGTTGACCTTTCAACGAACTTCGGTGTTGTTTATCAAGTCAAGAAATTGCGCGTTTGCACGGAGTCTGACGCCGATCGGCTATATGCCGAACTCAAACTCAATTTCGATAGCGAACGGCTGCAAGATGGGAATGTGATACTGATTATCGATGACATTACCAAAGACGTGAAGAAGTATCTGATTGACATGAAAGTTCAATCAATCAGCAGGCAGGAAGTGCTAAGCATGGCCGCAAACTTCGAGGATCCCGAAGACAGGCAGAAAGTTCTTCGCATCGTGTACGAAGAGTTCCGGCGAGAATACTCGAGCCGTATCAAGTGAGGCCATTTCGTTCTATTCGCCGCAATGCAGGCTCTGCGCTGTGCCATCCATAACTGCGCGCTCCGCTGCTTCGCAGGCTTCTTCCTCGCTCTCAAAAACTTCTTCCTGGTTGACAACGAAGTCAATGGGGTAATTCCCTTCCACAAGGCGTGTGATCGCCCCTCCGAAGCCGTCTGCTTCAACGACCACCGCCTCATCGTCCGTGGGGTTAAGTGCCGCAAGGTAGAGAACATCGCCCGGCGCGCTCAGTCCAAGTTCTTTGCGAATGCCATCCACCGCCTCTTGAAGCCGCTTAAGGGTTGCCATTTTGTTGTCGCGTTCCATTTGTCTTGCCTCCTGACCGCGCGTGTTGAACCACCGATCTTCTAGAGACCAGCCAGTCCCGACCCAACTTCTCGGCCTTGAGTTTTCCCTGCCGGATGAGCAGCCGCGTATGTTGGAGCGTGTATCCAAGCGCCTGCGCTGCCGCAAGGGTGCTGATGTAATCTGCGAGTGCGGTTGTGCTACTGGTTGCCATTCCAAGGGCCTCCACCGGTATATTCCCTAGGGAATATACCTGCGCGGGCGTACCCCCGTCAAGCAGGTTGCCCACATCTGTCATTTGGCAATCGGCGCTAATCTGTGAAATCTGTGGACAGCCGTTGCGTCCGTTCGTCTCAGCGGGTCACGACAACGCTGACCCAGCACCCCGGATGCCCCGACCCGGCATTCACCAGGATGGTGCGCACGGACTGCGAGAGCGGCTTGCGAACGAGGTTGATCGGGAAGGATTCGTACTCCTCTGCTGAGCCGGGCAGCAGGTCGGATTCCAGCGCGGTCAGGGCCGCGATCAGGTTCAACGGCCCGCCGGCCCCCAGCGTCTCGCCGACCAATCCCTTGAGCGCGACGACGGGCTTGTTCCCGAGAATCTTCGCAATCGCGGCGGCCTCCTCGCGGTCGTCATCGGGCCGACCCGACGCGGCGGCGAAGACCACTTCCGTCTTGAGGACTTCCGCGTCGCGCAATGCGCCTGAAATCGCCTCCTCTGCGCTTGCGCCCATGCCTATCCCTCGGATTCTGCCGCGCACCTTCCCCTTCCGCACGCGCACGCCGTCGGCGGATTCCAGGCAGAGGAAGCCCGCCCCTTCGCCCAAGATGGCGCCGTTCCCGGCGACGCCGAAGGGCAGGCAGCATTCCGAACCACAGCCGAGGGCGGCTGTGCCACACCGCCCAGGAGAATCCGCACAGCCGGGGGCGGCTGTGCCACGCTCTTCAGAACCACAGCGCGGTGGCAGTACGCTGCCACCTACGGGGGCGGCTGTGCCACATTTGCCTGGTGAGAGCCAGCCGTTCGCCACGCAGTAGCGGAATAGAGATTCGCCGAACGCCTCGACCCCTCCGGCGAGCATGGCGTCCGTCCGCCCCCAGCGGATGCAATCCACCGCGTACGCCAGCGCCTCCATCCCCGCGGCCGCGCCGGAGCAGAACTGCCCGTGCGGCCCCGAGAGGCCGTACTCGATGCTCAGCAGCCCGGCGGTGGTGTTGTAGTAGGTGTGCGGGAAGAGGAACGGCGGCGCGAAACGCGGCCCCTTCTCCAGCAGCTTGGCGTGGAACAACCCCAGCGAGGCGACGTTCCCCCCCATGCTGCCGACGCTCAGGCCGTACCCCCCTGCGCTGGTTGCACAACTGGAAATGTGGCGCGGACTATCCAGTCCGCGCGATGATTCCGCGGGTTTGATAACCCGCGCCACAGTTGCGCAACCAGTTCCGGCAGGATTGGGGACTTCCCACGCGCTCTCGCGCAGCGCCATCTCGGCCGCGGCGAAAGCGAGGGCGCTGTTGCGGTCCAAATAGTTCTTCGGCGAACGCAGGTAGCCGGCGACGTCGAAGCCGTGAATCTCCGCCGCTTTCTCGTGGCCCAAAGCCGAAGCGTCGAAGCTGACGAGGTCGCCGATGCCGCTCTTCCCCAGCGCCAGCGCGGCGGCGAACGCCTCGCGCCCGATGCCGTTGGCCGCCAGGACGCCGCAGCCGGTGATGACCACTCCCTGCCCCATCAGATCTCCCATCGCGCAAAGAGGACCGAGGCGTTGCAGCCGCCGAACCCGGCGGAGTTGTTCAGCGCGACCCCCACCTTCGCCTTGCGCGCGGAGCCGGGGACGTAGTCGAGGTCGCATTCCGGGTCCGGCTCTTCCAGGCCGATGGTCGGGGGGATGATTCCCTCGCGGATCGTCATCACCGTCGCAATCGCCTCCAGCGCGCTCGCCGCCCCCATGGCGTGGCCGAGCATCCCCTTGATGCCGACGATGGGGATTCGCCGCGCGCGGTCGCCGAAAACCGACTTGATCGCCATCGTCTCCAGCCGGTCGTTGGGCGGGGTACCGGTGGCGTGTGCGTTGATGTGCTCAACCGCCTCGGCAGCGATGCCGGCGTCCTGCAGCGCGTCGCGCATGGCGCGCGCCATCCCCGCGCCGTCCTCATCCGGATGCGTCATGTGGAAGGCGTTGCTGCTGGTGCCGTATCCGAGGAAGCGCGCCAGCGGAAGCGCGCCGCGCGCCAGGGCGTGCTCGCGGTCCTCCAGCAGCATCAGGCCTGCCCCCTCGCTGAAGATCGTCCCGTCGCGGCGCTTGTCAAACGGGCGCGCGGCGGTCGCGCTCATGGCGCGCAGGGAACAGAGGCCAGCCCAGACGACGTCGCTGATGGCATCATACCCCCCCGCCAGCGCCATTTGAGCCCGTCCGCTTCGGATGAGGTCCGCCGCGCGGCCGATGGCCGCATTGCCGGATGCGCAGGAAAGCGACAGGGTCATCTGTGCCCCGCCAAGGCGCAGCCGCCCCGCAACCGCGCGCGTCACCCCCTCCGCCAGAGCCAATACGTGTGTGGCACGGCTTTCCAACGGAGAATCACAGCCGGGGGCGGCTGTGCCACATTGTTCAGGACTGAGCCTGTACCCGGCGAGTAGTTCCTCCGTCGCCGCCATCGCGCCGAAGTTCGTGCCGAGAACAAGGGAGACCTTCCCGCGCGCGGCGTCGTCAATCCCCCCCTGCTCCAGCGCCTCTGCCGCCGCTTTCAGGAGGAACCGGACCGTGGGGTCGTCACCGGCCGGCTGATCCAGACCGGAAACCTGCCCGGCCAGTTTGTTCCGGTAGTCGTCGGCCTTGATGCGGGTCAAGGGCGCGATGCCGCAGCGTCCCGCGATGAGGCCTCCCCAGAGCGCAGGAACGTCGTTCCCCAGGCAACTGACCGCCCCCATGCCGGTCACGACCACCTGATTCATGCGCGATCTCCCAAGCCGGATGACGCACCACGGAGGCACGGAGAACAACATTCAGGGCAACGGAAACGAATCAGCAACACTGAACGCCGCCGTTTGCCTGCATTCTAAGAGAAGCCGCCACGCCGCGCAACTTTGGAGTGCGGCGGCAACTTGTCCTGAGCTTGTCGAAGGGCGCGGTTGCTTTGACTGACGCGCATGCGCCGCGACGTGGAGAGCACAAGCCGTTGTAGGGGCGTAGCATGCTACGCCCCTACTGGCGGGCACAGTGCATACCGCTCTCTGCTGACGAGCCAATGTTGCAAACCCGAATCCCCTCTGCTACTATCAGCGCCGTTCAATTCGCGCTTCCCACGCCGGAGTTTCAGATGCTCAAGATAGCGATTCCCACCCATGCGCGCGAGGAGATGATTGACATCACACGGCAGGTCTCCCAGGCCGTGGAGGACTCAGGCGTCAAGTCCGGCCTGTGCGTCGTCTTCGTGCCGCACACCACCGCCGGGGTCACGATCAATGAGAACTCGGACGTGGACGTTCAACGCGACATCCTAACCCACATGGAGAAGGTCGCCCCGCACCAAGGCGATTACCGGCACAACGAGGGCAATTCCGCCGGGCACATCAAGTCCAGCCTGTTCGGCTCCTCCGTCACCGTCCCCGTGGAGGAGGGACGCTTGTGCCTTGGCACATGGCAAGCGGTTTTCTTCTGTGAATTCGACGGCCCACGACAGAGGCAGACGTGGATACAAATCCGATAGAGTTCAATTGGCATTCCTTCCTGAAGAACGAGTGGTTCTGGGCGGCCATCGTGGCGATCGGGGTGATCGCCGCAATCCTCCAGGACGCAAGCCGGTTGCGGCAGCAGTCCCTGGAGGACGCCTCGCAGCAGGTTCGGGCAGTGGACATGAAGCGTCTTTGGCGCTCCTCCTTCCAGGCGGAGGGTCGCCTGCTCCAGCGGCATATTGACAAGGCGCTGCCGCATCTGGCGATCCGACTGATAGACCTCTCGGCGCTGTTCGCCGGGGCATTCATCCTGGCAGCGCTGCTGGTCATCCGCATCCAGCGCCCCCTGTTGAAGCCGGTCCTGGCGCGTCCGCCGGTTTGGGGTCTCTGGGACGTCATGAAAGTCGGGGCGCTCTATGTTCTCGGCGCCGCCATGTTCGCGTGGATATTCAGCCCGAACCCCTCCGCGCCGCTGATGGACAACCGTGGTTGGTTCACGGAAATATTCGCGCGCGTCCTGGTGATCGGGGCAATCCTCAACGTGGTCGTCGGCGAGCGCGCCGGGCGGTGGGCCGATCTGGGATTTCGAGGAAAGCTGTTTCGCAACATCCTGATCGGGGCCGTCGCCTGCGTGGCGTTGCAGCCGATCCTGTACCTGATTTATGCGGCAATGGTCTCTCTGCTCCCCGAAGTGCCGCTGCAAGCGAGCCTGCAAGCGCTGCTGGAAAGCCCCTCCACATCACTGCTTGGGCTGGCCGCGTTCACCGCCATCCTGCTGGTTCCGCTGTCGGAGGAGTTGCTTTTCCGCGCGTACCTGCAGCCCGCGTTGGAGCGCTGGTTCGGCGGCGCCTTGAGCGTCCTCCTGACGGCCGTGCTCTTCGCCGCGGCGCACAGGGACTTCTACGTAATCGTCCCGACGTTCGTGCTGGGCGTAACGCTGGGATATCTCTATAATCGCACCCGTTCGCTGGCGGCTCCGCTTTGCCTGCATGTGATGTTCAACGGCGTGGCCGTGCTGCGGATAATGGCCGAGAGGACCTAGCTCCAGGAAAGGAACAACCGTGTTCGCCGACGTCGAAACCCAGATGAAGCAGATCGCCCGGGGGACGGTGGACATCTTCCCGCGCGAGGAGATGATCGCCAAGCTGGAATCATCGCGCCGCCACAACCGTCCGCTGCGCGTGAAGTACGGCATTGACCCCACCTCGACGGACATTCATGTCGGCCACGCTGTCCCGATCCTCAAACTGCGCCACTTCCAGGAACTCGGCCACCAGGCGGTGATCATCATCGGCGACTATACGGCCATGGTCGGCGACCCAAGCGGCCGCGACACGACTCGCCCGCAGCTCACGCACGACCAGGTGATGGCCAACGCCAAGACCTACCTGGCGCAATTGGGCAAGATCGTCGCGCTGGACAAGGCCGAAGTGGTCTATAACGGCGAATGGTTCGGAAAGATGAGCTTCCTGGACGTCATCAAGCTGGCCAGCCAGATGACCGTGGCGCGGTTGCTGGAGCGCGACGATTTCTCCAACCGCTACAAGGAAGGCTCCCCCATCTCGCTGCATGAGTTCATCTACCCGCTCATGCAGGGGTATGACTCGGTGATGGTCCGCGCCGACGTGGAACTGGGGGGCAATGACCAGACGTTCAACCTGCTCGTGGGACGCCAGCTTCAGAAGGACGCCTCCCAGCCAACGCAGGTGGCCGTCACGCTGCCGCTGCTGGTCGGCTTGGACGGACAACTCAAGATGAGCAAGAGCTACGGCAACCACATCGGCATCAACGAACCGGCCGCCACCATCTACGCCAAAGCGATGTCCATCCCCGACAGCGCCATGCGAACCTACTTCGACCTGACCTCCGACGTGCCGGCCGAGGAGATGGAGCGGCTCCTTTCGGGCGATCCGATGATGGCCAAGATGGCCCTCGCGCGCTCCCTCGTCCGGCGGTACCACGGCGAGCAGGCGGCCACCGAAGCGGCGGAGAAGTTCGACCGCGAGGTCCGCCGGAAGGAATTGCCAGAGGAAATCCCGGAGGTGCGCATTCCGCCGGAACTGATCGAAGACGGGAAGATCTGGATTGCCAAGTTGATCGTCCATTGCGGCCACGCCCCCAGCACCAGCGAGGCGCGCCGGCTGGTCTCGCAAGGGGCGGTCTCGCTGGATGGAACGCCGGTCACCGACCCGTCCGCCAACATCACCCCCACCGCCGGCGCTCTGCTCAAGGTGGGGAAGCGGAAGTTTGCGCGGCTGGCGGTGTAATGCGCTCATTGCGCGGGGGTCATTGCGAGGAGCGCAGCGACGAAGCAATCTTTCTGCGTGTGAACGACTTGACCAGTCCAAGTGCTTCCGCCGCGAGAAGATTGCTTCGCTTCGCTCGCAATGACGTGGCCTTCACACGACTGACGCATTGCCTGAGGGTCTGACTCGGCATCATCGGTCGCGGGATGATATGATGGTACCGGCAATACAACCCAAACGGGAGACCTTTATGAAGACATGTTTCTGGCCCGCCATGGCCATGATCGTCTCGCTTCTCTTCGTTGCGGGCTGCCAGTCCGCGGAGAAGAAGCGCTCCGTTCTCGTCGAACAGCACCTCAAGCTCGCCGAGCAGAAGAACGCGATGAAGGACCGTTCCGGCGCCATGAAGGAGCTCAACGATGTTCTGGCGATAGACCCCGAGTCGCAGAGCGCGCTGGTGCGCCGCGGCAGGATTTTCTCGGACATGGGGAATGACGATGCGGCGCTCCGCGATTTCAACAGTGTCCTGGAACTCAATTCCGCCAACCTGGCAGCCTACGTCGGTATCGCCGAGGTGCAGAAGCGCCAGAAGGACTATGCCGCCGCGCTGGCCAACCTGCAGAAGGCGCTGGAACTGGTTCCGGACATGCCCGGCGACACAATGGACGCGGAGACCCGCGACGCCACACGCGTCATCCAGGCGGCTATCGTCATGTCGCGCGGCGAAGTCTATGCCTCGACCGGCGAGTTCGACCGCGCCATCCAGGACTTCACCCACGCCATCGAATTGAGGCCGGAGCTTTACCGCGCCTACCAGCTCCGCGCGAACGCCTACGTGGCGACCGGCGACAAAAAGCGCGCGCTCGCCGACCTGAAGGTCATCCGGGAGAACTCGCGCGACACGGATATGCTCAGTCGGGCCAGGCAGTTGACCTACGAACTCACCGCGCCGGAGCAGACCAGGTAATCCGATCCCGCCACCCGGGAGGGTGAACCGTATGCTGAGGCAGCGCGCCCGGTCGCTTCAAGCCGCCGTGGCCGTCGTGGACGCGATGGCCACCCTCCTCGCCTTCTTCGTCGCCTACTACGCCGCCGGCAAGCTCCCTGAGAGGTTCGGCTTCAAGGTCGTGCTGCCGCTGTCGAGCTATCTCTGGCTGGGCACGGTCAGCGTGCCGATGTGGTGGCTGCTCTTCGGGATCTTCGGCTGCTACGACTTCTCCCCCCTCGAACGCAGCCGCGACAGCCTTCGCCGCATGGCGCTGCCACTGCTGACCGGGGCGCTGGCGCTTGGGGCCATCCTCTTTTTCTGGAAGCAGCAGGACCTGAGCCGCCGCCTGATCGGCGCCTCCATCGTCACCAATGTGGCGCTGCTGCTGGCCGGCCGCATCGTCATGCTCAAGGCCGCCCCGCGCATCTACCGCAGCACAGGGGCGCTGCGCCGGGTGCTCGTAATCGGAGAGGGTTCCGCGGCGCTGGAGTTCGGACAGGCCGTTAGGCAGGCGGGGTGGGGATTGGAATTGACCGGCTACGTCGCCCCCGCCTCCGCCTCAGGCGATTTCCCAGACGCGCAGTATCTCGGCGACCTTTCCGCGCTGCAGCGCATCCTGGATGAACGCAATGTGGATGACGTGGTCCTGGCCGGGCCGGAAAACGACTTCTCAGCGGTGCAGAGGCTGATTCAGGCGTGTGAAGAGGTAGGGGTCTGCATCCACATCCCGGCGAGTTTCTTCCGCGCCGAACTCAGCCGCCCGCACCTTGAAGCGTTCCGCGACATCCGCATGCTCACCTTCAGCACCACCCCCTACAACCCCGTGTCGCTCGGAATCAAGCGCGGGACGGATATCCTTGGCAGCGTCATTCTGGGAGTTCTGCTCTCCCCGCTGCTGCTCCTCATCGCCCTGCTGGTCAGATTCACATCGCGCGGGCCGCTGATCTTCAAGCAGACGCGCTCGGGGTTGTACGGACGCGAATTCACGATGTATAAGTTCCGCTCCATGTACGCCGACGCCGAGGAACGCCGGGCAACACTGAATGACGCAAACGAGATGGACGGGCCAGCCTTCAAGATGCGGAACGACCCGCGCGTGACCTTCATCGGCCGCATCATCCGGCGGTACAGCCTGGACGAACTGCCGCAACTTTGGAATGTCTTCAAGGGGGAAATGAGCCTGGTCGGCCCCCGTCCGCCGCTCCCCGCCGAGGTCGCCACGTATGAGCGCTGGCAGCGCCGGCGCCTCTCCATGCGCCCCGGCCTCACCTGCATCTGGCAGGTGACCGACCGCAACAAGGCGACGTTCGACCAATGGATGCAGTACGACCTGCGCTACATCGACAACTGGTCGCTCTGGCTGGACGTGAAGCTTGCGCTGCAAAGCATCCCCGCCGTGTTGCGCGGGACGGGAATGTGAGAGGTACGGATTCAACGTCCAATATTCAACATTTCCCTTTGTCCATTCTCAAGATGAACTTCAGCCGTGGTTGAATCGGCTTCTCAACCGAACTGCTCAACCTTAAAGCACATGCGCCTTCGAGCATCTGGTGTGCAATGTAGCGAGTGTCAACAATCGGAGCGAAAAGAAGTGATGTTGTCAGGAAATCGGTGAATTGCTCCTCATCCAGCGGATCAAGACCAAGTGCATGATAGGATTCCCCTGAAGAGAACACCAATGTCGTGTGCTGAAAAAGCTGTTTGCATACCTCGGAAACCAATTGGTCGTTTTCTGTAGTCGCAGGGCAGTGGAAATCCAACAGGGGAAGTTGTCTGATCCTCACTCCCCCCAATTCAATCCTGGATGAGAATGACAAGTGGTGACCGGTAGGCTGTGAGTTCGCCAACTCAGCAAGACGGCCAGCGAGAACTTCATCGCGCGAGACACGCAGCACTGAATCATTGTGCGATTGATGAAAGGGCGCCTCCCGTAACAACCGGGCATAGCCCCGCCGCTCGCCAAAACAGGAAAGCAATAAAGCTTCCCAGAAAGGCAGTTTCGACGCCTCGCGAAGGGCGCTGGCTTTCGCGAGGATTGCGTTCTCGTCAGGAGTCAATGCCAGTCTCTGCTGCAAGAGTGCCGGATGCTTGTACGTGAAGGTGAAGATAGCAGAGACCCTCTTGTTCTCAGAAACCAACCGCGCCAGGATTTCTGCGGTTGGCATTCCGTTCTTCGCACTTGTGAGGAAGAGCTTCATTGTATTAACCGACAGGAAGTGGACGAACCGCGCGTTCAATGTCGCGGAACAGCCCATGATTGTAGCCAACCATCCGTTCGCCCGGCAGATGTTTGATGGTCGTGATCCTGACTTGCTTTAGCGGGACTGGCTTCCCGGGAAGTTCCGCCTTAACCCCACGCACCACGACAGCTTTGATTTTCGCAATCCCGTTGTTGAAACAGTATAGGAAGCGTGTGTTGCCTTCCAATGCCACGAGTATTGAGCCAGTTTCCTCAATCACTGGCGGCGTCACGATTGCGTTTCCGCCACTGCAAAGAGAAACGTACGCTGGCGCGAACAATTCAAGTCTTTGTTCTTGATAGTGGTCCACGAGAGACCCGATCTGCTTGTACCTAAAGGCTCGGACATACCGCGAAATCAGGAATACCCTCGACACCTCGACTTCTTCGATCGCGAGAACTACGCCCGGTTCACGGTAGAATTGAACGTTTTCTCGCAGGCGGGCCAGCAAGATGGCCTCGTCTCCTGGCTGTAGTTTCGGTTTGTGTTGGGAATTGGCAGCACGCACTTTCGGCAACGGCAGCATTTCATTTAGCGCGATCAGTGCGGCTTGGTCTTTCCTGCCCGAGTAAAAGCGGGCAGCAGGTTCATAGTCTGAGCGTTCTCTGGGAAACGTTAGCGCACCCGCCCCGGAACTCGTGACGGAATCGAAAAGCATACCATGAAATGGCAAGGTTGCGGTCTCAATGAGTTCTGCGCCCATGCCTTCCAGCAACGCTCTCCTCTGTTCCTCTTTTGCCGCCTCAGGCAAGTTGGTGGTAATCGGAGGCACAAAGACCACGATGCGAACATCTGTCTTCCTCCAGTGCAATGCTGTTGCGAACAGTTCCCAAAACCATTTCGTGTCTGGCATGGCGATGCGAACGCTCGAACGAGTCGAGTAGAGCTGCTCACAGACGGTCAAGTATGCCTCGTGTTCGTCGTAGATTGCGGAAGATTCAGCAGGATATCCTTGAGTACTAAGCAACTCTCCCGTAATGAAGGTGTTGGCGGCGCTGCGACCATTCGTCACCAGCATCGACACTTTGGCCTCGTCCATGTCATTGAAGTCCGTTGCGCGAATATTTCCCGTTGGGATCACGATACGCGCCATGTCCGGCGTAAAGGCGAGCTGAACGTCAGTGCCGCCGTCCACTGCCAGCGAGGCGAGCTGCATGAGAAGTTCCTCGATATCGCCCGCACGTCTCCGTTCTTCACTCGCCTCGAGCATGAAAATGAGAACGCGCTTTCTTCCTTTTGCATTGTGCGGTGCGCCGCCGGTGAATAGGAAGTGGGGGATGTTGCTGACAATCCCGCCATCTACTAACAAAGTCGAGCCCTCTTCCACAGGCTGAAAGAACAGCGGGATTGTGCAAGAGGCGCGAACTGCGTGAGCAACACTCTGCGCTGGTGTCGTCCGACCACTCCAAACCCTCGCTTTCATTGTGCTGAGATCACCAGCAACAACGTGAAGTGGCATCGACAAATCCCTGAACTCAACTGGACCATTTTGCTTGCCAGTTAGTTCCTTCAGACAGCCTTCAACCCATCTCTCAATTCCCGCAGAGGAATAGAGGCCACCAAGGCGCGCTACCCCTATAATGGCTTCGACCTTATCACCTTTCCATGGTACCGCTCGCAATAGAGAGATACCCTTAGCGACACGGGAGAACGTTGAGTTTCTGGGTTTCTCCAAGAGGGCTGGAAAATCGAGTTTCGACAATTTGCTCAGCAGGAACGCGGGATCTGCTCCAGCCGCGAGCAAAGCTGCGACAAGCGCGCCGGCTGATGTTCCAGCAACTTCGGAAAAGCGAACTCCGGACTTGAATACCGCATCGTAAGCGCCACCGTATGCTGCGGCTCTGCAACCGCCGCCTTGGAATACGCCAATACAGTCAGAATAGAACCTGGTATTGTAGACTGGGCTGAGGTCAGTCATTCGATTTCTCCGGTAAATGCCCTTTGTAGGATAGACTCGCGGAGGCGCGTGGCGCGCTAGAGGTTGGCGGATACCACCGCGTCCAACTCCTCTTACGGCGCTCAGCCGCCGCTCCACTTCCACCACGATCCGCGTCTGCTCGGCTAGGGGTGCGACTGGATCTGCTGGCGGGCTTTTTTCTCGGGTGTCGTGTGCTTCCCTCCATCTAATGTCGAACACGAAGACAGGAAGACTCTACCATCCAGTGTTGGAGTCCGCAAGGCGGGCACGGCAATCGCTGCGTGGTCAATCAGAGGGGCCGACGCCCACCGCATTCAACGAACAATGCACGGACGCCTTGCGTAGAGAATGGCCGTTGTCGTTGGTTGAAAGTTGGGCGTTGAGCGTTGGATGTTGAACGTTGAATCCGTTCAAACCCCTATCGCTTCCCGTCTAACTCATGCCATCGCTCGTACAGTTGGTCGGCCAGCATTTGCGCGTCGTGCAGCCGCTGGCACTCCTGACGCATGCGCGCGTGGTCGGAGGCAACGGACGGGTCCTCCACGACTTTCTTCAACCGCTCGACTTCGTCTTCCGCCTTCTGAATCTTCTTTTCGATGCCGCCGAGTTCCTTCTTCTCCACGTGCGTCAGCTTCGGTCGGGCGGGCGCGGGTTCGCGGCGCGGCGCTTTGGGCGCGGCGGGAAGGCTCGCCTCGGCGGCAAGGACTATGCGCTCCTCCGCCGCCTCCCATTGCGCGAAGCTGGAGTAGATGCCGCACTCGCCGTTGCCGTGCAGCCCGACCAGCAGCGTGCAGACGGCGTCGAGCATGTGGCGGTCGTGGGTGATGAGCACGATGGCGCCGGGGAACTCCAGCAGTCCCTTCTCCAGCACCTCCAGCGAGGGGATATCCAGGTCGTTCGTCGGCTCGTCGAGCAGGATCAGGTCGGCCTGCTGCCGCATCATCCCGGCCATCATCACGCGCGCCTGCTCGCCGCCGGAGAGGCTCCCGACGAGGTTCTCCAGTTGCTCGGGCCGGAACAGGAAGCGCTGCGCCCAGGCCACGACGTGCGTTGGCTGGTCGCGGAACATCACGGTGTCGCCGTTCGGGGACAAAGCGCGGCGCAGTGTTTGCGCGCGGTCCAGTTGGGCGCGGTTCTGGTCGAACAGGGCCAGCCGCAAACTCGGCGCGTGGCGCACCTCCCCCTCATCCGGCGCGAGGCGCGCCGCCAAGAGGCGCAGGAGGGTGGTCTTACCGCTTCCGTTATTGCCGACGATCCCAAGCCGCGTCCCAGGGCATAGTTCCAACTCCAGCCCGCTGAAGAGCCTCCTGCCCCCCAGCGACTTCGCGATGGACTTCGCAATGACCAGCATGTTGGTGCGGCGGCCGCTGGCGTTGAAATTGACGCCAATGGCCCCCTCCTGCCCCGTGCGGCGGCGCAACTCGGAGAGGCTTTCGATCTTCCGCTGCGCCTCCTCAATACGCGCGCCCGCCTTGGTCGTGCGGGCGGCAGGCCCTCGGCGCAGCCATTCCACCTCGCGCCGGACCACAATCGAAAGCGCCTGCTCCTGCTTCTCCTGCGCGGCCAAGTACTCCGCGCGCTTTTCCAGAAAATCGCTGTACTTCCCCCGGACGCTGAAGAAGCCGTCCGCATACCGCGCGTTCAACTCGATGACGCGGTTCGTGACCCTTTCCAGAAAATAGCGGTCGTGGCTGATCAGCACGAACGCGAAATTGCACTTGGTGAGGAACCGCTCCAGCCAGAGGATGCCCCCCACGTCCAGGTGGTTGGTCGGCTCATCCATCAGCAGGAGGTCCGGCTCCAGGATGATTTGCCGCCCGAGGGCCAGCCGCTTGCGCCAGCCGCCGGAGAGCGTCTCGACGTCCGCATCGCCGCGTTCGAAACCCAGCTTGCCCATCAGCACCTGCGCGCGCGTGTGCCGCTGATGCTCCTCAAGGTGACTCTCGCGCAAGGCATCCAGCAACGTCCCCTCCACCGTGTTGCCCGGCGCGAATGTGTCTTCCTGCGCCAGGTAGGCGATGCGCGCGCTGCGCGCCGGCTCCACCGTCCCCGCGTCGGCGTGTTCGAGGCCGGCGAGGATTTTCAGCAACGTGGACTTCCCCGCCCCGTTGGGGCCGATCAGGCCAACCCGCTCCCCCTCGTGGAACGTGAGGGAGATGTCGCGAAACAGCGTGTGCGAGTCATACCGTTTGGTCAGGGTTTGGGCGTTCAGCAGCAGCGACATGGCCGACAGGGTCTCCGAAGCGATGAGGGGCGCGGGGCCGAACGGCGGCTTTCTTTCACCTGCATTGTATCCGGGCAGGCGGGAGGCTGGCAAATGCAGGGCAATGGTCAATGAGCAATGGGCATTTGTCAATTGCCAATTTTCCTTCTGCGAGACATGCGCTGGATCGCTTGGGCGTGCCCGTCGAGTCCCGTTCATTGACAAATACCCGTTGCCCATTGCCAATTGACCATTGCCTATTGCTTCTTACCCCCCGACATGCGATACTCTTTCAGGCACGTCGTGGGCTTTCCAGCGGGACTCGGGACCCCGCCGGACGCGACGGCGGCCCTTCAGGCGTCCCGGCAGCGGAAGAGCCTCGCGTGCTCTTGGTCAGGAGAGTCGGAATGGGTAAGAAATTGTACGTCGGGAGCCTGAGCTACAATGTGAGTAGCGCAGAGCTGCAGAAGCAGTTCGCCGCGTTCGGCACGGTGGTCAGCGCGGACGTCATCATGGACAAGGAAACCGGCCGCAGCAAAGGGTTCGGCTTCGTCGAGATGAGCACAGACGAAGAGGCCCAGGCCGCAATCGCCGGCATGAACGGCAAGGAAGTTGACGGGCGCGCCGTTGTCGTCAACGAAGCCCGGCCCCGTCCTGAAGGCGGCCGTGGCGGTGGCGGCGGATTCGGCGGTGGCGGCGGCGGACGTGGCGGGTTCGGCGGCGGGCGCGGTGGTGGCGGTGGCGGCGGCCGCGGCGGATTCGGCGGTGGCGGTGGCGGCGGCGGGCGCGGTCCGCGCTACTAACCTCCACGCTCTCGAAATGTGCATTGTGACTTGAACAAGGGCAACGCGAGGCAAGGGAAGTGAATCGCCCTTTCTCGCGTTGCCCAAGTTCTTTCAGTGGCGCAGTGCGGCGCGGTTGGCTTCGACCGTAGCCCCGTCGTGACAAACTGGCCTTGCGCTTCCGTGTCGCTTGTCGTAACGCTATGGGAACCGCGATGTCTTCCATCGTCACATCATGGCGCGCGCCCCCCCACACAACGGCCGTTCCGTCTCCCGGCGGCTCTGGCCTGCCTCTCCTCACGGCAGTTCTCATTCTCCTCATTTCAGCATGGAATGGCGCCAACGCCGCTCAGGCCACGAACGGCGCCCTCCAACTTCTGGCTCCGTCCGAACAGAATCTGACGCTCGAATGGGGAGAGCGGTACGACGTTCAATGGACGAGCGCCTTGCCGAGGAACGAGCGCATCAAAGTTGCGCTCTACGACTCACAGGGAAGCCATTGGGACCTTGCCATTGTGAAAGGCAGGGACCATTGGGTCTGGCAGGTGGGCAAGCGGGACGCACAGGGGCAGCCGAACTACTCCAAAGGGGTCGGCTATCGGATTCGCGTGAGTACGCTGAACGACGGCGCAGCGGACTACAGCAACTATGATTTTGCTATCGGGACGCCGGTGTCAATCGGAGTGACCGGCCCCAGCGAGGTTGCCCAGCAAGCCATTGCGCAATATCACTGCATCGCGCAATATGACGCCGGGACGACGGCCGACGTCACCGGCAGGGCCAAGTGGAAGGCGTTCTCTCCGTTCGCCAGGATGAGCAAGAGCGGGCTGCTCACGACGAGGCCCGTCCCCTCAGACCAGCCTTGTATGATTACCGCGGAATACGGCAGAGGGGACTCCGCACTGGCGACCGGCTACGAGATCACGATCACGAAAGAGCCGCCGACCACGACGACGTCCACAACGACCACGCTGCCGCCAATAACCAGTACCACCTCGACGACGACTACCACGGCGCCAACCACCACCACAACTTCGACGAGCACCACGACAACGCTGGAGCCTGCGACGACGAGCACAACGGCCAGTTCAACCACCACAACGAGCACAACAACAACCTCGACTACCGCTACGCTGCCACCCACGACAACAACAAGCAGCACGACGTCCACAACAACCACGTCAACCACGACAACGACCCTGCCGCCGAACACGCTCACGATCGAGAGCGTTGCGATCTCCGAACCGGAATCCACGGAAGTCCCGCGATATGCCAAAGTGGAGTTGCTGGTCACGCTATCACACGTCGCCGCGACGAGATTCTACGAGCCGGACCCTGCCGCGGACGGCTTGGACCTCTCCGCGACGTTCACCAGTCCGAGCGAAGCGGTATGGAACGTCAACGGATTCTATGACGGAGCGCACTGGCTTGTCCGCTTCGCGCCCGACGAGGTGGGCGACTGGACGTTCGGCGTCCGCGCTCAGGACACGAGCGGCGTGTCCACTTGGAGCGCCGGGGCGTTCACCTGCACAGCGTCAAGCCATGTCGGCTGGCCGCGCGTTTCGGAGCGCAACCTGCGCTTCGCTAGCGGGCAGTCGTTCTTCGCCATCGGCCACAACACCGGCTGGCAGGCCGATGTCGAGCAACCGGCATTTGCAGACATGGCCGCGTCAGGGGAGAACCTGCTGAGCTTCTGGCTAGCCATGCCGTGGGCTCAGCCCTCCTGGGCCACTCCGGAGGACTCTTCGTGGGCCGAGCGCGCCCCCATTGAAAACTCGGAACAGGGCATCGGCAATTACAACCCCGCCGCCTGCGCTTACATTGACGGCGTCGTAGCGCGGGCCGAGGCGGCGGGCGTGTGCCTGCTCCCGACAATCTGGTCGCACGGGCAGCTTCGCGACGCCGGCCACCCCTGGGGTCAGGGCTGGTGGGCCAACAACGCCTACAACTCCATCTGCTCGGCCACGGATTTCTTCAAGACATCCGCCTCAGGCGGCGATACGCCGCAATGGCGCTACCAGAAGAACTTCTACCGCTACCTGATCGCGCGCTGGGGCGCGAGCCGCGCCATCGCGGGATGGGTCCTGCTGTGCGAAATGGACGGCACGACCGGGTACGTGCAGAACCGCGCGCAGACCGAGGCGTGGTGCATCACGGCAATGGAGTACTTCCGCCAACTGGACCCTTTCCGGCGCAATGCCGGCGGCCAGTACCCCATCGCCGTGAGCAAACTGGACCAGCCCTCGTGGAACAGCAGCCTGGACATGAGGGTGACTGACACCTATCAGCAGAAGAACAACAACACCGCCATCGCGGCGACCGTCGCCTCACAGACGGCGACGTTGCGCACGGCCGGGTTGCCGGGCTTTCATACCGAGTTTGGCGGCGACGTGATCAACGGCGCCACGCAACCGGCGCACCTGCACAACGGCCTCTGGGCCGGCAGCGCTGCCGGCGCCGCCATGACGCCCCTCCTCTGGTGCGACGGCGGGAACTACCCGATGCTGACGCCGGAGATGAGCAACCAGTTGAAGTACCTTGCGGAGTTCGTCTCGGGGTTGGGCTATCTGGCGGACTCCACCGCGAGCCCGGCCTCTCTTACGCTGGACAGTCCTTCCTGCCGCGCCTGGGGGATGGCCCTGAGCGACCGCGCTTGCGCGTGGGTGCAGAATACAAGCGGGACGATGGCCGGCCAGAGCCTCACGTTCTCCGGGCTGGACGATGGTAGTTACAGTATTACCTGGTACGACGTATGGAGCAGCGGAGCGACACCGATCGCGACCGATGACGTTGCCTCCGCTGGAGGGACTCTGGCGCTCACCATTCCAGAGTTGGCCAGGTCGGACATCGCGTGCCGAGTTGTTCCGGCTGGGAGCGAAAGCGCACTGAGGACAGCGCGCTCCACCACAACAACGCCTCGCGCGGTGGAGCCGGCTGCTGGCCCTGAGCCAAGTCGAAGGATCCCCAGCCGGCTCGTTCCAGAGCGAAGCGCGCCGACGACAGCACGCTCCGCTGCAGCAGAGCCGACTCAGATGAAGTTCTCACGCGGCGGAATCAATGGCGGAATCGCGGCCGCCGTCGAGCGCGTTGTGGGACCTGGCCGCGTGCAGGTAGCGACCCTTCTGCGCGGCGATGCGCGGCTGGTTTGCGTGGTGGTAGACGCGGACCGGCGCTGCCAGGAACTTGACAGAGGGTTGAAAGCCAAATCCTTCCCCGCACTCGTAGCCGGCGGCTTTTCGCAACCCTCCGATCCGCTGTCGCGCACGATGAGCATCTACCGATCTGCCGCAATGCAATCCATCCGTTATCAGGCGGAGCATGGCGACCGGGTGATTGTGCTTCTTTGCCCGCGCGATCAATGGTCTCAATTGCAGCTACAGTGGCCACCCTAGTCGGCACTAATCCAGCCTGAAGACACCCTGCTTCATGCCATGCCACCCAAATGTCCGCATGACATTCCTTAATATTAGACAAGCATTTCGCCACCCAGTTCATTGACACACAATGAGATAGGACCGCAACCTGTCTTTTTCAGTAGGGTATTGACCTTTGGTCGCAGAGTAGGTATAGTACAAAGATTAGGTAATTCTTCTTACGTAGTAGTTACTAGTAATCCATGGCTAGGAGGTGCCTCATGCGTAGCAGGTGGCCGCTGACGTTCGTGAGCTTCTTCCTGACGTTCGTCCTCATGACGATGGCGTTCCCCAGCATCTCCGAAGGGCAGACGGCTCCGGCCGACGCGGTGACGGCGGCGACGCCGACTACGACCACGTTGCCTGCGACAACCACTACGGTCGCTCCGACGACGACCACTCGGCCACCCACAACCACGACGCTGGCCTCGACTACGACCACGTTACCGCCGACGACCACGACGCTTGCGCCAACCACGACCACGTTGCCCCCAACGACCACCACGCTTCTACCGACTACGACCACGTCGCCGACAACGACCACAACGACTTCTTCAACCACCACGACATCCATTGCTGACGCGACAACGACCACTACCCTGCCGCCGGCTGGAGTCATTGTTGACGACAAGGACGTCGCCGACGCGGCGGTACGTTTCAGCGTCCTCAGCGGAAGCTGGAGAGCGTCCCGCTCCGGCAGAAACATCTGGCCCCTCTCCGACCGCACCGCCAGTTATCGTTGGACCGACAGCCGCAGTCGCAGCGGAGATGACCGCAACGACAATGACCGCGACGCAGATGACGACGACGGAGATGACGACGACAGCGGCCAGCGTAATAGCCGGAGCGAGAGCCGCGTCCGCAACCTCGATGCCAGCGCCCAATGGACCTGCTCAACACTTCCGCCGGGCAGATACGAGGTCTTCGCCTGGTGGCCAAGCCTGCGTGAACGCATGGCCGGAAACGTGCCTTACGTGATCTACTGCAGTGGCACTTCGACAACGGTGCGCGTCAATCAGGGAGCCAACGGCGGGAAGTGGAACTCGCTGGGCGTCTATAACGTTGACGCCACCGGGGTCCGAGTCGTGATTGCGAATAGCCGTACGACATGGTGGAACACACGCGTCGTGGCGGACGCCATCAAGATCGTTCCAGCGCCGTAGGAGTTTGCAACTCCAGGATGGATCGCGGGGCGGAAGGGCCGAGAGCCCCTTCCGCCCCGCATGTGCTTCCGACAGAGGGTCAGCGAAGGAAGAGAGCGGAAAGGCCGGCGCACGTGGTGGAACGCGATTGGACGCCTTCGCTCACAGCCGCCAGTAGGCCAGATCGCGGAAGTCCTCGCGCTTCAGGGCGGACTTGATGTCGAGCACGACCCCCTTTTCGGGCCGGCGCAGCAGCGAACGGACCCAGGCGGCCCCCCTCTCCAGATATGCCCTATGCGCCACGGCCAGGATCACCGCGTCGCAACGGCCGACAATCTCCTCCACCGGCATCACGCGCACGCCATACTCCCGTTGGGCGTCCTCCGGCGCGGCAAGCGGATCGTGGACACTGGCGGCAATGCCGTACTCAGCCAGCTCGCGCACAATGTCCATCACGCGCGAGTTGCGGATGTCCGGCACATTCTCCTTGAAGGTCAGTCCCAGCACCGCCACGTGCGCCTGCCCCGCATTCACCCCCTGCCGCGCCAGCAGTTTGACGGTCTGTTCCGCCACGTACTTGCCCATCCCGTCGTTGATCCGCCGCCCCGCCAGAATCACCTGCGGATGGTAGCCGAGGCTCTCCGCCTTCTGTGTCAGGTAGTAGGGGTCCACGCCGATGCAATGCCCCCCCACCAGGCCGGGCTTGAAGGGAAGGAAATTCCATTTGGTCCCCGCCGCGGCCAGCACGTCGCCGGTGTCCAGTTCCATGCGGTGGAAGATCATCGCCAGTTCGTTCATCAGCGCGATATTCAGGTCGCGCTGAGTGTTCTCGATCACCTTGGCGGCCTCGGCGGTCCTGATGCTCGGCGCGCGGTAAACGCCGCCGGTCGCCACGGTCCCATAGACCTGCGCCACGATCTCCAGCGTCTCAGCGTCCATGCCGGAGACCACCTTCACCACGCGCTCCAGCGTGTGTTCCTTGTCCCCCGGGTTGATGCGCTCCGGTGAGTAGCCTACCTTGAAGTCCCTGCCGCACCGGAGGCCGGAGGCGCGCTCCAGGATCGGCACGCACACCTCCTCCGTCACGCCGGGGTAGACCGTGGACTCGTACACCACGATCGTTCCCTTGCGCAGGTGCGCGCCGATTGTCTCGCTTGCGCTCACAAGGCAGGAAAGGTCCGGCCGCTTAACGTGGTCAATGGGCGTGGGGACAGCCACGATGATAAAGTCCGCGCGTTCGAGCGCCGCCGGGTCGCTGCTGTATTCGATGCGGGCCGCCGCCAGGTCGGCGCTGGAGGTCTCCCCGGTCCGATCGCAGCCGCACTGAAGCTCTTTCACACGCGCGCTGCCGATGTCGAAACCTATCACCGGCGTCTTCTTGCCGAACGCCACCGCCAAGGGAAGTCCCACATACCCCAACCCCACGACCGCAATCCTGCGATCCATCGGCCGCTCCTCGCCATGCCGGCAAAAGGTATGAACCGCCATTAAGGTAGCAGAATCGCGCCCTCTCGCACAAGCGTTGCGATGCGGAGGCATTTGCGTTGCGCCCCGCCGTAGGGGCGTAGCATGCTACGCCCCTACCCTTGCGCACATATTCGCCACTGTGCGGTTGCTATTGTACGATACTCGTGGTATTATCACGTCAATTCTACGGTTTTAGGAGATAAATGCATGAGAATCGGAACCGTCAGGGAGATCAAGAGCCAGGAGTACCGTGTCGGCCTCACCCCGGCGTGCGCGCGGGCCTATTGCGCCAGCGGCCATCAAGTGCTCGTGGAGTCCGGCGCTGGAATCAACGCGGGCTTTCCCGACGCCGAGTATGTGGCCGCGGGCGCGAAGGTCGTTGCGGATCGGCGCGAAATCTTCGCCGCCGTTGACATGCTCGTCAAAGTGAAGGAACCTCTGCCTGAGGAGCACGACCTGTTCCGCGAAGGGCAAATCCTTTACACATACTTGCACCTTGCTCCGGCTCCGAAGTTGACGCAGGCCCTCATGGCGAAGCGGGTGAAGGCGGTAGCATACGAGACAATCGAACTGCCCAACGGCAAACTGCCCTGCCTGAAGCCGATGAGCGAGATCGCCGGACGTCTGTCGGTTCAGGAGGGCGCGAAGTACCTGGAAAAGCCGTTCGGCGGGCGCGGTGTTCTTCTGGGAGGCGTGCCGGGCGTTCAGCGCGGACGAATTGCAGTATTGGGCGCGGGGACGGTCGGGACGAACGCCTGCAAGATGGCGGTGGGGATCGGCGCGGAAGTGACTATTCTGGACACCAACGCGGACCGGCTCGAATACCTCGACGATATTTTCGGGTCGCGCGTGACCACTTTGTACAGCACTGCCGCCAACGTTCAATCGGCCATCGCCGGAGCCGACCTGGTCATCGGCGCGGTGCTCATTCCCGGCGCCACCGCCCCCAGGCTGGTGCGCCGCGAGGACCTCAAGCGCATGAAGCGCGGCGCGGTGATCGTTGACGTGGCGGTGGACCAGGGTGGCTGCTTCGAGAGTACGCGCCCGACCACCCACGAGAAGCCGGTGTTCGTTGAAGAGGGCGTCGTGCATTACTGCGTGGCGAACATGCCCGGCGCGGTGCCGGTGACCTCCACCCTCGCGCTGACCAGCGCCACGCTCCCCTACGGACTGCTGATCGCCAACCTGGGACTGGAGAAAGCGTGCGCCCAGTCCGCCCCGCTGGCCAAGGGGGTGAACCTCTACGTGGGCCGCTGTGTGCATCAAGGTGTTGCGGAAAGTCTCGGAATCCCCTATACTCCGCTGCAGACCCTGATTGGGTGAGGCGAGCCGCATGCGCTGTGCCCCGCGACAGGGGCAAGGCATGCCTTGCCCCTACAACGGCGTGCGCTCTCCGCATCGCAGCGCAAGCGCCTCCTGTGAGGCCCATGCAGCCCGACAAGACCGACTGGAAGATCATTCATATGCTGTCGGAACGGCATATGACCAACACGGAGATCGCCCGCAAGCTGGGCGTCTCCGAGGGGACGATCCGCCAGCGTCTGAAGCGCATGCAAGCCCGGGGCATCGTGAAGATCAAGGCGCTCCGCGACCCGAACCTCCTGCAGAACCAGCAGCTGGCCCTCGTGACGGTGAACGTCAGCGAGCCGCGCCTGCTGGACATCAAAGCGCAGGAGATCTCCAAGCTCGATCACGTCCTCTCGGTCTCCATCCTGTCCGGCCAATACGACCTCATCATCGAGGTGCTGGTGGACTCCAATCAGGGCCTGATCCGATTCCTGACCGAGGAACTGGCCGCGGTCGAGGGGCTCCTCAAGACCGAGACCTTCCTCCTCCTGCGCAGCTATAATAAGTGGATATGACTCGGAGTGGGGAAAATGGAGGACGGCACGCAGATGTCCTATCACGGGATTGATTGGACGCAGCTTCAAGTATTCCCATTGGCCGAGCGAAAGAGCTTCATCCGCATCGAGGATGAGCGAATTCTGCCGACCGATCCCGTCCCCGATGCCGGCCCGATGAAGGCCCCTATCGGGCATCTCGCGGAGCGGATTCGCCAAGCCCGGAAAGACAACGCAGCGGTCATGCTGACCTACGGCGCACACCTGATTAAGAACGGGGCAGGCCCCCTCGTGAATGCCCTGATCGAGCACGGTCTCGTAACCCACGTGGCGACGCACGGCGCGGGGATGATCCACGATTGGGAGTTTGCCTTCAAGGGCGTTTCGAGCGAATCGGTGCGCGACAATGCTCCCGTCGGACGGTTCGGGGCATGGGAGGAGACGGGCCGGGCCATCAACCTCGCCGCCCTCTGCGCGGCGGCGGAGGGAATCGGACTGGGAGAAGGGATCGGGAAGTTCGTCGAGGAAGACGGCGTTGTTCTTCCGGAGCAGTCGCTTCTGGAGAAGCAAATCTCGCGCGCTCCGGGAGACCCGTTGACGGGTGCGCGCGCCGACCTGCTGGCGGCTATGCAGCAATTCAAGTTGTCAGCCGGGCGGCATGAGCTTCGCCACGAGCATAAACAACACTCCGTGCTCGCCTGCGCCTACCGCCGGAAAGTGCCCATGACGATCCACCTAGGGATCGGCTACGACATCTTTGTCAATCACCCGATGTTCCATGGCGGCGCGTTGGGCCGCACCAGCGGCACGGATGCGCGCATCATGGCGGCAGGCATGCTCGACTTGTCCCGCGGCGTGTACCTTTCCATCGGCTCCGCGATCATGAGTCCGCAGGTCTTCGAAAAGGCGTTCAGCGCCGCGAACAACGTCCTGGCGCAGAGCAAGCGCCCCTTTATCCACGGGCACCAGATCGCCGTCGTGGATATGCAAGGCGACGGAGGTTGGGACTGGTCCAAGGGGGAGCCGCCCACGGACAGCCCCGCGTACTACCTGCGCTTCTGCAAGTCCTTCCATCGCCTCTCCGACGACGTGCGCTACTTCTGCTGCGACAACCGCGTTTTCCTGGCCAACCTGGTCGCCGATCTGCTGCATAACTGACTGATAGGGAAGAATACTCCATGTCCAAGGACACCGACGTCCTCGTGAAGGGCGCGACGCTCTATTTCATCTCCTGCCCGATGCGCCTGCCGTTGAAATTCGGGGCGGAGACCGTCACCGAGATGACCTGCGCCCGCGTAAAATTGCGCGTGGAAGACAGCCGGGGCCGCTCCGCCGAGGGATGGGGCGAGACTCCCATGGCGGCGGCATGGTCCTGGCCCGGCACGCTGCCCCACCGGGAACGGGAAGAGGCAATGAAGCAGTTCTGCCTGCGCCTGGCGGAAGCATGGGCAAAGTTTTCCGCCACCGGCCACCCGATGGAGATCGGCCATGCCTTCCTGCAGCAGCGGCTCGATGCGATGCTGAAGGAGTTCAACCGGCAGCGTCAGGAGCCGATGCCGCACCTGGCGGCGCTGGTCTGCTGCTCCCTGTTCGATATCGCCCTTCACGACGCGTACGGCATACTCCACGGCGTGCCGACCTATCAGACCTACACCGCCGAATACATGAACGCGGACCTCTCGCAGTACCTGACCCCCGCCGAGGACCGTGTAGGCACGGGCTTTAGCCCGTGCAAGAACAGCGGCGAGCTAAAGCCCGCCCTACACGCGATGCCCGCGGGGCGCGGAGGCGCGGCGGTGTCGTTTTCTGGACTCTACCCTGCCGATTTCCTTGTCCGACCGCGCAAGGAACGCCTGCCGGTCTGGCACCTGGTGGGCGGCAAGGACCTGCTGGAAGACAGCGAGCGCACGGGAGCCGAGCCGGATGACGGATATCCCGTGGTGCTGCGCGAGTGGGTTCGCGCCGACGGGCTGAAGTGCCTGAAGATCAAGCTGCGCGGGAACGATGCGGAGTGGGACTATGAACGCGTCGTGCGCGTCGGGCACATCGCCGTCGAGGAGAATGTCTCCTGGCTCCAGCCGGACTTCAATTGCATGGTCAAGGATCCCGGCTACGTCAACGACATCCTCGATCGGCTCCTGGTCGAGCATCCGCGCCTCTACGGCATGATTCTGTATGTTGAGCAACCGTTCCCGTACGATCTCGAAGCCAACCGCATTGACGTGCACAGCCTGTCGGCGCGCAAGCCGCTGTTCATGGATGAGAGCGCACACGACTGGAAGTTCGTCAAGATGGGGCGCGACTTGGGCTGGACGGGCGTCGCCCTCAAGACGTGCAAGACCCAGACCGGCGCGCTGCTGAGCCTGTGCTGGGCCAAGGCGCACGGAATGACGTTGATGGTTCAGGACCTGACCAACCCGATGCTCGCGCAGCTTTCCCACGTCCAACTCGCCGCACACGCCGGGACCATCATGGGGGTTGAGAGCAACGGTATGCAATTTGCCCCGGCCGCATCGGACCCCGAAGCGCGGGTCCACCCCGGCCTATACCGCCGCCGTCAGGGGGTGCTGGACCTGTCCACCATGACCGGCCCCGGAATCGGGTACCGGCTCGCGGAGATACCGCGGAGGCTGCCAGCGCCCGCCATGGAAGCTTAGCGCAGACGGCATTGGGGGTCATTCAGAGCACAGCGAAGAATCTGCCGACTATCAACCGTTTTCCTGCTGACAGTTCCTTCGCGGAGTCCACACTGAGCGAAGCGAATGCGCTCAGGATGACGCCAACGGGCGTCAGTTCTCAATCCCCGCCGTTCACCCGTTGACTACGTTCAGCTTCTCTCCAGCCAGAAATGCCCGGACGTTGTCCACCGCGCATTTCATGAGCCTTGCCCGCGCCGCGCGCGTTGCCCATGAGATATGAGGGGTGATGAAGCAATTCCTGGCTTTCAACAAGGGGTTCTCGGGACGTGGCGGCTCAACGGCCAGAACGTCCAGCGCTGCGCCCGCGATCCTGCCGGAATTGAGCGCCTCGGCAAGCGCCGGCTCGTCCACCAGCGGCCCCCGGCTCGTGTTGATCAGGAACGCCGTGTTCTTCATGAGCGCCAGCCTTGTTGCGTTCACCATTCCCTTGTTTTCAGCGGTCAGCGGGCAGTGCAGGCTGACCACATCGCTGCGCCGGAAGAGTTCGTCCAAGGCCACCAACTCGGCGTCGGGGCATTCCTCGGCCTTGGCGACAACGTCGTAGGCCAGCGTCTTCATTCCAAAAGCCCGGGCGATCTTACCTGCTTCGCGGCCGATGCGACCGTACCCCACCAGTCCCATGGTCAGGCCGTTGAGTTCGATGAGCGGGTGGTCCCAATAGCAGAAGTCCGCCGACTTGCACCAGCGGCCCTCCCGGACAGTGGCCGCGTGGTGCGCCACATGCTGGGTCAGTTCCAGGAGCAGCGCGAAGACCATCTGGGCAACCGAGGCTGTGCCGTACGTGGGGATGTTCGTGACCGGAATGCCGCGTCCCCGCGCGGCCTGGACGTCCACCACGTTGTAGCCGGTGGCCAGCACGCCGACATAGCGGAGTTTCGGCAGGCGCGCGATTGTCTCCTTGTCCAGCACTGTCTTGTTGGTCAGGACGATCTCGGCCTCTTTCGCGCGCGCAACGACCTGGCCGGCTGGGGTACGCTCATGAATCTGGCACGAGCCCAGCGCCTTCAAATCGTCCCACGTCAAGTCGCCGGGGTTCAACGTATATCCGTCGAGCACTACGATGTTCATTTGATGCCTCCAAGGTAGTCGTCAGGCTCCAGTGGACAAATCATTCTGTGGGATTCCTCACAGTCACTTTATAGTACTTTGCCAACTGCTGTAACAAGCCCCACGGGGAATCATCGGCAATACGGACTTCTGCACAGTAGGTTCCTTTGTCAGTCTGCCCCGTAGAACATACTTCTGGGCGAGCACCAAGAGATTGCAGCCACCTGAGTGCCCTCAGAACATTCTCTTTCTTCCCGTCCAGAACAAAGGCGTAGGGCGAAGAACATGGCTTGCCCCTAAAGTCGAATGCATCCGCCATCTTACCATTCTGCAATTTCTCGTCTATTTTATCTAGACGCTCCAAGATGTGCCGTTCCGCATTCGTAGTCTCAGGGGCCTCTCGAATAATCTTCCCTTTGGTGACCCTGTAGACAGGGTTGTCTGGCGTGGTCTCCTTCTCCGCTTCCTTTATAGCCGCCCTGAATCGCGTCTTGATATTGTCCACTTCGCCAAGATGATTTGTGTAGAGCAGCGCCCGCTCAGAATAGAGATCAAACGGCAACTTCGTGGTTTGCTCCGCCAGCACGATGACAGGCTTTCCAACGGCATGACGAACTGCCAATTCATACATGACATTCGGGGTCAGCCCTGTCAAGTTCGCCACGACAAGGGTGTCCGCAAGCAGTCGCTCAATGACTTGATTCGTGATCGAGCCAGGCTTACTCATCCGATGCGGGATGCTTATGCACTCCCTCTCATATCCCAACTCGTTTAGGACAGGACAAATGACGGCGTGAAGGAGTCCTTCTGCGTCAATGCGAGTTGGTGACCCCTCTTCGCCAATGGGCGTGATGATGAAACAGGACTTCTGGGGTTCGACCTTCTTCTCGGTTGTCGCCATGACGCCGCCCTTTCAACTGCTGCCCTGTGTACCGCCTGCCACGTCTGCAAAAGAGTACCAACCTACCACGCTCTGGGCAAGCCCACCGTTCTTGACGTGGGATATTCCACAATATAGGATGACTCCCGCCGTAGGACAAAGGCATGTTGAGAGGGCGATTGGAATGGCTGACAAGACTCTGTGGCAGGAATACTGGCTTGGGGTCGTAATCGGGGTGTCAATTCTGCTTGTGGGAGTAATTGGAGCGGCGGCCAAGGGCTGGCTTCAATTGTGGGCAAAATGGTGCCGGTGTGTGCTTCGGACGAAATACGCAATGTCGGGATGGGTGCTTGTGTCCGTTCCGCTCTTGCTGACGGTCTTTCTCTGCCTCACGAAGTCAAGTTGGACATTCATTGTCATGACGCCCGTGTTTGCGGCTTGCGTTTTCTTCGTGTTGGTGCAGTCTGAGGCACAGATAAGGCGTCTGGCAGAAGATACTAAGGTAGCCATCGCCAGAGCAGAGAAAGCAGAAGCAGAGATGATAGCACTGAAAGCACTGCCCAAGCCTGCCCCATATACTGACCCCTCCGACATCGTTGCCTTGCTGTTTACTTGGATGAGGGGGCGTGGTCACTCTGAGAACTTGAAGCAAATTGACTTTGTGGAAACGGATAAGGTACTCAGGTTGCCGATGGGCAGCACTGAGAAATACATTGAGGACGCTGCTGCGCAGTTGGACTATGAAGTGTCACGACGGGGGCCAAGAACGATATTGTTCCGCAGGAAGGAATCAACGGCGAGTTGGTGTTAGCGAAAGAAAAGACACCTTAGCATTGTTGCTGCTCTCGCCGTCCTGCTTGCCTAATGCCGCCACTTACAGAACACTGGCGGAGAGGGCGGGATTCGAACCCGCGGTGCAGTTGCCCGCACACAGCGTTTCCAACGCTGCTCCTTCAACCACTCGGACACCTCTCCTGCTGGAAACTAGAAACTAGAGACTAGAGACTAGAAACTGGAAATAGAGCCCGGACTGGAAGCCCACCCTTGGAAATGATACCGGCGCGCGCGTTGAAAGGCAAGCAAGCTCCGGCGGGGATTCATTTCATCGGCGTGTAGAGCGGGTCGCCGACCACGACCGCTTGCCAGGAAAGGTTCTCGATGCTCATGTACGCGATTTCGGCCCAGGTATAGCCTGCTTTGGCGTAACGATAAAGATTGTCCACCGAGAGCGTTTCGAAAGGGGCGGGATCGTAGACGGTGCCCATTGTGGCGGTGACGCCGGCCGCAACGGCGCCGGCCGCCCAGGAGCCGCTGGCCTGGTGCAGCGTCGCGGCGCTCATGGGATCCAAGTCCACCGCAATGGCCCCCCGGACCCAGAAAAAGACCTCCGGACGGTACTCATACGCTCCCCAGCCGAGATAGAAGAAGGTGTTGTAGGCCGAGCCGACGCGGAAGAAGGGCAACAAGGTACGCTCCGCCGGCGCCACGCGGCCGAAGAGGCGTTCCTGCCGCGAAAGCAGTTTGTAGTTGCGAAGAATCCCCGCGTTGATCCTGTCCGCCATTTTGTCTTCGAGCGGATACAGGTCGAAGCGAGCGAATCCGCGCGAGCCAAGGGAGCGTTCCTCCTCGACGGAGATGGCGTCCTTGTACAACCCGGCGATGGCGTTCAGGGTCGGTCCGTCCAGCCGCGTCACCAGGTACATTCCGAAGGCGTCTGAGTTGAACGGCTGGTCGCGGTGGAGATAGGGGTTCGGGACGGCCCCTTCGACGGAATATTCCCTGCCGAGGAGGGCCAATTCGGAGTCAACGGACGCTTCGGCGCGCGCCACGCCATCCATGGGCCCGCCCGGTTCGGGGGCAATGCGCAAGGGGATGCCGCGGGTGGTGACGATGAAGGAGATCTTGCGGGTGAGCCCCTTGGCAAAAAGATAGTCGCGAATGGCGTCGCGCACGTCGCGGTTGTAGAGGGTCCGGCTGATGGTCTCCTGCGTCGGACAGTTGATCCGGCAGATGTTCACCTCGGGAATCTTCCGCGCTTTCGCGTACTCCTCCCCCACCAGGCCCGATTCGACGGACTGGTCATTGACGACCACGAGCACACCTTCCGGGCCGCGCAGGGAGCTTTCCGTCTCGGCCGGGGCAGAAGGTTCCGCAGCGTCGTGCAGGACTTTCGTCACCCCCTTTTGCGTGGCGGCCCAGAGGTCCGGGCCGTCAATGAAGACGCGCAGCACGTCATTGTCATCCAGGGGGGAGTTGTCGCGCTGGAGGTGGCTGCGGGTAATTCCATCGCGGTCGAGCGAGCGCATTCCCCGGTCGGTAGCGAAGTATTCCCGTTCTTCACCGAGCGCCAGGTCGGTGACCCTCTCTTCAGCCATGGGCGGCGGTAGGGTTCTCAGGAGGCCGTCCTCGTCCACTCTGAAGGCGCCATGCAGCGTGCCGCCCCAGACTGTCTTGCCGTCATAGCCCAGGCAGGTGATGCGGTCGTCGGGCAACGCGGAGTTGTCGGTGCGCAGCGTCCGCCACGCGCCCGTCGCCGGGTCGAAGGTGTTCAGGCCGGTGTCGGTGCCGATCCAGACGAGGCCGCGCGCGACGACGAGGGCCCGAACCGGGACGCTCAGCAACTGCTGCGCGGAGGGGCGCCAGGAGTTCATGCTCTCCCGCCGGTCGTAGAAGTACAGCCCGCGGGCGGTTCCGAACCATAGCCCTTCGGGCGCGTCGGCCAGAGCCAGGACCTCCTCTCCAGTGAGCTTGGCGAAGGACTCCACACTCGCGGGGGTACGGTCCAGGTTCCAAGCGCGCCGGCCCGGATCGAGCAACGGCACGTCCTTGCTGATCGCGCCGGCTCCTCTGGAGCCGAACCAGAGGGTGGGGCCGTGAAGGGCGTAACGGTCCACAAGGCTCGTGATGCCCAACTGGTCAGGCCGGTATGTGGACGCGGCGAATGCGGCGATGCGGTTCCAGGCGAACCAACTGTTCCGCGCGGGGCGCAGGTCCCTTTCGAAGCCGTCATACGCAGCGACCGTGCCGCGCAGCAGATTCGCTCCGAACTGCGCCTCGGCCGTCCCAATCATCAGACGGTCCCCCTTCACCATGAGTTCCTGGACCTGCCCCGGCAGCGGCGCTGCGAGCACGCTCCAACTCCTGCCCCCATCGCGCGTGACGTTGAGGAACGCCATCAATGAGGGGGGGTCCGTCGGCGCGCTCTGGACGCACAGCATATTGTCCGGCCCGCGGCACATGCGGGTCACGCGCGTTGCCCAAAGCGTCTCGCTGGCGAACTTCGCCCAGGTGGCGCCGCCGTCGCGCGTGCGATACAGCCCCTCGTCGCTGGCCAGCCAGAGGTCCTCTCCAACGTCGAGTACCTGGTGTATGCGGAGGTTCTCCCTGCCCTGGACCTGCAGCGTCTGCCACTTGTCCGTCTCCGGCTTGCCGCAGACCACACGCATCTCGGCGCGGGGGTCGAAGTTGTCCACCACCACGCCATACATGACCCCTTGCGCGTAGCAGATGGCGCGCCATTCTTTGTTGCTCTGGATCACCCGCCATTCAGTCTGTTTGTGCGGCAGCCAGCCCAGCCCATGGTCCGTCGCCGCCCATACATCCTTGGGGCCCACAAGGATCTGGCGAATGATCAGGCCGCGCAGCCCGGTTTCTTTCCCGAAGCGCCGCCCCCCCTCGCCCCCCTTCGTGGCCAACCACGCCCCGCCGTCGGTGCCGGCCCAGACGCGGTCTCCGTCGGCCGCCAGGCAAAGAATGAGGTTGCTGGGCAAGCCGTCGGCCACGGTCAGGACGCGCCAGGTCTGCCCGCCGTCCCGGCTGCGGGCAAGCCCGCCCGTGGTGCCGACCCACCAGACGTCCACGCCGTCCTCCCGGGTAATGGCCATGCACAACGCATTGGACGAGGTGCTGTAGCTTTGCCACTCGCCCGCGTGAGATCGTGCGAGCAGGCCCCCTTCCGTCGCCAGCCACAGGCGGCGCGCGCCCGGTATGCCGGTGCGCACGGGACAGCGTAGCCGGGAATCGTGGACCCACGTCTCGCCCTTGTCACGGCTGACATACAGACCCTCACGGGTGGTGATCCAAAGCCCCTCCTCCCAGGCAAGGATGTCGAAGATCTCATCCGTCTCCACCCCCGCCTTTCCCTTAATGCGGGTCCAGCTTTCCCCCCAGTCGGCGCTGCGCGTCACTCCATGCCGGGTGCAAGCCCAGAGTACGCCATCGATCAGCGCCACGCGATGGACTCGCGAAGAAACCGGCTGCGCGATGGCCGAAGCGGTGCCGGTCTTGACGGCCCTCCATGTGCGGCCGCCGTCGCCGCTGCAGAGCAGGTCGGGTCCGCCGCCATAACGGAATGGCGCGTCGAATCCGGCCAGCCAGACCGTTCGGCCATTCGGCGTGTCGGCCACGGTAATCGAGGAAATGAACGACGGGAATGCTCCCTGGATCTTCTCCCATCGAGTCCCCCCGTTATTGGACTTGAAAAGTCCTGAGGCGGAGCTGGCCCATACCTCTCCCATGTACTCGGCCACTGCCCAGATCTCCGGGCCGGGACCATCCGTCTCGGGAGAGAACAATGTCCAACTCTTCAGGTCGTCGCCTCCGAAGCAGAGTCCGTTCATCGTGCCCACCCAGACGCCGTTGCGGCCGGCGGAGACGGAAGTGACGCTGTTGCGCCGGATGAGCGGTTCGCCGACGAGTGCGCGCCCGGTGGGTTGAGGCGGGAGGTCAGCGCGCGGTTTGAGAGGGAGGGCGAACGCCAGGTTGACCGGGTTCCATGTGCCCCCCTCGTCCGCCGTCCAGACCAGGCCGCGATCGGTCCCCACCCAAAGGCGCTTGGACGCGTCGCGGTCGATAGAGGTGATAATATGGGAGACGAAGGAGTCCGAGGCAAGTTTGGGGAACTGCACCCACTCGCCCACCAGCCCCAGCGCCGCGGGGGCGGAGCGTGCCCCCGCAAAGAAGAGCGCCAGCAAGAGCAACCAGTGCAGAAGAAACCGTCGTCTGACAGACATTGGCCTCAGTCCAGCTTCGGCAGGTGCGTCAGCGCCTCGGCAATCGCCTCCTCCGGGTGTTCGAAGTCACTCAGTTGCTTGTTCAGGTAGGCGTCATAGGCGGTCAGGTCGAAGTGCCCATGTCCGCTGAGGTTGAAGACAATCGTCTTGGCCTTCTTCTCGGCCTTGCAGCGGAGCGCCTCATCCACGACGGCGCGCACGGCGTGGGCGGTTTCGGGCGCAACGACGATTCCTTCCGTCATGGCGAACATCACGGCCGCTTCGAAGACGGGGTTCTGCATGTACGCCACCGCCTCGCAAAGGCCGTTCTCTTTGAGATGGCTGACGATGGGGGACATACCGTGGTAGCGCAGTCCGCCGGCATGGATGCCGGAGGGCATGAAGGTATGACCCAGGGTGTTCATCTTGAGCAGCGGGGTCATCCCCGCCGTATCGCCGAAGTCGTAACGGAACGGCCCCTTGGTCAGCGACGGGCAGGCCGTGGGTTCGACCGCCACCAGGCGCAGGTCCGGACGCCCCTTGAGTTTCAGCGGGATGAAGGGCAGGACCAGCCCCGAGAAGTTGCTCCCGCCGCCGGTGCAGCCGATGAGTATGTCGGGCTTCTCACCGGCCAGCGCCAACTGCTTCTCCACTTCCAGTCCGATCACCGTCTGGTGCAGCATCACGTGGTTGAGCACGCTGCCCAGGGTGTACTTGGTGTCATCGTGCTTGGCGGCGTCCTCGACCGCCTCGCTGATGGCGATGCCGAGGGAGCCGGTCGAATTGGGGTTCTCGGCCAGAATGCGGCGGCCGGCTTCGGTGTCGCGGCTCGGGCTGGCCACCACGTCGCCTCCCCACAGCCGCATCAGCGACTTGCGGTACGGCTTCTGCTCGAAGCTCACCCGGACCATGTACACCTTGCACTTCAGGCCGAACTGGGCGCAGGCGAAGGAGAGCGCACTCCCCCACTGCCCCGCGCCGGTCTCCGTCGTGAGGCGCTTCACCCCTTCCATTTTGTTGTAGTACGCCTGGGCGATGGCGGTGTTCGGCTTGTGGCTGCCCGCGGGACTGACGGATTCGTTCTTGTAGTAGATGCGCGCGGGGGTCCCGAGCTTCTTTTCCAGATTGAGCGCGCGCACCAGCGGCGTGGGACGCCAGAGTTTGAGGACATCCTGCACAGGCTGCGGGATGGCGATCCAGCGCTCGGTGCTGACTTCCTGCTTGATGAGTTCCATCGGGAAGATGGGCGCCAGGTCCTGCGGTCCCACCGGTTTCTTGGTGACCGGATGGATCGGCGGCGCCAGGGGTGTCGGCAAATCGGCGGCCACGTTGTACCACGCCTGCGGCATCTCCTTCTCGGACAACAGAATCTTGCGTTCCATAGGTCTCTCCTCAGGGGCCTCAACAAAGGGGAAGCACGGCGGCATCGTATCAAAACGGCGCACGGCCCGCAAGAAGCGATTGGCGGTATGGAATCTGCACGGCGCCCCCTCGCAGGGGCGTAGCATGCTACGCCCCTACCACGGATTACGCCCCACCGCGGTTGCCCTCTCCGCGCCGGCCTGTTAGCATGGCATCCCAATGACGATTTGGCCACTTCACGGAGGCCGATGATGCCGAAAATGACGCCAACACATGTTGAAATCGAGGCCAAGCTCATTGTCCCGGAGGCCGCCACGCTGAAGCGGCTGCCCAAGGCACTTCGGGACGTGTGCTGCTCGGTGAAGAACCTCGGTCTGGGCCTCATACGCGACACCTACTACGACACCTCCGGCTGGCATCTGTATCAGGCCGGGTTTGCGTGCCGGGTTCGACGTACGAGGGGCCAAGCGACGCTGGTTCTTAAATCGCTCCGCGCCCCCAAGCGCGGCGTCAGCGTGCGCGACGAGTACGAGCATGTCATCGGGAGATCGGTCGGCGGCTTCATGTCCGAAATGACCGGCCCGTTGGGTTCCAAAGTGCGTCGGCTCATCCGGGGAGAGCGGCTGTGCCCGATCTTCAGCGTCCGCAACAGTCGGCGGACGTTCGAGGTGGTGTGTGAAGACGGACTTGTGGCGCACGTCTGCGCCGACGATTTCACGGTGTCGGCAGGCGCGAACTCTCGCCAGTTGGCGGAACTGGAGTTGGAGGTGGTGAGCGGGAATCGGAGCCAGTTGCAGAGACTCACGCGCGCCTTGTCGGGCCGGCTGAAGCTCGCTGCCGGCTCACGCGCGAAATACCAGCAAGGCCTCGATGTCGGCGGACATCGGCCTGGCCTGGCGGCACGGTGAAGGCCCTCAACGGATAATACGCAAGTGGCGCGGGCGGCGAACCCGCGCCACTGTGCGAAATGCGTTCTACCCCTTCTTCCGCTTCGCGCGCTTGGACGCTTTGGCGGGCTTCCGGGCCTTCCTGGGCTTCACGGCTTTCTTGACGGCCGCCTTCTGCTCTTCCAGCAGGCGCCGCACGTCGCGCCGGCCGAGGGAACGCAAGCCGATGATCTTCGCCTTCATCTCCGGTCGCGGCCGTACGCGACCGCTCTCCCAGAAACCGACCGCGCTGACGCTGACGCCCAGGAGCCTGGCCAGTTCCGGCTGGGTGAGTTTCAGCTTGCGCCGCAGTTTCTTGATGAGGCCGCGCGAGAGGCGCGCGCGTTCCGCCGCTTCCACGGCGACGCCGCCCGCCACTTGCTGGAACCGCGTTCGCGTGCTCTCCTGCGCCAGCCGCTTCCTGACCGCGTCGAGCTCCCCCGCCAGCAACGCGACCTTCCGATTGAGCCGCCGCACCTCCCCAACGGACCTGGCAAGGATCTGTCTGGCTTCGCGACGGGCAAGGCGGCTGATCTCCAACCTGATGGCGGATTCAACTTTACCCATTCTGCTTCCTTCCCTGAAATCTGTTCATTCGAGGACTGCCCGCCAAACTCAGGATATCGCTATGGGGAACGGCTGTCAAGCATGTGCGGCGCGCCCACCAGCCACGAAGGACATAAAGGACTCACAGGACTGCAAGGACGAGGCGCTGCCGCGCAACTACATTAGAAATGCGCGGGGCAATTGGGTACAATTCTTCGTCATAACCTTGCTTGCGTAGAGGGAAGAATCCCATGAAGAAGGCGATTGTCCATTTCGTTCCCGTTCGCGACGGCGAGCCGATGGCCTCCGTCGTCGAGAAGACGGCGCGGATATTGAAAGCGGCCGAGTTCAGCCGACTGTTGCGCAAGGGATGCGCCTGCGCGGTGAAGACGCACTTCGGCGAGAAGGACGCCACCGGTTATGTGAAGCCGGAGATCGCCGCCGAGGTCTGCCGGTTCGCGAAGAAGGCCGGTACGCTTCCCTTCGTGACCGACACCAACACGCTGTACCGGGGACGGCGCAGCAACGCGGTGGATCACATTCTCCAGGCGGAGGCGCACGGTTTCACTACGGCGAGCCTTGGCGCGCCGGTGATCATCGCCGACGGGCTGCACGGCGCCGACCAGGTGAGCGTGCCGCTGAAGAAGACCAGACATTTCCCGGAGGTGCGCATTGCGACGGCGCTGCACCAGGCCCCTTGCGCCATCGTCCTGACGCACGTGAAGGGTCATCTGGTGGTGGGCCTCGGTGCGGCGATCAAGAACGTCGGGATGGGCTGCGCGGCGCGCGCCGGCAAGCTGGCCCAGCACCAGGGGGGCGCGCCCGTCTTCCGCAAAGAGAAATGCGTCGCCTGCGGCATCTGCGCGCGCTGGTGCCCCGCCAGCGCCATCCAGATCAAGACCGATTCTTCGAAGAAGAAGCACGCGGTCCTCGCCCCCGACAAATGCATCGGCTGCGGCGAGTGCCTGGCGCTCTGCCCCGAGGACGCCGTCGGGTTCAACTGGGGGGACGACGGCACAGCGCTGTGCGAAAAGATCGTAGAGCACGCGCTGGGCTTCTCGCTCACCAAGCCGTGCGGGGTCGGTTATCTGAATTACGTGATGGACGTCACCCGCCACTGCGATTGCATGGGAATGAAGCAGAAGCCGGAGCGGCCGAACGTCGGCATCCTCGCCTCGACCGACGCCGTCGCCGTGGACAAGGCGACGGCCGACTTGTGCCTGAAGGAGTATGGGCGCGACGTCTGGCGCGAGTGGTGGCCGGAGGCGAAATACGAGGTGCTGTTCAACTATGGCGAAGAGGTCGGTCTTGGAACCACCCGCTACGAATTGGAGAAAGTGCAATGACGAACGAGATGCGAGTCGGGAACCGCTGGGTCGTCGCGCTGGCCGGCACCGCGCTGCAATTGTGCCTGGGAACCGTATACGCCTGGAGCGTGTTTCAGAAGCCGCTGGTCCACGACTACGGCTGGACTCAGTTCTCGACCGCCATGACGTTCAGCCTGGCGATCGTTTTCCTGGGACTTTCCGCGGCGGTCGGTGGGATGCAACTGGGGCGTTTCGGCCCGCGCAAGATGGCGGTGACCGGCGGCCTGCTCTTCGGCCTCGGCTACCTGGTGGGCGCGTTCGCCCTCTCCATCCATTCGCTGCCGTTACTCTACCTAGGATATGGCGCTATCGGCGGAATCGGCCTCGGGCTAGGCTATGTCACCCCCGTCGCCACGGCGGCCAAGTGGTTCCCGGACAGGAAGGGGTTTGTGACCGGCATGGTGGTGATGGGCTTCGGCTTGGGCGCGTTGTTGATGAGCAAGGTGTTCGCCCCAATGCTGATGAATGCCACACACAACAACCTGGTGGCGGTTTTCGCGTGGCTCGGAATCATCCTGGGGCCGCTCGCCATTCTCTCGGCGCTCTTCCTGCGCAACCCGCCGGCGGGGTACGCGCCGCCGGGGTATGCGCCGCCCCCCTCGCCGCAGCCGAACGCCAACGGATTGAAGGAGACCGCGCAGGAACGCAGCGCGAGGCAGTCCATCCTCTCCGGACGTTTCGCGATCATGTGGCTGGTCTTCTTCTGCAACATCACGGCGGGGATCGCCCTGCTGGGGTTCCTGTCCCCGCTGATGCAGGACGTCGCCAAGCGCGCCAACCCCTTGCTGACCCCGGAGATGCTGGCGGGAATCGGCGGCACGCTGGTCGGGATTACCTCGCTGTTCAACGGGCTGGGGCGATTCTTCTGGGGCGGCGTTTCCGACCGGATCGGGCGCACGCAAGCGTTCCGGACGATGCTCCTTACGCAGATACTGGTGTTCCTGGGACTGATGCTCTCCTCCAGCCACCCGCTGATTTTCGGAGCGCTGCTGTGCTACGTGCTGCTCTGCTACGGCGGCGGGTTCGGGACGATGCCCTCGTTCGTGCTGGATGTGTTCGGGGCCAAGCGGATGCCGGTGATTTACGGGACGATTCTCACGGCCTGGTCGGCGGGCGGATTTGTGGGGCCCCTGATTATCGCCTTCCTGACGGACCGTTTCGGCGCGCGCGCCTCTTCCTACGTCTTCCCCGTCACCGCGGGCTTCCTCTTCGTCGGCCTGGTGTTGAGCGTCTTCTTGTCCAACAAGGAGGAGCAAGGCGCGGCAAGGGCGTAACGGAAGAGAATAACGAATGACGAAGCCCTAATGACGAAGGGCTGAAGGCCAGGTTCTTCCACTGAGCGGGAGCGCAAGCTTTCGGATTTGCCGTTTCCGGCATTCCTTCGTCATTCGGGTTTCGTCATTCGTCATTTCGCCTTCTGCGCGAGATAGAAGTCCGCCATCTCGGAGCAGGTGGGCGCCCAGAGCTTGCGCTCCTTCTGCAGTGCCGCCAGCCGGTCCAGGACCCTGAACATGAACTCCTCCATCGGGTCGCCGCTCCATCGCTCGGAGCGCACGGTGAGGTTGATCGGGTGGCAGAGCAGCGTGAACACCGACTCCCCCTCCACGGTGGCGCGGATGCGCTCCTCCCAAACCGTCGCCGCGCCCGCCGGGGTGCGCGGGGCGTGCAGGCCGCGACTCTGCATGAAGGCGTTGACGCGCTCGACAAAGCTGGGGTTCTTCTCGTCCGCGATCCACATGGCCCAATCGTAGGTCTGGCTGTCCAGCGGAATCTCGACCAGGTCGCACGCTTTTCCCCCGATGGCCGGGCGGAACGGAGCGGGACCGAAGGCGCATTCCGGGTGGAGGAAGTTGTCGATCTCCATATTGCTGGCCCACGCCAAGCCGAGGCGTTCCATGGCGCGATAGCTGTGCTCGTTGAAATGGCCGTAGGGCAGGCGCGCGCCGCGCACGGGGACGCCGGTGATCGCCTGAAGCGCTTCCATGCCGCGCCCGAGGTCCTCCAGGTTCTCCTTCAGCCCGTAGTGGCCGTGGTAGGTGAAGCCGTCACCCTCGCGGTCCATCTCGTGGTCGTAACCGTGGGTGGCCAGCTCCATACCGGCCTGATGCAGGAGGCGGACGAACTCTGGCCCCTTCTCCTCGGCCATCCGCCCCACCACATTGAAGGTCGCCTTAAGCCCCAATGCGGAGAGGCGCTCGGCCAGCCGGGAGTAGTTGCGAATCTCCAGCGCCTCGCTGCCGGCGCCGTTGCCGTAGAACCCCTCCACGTCATACGTCATCATCACCGCGGCGCGCGCGCCGTTGGGGAACGTGGTCGGCAGCGTCAGAGGCTCAATAGCCTCAACACCCGCGGGTCTGCCGAAAAAGGAAGAGCCGCCGCAGCAACCGTTGCGGGGGGCCGCCGTCGCCGCAATGTCCGAAGATGCATCCTGCGCCATTGTGCTCCCTTCCTTTATGGAAACCCCTGCCGTAACGGTAAGGTTAACATGACGCGCGCGGGGCGGTCAACCCGAGGGAGTTGGGGCCATTTGCGCTGTGGGTTTGGAACCGCCATCCGTTGTAGGGGCGTAGCATGCTACGCCCCTACGTATCGCCGCAGCGTGGATACCTCGTTGCTTGTCGGCTTGCTTTTCGTGCGTCTGTGCGACGATAATCGCCGCGTCAGCCGGCATTCAGAAGGAGAGAAGGGATGGGCAAGCCGCAGAAGGTCCTTATCATCTCGGTCAAGGCGGGCGCGGGGCATCTGCGCGCCGCGGAGGCGTTGGAAAACACGCTGCTCCATTCCTTCCCGCAGGTGCACGTCCAGAACATCAACGCGCTGGAGTATGCAAACACAGCCTACGCCAACAACTACAGCAGCGCTTACGAGAAACTGGCCACCCATTTGCCGTCGGTCTGGAAGCTCATCTACGAGCAGTTCGAGAAGAAGGGGGTGGACAGCAAGACCAAGAATCTGGCCGCGTTGTTTGACCGTCTCCAGACGCGGCCGCTGCTGGACTACGTGAAGCGGTATGATCCGGATGCGATCATCTGCACGCACTATCTGCCGGCGGAGATCTTCGGGCCGCGCCGCCTGTCGGGGAAACTCCGCGCGCGCCTGTGCGTGGTGCTGACCGACTACGACGTCCACACCATGTGGATCACGCCGGGGGTGGACCAGTACTTCGTGGGGACGGATGAGGTGGCTTACGCGCTGCGCGCGAAAGGAGTCGGCACCGCCGAGGTCAGCGTCACGGGGATTTCGGTGCTGCCGGTGTTCGCCAAGCGTTATCCCTCCAAGCAGGCGATGCGCCGCCACCTGGGGCTGGCGCCGGAGCCGCGCACGGTGCTGATCTCGGCCGGCGGCTTCGGCCTGTCGCACCTGGACCAGACCGTCCGCATCATTGCCGAACAGCTCAAGCAGTCGCAGTTGCTGGCGCTCGCAGGGCGCAATGAGAAACTGCTGAAAGAACTTCAGGAGGTGGCGAAAGACCACCCCAATGTCACCCCCTTCGGTTTCATGGAGAACATGCACGAACTGATGGCCGCCAGCGACCTGATGGTTTCCAAGAGCGGCGGGCTGACCAGCAGCGAGTGCCTCGCGATGGGACTGCCGATGGTGATTTTCAATCCGATCCCCGGCCAGGAGGAGCGCAACAGCGACTACCTGCTGGAGAGCGGCGTCGCCATGCGCGCCAACTCCCCGGCGCACCTGGTCTACAAGGTGGTCCGATTGCTGGAGGAACCGGCATTGCTTGCGCGGATGGCTGAGGCGACGCGCGCCGTCGCGCGCCCGCGCGCAGCGCATGACATTGTGACGAAGGTGTTGGCAAAGATCACCCGCACTTGACGAGCCGCACCGTTGAGGGGAGTATTCCCACCTCCGCCGGGACCCATCCCCCCGCGTCCCCGTCCACCTGCAATGGGACGGGCTCAAGGGAGGTGATGCGGATTTTCCGCGCGCGCCCGTGGCGCACGTCCGGCCGCGTGTGGCATCGGCCCCCGCGCACTGCCATGAAATAACCGATCAGCCTGCGCAGCCCGGGCCGTTCCATGACCAGCCAATCCAGCATCCCGTCATCGGACCGGGCGTCCGGGACAAACTTGAGATCCATGGCATACTGATGGACATTGAATATGAAGACGTGCGCCCCCTCCCACGTTTGGCCGTCCGCTTCCAGACGCACGCGCGGATAGCGGTAGCGGAAGAGCGTGCTCAGGGCGGGGCCGAAGAAGGCGGCGCGCCCTCCGCGCCCGACGCAAACCCCGTGCCGACGCCGCGCCAGCGTCGCGCGCCGCACTACCTCGGAATCGAAGCCCGCGCTGACCATCAGGCTGAAGCGCCGGCCGTTCACCAGGCCCAAGTCAATGGTGCGGCAGTCGCAGCGTCTCACCGCCTGCGCGAGGCGCTCCATATCCCGGGTGAATCCAAACTCTCTGGCAAACAGGTTCTCGGTTCCCAACGGCGCCACCGCGAGCGGAAGCGCCGGCTGTTCGTTAAGCACGTCGCCAACCGTGCCGTCCCCTCCGGCCACGATGACGCAGCGATACCCCTCCGACAGATCGGCCTGGCTGAGCAGTGCCTTCCGCTCAACCTGGTCCCAGATGACGCGAGGTTCCAGCCCGCCCGCGATCAGCGCGGCGGAAAGCCGTTCCACAAGACGGCGGTTCCCCCTCTGGCCGCTGACCGGATTGGCCGCCACGATCACCTTGTTCGACTCGTTCGATCCGGACATGCGATAGCTCCCGCAAGGGCGCATTTGACCCGGTGCGCCAGTGTAATCGAGACGCGACGGCCGCGCAACAACGACGGCAACCCGGTGTCGCGCGGAAGGCACACGACGTTGTAGGGGCAAGGCATGCCTTGCCCCTGCGGACAGGCATCGCGCAACTGGCCCCGGGCGAAGCTCAAGTTGCCCATGGTCCGGCCGACTGGCTACAATACGCGGCACCGAATTGTCGGGATCAATTCGCCAAAGAACAAGCTGAGAATTTCGAGGGCCAAGAGATGGATTCAACTTTTCAAGCCGGTTTCGCCCGACGCAAGATCAACCCGCCGAAGGGCATTTCGCTGGTCGGCTATTTCAACCCGCGCCCCAATCAGGGCGTGATGGATGACCTTTGCGTGAAGGTGCTTCTCCTGGCGGAGGGGAAGGAGGTCGCCGGGATCATCAGTTACGACCTCTGCTTCCTGTCGGACGCCTTGGTCAAGCTCGTCCGCGACGGGCTGCGCACGAGCGGCGTTCACTTTGCCGATCGCATTCCTCTCTCCGCCACGCACACCCACACCGGCCCGGATATCGGAGGCATCTTCGGCCCGGACGCCGGCGACAAAGCGTATCTGCAGCGCGTCGTGAACGAGACCGTCGCAGCGGTGAAGGAGGCTCTTGCGCAGATGGCTCCAGCCGAATTGCGCTCCGGCGCGGTGACCGACAATCCCTTCGCCTTCAACCGCCGCTTCTGGATGGAGGATGGCACGGTGGTGACGAACCCCGGCAAGGGAAACCCCAAGGTGGTCAAGCCGGAGGGAACTGTGGACCGGGAGGTCTCCCTGCTGGCGGCATACCGAGAAGGGAAACCGTACTGCATCGTCGCGAACATCTGCAACCACACCGATACCACCAGCGGCGATCTGGTTTCCGCCGACTGGCCCGGGCACATGGAGCGCGCCGTTCAGGAGCAACTCGGGCGGCCAACGCCGGTCATGACTCTCATTGCGCCAGCAGGGAACGTCAATCACGTCGATATCCACAATCCGGACCAGCCCGTGTACGGCCTCGACGAGTCCAAGCGGACCGGTCGAGGTTACGCGGAAATCCTCCTGCGAACGCTGGGGCAGGCAAAGCCGATTGGCCCGGCTCCCATGAAACTGACCATCCGGCGGGTCACGGTCGGCAAGCGCGTCTTCACTCCGGAGCAGATGGAGAAGGCGCGTCGGACGCTGGCGGCGGACGTGAAGGGACGCAAGAGCGGTGACCTGACGTCCGAAGATATTGCGCGGGGCAGCGGAGAAGTCGAGCGCTTTTTTGCGCAGCAGCTTCTGGCCTACAGCGCGCAGATGCCGGACGCCGGACGTCCCTTCGACTTGGCGGCGCTCACGTTCGGAAAGGAAGTGGCGATTGTCTTTCTCCCGGGCGAACCGTTCACGGAAATCGGGTTAAGCATCAAGAAGGCTTCCCCCTTCCGCCGGACGCTCGTCGCCAGCCTCGCTAACGGTGAGTGCGGTTACGTGGCGCTCAAGGAGTGCTTCAGCCGCGGCGGCTACGAAGTCTTGCCGGTCGTTGGCGGCGGCCCTCGGGAGGACACGGCGGAACTGTTGATTGCGGAAGCAGGCAAGCTTTTGGCAAGATGACGCTTAAAGCATGGGACTGATCAAATCAGCCCAGCGAAACAAATCCCAATCATTTCTGCTTCTGACTTGCCCGACCTGTGGCCTTCCTCTTGTCGAGGATTGTGCAATATTCTCGAAGTGATTCGACTGTGCTGGAAATCTCTCTTGCCAGCGCAAAGATCACTTGCCTGCCCGCTTCGGCGTCCACCTTGGTTCGGACGGCCAGGTGTTGGGTCGAATCGGTGTAGCAATGTCCGACAATCCCACCAACCTTTCCGATGGCAGCCAGACAGGCATCCTCCGGGCGTTTGGCCGGTTGTTCGTCCGCAAGGCCCTCCGACTTGAGCAAGTGAGGCAGTCCCAGGAGCGACAGGGCGCCCGCCGCAACAGTGGTTTCGCGCGTGAACGGGTCCCGTCCAATGAGCTTCACGATCTCCTCGGACGACATGATGGGAAGCGTCATCAGGCCGAAGTACGCAAGAGGTACGCCCGTCTCCTCAAATATCTCACGCGTGAGTTGCTGATTGGCGTAGTACGGCCCGTGCCATTGCAGGTGCAGCAGATGCCGGTAACCGTCGCAGACGAGTTTGTCAATCACCGCGCGGGTGTACGCGATCTGGGTGTGGGACGGCATGGTCACCGTACCCGGAAAGGGTCGAGTGCCTCCGCTGTACGAGAACCAGAAGGGAGGAAACACCAGGCCATCGCACTGCCTGGCGACCTCCAAGGCAACGGCTTGTGCGATAAAGGTGTCGGTCCCCTCGGGAAGATGATCCCCATGGCATTCCGTTGAGCCGGTGATGAGAATGCCAACCCCGCCGCGTTTGATGTGGGCGCGCACTGCCTGATGAGTCACATGGGCAACCAGAAGTGAATCTTCTTTCGACATGGAAAGGCCTCTCATTCAATCCGCGGGGTGATCGCCTGTCCCCGGCGGTCCCATTCTTTCTCGCAAGCATCACAGCTTGCGGATCACGTCGTTCGCCTTCTTCTCATAGAGCCGCTGCCACTCGGGAGCCAATAGGCACTCCGTCACTTCGTACCCCCCCCCACTGTAGTCGGCGGCAGGAGCGCCGTAGTGCATGTAGCCGTTCGAGAAGGCCGCCATGAAGGTGCACTTATACGGCGAGGCCCGCTTGACGTTCAAGCCGACCTGAACGAGCACCTCCGCCGGAGAAGTAATCAGCACGCACTCTCCGATCCTGATTCCCTGCACCTCCGCCCGAATCGTTCGCTCACCCGCGTCGTCGTTCAGCGCCTTGTGGAACTTCAGGGTTTCTATCTTGTCCTGGATTCTCACCAGTTTCTCCATGGCGTGGATATTCCTGAGATACTTTTCGATGCACCTTCTGTTGTGCACGTCCATTGCCACAAGATCATCCGAACCGATCTGTGCTTCCTGCAAGTACCTGTAGGAGTAGTCCGCCGGGTACTCGGGATTCAAAGCATACTTGATGTACATGGGCAGGAAGACCTTGAAGTTCAGGCTGGTGGTCCGAAGCGATTCGAGCAGTTCGGTCTGTTCCTGCCGCAACTCCTTAATGCGCGCGGGAATGTCGGTCCTTCGGGGAAGCTGTATGGTCTCGCTGATAACCTTCAGCTTCACGTCCTTCGTCCGAATTTTCCGCAGCGCCTTCAGGGTGCTCTGGCCCAGCATCATGCCCAGCGGTTCGGTGTCTCGGGGACGGGTGAAGTCCTTGAAGCGCACATCGATCATGTCCCCGCCCGCTCCCTGCAGGAACAACGCCATGGCGCCATGGCCCAGGTTCTCTTCGATGACGCGGGAGGCGAAGCCCGGAAAATTGGCCGTAATGGATCCCCGCGCGTCGCCAAACAAGGGGTGGCAGGCGAAGTTGTAGACCACCGCCAGCGGCCGGCCGTCCGTTCGGTCTATCCGGAGGATGCCGATTTCAGTGTCCGTCGGCCCGACCGCTGCGACCTCCTCGTCCGGCGGGCAGGGATTGGCGTGTCGGATGGTCCAAGCCTTGCCGTTCTTCAACCGGAGGGACCGGTTCATCGTGAACCGGTCCTCATGGCCGCGCCCCCACCCGACCTTCACGTCCGTCATGTTCTGCGCAGCCCTGCGAACGGCATCGAACGTCCTGTTCACTTGCTCGCGGTCGTCGCAGAGCAGCCGCCCCGGCGGATGCGTGTGAGAAGCATTGACCAGAACGTTGCGGCCGGGAATCTTCAGCTCCTTCTGGATGCGGCTGCGCAGCTTCGGAAGGAAATCGTCCTTGACCTCACCGATCATGCCGATGGCGATGACGTCCATGGCAATAAGGGCCACTTTCGTCGCGCCATCATCCAGAACCAGCGCCTTGGCATAGAGTGGGTCGTGAATCAGCGCCCCCTTCGCGCGGGTCGTGATGTCGCTTTTGGCCACGCCGGCGCGCACAGAGCCGGCAGCAACCTTACCTCTCACATCAACGCCTGTCTTCGAGATCCGACGTCCCTTCATCCTTTACTCCTCTTTGCCGACATCTGCCACCACTTTGGTCCGGAATGATTCTATCAACGTGCACTGAGACTCCGGTTCGGACAGGCCTATCACTCACTGGAGCATCGTTGCAGCGTTATAGCCGGAGTCTCGAACCTGCACAAGAACATGGTATACGGTTGTCCCCTGTTTTTCGCAAGTCCTTCGGTCAAGGAATCGGCAGGACTCTGAACGGGCCCATTCTCACGGACGCAGACCATGATCTCTTGAACTGCTTTCGATAGACGCGCGCGCGATCTGGCGCACGTCGGCCCAGACTTAGTACTTCACGGCGCAACCGCAAGTAGGTCACATGGTTCTCGAACGAAGTCTCGGGCACGAGATTGCGGTCGGCTGCCTGAGTCAGCCGACCGCCAAGACCACGGCATATCTTCTGTACGACAACGGGAGTCTTTGCATCGCTTTCGATTGCGCGGAGACCCAGCGCAAGAAGCCGATCTTCGGCAAGGGAGACATCTGGCGCGACGACGAGGTGGAGATCCACCTGGACACGGAGAATGCGCGCAAGGGATACAAGCAGATGCTCATCAACGCCGACGGTGACAAGCTGGAACTGACCAAGCCCGACGGGGAGTTCAACATCGGCGCGGTGGTCAAGACCTCCGTCGAGGAAGGGAAGCGCTGGACCGTGGAGGCGGCGATTCCGTTCAAGAGACTCGGCAAGCCCCCCCCTTCCCGGCGAAACGTGGGGGATGAACCTTTGCCGTTTCCGGCCCGAAGGGAGCGGCTTCGGCCTGGAGTCCATCACCTGGGCCCCGACGGAACAAGGATGTGCGGCGATGAGATCGCCAAGTTCGGAGCAGTGACGTTCAAGTAGAAACTGCGTGGTGGAGCGTGCTGCTTGCCCTGAGCCTGCCGAACGGGTCGTCAGCGCGCTCATGGTCATGCCACCAGAAAAGTGCGCCCGGCCGTCACCTCGGCGTGGCGTCGGGCAGGCCGCCGTCCACGGGGATTGTGGCTCCCGTCGTGGGGGTCTGCCGGGTAAGGAAGAAGAGCACGGCGTTGGCAACATGCTCTCCGGTCACGGCGGCCTTCAGCAGGTTGCGGCTGCGATAGTAGGCGTGCAGTTCCGCTTCGTTCATCCCTCGCGCCTTCATGCGGTCCGCGCCGACTTCTTCCCACAGCCCGGACCTGTAACTTCCTTCGGAGAACACCGCATCCGGCGCGACCATGTTGACGCGGATGTCATGCGCCGCGAATTCGAGGCTCGCGATACGACCTAGCTGGTGGCAGGCCGCTTTGGTCGCGCTGTATGCCCCAAATCCGGCGCTGGGGGAAGGAACGTTCTTGGTGGACATGATGACGATGTCGCCGCCGCGCCCCTGCTCGATGAGGAACCGCCCCCCTTCGGCCAGGACCAGCAGCGTCCCCTCGATGTTCACTCGCTCCAGCCTGCGGAACGCCTCCAGGTCCATGTCCACCAGTTTCGAGACCAGGGCGATGCCGGCGTTGTGCACCACGGCGTTTACGGCCCCCCAAGCCTGAGCCACTGTTCGGAATCCGTCCCGCACCGAGTCCCTGTTCGTGACGTCCAGCGCCACGCCCATGATGCGGCCCGGCGCGGCACCCTCCAGGTCGCGGACAAAACCGTTCAGCTTCTCGCCCGGCAGGTCGCTGGCGGCTACTCGGAATCCATGGGCCAGTAAGACCTTGCAGACGCCATACCCGATGGCCCCCGCTGCGCCGGTGACGAGGGCAACTCTGCCGTGAAGGGGTTGGTTCTCTTTCTGGGGGCTGTTCACAGGGGTCAACCTCTAATGGCGTTCAGCATGAACCGGGCATTGCCTGCGGGGTCTTTCCCGTCGAACACGGCACTGCCCGTAACGATGAGGTCCGCGCCCATGCGCGCGACCTGGCCGATGTTGTCGCGCGTGATCCCGCCATCCACGCCGATCAGGATGGGACGGTTCAGGCGG
>ORJL010547221.1_pt1 | contig 105121 bp, 76 predicted proteins | sample 1779941 | NCBI WGS metagenome assembly ORJL01 (sample SAMEA104232317, study PRJEB22302) | groundwater metagenome | biome: forest; feature: aquifer; material: groundwater | place: USA | collected 2011-08-07 | depth 5.8 m | reverse complement strand
CCCGTTCGCCCGCAACAGGCGAGGCCGGGCATGCGCGGGGGGATGCCCGGCCAGCGGCCGGGGATGCCAGGCCAGCGGCCCGGGATGCCGCAGAGGCCGCCGTTCCAGCAGCGGCCGGGCCAGCGCCCGACGCAGACGCGGCGTGAGCGTCCGCAAGCGCCGTCGATGCCGGTCGTCGCAGCGCCGCCGCCCGTCACGCGCTCCGTCACGCTGGCCGAAGGCATGACCGGCAAGGACCTCGCCGACAAGCTGGAAGTGCGGGTCAAGGACGTGCTGGCGAAGCTGTTGATGAAGCGGATGATGATGACCATCAACAGCCCCCTCGACACGGCGACTGCGCGCGACATCGCGCGCGAGTTCGGGTCGGACGTCGAGATGCGGAGCTTCGAGGAAGAGCTGCTGGACGCGGAGGTCGTGGACGTGAACCCCGCGGACATCCGATCGCGGGCACCCGTCGTGACCGTCATGGGCCACGTCGATCACGGCAAGACGTCGCTGCTCGACGCCATCCGCGAGGCACGCGTCGCCGAACGCGAAGCCGGCGGGATCACGCAGCACATCGGCGCCTACCACGTCGACGTGGGCGGCGGCCGAAGCGTCGTGTTCCTCGACACACCCGGCCACGAGGCCTTCACGCTGATGCGCGCCCGCGGTGCGAAGGTCACGGACGTGGTCGTGCTGGTGGTCGCCGCCGACGACGGCGTCATGCCGCAGACGGTGGAGGCCATCGACCACGCCAAGGCTGCCGGCGTGCCGATCATCGTGGCCATTAACAAGATCGACCGCCCAGATGCCAATCCCGACAAGGTGAAGACCCAGCTCACTGAGCACGAGCTACTGGTGGAGGAGTACGGCGGCGACGTGGTGGCGGTGCCGGTCTCGGCCCGCACCAAAGTGGGCCTGCCCGAACTGCTGGAGCACATTCTGCTGGTGGCCGAGATCGAAGAGTTGCGGGCCGACCCGAGCCGCCAAGCCGAAGGTGTGGTGCTGGAGGCCCATCTGGATCCCCAGCGCGGCCCCATGGCCACGGCGCTGGTGCAGAACGGCACGCTGCATCTGGGCGACACGCTGGTGCTGGACGAGGGCATTGCCCACGTGCGCGCCATGTACGACGACCGCAACCATCAACTCAAGACGGCAGGACCGTCGACACCGGTGAAACTGATGGGCCTGGGTGTGGTGCCCAACCCCGGCGACCTGTTCCTGGCCGTGCGGGACGAGAAGACTGCCAAGGCCATGGTGCAGGAGCGGGAGAAGGCGCGCCTGGCGCAGGCGTCGCAGGCCGGTGGCATGCTGTCGCTCGCCACGCTGTTCGAAGCGGCCAAGGCCGGGGTGACCAAGGACCTGAACGTGGTGCTCAAGACCGATGTGCAGGGCAGCATCGACCCGGTGCGGACGTCGCTGCAGAAGTTGGGCGACGAGGCTATGCGGGTGAACGTGCTGCATGCCGCCGCGGGCACCGTTACCGAGTCGGACGTGATGCTGGCCGCCGCCTCGAAGGGCGTGGTGCTGGCCTTCAACACCCGGGTAGAGCCCGGAGCGCGGCGGCAGGCCGACATCGCGCGCGTCGAGATTCGCTCCTACGATGTCATTTACCACCTGGTCGAGGAAGTGGAGGCCGCCTTGCGCGGCATGCTGGAGCCCGAGACGGTGGAGGTGATTGAGGGTCACGCCGAGGTGCGGCAGGTCTTCGTCGTCGGCCGGCGGGCTGCCATTGCCGGCAGCCAGGTCATTGATGGCAAGGCGATGCGTAACGCCATGGCGCGGGTGCTGCGGGCCGGCAAGGTGGTGGCCGACGAGCGGGTGGGCGGCCTCAAGCGCTTCAAGGACGACGCACGCGAAGTGAACACCGGCCTGGAGTGCGGCATCACCCTCGACTCGTACCAGGAATTCGAGGTGGGCGACATCATCGAGTTCTACCGCAAGGAGAAGCAGTCGGCCGCCTAATGGCGGACTGCTAGCGCCATGCCACGCCGGCGAGTGCTGCGGCTCAACGACATACTGCGCTCCGAGATCGGCGAGCTGTTGCAGCGGCATGTGCGCGACCCACGCCTGTCGTCGCCCCTGGTCAGCGTGACCGAAGTGCGGGTGACCGACGACCTGAAGCGCGCACGCGTGTTCATCAGCGTGCTGGGCGATGCCGAGGATAAGCGTGAAGTGATGCGAGGGCTGCGGGCGGCCCACAACTACCTGCGCCATGAACTCGGCAACCGCTACGTGCGGCTCGACATTCCGCAGTTTGACTTCCAACTGGACGAGTCCATCGAACGGGGTACCCGGATCATCAGCACCTTGAACGAGGTGGTAACGCCGGAACCTAGCGAAGCCGAGCCCGAAGCCGAGCCCGAAGCCGAGCCCGAACCCTAACCCCATGCGTTCTCACAGCGATCTCGCCGGCTTCCTGAACGTGAACAAGCCAGCGGGCTATACATCTCACGACGTGGTGGCCCTGGTACGGCGCTGGTCCGGCCAGCGGCAGGTGGGCCATGGCGGCACCCTCGATCCCCAAGCCACCGGCGTGCTGCCGCTGGCGTTGGGGTACTGTACCCGTCTGCTGGAGTTCGTGCCCGACCCGAAGGTGTACGAGGCTGAGGTGGTGTTCGGCACGGCCACCGACACCTACGATGCTGAGGGTGCGGTGACTGCGGAACGCGACGCCTCCTGGGTTACCGCCGCCGGCGTGCTGGCGGCGCTGCCGGCGTTCGTGGGCGAGGGCGTGCTGCAGCAGCCGCCCAGCTTCAGCGCAGTAAAGCTGGGCGGCCATCGCGCCTACGAGCTGGCGCGGCAGGGGGTACCGGTGGCGCCTGCCCCGCGGCCGGTCAGCATGTATCGCATCGACCTGCTGGCCTTCGCAGATGGGCGGGCGCGATTGCGGGTGGTCTGCGGCCGCGGCACCTACGTGCGGTCGCTGGCGCACGACCTGGGTGCGATGCTGGGGTGCGGCGCCCACCTGGCCACGCTGGTGCGCACCCGCAACGGGCCCTTTGCCATTGAGGACAGCATTGCGTTCGAAGACCTGGAGGCCCGGTTGCGAGGTGACCCCGCATCTGTGCTGTTGCCGGCCGCCTTCCCGCTGGCCCACTGGCCTTCGGTACGGCTGGCGCCGGAGCGGGCGGTGCGATTGCTCCAAGGCCTGCCGCTGTTCTTGACACCGGCAGAAATGTGGCCGCCCCGGCCACTGGTGGTGGAGGGCATTACCGTGGCGCCGCCACTCGGCCAGGCCCTGGCGTGCGACGGGCAGGGCCGCCTGCTGGCTGTGCTGCGCCGCGACGGTGGTAGTGCTGCGTGGCGGCCGTTCAAGGTGTTTCCGCCCACGCTGGCCGAAGCTGCGAGCAGAGTGTTGGAGAACACTTGACAAGGCTGGAGCGGTCGCTATTATCTACCACAGGCTCCGTCAAGCACGGAACACCAAATTTCTTACTTTACAGGAGGTGGGGCATGGCCCAGGCGTACTGCGTGAAGTGCCGAGCATCGAAGGACATCAAGAATGCAATCCAGGTGACGTTGAAGAACGGCCGCCCGGCCACGCAGGGTGAATGCCCGACGTGTGGTACCAAGGTGTTCCGCATCGGCAAAGCATAGCCAAGGCCGCAGGGAGGCGTGTTGGAACTCTCTGTACCGGACGGGGGCGTCCAAAAAAACCGGTACAGAGTTCCTGCTCACGAGAAGCGCGGGTGAGCATGCTATAGCGCTTTGGGAACGGGCCGCATCCAATAAGGATGCGGCCGTTTGCTGTACTGCGTTCTGCGCAAGTTGGGCCTGCCTGCCGATGATCAGGGATGAGTCCCGGAGATATCCTATGGCAGCCACCACCTCGGCCCCTAGCAACTCGGCAGCGCCACGGCGGCGCAGCGGCGCCCGCTCGCTGTTCTGGCCGCGCCATTCTGCGCAGCTACGCGCCATGCTCGCCATGGCAGGCGCCCTCACCGCCACCCTCGACATGGAGGACCTGCTGCAGCGGTCGCTGCGGTGGGCGCTGGGGGTGAGCGGGCTGGACCAAGGGTCCATCATGCTGACCGACCGTGCCCGCCGCCGGCTCATCATCCGCGCCGTCATCGGCCACGACGCTGCCCGGGTGGGGCGGGCGCTGCGCGTGACGGAGAACAGTGTGGCTGGGTGGGTGCTGCGTCACCGCGCCCACCTCCACCTGCAGGGAAATGGCGAATCCTTCCCCGGCCAGCCCCGAACCTACACCAAGGACATTCCGGCCGCCGTGGTGCTGCCGCTGCTCACCACCAAGGGGACGGTACTGGGTGTGTTGAGCCTGAATGCCATCCGCGAGTCGGTATCCCTCAGCGATGAGGACATCGAAGTGCTCCAAGCCATCGCCAACCTCGTGGCCATCGCCATTGATGACGCAGCGATGTATCGCGACCTGCAGGCGAAGGAGCAGGCACTGCAGGCCGCCGCCCGCCAGTTGGTGCGAGCACAGGAAGAGGAGCGTAAGCGGGTGGCCTACGACATCCACGATGGCCTGGCGCAAATGATTGCCGGCACCTACCAGCGGTTGCAGGCGTTCCGCGCCTACCGCTCCCCGCGGTCGGCCGGCGCCCAGGCAGAGCTGGCCCAGGTGCAGGCGCAACTCAAACAGTCCATCGATGAGGCGCGGCGCATCATCGCCGACCTGCGGCCCTCGGGCCTGGATGACTTCGGGCTGGAGTTGGCGCTGCGGCAGTACCTGGCGGAGCGGCAGCGGCAGGCAGGTTGGGAACTCACCATAGACATTGACCTGGACGGGGTGGTGCTGACGCCACACGTGGAGACCACGGTGTTCCGCATTGTGCAGGAGGCCGCCACCAACGCGTTGAAGCATGCGGGGGCCGGCCGGCTGGCGGTGCGGGTCGCCTGTGGTCAGGGGCGGCTGACCGTGGACGTGACAGACTCCGGGTGCGGGTTCCGCGTTCGGGGCAAACGGCAGACTGCGGGGAGCGGTGTGGGCCTGGTGAGCATGGCGGATCGGGCGGCGGTGCTGGGCGGCGCCTGCCGGGTGCGCAGCCGTCTGGGGCAGGGCACCGCCGTGCACGTGGAGCTGCCGGTGGCAGCGGCGGCATAAGGGAGGCACGATATGGCAGGCAAGGCGGCACGGGTATTGATTGTGGACGACCACGCCATGGTGCGCGATGGGCTGCGCAGCATGCTGGCCAACGACCGCTCGCTGGAGGTGGTGGGCGAGGCCATCTCTGGGGCCGACGCCGTGGCAGCGGTGGCGCGTCTGGCGCCCGACGTGGTGCTCATGGACATTCGCATGCCGGGCATGGACGGCCTGGAGGCCACCCGCCAGGTGAAGCATGCCTACCCCGGCGTGAGCGTGGTGATGGTCACCATGTACGACGAGCCGGACTACTTGCTGGAGGCCATTGCCGCAGGGGCCGCCGGCTACGTGCTGAAGGATGCGTCGCGCTTCGAACTGCTGCAGGCGGTGCGCACGGCTGCGCAAGGCGGCACGCTCATCCACCCCGACCTCATGGCGCGATCGCTGCAGCGGCTGGCCACCCGTCGCCACGAGCCTGACCGCAGCGCTGGGCCGTTCGTGGGGCTCACCGCCCGCGAGATGGACGTGCTGCGAGAACTGGCGCACGGCCGCAGCAACAAGGAGATCGCCCTGCATCTCGGGGTGAGCGTGGCAACGGTCAAGACCCATGTGGAGCACGTCATTCAGAAGCTGGGGGTGGCCGACCGCACGCAGGCTGCAGTGCTGGCGGCCACCAACGGCCTACTTTCGGCGGCGGCTGCTTAAGGCGACAGCAGCCAAGTGCAGCATCGGCGCAACAGTGGTTGTGGGGCCTGCAAGGTGGCGGGTACTGGCGGGCGCAACGCAGGGCAGCGTCAGTGGCTGGCTTTGCCGGCCGTCATGGTGTCGGTGGTCATGTAGCGGAAGTTGCGGTCGCCGCGCGGGCGGGGCGGTGCGAGCGGGGCCGGCACCGACTGCGTTGAGGCGGCTACCCAGTCCCGGTACGAAGCGATGAGTTGGTCCTCGACGGCGTAGGCGTAGGGGTCGCGGGTGATGAGGGCCACCATGGGGGTGTCGACCTCGTCGCGGTGGGCGGCCTGCCACTGGGCGGTGCGGCGTATGCCCTCGGCAGCCGGCACGGCGTCCCGGTAGCCCATCAGCGACATCAGCTTACCGGCGTCCCACATCCAGTCCTCGTCAGGGGCATAGCCCATGGTGAGCGTCTTCACGTAGGGGTGGTTGAGGCCCACCACCTCCACCTCCACGCCCAGCCCTTCGGCCACCAGCCGCACAATATCCCCCAAGCGGTAGGTGTCGCAGTCGACGGAGTTGAAGGACTGACCGCGCGCCTCCGGGCGATCGAGCGCCAGCAATAGCTGGTGGACAGCGTTGTCGGCATAGCACATGGGGCGGAGCTGGCCGCCACCGCCGGGCACGATGACCTGGCGGCGGCCGTCGAGAATGCGCCGCACGATGGGCCACAGCAGCGGGCGGGGGGCACGGGGGCCGTACAGGCTGGTGTAGGTGAACACGGTGGCCGCGTAGTCGCCGCGTGCGTGGTGTTCGAGCACACTACGCTCGAACTCCGCCACCGTAGCAGCATGCTCGTGGCCGGGGCGGGGCTCGACGTAACGAGGCCAGTCCTCGCGCACCGGCAGCGCCCGGCTCTGGGGGAACGGCAGGTACTGCGGCCGCACGTACGACGACTGTCCCGCTATGCAAATGATGCGGTCGCAACGGCCGGCGAACAGGTGGTCGGGACGGGCGTCGCGGCCATACATGGCGCACACCACGTCCCAGTAGCCGCCCAGGTCGCGCTTCAGGGCCTCCGGGTCATCGGCGTCGCCGTGCAGGTGCTGATGCACCTCGGGCATGCCCTCCACCTCGTGCAGGCCGCGGTGGTAGATGGTGACCTCATAGCCCCGCTCCAGCAGGCCCTGCACCACGCCGGGGCCGGTGGGGCCGGTGCCGCCGATGACGAGTGCTTTCATAGGGAGCCTCCGTAGGTGTGGTGTCGGTGGGCCTACTGCCGGCGGTAGCGTAGCACGAAGCGTGAGGGCGCAAAAGGCGGGATGGGGTGAGCTTAGGAGCGGTCCAGGAGGCCTTCCGTGTTGACTCATTTGTTACTACTACCCAACGGTAGGTGTTGCCTCAGAATTGGTGTTACCGAAGTGGCGTTGCGTGCTGTGGTCGATGTGCTGCCTGGGTATACTCCCGGACACGCTTGCGGTCCACTGCGGCCTCCTCTGGGTTGGGTAACCCATTTGTGAGGCAACCAGTGCCCTTTCGGTAACAATCTTTATGGGGAGGAACGCCCCCAGCAACCGCCCACCGACCTGTGCTATACTTATGTCTAGCGAACCAGTTCGCCACCTCCCCGATGTCCTCTTTCCCCGTCGTCGGTCAGGTCCTCTGATGGAGAAAGTAGTCGATGCATCTCGGTAGCATGCGAATGAGGTAGACGTGCGTATTTTTGTTGGTGGACTCCCCTTTGCGACAACGGACGACGAGCTGAAGACGCTGTTCGCAGCCCAGGGCGTGGTCGAAAGCGCCTCCGTCGTCAGAGACCGCTATTCCAATGAGTCACGAGGCTTCGCCTTTGTGGACATGCCGAACGACGCGGAAGCCCAGAAGGCGCTGAAGGCGCTGAACGGCCAGCAGTTGGGCGGGCGAAGCCTCACCGTGAACGAGGCCAAGGCCCGCGAGACGGGCGGTGGCGGCGACCGCCGGCCGTCCGGCAACTCCAGCCGCTACTAGGCGATAGACCGGGATCGTCAGGGCGAGGACGCAGGTGCATCCTCGCCCTGACGCGTCTCAGTTAAGGCCACATTCCAGTGACGCAGCGGCGCACCGCACCACGGTCCTCGCAGTCTTCGTAAGGAGCCACCATGATAACCGGCACAGTGCTTCACCACCTGGCGAGTTGGCTCGAAGAGGCAACACTATGACCTCGCGCTGGATGGTTCGGGCGGCGCACAGCCTCGACCGTGATCCTTCTCAGTCCGGCGCCGCCGCCCCGCAACTCCCGACGCCCGCGGCCATCGCCGCGGCCTGCTCCCTGGACCCGCGGTTCTCGTACGCCACGGCGCCTGAGTCGTGCGAAAGCATTGCCGCGCTGACAGCAACGGAGGCCTTCGCACTGGTCCTCAAACGCATCGCGCCGGCCAACGTGCCGGTGTCGCTGGGCGCAATGGTCTCCTCCGTCTACGCCTGCCGGGTCGAACAAAAGCAACTGCCCAAGCGCCCCGCCAAAATGCGCTGACGATCCGGTCCCCTCTCCCTTCACGGGAGAGAGGGCTAGGGTGAGGGTGCAGCTCCCGCCGACCCCACCAAAGCGTGCCACCACCCCCTCGCCTCAAACCGCCCGCCTGCGCTACAGTGGCGTCCACCGGCGCCGCCATCCAGCGGCGCCAGCCGCAAGGGGCGGCGCGCGTAAAAGTGCTTTTTGCGAAACGAACTCTCCGCGAGACGAGGAGTCACCCATGCTGACCCGCGAAGAGAACGAACTGCTGTGCCGGGTGGGGCCTAGTACCCCCATGGGCGCTGCGCTGCGCCGTTACTGGCTGCCCGCCCACCAAGTCCCTTGGAGCCAAGGTAATTGGGATCGTTGTGCGTACGCCAAGGTGCCCAGATTCACCCCAGCTTTGAGATCGGTCTTGACCTTCACGTTTCTTCCACCTTTCGCAAGTCTGCCCCACAGCGAGTCGTGCGGAGCGCCCGCAGTTTAGCATCGCTGGCAAGTGCGCAAGAACCGGAGCAGAGGCCCCGTTGGTGGACGACAGACCATGGGTGGTCTCCCCGATGATGGAAAGAAGCCGGTGGCGGGATCAAAAATGCGGGGACCGCAGTCCCCGCATTCAGTCCGGGCCAGAGGTCTCCGGTTAGACCCCCTTCACCTTGGCCCGGCCGACCGCGCCGTCATCGTGATGCGTCAGCAACTGCTGCGGGCAGTGCGCCAAGTGCAGGAAAGGCGCCGACCCGCTGGGCGCCAACGACAGCTACTGGCACGTCCGCCCCAGCGAGAAAATCCTGCCCAGCGCCGCCCACTGGCGCACAGCGCTCATCCCCGAAATGACACGCGCGCCCGACGACGCGGGTGCGAGCAGCGCCGGCCGGGATCCCCTAGACGCGACGAACGGAGACCGGTCGCTCCAAGAGGTGATGGAAAGACCGGCCGCGCGAACCGAGCTAGGTCGTTGACGCCCTGGAGGCGGTTACCACCACGTGCTGGTCAACCCATCTACTCCCCCTGGCCCGTTTGGGTTGTAGTGGCTGCCGCCGTTGTGGCGTGATGGGCCCAAGAGGGCGCCCAGATTCACCCCAGCTTTGAGGTCTGTCTTGACCTTCATGTTCTTCCTCCTTTCGCAGGTCTGCCCCACAGCGAGTCGTGCGAAGCGCCCTCAGTTTAGCATCGCTGGCAAGTGCGCAAGAACCGGAGCAGAGGCCCCGTTGGTGAGAAAATCCTGCCCAGCGCCGCCAACTGGCGCGAGGCGCTCATCCCCGAAATGACGCTCGAGCGCCCGACGACACGGGTGCGGCCGGCGCCCGCGGGCTAGCAGCACCTCAATGCTGGCCGTTCCCTTGAAAGAAGGTGGGGGCGTGCCTGCCCTCGTAGGAGTAACTGCTCTTCAGGGGGCGCTTCCGGCGGAGGGTGCAGCCCTCCTTGCCAGGGAGCCCGAGGCGCCGTCCTGAGAGGCGGTGATTACATCGCGTTCAGGAGAATATCCGGTGTGCGGGCAGTGCAGCGGGTGAGTGCAGGGAGTCTGAGGGGTGTCCTCGCCACATGCAACGCCTGCGCCAATCACCCACCTGTGGTTTACTAACCCTGCGCGCCGCACCCACCGCCTCAGCGCCCGAAAGGACCCGCCATGCCCCGTATCCCCCTCATCACCCAAAAAGACCAACTGCCCCCCGAACATCACGCCCTGTTCGACCAACTGGCCGCTCTGCGCGGCCGGGTCAGCGGGCCCTCCACCATCGTGCTGCACAGCCCAGCGCTGGCCGGATCCTGGAACCAACAGAGCGAGTTCCTGCACGCCAACAGCGTGGTCGACCACAGGTCCAGCGAACTGGCCATCATCGCCACCGCCCGTGCCCGCGACTGCGGCTACATCTGGAATGCCCACGTCAACGCCGCCCGCACCGCGGGCGCCAGCGAGGCGGCCATCGCCGCCGCCCGCGACAACCGCCCGCTCGACGGCCTGCCCGAGGCCGAAGCCGCGCCCATCGCCTACGCTCGCGAGCTGCAGCAGACCAACCGCATCAGCCAGGCCACATTCGACCGCATGCGCAAAGGTCACGACGCCAGGTGGTTGGTGGAACTCACCACCTTCAGCGGCCGCTATGCCGCGCTGGCCGGTCTGCTCAACGCCTGTGAGGTGGCGCCCGCCGGCGGCGCTGAGGTGCTGCCGGTGCCGTCCGCCAACCCGCCGCTGCCGCGACTAGGTACAGCACCGGCCGCCGAGCCCCGCGTGCCGGCCATCCTGTCCAAGGCGGATATGGCGGCCGAGTACAGCGGGCTGTTCGACGCCGCCTCGGAGGGCCGGCCCTATGTGCGCGGGCCCTACCGCATGCTGCTGTACAGTCCGGGGCTGTGCCGGACGGTGCTGGACGTGAGCGCCTACCTGCGCCGTGGCGGCCTGGTGGCACAGAATCCCGGCGAGCTCGCCATCATCGCCACCGCCCGCGAGAAAGACTGCCCGTACGTGTGGGCGGCGCACGCCCCGGCCGCCCGACGCGCCGGCATTAGCGAAGCGGCAGTGGCCGCGGTGCGCGACCGGTCAGCAATCGAGGGCCTGGGCCCTATCGAACGCGACATCGTGGACTACGTGCGTCAACTGCTGCGCACCAACCGGGTGGAACAGGGCCTGTTCGACCGTATGGCCGAGCGCCACGGCATCCCCTGGCTGGTGGAGATGACGGCGCTCATGGGCCACTACGGCATCGTCACCAGCATCCTCAACGCCTTCGAGATCGCCCCCGCCCCCGACGCCGACAAGCTGCCGCTCCCGTAGGGCACGGGGCGGGGGCCGCTCAGCGATCGTTTTGTCTGTCGGGTGAGTGCAGGGAGGGCGCAGCCCTCCGTGCCAGGGAGACCGAGGGTGTCCCCTCGGCAAGGACAGATCGAGGGTGGGTGGGCGGGATACGACGTGATAGGATCCATACCTTCGGTGCGAGCCCATGCATGCAGGCCGCTCGGAGAGGTCTCCATGTGGCAACGTAGAATGCGTCAAAAGGAGCCGCACCCACGTGGGTGCGGCTCCTCGCGTCACGCCGGAACGGATGTGACGGCTACTTGCCCCACAACGCCTTGGTGGCGATGCGAGCCCCTTCAGACATTGCCTGGAACTTGGCCCAGCACACTTCGGCGTGGCCCACGCGGGAGCCCATGCCGCAGTCGGTGCCGGCAATCACCTGCTCGCGGCCCATCACCTTCGCGTAGTTCACCAGCCGCATCGCCACCAGTTCCGGGTGCTCTATGTGGTTCGACACGTGGCTGATGACGCCCGGCATGAACGACCGTCCGGCCGGCAGCTTCACGTCCTCCCACAGCTTCCAGTCGTGGTCGTGGCGCGGGTTGGCCGCCTCGATCGAGATGCACTCCGCCTTCACCGCCAGCACCAGGTCAGCGATGTGCCGCAGTTCGATGTCGGAACTGTGCGGGCCGTGCTGGCTGCCCCAGCAGGTGTGGAACCGGACGCGGTCTTCCGGCAGGCCCTGCAGCGCGTGGTTCAGCGCCTCAACCCGCTTCCACTGGTAGGCCCGGTACTGTTCCACCGTCCAGTCCGGATACATCTGCCAGCCGTCGGGAAGGTCGGGATCGTCGATCTGCAGCACGAACCCAGCGTCGACGATGGCCTTGTACTCCTCCTTCATCGCATCGGCGATGGCGAACAGCAGCTCTTCGTCGTCCTTGTAGTACTCGTTGCGCAGCCAGTGCTCCATGGTGCCCGGCGCCACCGCCGGCAGATACGCCTCCACGTCCTTGCCCGCCACCGCAGCCTTCAGGTTGCGGATGTCCTCCTGGTAGTGGGCCTGGCCGATGTATTTGACCGGCCCGGTGCAGAACACCATCTGCCGCCGTCCGCTCGCACTGCCGAACGCGCCGCCACCCTGCGTGGTGGCGCCCCGCATTGCGCCGCCGCCCATGCCCGCCGGGAAGCCCGCCGCCGCGAAGCCCGGGAAGTCGCGCCGGTCGCGGCCCTGCACGTCGCGCGGCGCCGGGCCCTCGCCCGGGCCGAACTCGCGCACGTCCAGGCCGCTCAGGCGCGCCCGCGGATAGCCCGAAAAGCCGTCGCGCTTGCCCAGCTCGCCATCGTTCAGCACGTCGATGCCCACCGCGATCTGCTTGTCGACGGCTTCCTGCACGGCGCCCGGCAGGCGCTTCGTGAACTCGCCGGCACGGCTGGGGCCGGCCTGCATCATCTCGCGCAGGTCGTCGGGCCGGGGCAGCGTGCCCGCGTGCGACACAATGATGCGATCAGTACTGCGTTTCATGGTCTCTCCCATCCTTCTGTTCGTTGTCTGCCGCACCCGCACGTGGTGCGGACTTCGGCCGCCCAAGCTCTTCAAGACTTGGACAACTTCCAACACCGACAGACTCTAGCAGAACCCGCCAGCCGGGGCCAGCCACCCCCAGGGCTATCGCATCTACATGTGGTGAAAGGACGCCGGAGGGCTCTGGGTCGAAGCTGCCATCTGCGCAGGTTGGGCTCGGTCGGTCATGTTCTACACCGCGATTGCTACGCCGCCTTCGGCTCCTCGCAACGACGATTTTTTCTGGCCGCCCCGGTACGGTGTGGCCCCTCACCCCAGGTGCAGCCGCGAGATTCCTCGCCAATGTGATGTATCTTGCAACAAACTCCCGGGTTTCACGGTATACATACATACAGGTCCCTATCGCCGGCGCTCCACACCATCATGAGATGCGGGGCGTATGGCGAGCGGTTCAACCCTGTGGCGGTACATGCCCGAGACGGAGGTTGGATGCACCATAGGTTCGCTGCACTGCTGCTGACGTCAGCGTTCGTGCTCACGCCCTTCGTTAGCCGTGCCCCCGACGACCTATCAGGGTTCACGCTCCCGGCCGCCGCCACCGAGATGAGCCCGTCGCTCGCCGCACACAGTATCTCGCAATCCGCCTGGGACGCCGTGTGGCCCGTCCCCTTTCCCCCGGCCGGCCCCGACCCGGTTGACCTGCTACCCGAGTTCCCTGCGCCGGACCCTTTCGCCGGCACAGCACAGGAGGGCCTGGGCCCTAACATCCCGCCCGAATTGCTGCAACCGTCGGGGCCGCCGGTCGCGTCGGCCATCGCACTCATCGCCAGCCTGCCTGTGCCCAGCGTCACGTGGGATGACCTAACGGCCACCGCCGAGGCGCTGCTGGGCACGCCCTACCTGTGGGGCGGCGGCACCGCCAAGGGCATGGATTGCTCGGCGCTTGTCAGCGTCATCTGGGGCCTGTCCCGCCAGACCACTGCCAGCCTGCCCAAGTACGGACGGGTGGTGGCCAAAGACGACTTGGAACCCGGCGACATCTTGAATCTGACGCCTAGAGACGATCCTCGTGGCTACGGCCACGTGCGCCTGTTCGCCGGCTGGGCCGATGACGACCAGACCCGCATGTGGGTCTACGAGCAAACGCCGCCGCGAGCCGTCTACCACGCCATCCTGTACGACCCCCGCTACACGCCCCTGCGCCGCATCGACTTCACGGAGCCCGGCGTCACCCGGCTGGCGTCCTACCTGGCCGACCCAGCCATGGCGCCCAAACTCCTGCTCGACGCCACGCCATCGCCCACCATTACGCCAACGGCCACCCTCACGCCCACCGTCACCCTCACGCCGACCGCCACCATAACCGCAACGCCGAGCGTCACGCCCGAAGCAAGCATCACCCCGACCGCCACCGCCGCACTCGTACCGACCGTTGCCGCAACGGCCACGCGCACTCCGGCGCCACGGCAGATCGTATGCCCCCGCGCATCGCCGATGCCCAGCACCACCCCCGGCGCCACCCGCACGCCAATACCTACCGCTACGCCCACCAAGAGCCCGCCCTCGGTCACACCAACCAGCGTCACACCGTGCGTCTCACCCACCCCCAGCGCCACAGCGACCGCCTCGCCCACGCCTACCATGGTGGTGCCGCTCGGCTGCGAATTGGTCGACCCCACCACGCTCGTCACTGCGACGCCCATCGGCCCCCGCCCGGCCGGTACCGCCACCCGCACCCCCGCCAAGCCGGCCGCCACCACCCCCTACCTCTGGTGCCGCGACACCGACTGAGGCTCGCCGCTGGCGCACAAAACCGCCTGGCAGCGTGCCCCCATCGAGACACGCGTGCCAGGCGGCTAATGCTCAAGCTCCCCCTCCTTTGGGAGAGGTACGAGCGTTGTCCGTAGCCAGCTAACTCCCGCCGAGTTCGGGCCAGAGAGTCCGCTCAACCGAGCTTGAGCGCTTGGTCGCTGCTCCCACCCGTTGCAGTGCGGCTAGCGCGCCGCCTTGATGGCGTCGAAGTGGCTGAACACCCGCGACACCGAGCCCGGGTAGGGCCACGCCGCGACGATGGTGGGGTTGATGAGCAACTCTGCGGGCAGCCAGAACAGCGGCATGTTCATGTGCAGCGGATAGGACTTGTCGCCGATGTCGCGCAGCATCTGGTACTGCTTCTTCTCGTCGAGCGTCTCCAGCAGCGTCAGGATCATCGGGTCCACGTCCCACAGCTCCAGCGGTCCCCGTGGCGGCGCACTGGAGTTGTAGACCCGCCACGCCTGCACGTCGAAGCTGCTGGAGGCGCTGACGGTGACTAGGTCCTTGTACCCAAACACGTTGTTGACGTTGGTGAACTCGGTGTTCTGAATGCGCACCATGGTGGGGTCCACCCCCACCTTGCGCCAGAACCCTGCCACCGCCTCCTCCACGTCCTCCGAACCGCCGTAGTCGGACAGGTTCTCCAGCCGGATGCGGATCTTCAGCGGGTTGTTAGGGCCGTAGCCGGCATCCTGCAGCAGGGTGCGCGCCTTGGCCGGATCGTAGCCGTATTCCTGCTGAAAGTTCTTCTCCCAATCGGGGTTGAAGTACGGCTTGGCGCGCGGCATCTTGTCGATGTACATCGGCTCGGCCTTGCCGGCGAAGAACGCCTTGTTCAGCGCCTCGCGGTCGATGGCATGGTTCAGCGCCTTGCGCACCCGCAGGTCCATGAAGGGGCTGTCAGGGTTGACGTAGCCCTTGGCGGGGTCCTTGGGGTCCTTGATGTTGACGCCGTAGAACGCGAGCCATGTGCGCTGCTGGGTCACCGGCCCGCGGATGGTCTTCATGTTGCGGGCCTCGGCCTGAGGGGTCAGGTCCTGCGGCAGTTGCGTGATGTGGATTTCGCCGGTGAGCAGCGCCGCTAGGCGGGTAGACGCCTCCTGCATCCAGCGCATCTCCAACTCGGGGAAGTCGGGGGTGATGCGGTAGTGCTTGTAGGGCACGCGCGCAAAGCTGATGGCACGGCCCTGGTCGCGGGCCTTGAACTGGTAGGCGCCGGTGCTGGCCAGCGGGCGGGCGTCGAGCTTGGTGGGGGAGCCCAGCGCCTTGGCGTCGGCGCTGCTGACGATGGCCAGGCTGCCCGTCTCGCGGGAGAGTTGGTGCAGGTACTCGGCGTTGGGGCGCGCCATGCTGAACACCACCTCGTAGTCGTTCACCACCTCCAGCTTCACCGCCCGGTGAATCGGCGCATGGGGGTGCAGCGAGTCCTCCCGCGTGATCTGTTGGTACGAATACAGCACGTCGGCCGCGGTGAACTCGCCAAGGTTGTTGTGGAACGGTACCCCCTTGCGGAGCTTGAAACGCCACGACCGGCCGTCGGGCTCCACGGTCCACTCGGTAGCCAGCATGGGCTCGAACTCGCCCTTGGAGCTGTAGCCCACCAGCCACTCCAGCATGGGCCGGAGCTGGAACACCGACAGCGGCTCCAACTCGGTGTTGGGGTTGTTCCCCTCGCGCGAGGGGCTGGGCATGGCAATGAGGAGCCGGTCGACCTTGGGCTTGACCTCGGCCGCAGCCTCTGGGCCCGGTGGGGTGCCGGGCCCGCCCGCCGTCGGAGACGGCCCGGTGCATGCCGTTGCGGCAAACACTACCGCCAACAACCCAGCGACCAGCCATCGATGGGTACGCACGCTGCTCGTTCGTGGTTCCATGGTTCCCTCCTAGGGATGAAACGCCGCAGCGTGGTTGCCGCTGCCGACGGCATTAATACCACGAACGAGGCCGGTTGGGCAGCCCCCCTGGCTCGGGAGCGCAGGGCGGCCAGCCCTCCTTCCAGGGGTTTGGGGGCATGGGCGTTAAACGAAGCAGCTCTTTCAATGCCAAAGCGGCAACTTGCCGTAGCCGGATGTGGCCGATGGAAGTATGTGTCCCCTTGTCATGTCATTCTGAGCCTCAGAGGCGAAGAATCCCTTTCACCGCGGCGTTGGTGTTGAGCATGAGGGTGAGAGACAGCGGTGGGGAAAGGGATGCCCTTCGACCAGCTCAGGACGGCGCTTCGTCGTCGGACTGCTATGAAAATAGGCCGTACGTCGGTTCGGGCCGGCACCGAGGCATGGCGTTCTCGCCAGGCACAGCGGTCAACCGGACCCCCGTCCGGATGGGTGCTCCAGGCCCTCATCTTAACGCTTATGGGGTTTGAGGGTGTCCCCCAATCAGGACAGACGAGGGTGGGCGGGTGGGATACGCCGTGACGGGATCCATACCTGTACCCCCTGCCACCAGCGGTGAGCGGACCGTCCCTGGAAAACTCTCAGCCCCCCTGAGCCTGCGAAGGGCGACCAACGCTGACGCCCTTCGACGGAGCTCAGGCAGTTCGCGAACGCATCATTGTCCGTGACATTTCTTGTACTTGATGCCACTGCCGCACGGGCACTTTTCGTTCCGGCCGATCTTGCCGGCGTGGTTCTGCACGATCAGCCGCTTCTCCTGACACGCCGCACAGGTGCACGCCGGTGGATGGTCGGAGTACCAACTGGTTCTCGGCATCGTCCTGAACCCTCCTTCGTGAAAGCATCTTCACGCTCGATTATGCTACGCCGCCCCAGGGCCGGCACAGAGCGGGCACAGCCGCTTCGGGCCTCGCCGTCGCAGCTTCGCCTCCAACGCTAGGCCACCCGGCCAAGTGCGCGCCACTTCGAAGGACCCGCCACGGCCGGCGAGCACCCTGGTGGCGCGGCCGCCCCGGCCCGCCCGATGCGCCGCCAGCCGTGCGTCCAGCACCTTGGCCCACCCGAGGTAGTGGCCGGCGTTGCCCACCGCCTCGCTGAAGTGCAGCAGGTACACCGTGCCCGGCGGACCGGCCTCCTCGCCACCGCCCGACTCCAGGCCTTCATGCGCCCCGTCAGCGTGGGGCGGCGGCGTGTCGTGGACGGGTGGCAGCGCGTCTTCGGATGGCACGCCCGCGGGACCGTCGAAGCCCTGCGCTACCCGTTGACGGCGGTGCGCAGGGTGTCGGCGTACTTCAACCGTTGCTCGGGCGTGATCTCTTCCGCGTAGAAGTCGATGAACAACTCGTCGACGCCCGCCTCGGCGGTGCGCTGCGCGTCCTCCACCAACTGGTCGATGGACCCGATGAAGGCAGTGCGGTCACCGGGGATCGGCGCGTCGGCGATGTGGACGTTGGCCCGGGCTATGACCGGCGCAGTCGCGGCATCGCCCCCGGCGGCGGTGACGGCCGCCCTGAACGTCTGCAGCCAGCCGGCCAGGTAGTCGAAGTTGAAGATGACGGGGTTCAGGCCAAAGCCCAAGCGTGCCGCCCGCTCGATGGAGGTGGGCGTGAACCCACCGATGATGACCGTGGGGCGCGGCTGCTGCACCGGCTTCGGGCCAATCTCCGACTCGGGGATGGCGTAGAACCGGCCCGTGAAGCTCACGGGGTCGGGCCCCCACACCGCCATCATCGCCCGCAGAAACTCCTCGAAGCCGTTGCCCTTGCGCTTGGGGGGCACGTTCACCACCCCGAACTCGTCGTCCGACCACCCCTGGCCCAGCCCGGCCACCAACCGACCGTTCGAGAGCTGGTCCAGCGTGGCGAGACGCTTCCCCAGCACCACCGGCGAGTGGTACAGCGCGTCGATGACGCTGGTGCCCAACTTGATGGTGGAGGTGATGCCGGCCACGTAGGCCAGCGTCTCGATGGGGTCGTAGACGTTGCGGAAGGAGGCCGGCCACGGGTCCTGGTCGCCGTAGGGCTGCTTGGGGTGCGCCGGTCGCAGCAACCGCTCCAGCACCCAAACCGACGACAGCCCCATCCGCTCCGCCTCCTGCGCCACCAGCTTGATGTTCGCCGCCGAGGCGGTGCTCCCCATCTGCGGCAATCCGATTCCGACCTTCATTGAAGCTCCTTGAGTGTGTTCTGCTTACCTGGGTGCTCAGCTAACGAAGTGCCCTCGTTTGGCCAAGGGTTCGATCGTACGCTGCAGCCAACGGTTATGCTCAGGTCTGTCAGCGAGTCTCGACGACAGCCTCAGTCACCTTACCATCGCGCCGGATCATTTACCGCCCTAAGGCCCCTGATCGTGCTCGGCGCAAACCCGCTTCACTAAAGCCTCTAGGTGACATATGTCTCCTCGGCCGATGACCCATCCAACCAGCATGCCTAAGTTGAACACTAGCGCCGGGAGCAGGATGAGGAGCAAGCCCTTCACGGTTACGATAGCCGAGGGCTCCCTGGCTACAGTAGTAACCAGGCCGTACGCCGCTGTCGATGCCGAACGGAGTGCTCAGCCACCGCAAGATGTCTAACAACCTAAGGTCGCCTAGGCATTCTCAGCGAGCGCTGATCGCTGGGGCCACGTTCCCATGCTTATGGCACCAACCCCGCCAGTGTCCGTGCGCCCTCCAGGTTCCACAGCCGGTCCAGCACCGCCTTGGCCTGCCCGTCGCCCAGCGCCCTGGAGGCCAGCGTCATGAACTTCTCGCTTACAAGCGCGTCGGTCAGCGGGTTCTCCGGCGAGCCGGTGGTGTGCAGCACCGCCTCCTCGATGACGCTGCCGTCCTGCATGGTGATGCGCAGCTTGACCTGATCCTCCGCGATGCCGGGCGTCACCACCAGGCGTACCTTGCGGCGCAGCGCCACCACCTGGGGGTCGGTCACCCGGGCATCGCTGTACTGGTCGGGGTAGGCCGCGCCGTCGATGAGCCCCACCGCGATGCAGTGCATGCAACTGAACTTGCCCTCCAGGCCCACCTGCGGCTCGGGGCGGCCCATCAGCTCGGGCACCAGCGGGTGCACCTGCGCCTCGATGCTCGCCACCGCGTCAGGGTTGAACCCCGGCCGGCTGCGGGCCGCTATCGCGGCGTCGATGGCCGGATGGCTCACGATGCCGCAGGAGTAGGCCTTCAACCCGTTCTGATAGATCTCCCAGCGCTCGCCCAGGCCGTCGGTGGCGCGGGACAATTCCCGTCCCGGCGACATCACCTCGGCCACGCCGCGCCGGCCTTCGAAAATGGCGGTGGTGGCGGTGAAGCCCCCCTTCGCCAGCAGCGCCGCCATCACGCCCGCTTGAGCCGCCCGCCCCGCGTGCATCGGCTTGGCCATGGTGCCGAAGCTCTCGCGCAGCCCCGCCGATTGCGTGCCGGCAATGCCCATGGCCGCCACCATCTGGCCCACGTTCAGGCCGTGCACCTTGCCCGCCGCCACCGAGCCGCCGAACACGCCCATGGTGCCGGTGATGTGCCAGCCCTCGTCGTAATGCCAGGGGTGCAGCGCCATCCCTAGGCGGCAGCAGACCTCGATGCCCAGCGCCACCGCGGCCAGCACGTCCTTGCCGCCGGCGCCGTCCGCCTCGGCCAGCGCCCACGCCGCCGGCACCGTGGGCGCCGACGGGTGGATGACGGTGGGGAAGTGGGTGTCGTCGTAGTCCTCCAGGTGGGCGGTGTAGCCGTTGGCCAGCGCCGCGTTGCCCAGCGACGTGCGCTTGCCGGTGCCCCAGATGCCCGCCCGCGGGTTGTGGCCCTCCGCCTCGAACATGTCGAGCAGGATCTGCAGCGACGGGTCCACCGACGAGTACAGCGCCACCGCCATCAGGTTGATGATGTCGCGCTTCGCCTCGTGCACCACCCGCTCGGGCAGGTCCCCGAACTGCGTGCCAACCGCAAACGTCGCCAAGTCGAGCGTGGTGCCCATGCAAGAACCCCCTGGGTTGTGTCATACGGCGCCGGTGAGCGCCGTCACCCATACTACCCTGTGTGGGGTGCGGGGGAGAACGACCAACAAGTCCCGCTGGTGCACATGCCCAGAGATTGCCACGCCGTCGGACGGCTCGCAATGACGAAAGGCGAGAGGTGGCATGCCTGGCCCTAGCGGCAAGGGAGCCCGGCAGGATCGTCGTTGCGAGGAGTCCGACAACGAAGCAACCTCTCCTCACACCTGCCGCCACCGGAGGGCCGCGACCGCCCGACCGGTGCACGCGAGCAGAGATTGCCACGCCGTCGGACGGCTCGCAATGACGATGTGAGGGCAGGGCTATCGCATCTAAAATGTGGCGAAAGGACGCCGGAGCGCTCGGGCGGGTGCGTGCAGAGAGGGTGCAACCCTCTTTGCCAGGGGGTTTGGGGGGTGTCCCCCCATTTTTCACTCACTCCGCAGGAGTACCTTGAACCCCCTTGAGGGGGTTTGGGGGTGAAACCGGCGGGCAACACCTGCTTTCAGGGTGCAACACACTGGCAAATAAGATGCGATAACCCTGGATGTGAGGGCCCGCCGCTTGCCCAATCGTGCCTAACCCCGTAGCATCGAAAGCACTTGAGCTTTCACCGAAGGCCGCCCGTCCCATGCCCCGTGTTCCGAGAGAAAGGACACTCCAATGCTTCCCAAACACGAGAACGACCTGCTGACCCACGTCGGCCCCGGCACCCCCATGGGCGAGGTGCTGCGCCGCTACTGGATGCCGGCCATGCTCTCCAACGAACTGCCCGAGCCCGACTGCGCCCCGGCCCGGCTGCGGCTGCTGTCCGAAGACCTGGTGGCCTGGCGTAACACCGACGGTTCGGTGGGCATCATGCAGAACGCCTGCCCGCACCGCGGCGCCAGCATGTTCTTCGGCCGCAACGAGGAGAATGGCCTGCGCTGCGTGTACCACGGCTGGAAGTTCGACACCGAGGGCGCCTGCATCGACATGCCCAACGAGCCGGCCGAGTCCAACTTCAAGCACAAGATCCACGCCACTGCCTATCCGACGGTGGAGCGCGGCGGCGCCGTCTGGATCTACATGGGCCCGCCCGAGAAGCAGCCAGCCAGCCTGCCCGATCTGCAGTGGAGCACCGTGCCGGCCGGCCAGACCTGGTTCCAGATCCGGCTGCAGCGCTGCAACTGGGTGCAGGCGGTGGAGGGCGGCATCGACAGCAGCCACGTCTCGTTCTTGCACGCCGAGTTCGGCGCCAACCGCTACCGCCGCAACGAGCAGGCCGCCATGACCAGCCAGGACCGCCGGCCTCATTTCGAAGTGGTCGACACCGACTTCGGCACCATGATCGGCGCCCGCCGCGAGCGCGATGCCGACAACTACTACTGGCGGCTCACCCCGCTGCTCATGCCCTTCTACACCATGATCCCGCCTAGCGGCGGCAACGAGACCTGGGGCGGCCACGCCTGGGTGCCCATGGACGACGAGAACACCCTCACCTGGACCATCCAGTGGGACCCCGCCAAGCCGTTCGCTGGCCCTGTCGGCGAGCCGTTCAGCTTCGGCGCCCCGCGTGACATCTCCGGCACGCTGCCGCCCACCACGCAGCCCGGCGGCCGCTACCTGCCGGTCGCCAACGCCGGCAACGACTACCTACTGGACTACGAACTGCAGCGCACCCGCCTGTTCTGCGGCATCACCAACAGCAAGGTGCAGGACCAGGGCATCCAGGAGAGCATGGGCGTCATCTACGATCGCACCAAGGAGCACCTCGGTTCAGCCGACACCGCCATCATCAACGCCCGCCGCCGCTGGATCATGGCCGCCCGCGCCCTGCAGGCCGATGGCGCCACACCGCCGGGCATCGACGCACCCCAGGCCTACCGGGTGCGCTCCATCTCGTTCACGGCTCCCCGCACCGCCTCCTGGGTGGAAGAGGGCCGCAAACTCTGGACGCTCGATGCGGCGAAGGTCTAACCGTATGGCCAACCGCACCTCGCTTCGGCCCCTCACCGTCGTCCTTGCCATCCTGGGCGCCGCCGTACTGGCCGGCTGCGGCGCGACCAACACGCCCGCGCCCGTCGCACCTGCGGGTGACGTCTCCGGCCTGGCCAGCGTGGTGACCCCCAAGGTGAACCGGCTGGTGTTTGCGCTGGAGTTGCCGACCCGCGAGAGCAACGAACTCCGCATGCTGCAGTCGCAGACGGTGTGGCAACTCGGCCCCATGTACGAGTACCTGATCGGCCTCAACGCCGCCACCGGCAAGCAGGAGCCGCAGCTCGCCACCGAGTGGAAGCTGGAGCCGGACGGCCAGTCCTTCCGGTTCAAGCTGCGCACCGGCGTGCCGTTCCAGAAGGGCGGCGGCCAGTTCGGGGCCGACGACGTGATCACCACCTGGAAGGAGGTGGCGAAGGAGGACTCGCTGCAGGGCTCCACGCCGCTGTTCCGCACCGCCATCAAGGCCATCGAGAAGGTGAGCGAGCAGGAGGTGCTGTTCCGCTTGGGCGCCCCCACGGCCGAACTGCTGCCCAGCCTCACCCAGGAGCGCTCGGGCTTCGAGATCATGAGCAACGCCGCCTTCACCGCCAAGGGCGCCGCCACCATGACGGGCGAGCCCATCGCCGGCACCGGCCCCTACCAGTTCGCCGAGCGCAAGCAGAGTTCGTCAGTGCGCTTCGAGCGGGCCCCCGGCCAGCACTGGCGCGCCAAGCCCGAGTTCCCCGAAATGGAGTTCCGCTTCATGAAGGAGCCGTCGACCCGGCTGGCGGCGCTGCTCACGGGCGAAGCCCAGTTTGCCGACCTGCCCGCCGACCTGCAGACCCAGGCGCTGACCAAGCCCGAGTTCAAGGTGTTCACCGGCAAGGCGCCCTCGAACCGGGTGTTCGTGCAGCTCCACGGCGTCTACTACAAAGACGCCAGCAACCCCAACTCCGGCTTCATCTACCCTGACACGCCCATGGCCGACGTGCGCGTGCGCCGGGCGCTCAGCAAGGCCGTGAACCGCGCCGAACTGAACAAGGCGTTCTTCGGCGGCAAGGGCCTGCCGATGTACCTGAACAACTTCAGCCCCACCCTGCTGGGCTGGAACCCCGATTGGGAGAAACGCTTCGCCGACGAGTACGGCTACGACCAGGCCAAGGCCAAGCAACTGCTGGCCGACGCCGGCTACGGACCCAACAACCCGCTGACCACCGTCATGATGGTGCTGCCGGTCGACGGCATCCCCAACGGCCTCGATATGGCAGAGGCGATTGCCACCTACTGGACCGCCATCGGCATCAAGGCCGAGTTGCAGACGATCGACTCCAACCAGGTGACGACCCTGACCCGCGCTGCGAAGTTCAATAACCACACCCGCATCCGGGCCACCAGCAGCAACCAATGGACCGGCACCAGCACCTACTTCAGCGGCACCAAGGCCACCCGCAGCGGTGGCATCGGCATTCCCGCCGCCGACGAAGCGCTGAACCAGGCCGTGAGCACGCTGGACGAAGCCAAGCAGGCCGAATACCTGCTCAAGGCCGGTAACCTATGGTACGACAGCCATACCGATGTGCCGCTGTTCCTGCTGCCGCCCAGCATCGTCGCCAACGGCGCCATTGTTGCCGACTACGTGTTCCCCGGCAACGTCAGCGGCAACTGGAGCCACCTGGAGACCATTCGCGCAGCCCGGTAACCAAGCACCCCGGTAGTAACTGCTCAGAATCGAGGTGAATCCCCGGGGGTGAGTGCAGAGAGGGCAAGGCCCTCTTTGCCAGGGAGTCTGAGGGGTGTCCCCTCAGGAAGGAGTTCTTGAGGGTGGGCGGGCGGGATACGACGTGAACGGATCCATCCTTGAGCTCCGCCGCCGGTCGCCACCCGAAGACTGAGTACCTACCCCCGGTAAGTGTTCGCTACGGCCGCCATCGTCGAGCGCTACACTGGTAGCCATGGCCACCCGCTCCGCAGCGCGTCCGCTGCCCCGCCTCCACGCGCCAAACACCACCGCCCAGCTTCGCCGCTACGCCGCCTGCGTGCTGGCGTTCGCGTTGGTCAGCGTGGCGTACTCGCTGGCTACCTGGGGCATGGCGCCTGCGTGGCAGCGGGTGCCCAATGTCAACATCGGACTTGCCCTCCACATTGCTGGGCACCTCGGGTTCGGGGCGCTCGTCGCCCTGTCTCTCCGTCGCCTCGACCTCATCCTCCTCACCACGGCGCTCTCGCTCCTGGTCGATATCGACCACCTCGGGACGGTGCTCGGCTGGCCCACCGTCTTCCGGTCCGGCCACTCCATCGGCTTCCTGCTGCTGGGGCCGGCCGTCCTTGGCCTGCTGGCCCGCCGCTACGATTTCGGCCTGCGGCCCCGCACCGTCGCCAGTCTCACCGCCGCCGCCATTCTGGCCCACCTAGCGTGGGACACGCTCAGCGCTCCCGGCGTGCCCATCTTCCTCCCCTTCTCCGTCGACGTGCTGCCGCTCAACACGCCCATCGGAGCATTGCTCGAGGTGCTGGGTGTGGCCGCAACGTGGATAGCCAGCGCCGGTGAGCGGCCGCGCAACCGGGCCGCAGCATACGCCACGGCCCGGTCGTGAATCGGCTTGGTTGGCCGGAGCCTGCGGCTACTTCGCCGGCCGGATGTACTCCACGTTTGCATACGGTCCGGTGAGGGTCCCCGAGAACGGGTAGTCGGCAATGATCTGAGGGTCGACCACTGCGTACACCGGCAGCCAGAAGAGCGGGATTTCCGTGTGGCGGTCATAGAGCATGTTGCCAAGCTCGCGGAACAGGCCGTCCCACTTGGCCGGGTCGAGGGTTGACCGCAGCTTGGTCAAGTAAAACTCCGCAGGTTCGGTGAAGTCTCCGCCGGCCTTACCCGCCACCACGCCGCCGGTGTTCAGCACCTGGTAACTGCCGGCGTAGATGCCGATGCCGAAGAATTGCCGCACGCTGGTGGGTACCACTAGTGTGTGGTTGGTGTACTCGCCCCGGTTGGTGCGGGACGTCTGCAACGGCGGGTCGGGCTGGTCGATGGTCACGTCCACACCCACCAGCTTCCAGTAGTTCGCTACCGCCTCCGCCATGTCCTTGAGTTCGGGGTAGTACCCGTAGGACCGGCTCAGGATGATGGTGTGCTTGAGCGCCTTACCTGGGCCGTAGCCGGCGTCGGCCAGCAGCTTCTTGGCAGCTTCCGGGTCGTAGCCGTACTCGTCCTGGAACCGCTTCTCCCAGTCGGGGTTCCAGCCGGGGCGGCTGGGGTGGAAGGTGGTGTTGTAGATGAGCGTGCCCCGTCCCTGCAGGAAGGCGGTATTCAACTCGTTGCGGTTAATAGCCTTGCTCAGTGCCTTGCGCACGCGCACGTCCGAAATGGGCGTGGTCAGGTTCTGGTCGGCCGTCACGCTCGCGTCCGGTGGCCGCTGCCACGGGCCGTAGAACTGCACGAAGGCCTGTGCCCCCACCGGGGCGATAGCCTTGACGGCCTTCATGCCGCCCTTCTCGGCCTGAACGATCATCTCCTGCGGCAACGCGGCCATCTGCACTTCTTTGGTCAGCAGAGCGGCGAGGCGGGTGGAATTCTCCGGAATGAACCGCCACTCGAACTCCGGGAAGTCCGCCGTCTTGCGGTAGTGGCTGGCCACCCGCTCGAACCGGACGTACTGCCCCTGCTTCCGCTCCTTGATGGCGTACGGGCCGGTGCCCGCCAGCGGCGGGTCGACCAGTGTGGGCGGGAACTTCGGCCGGGATTCTGCGTCCTTCTTGCTCAGGATCTCGAACGATCCCTCGGTCTCACCGACGTTCCAAATGAAGGCCAGGTCCGGCTGCCGGATCCGTACCACCAACTCAAGGTCATTCACCTTCTCGACGTCGGCGATCTGGGTGCGGTAGCGGGGGCTGTGAGCATTGAGCGAATCGGTGGCCACCAGGTGCTGCCAACTGAAGATCACATCGTCGGCGGTCACGTCGCCCTTGCCGAAGTGGAAAGGCACGCCCTTGCGCAGCTTGAACCGGTACGACTTGCCGTCCGGCTCCAACGCCCACTCGGTGGCGAGCTGCGGCACCTTATCCAGCACGTCCTTCCCATCCTTGTCGACGCCGATCAGATACTCGTACGCCGGGCGGGTGACCCACGTATCGATTTGGCTGATGTCGCGCGGCGTGCTCGATTCGCTGCCGGGGGCGCCGATTGCGAACACGACCCTGGGGGTCTTGGGCGTCACCGGCGCCCCGGTATCGGCGGCGGGTGGCTGGCCCGTGCTCTGAGCCGGCCCGGCCGGCGCCTGAGCCGACTGACAGGCCATTCCGAATGCTGCAAGCAGCAGCAACGGCAGGTAGCGCAGGCCGAAACCGGCCTTCAAACGCAGCTTTGACAGATGCATGTATCCTCCTGTGGGCGGAGAGCTTCTCAAGGGGTTTCACGAGAAGGGTTTGCGGGCCGAAACCCTGCCAACGGCAGAAGCACGTGTCGTCTAAGCCGCGGGAGCGCCCCTTGAGCCTTCACCCGAGTAAGGGCATCCTAGGTGGCAGTGGCAACCGTGTCAATAGAACCTGCCTGCATGATAGATTCCGGTGAAGCGATGGCCCTGGTCCTTCATACGCAAGGCGCCGAATGACTTTACACGTGGTAGCGCCCTTCGGGTATGATGGCTCCTGCGCCGCTCATTGCAGGGGGCGAGCGGTGTTGCCCAAGTGGACGTTCCTCTGGTCTATTCTTCATCTATCCAGGAAGACAAATGGCATTCAACCCGCTCGCACTACTGCGTACCGTATCCCGTTTTGGACTGGTGGCCGCCGGCATCGGCAGCGCCGCCGCTCTCGGCGCCGGCGCGCTCTTGCATGATGCGGCTCCGGCGAGCGCCGCCGGCTGCACGGTTTCGGCTGATGAGGCGGCATTCTTTGCCGACGCCGGATATGGCGGCGCCTGCCTGACAGTGGGGTACGGCAACTACGACGCCCCGTACATTTACCCGACGATCGGCAACGACACAATGACGTCGCTGCAGGTGGGCGGCAATGCCCGCACCATCGTCTACATGCACAATGCCTACCCTGGCGCCAACCAAGGGACCACCGGTAGCTTTTGGTCCAACGTCACCGACCTCTCTCCCTATGGCCTGAACGACACCGTGTCGTCTGTGCGGGTGGAGAAGCGGATCGGCAGCGACAATGCTCCCCGTGGCACGCTGGACACCCAGCAAGGCACGGCAATGTTCGACCAGAACCATGCTGTCGTCGACCACGGCCTGCTCTATCGCTTCGATTATTACGCCGGGTCACCAAACACCTTCTACTTCCTGGTGGCCGACACAAACTTCACCATCCAGTGGATGAGCCCCGCCATTTCAGGCGCGACCGGGCAAGGCCATTACGATTCGCCTTCACTCATCCCTGTGCATCCGGGATGGCACGTCGGCATCTTCTGGCCCGGCGCAAGCGCGATCCCGTTCAACGGCGGCGGCGCCAACTCCCGGTTCACCGGCACCATCGGCACACCCGGTGTGGGCTCCACCCTGAATGCAACGGGCGTCAGCAGCCGCAACTACGCGTATGGCACCGGGCTGTTGCCGGTGGCGGTGCCCGTGGTGACGGCCCCAGCGAATCAGAACGCCGTCGCCACGGTCGCAGCGACCTTCAACCTTGGTTCCTTCACGGATGCTGACGGCGGACCATGGTCGGTGAGTGTGGACTGGGGCGACAGTACCAGCAGCAGCCTGAGCGCTGCGGGCGCGGGCAACCTGGGCAGCCTGGGCCACACCTACGCCACCACAGGCGCCAAGACGGTCACCGTGAAGGTGATCGACACCACCGGTACCCCGGGCAGCGCACAGTTCACCGTCGCCGTGGTTGCACCCAACAGTCCGCCCACGTTGACCGCGGCGGGCGCCAACACCGGCAATACCGTCTATTACGTTGACTGGACCGCGGCCAACGCGGGGGCGGGGACGGCATCGGGCGTGATCACCCTGCCAGACTCGTCGCAGGTCAGCCTGACCTTCCAGGCGGTGGCGCCCGACGGCTCCCCGCGGCCGTACGCATTTGCCCAGACGAACGGCGGCACCAACTACTGGATCCCGTCCTCGCCCTACATTAGCACCGAGGTACCGAACGCCCCGCCCGACCCGGACATCCTCGCGCTTTCGGGCGGAGACAGCACCATCTACAGGGTCACGCTCTCCCGGCCAATCCGCGATCCCATCATGGCTATCGTCAGCCTGGGATCGGGCGGCAATTACACGACCTACGACTTTGACTCGCCCTTCACCATCGTGAGCCAGGGCGCCGGGTACTGGGGCGGCGACGCGACCAGACTGGTTCAGCTACCGGGCGATATCCTGCGCGGCAACGAGGGCCACGGCGCCATCAAGTTCCTCGGGACCTTCTCGACCTTCTCGTGGACGGTGCCCACCAACGAAAACTGGCACGGCTTTACCTTCGCCATCCGAGCGACGGAGACCCTAGACCTTACCCCGAACGAAGGCCAAACTGCGACCAACCACGGTACCTGGGGCGATCCCGACGCGGGCGACACGGTCACGCTGACCGCCTCGGCCGGCAGCGTCACGAAGATTGCAGACGGCACCTGGACCTGGTCGATGGTGACGACTGATGGCCCGACGCAAAGCCAGGACATCACCGTCACCGCCACGGACAGCCATGGCGCCGCAACCAGTCGTACGTTCACACTGCTCGTCAAGAATGTGCCACCGACCATCACGGGTGTTACGCATGCCGGCGCCGTGATGCAGGGCGCGCCCCTCTTGGTGACCGTCACGGCCACCGACCCGGCCGGCGCCGCCGACCCGCTGCAGTACGAGTTCGACTGCACAAACGATGGCACGTTCGAAATCGGGCCCCAGGCCAGCACTACTGCTCCCTGCGTCTACACGAGCGGCGGCAGCAAGACCCTGCGGGTGCGCGTGAGCGACGGCGACGGCGGCGAAGCAGTGGCCACCAGTCAGGTCACCGTGATCACCCCGCAACCGCCGGTGGTCACCATCAGCGGCCCAGCCTCAGTGAATGAAGGCGACACCGCCACGCTCACCTTCTCGGTGGCCGACCCGAATGCGGGCGACACCTTCACCGTGAACGGCGGCTACCCCACCTGCGGCGGCAGCGGCTCGCTGGTGGCGGGTTCGCTGTCGGTCTCTGCCAGTGGTGGCAGCTTCCAGTGCCTCTATCCCGATGGCCCTGCCAACCCGGCCGTTCAGGTACAAGTGCACGACAACACCAGCCTTGAGAGCAACGTCGGGCAGTACCAGTTTGTGGTGAACAACGTGGCGCCCACTGTGGCGCTGGCCGGCGCCACCACCGCCAACGAAGGCGATACCGTCCCCTACACCTTCACCGTGGCCGACCCTGGACAGGACGCCTTCATCACAAACGCAGTCGTGAACGGAAGCTTCGAGCAACCAGCGATCGGCTTCGGGACGTTCAGCGTGTTCGGCGCCATCCCCGGCTGGACCACAGTGGCCGGCTGCGGCGTGGAGATTCAGAACCACGTGGCCGGCAATCCTGCGGCCGGGACCGGCGACCAGTTCGCTGAACTGGCGTCCAACTGCCCCAGCTACATCCAGCAGTCAATCGCCACACAACCGGGCGCGATGTACACGCTCTCGCTGCTGTACACGCCGCGCCCGGGCGTCGGCAACAACCCCATCCGCCTCTGGTGGAATGGCGGCGTCGTCGCCGACCTGAACGGCGTGGGTGGTGGCGCCACCAACTGGGTGCGCTACACCTACACGGTCACAGCGGCCGGCGCCGCGAGCATTCTGGGCGTCCAGGACACCCAGGGCGGCGGCAGCGTTGGCGGCTACGTCGATGACATCACGCTGGTCGCCGGCGCCGGTCCCAACTGCGGTTCGGCTGGCCAGCTCGTCGCGGGTTCCTTCACCATCTCCGGCGCCTCCGGTAGCTTCCTGTGCCGCTTTGCCGATGGTCCGGCCACCTCAGTGGTGAGCCTGCAGGGTGGCGACTCGGACGGCGCACCCAGCAACACCGCAACCGTCAGCGTCATCGTCAACAATGTGGCCCCCACCATCACCTTGAACGGGCCGTCCACGGTGGCGGCGGGCGCCAACGGCCTCTACCTGTTCACCGTCACCGACCCTGGTCAGGATACCTTCGCTGCATCCGCTGGCTTCCCCGACTGCGGTGCGGGCGGTTCGCTGATGGCCGGTTCGCTGAGCACCACGGCGACGGGCGGCAGCTTCCGGTGTCAGTTCTCCATCGCCGGTAACGTGGTAGTACGTCTCCAGGTCAGCGATTCCGATGGCGCACCCAGCAACATCGCGACCGCCACTACTGCGGTGATCGCGCCCCCGACGGTCACTGCGACCGTCACCGGTACCCAGGGCAACAACGGTTGGTACACCTCAGATATCGCGGTGTCTTGGACCGTTACCCCGAACAACACTCCCGTGACGAACACCACCGGGTGCGGCGTCAGTAACGTTACCACCGATACGGCAGGAGTCACCTTCACCTGCGCCGCCGACTCAGCGGCCGGGTCCACCACGCAGAGCGTCACCGTGAAGCGCGACGCCAGCAAGCCGATGATCACCGGCAGCGCCAGCACCCCCAGCGGCTCGTACACCGCGGGCGCCTGGACGAACCTCGACGTGACCGTCAGCTTCACCTGCGAGGAGGCGGGACCGTCGGGCCTGGACACCAACACCGTGGCGGGCTCCACGGTCTCCAGTACCACGGCGTCGGCGAGCAACACCGGCGGGTGCACGGATCAGGCCGGGAACGTTGCCGAGACCGCCAGCTTCGGGCCCATCAGCATCGACAAGGTGAAGCCGGTGATTACGGCCAGCGCCAGCACCGCCAGTGGCCTTTACACCGCCGGCGTCTGGACCAACCAGGACGTGACGGTGACCTTTAGCTGTACCGACGCAGGCGGGTCCGGCATCGCCACCACCACGCTGACCGGCAGCACCCTTAGCGGCGAGGGCGCCGGCCAGACCGTGACCAATGGCGGCGCCTGCACCGACGGCGCCGGCAACGCCGCGGACCCGGTGACCTTCGGCCCAATCAACATCGACAAGACTGCACCAACCATCGCAGGCAGCCGCACACCCGCAGGTAATGCCAATGGGTGGAACAACTCCGACGTTACCGTGACGTTCACCTGCGCCGACGAGCCCGCTGGCTCTGGCGTGGCTCAGTGTGGGCCGACCCCGCAGGTCCTCAGCGCCGAGGGCGCTGCCCAGTCGGCCACGGGTACGGCGAAGGACAACGCCGGTAACATTGCCAGCACCACCGTCAGCGGCATCAACATCGACAAGACCGCACCGGTGACAACCGCCACCCAGACCCCGCCTGCCAATGGCGCCGGCTGGAACAACACCAACGTCTCGGTAACGCTTGCCTGCACCGACAACCTTTCCGGCTGCGACGGCGCCGAGTACAGCGTGAACGGCGGCGCCTACACGGCCTACGCCGCGGCGATTGCCCTGAGTGCAGATGGCGTGTACGTCATCAATTACCGCTCGAAGGACAAGGCCGGCAACCAGGAGACCGCGACGACCCTGACCGTCAAGGTCGATAAGACCCCGGCGGCGCTCTACAACCAGTTCGACCCGGCCACCAAGGACGTGCAGGTGTTCGCCCGTGACGGTGGCTCCGGCGTGCCCGCCGGTCCGTTGACACCAGTGTCGGTCACCACGGCGAAGTGGGGCGACGGCGACGATGGTGATGATGACCACAACTGGAACGACAAGTGGGACGGCGACAGCAAGACCAAGACCCAGGACGACAAGAACACCAAGGACAACAAAGACGACAAGGGTGGCAACAAGGACGACAACGGCAAGGGCGGCGATCGTGACCATGACGGGAACCCCATCAAGGTCGAGGTCCGCACCTATACCGTGACCGACGCCGCCGGCAACACGACAACGCTCGTTGAGAAGGTCAAAAAGAGCGGCCACGAGATCAAAGTCACCATGGTGAGCGTCCAGTACAACGGCGGTCCAGTGGTGACGCTGCCGAAGAATTCGAAGCACTTCGAGTGGTCGACGAACAAAGACGGCACGCTCAAGGAGCTTGAACAGAAGATGACTGTTGGCTCCGGCAAGAACCGTCAAGAGGTGGAGGCGAAGTTCGAGGGCGATAAGAACCGCACCAAGATCCACGCAAAGCAGTCGGGTCCGGATGTCGAAACGACGAAACCGGGTCTGGACCTGCTGCGGCTGGTCACTGACGGCACCGGTCTGAAGATCGAGTACTAGCAGCGGGCCGCCAAAGGCGACGAGGCCCCTTCTGTCCGGAAGGGGCCCCGCCGCCTTTGGTCAATCCAACGTGCGCAGGCCTTTATCGAAGGGTCGCCGTCCGGTAGAAGGCCTGCCCCGGACCACTAGGGCGCACCCTAATAGCTGCCATCGCACGCACGCTAACTTGACAGTTGTTTCCAGTGCATTCGTATAATCGCCAACCATCGCGCTACCGGTAGCTTGATATGGGTAGCGCCTTCGACAGCGTGGCGTTCGATTTGAGGAGGAGAAATGAGACGGCTTCCCGTGGTTCTCGCCGGCGCCATGAGCCTGGCATTCGCTGCCTGCAGCGCACCGGCAGCACCCGCCTCAGCACCCCAGAGCGGCGCACCAACCGAGGTGCAGCCGAAGCCGGGCGGCATTTTGCACGTGGCGGTGGCGAACGACTTCTATGACTTTGACCCCACCTACAATGGCAGCGGAACGCCCAACAACTACGGCGCCATGCTGTCGTACGACACGCTCATTGGGTTCAAAACCGGCCCGGACGTACCCTACGGCGATATGACCCTGGCCCCCAAACTGGCGGAGAAATGGGAGGTGTCGCCCGACGCTAAGAGCTTCACCTTCACGCTGCGCAAGGGGCTGAAGTGGGCCAACCTGCCGCCGGTGAACGGCCGCGACCTCACGTCGGCCGACATCAAGTTCAGCTACGAGTACGAGTCGCGCGAGGGCGAGTTCAAGGACAGCAAACTGCCCAAGGGCCCGTACAGCTTCACCTTCGAGGGCCTCGATCGCATCGACACCCCTGACCCGTTGACGGTGGTGGTGCGCTTCAAGCAGCCGTTCGTGCCCTTCATCGCCTATCTGCCCACCTACGCCAACACCATCCTGCCGCGGGAGATCTACACGGCCGACGGTCACTTCAAGGACCGGGTGGCGGGCAGCGGGCCCTTCCAGTTCGATAAGGCAGCCAGCCAGAGCGGCACCCGCTGGGTGTTCAAGAAGAACACCACCTACTGGCAGCCCGGCAAGCCCTACTTAGATGAGGTGCAGTACTTCGTCCTCAAGGGCGATGCCACGTTGCGGGCGGCATTTGTGGCCAAACAGATCGACGCACTGGACGTCGACACGCCGAACTACAACGAGGCCAAGCCCAACCTTGGCAGCGCCAATGCCAAGAAGTGGATATCGCCGCAGCCCTTCGCCCTGTGGATGTCGCAGCGCTACCCGCCGATGGAAAAGGAGGGCGTGCGCAAGGCCATTTCGCTGGCGGTGAACCAGGACGAGTTCGACAAGATCACCTCCGGCGGCTTGGGCGGCTGGTCGCTCCCCGGCGTGTCGTCCGACTTCTTCACCCAGGACGAGATCAAGAAGGTGGTGAAGTTCGACCCCGAGCAGGCCAAGAAGCTGCTGGCCGATGCCGGCTACCCGAACGGCCTCGACCTGAAGCTCACCAGCAGCGTTGCCCGCAACACCGGTTCGCCCTCGGCGCAGGAGCAGTTGCTGCAGGCCCAGCTCAAGAAGATCGGCGTCAACGCCACCCTGGAGACGCCGGACAGCGCCACCTGGCGCACCAGGCTCTACAGCGGCGACTTCAACCTGATGCTGCTCAACGAGAAGCGCTTCGGCGACCCTGACTCGTTGTTCTACGCGCAGCACCTCTCCAGTTCCAGTGGCAACTTTGAGTACATCAAAGACCCCAAACTGGACCAACTTATCCAGGCGCAGCGGGCCGAGAGCGACACTGCTAAGCGCAACGACCTCATCGGCCAGACCTCGCGCTACCTGTACGAGAAGTCCTATCACACCGCGGTCTACCGCGAGGTGATGTACACCCTGTCGCAGGCGTACGTGCGCAACTACAACTCGCACTGGCTTACCGAGGGCATGGATGCCCAGAACATCTGGCTGGACAAGTAGCCCAGGCCGCCAACCGTCCGCCCCCAAGCGCCTCACCCCACCGGGTGGGGCGCCTTGGTGTTTATAGGGAACGCCTTAACTCCACGGATGAATGGCCGGCGCTACACTAGACAGGCAACAAGCGGCGGTGCTACCGTCGGTCAGATAGTTAAGTCCACCTTGTCTATGGAGTATACGCGTGAGAAACGGCTACAAGATTTACGATGCCGATACGCACGCCCAGGCCACGGCTGAGGCGATTGAGCCTTTCGTCAGCAAGCGCCTGCGCGAGCTGGTCGACCTGGAGGCGATGAAGACCGCGATCACGATCGGCCACGCCGGTGAGATTCGCCAGGCGCCGCTGAAGCACCGGTTCCGGGGCGGCGGCGGTGGCGAGGGCTGGGGTGGCAGCACCATCCGCGTGCTGGGCGAAGCAGCGCCCGACCCGACCCGCGAGCGCCAGTTTCAGAAGTTCATGGGCAGCCGCTTTCCTACCGAGGGTGGTGTCGACCAGGCCAACATCCGCCTGAAGGACATGGACGAAGAGGGGCAGGATGTCCACTACATGGTGCCGGCGGGCGCCGGTGGTCACAAAAACGTGGAAGTGGAGATGGAGTTGATCCGGGCCGGCCACCGCCAGATGGACGCAATGTGCGGCGAGGCGCCGCACCGCCTGAAGACCGCCATCGTGGCCACCGCGCAGGACGTTGCCGGGTCGGTGGCGGAGATCAACCGCTGGGGCGCCACCTCGTGGGCGGTGGCGGTGCAGCCGTTCCTGCCGCTCGACTACCCCATTGACCATCCAGACCTGGAACCCATCTGGAAGGCCGCCAGCGACCACGATTTGGCCATCGTGCACCACAGCTTTGCGGCCGGCTACCCCGGCTATCGCGACCTGTGGAACAACCCGTTCCTGGGCCGGCTGGCCTCGCACCCGTGGGGCGCGCAGCGGGCGGGGGCGGCGTTCATCTGCTCCGGCATCATGGAGCGTTACCCGGCGCTGCGGTTCGGTGTGCTGGAGTCGGGCTTCGGCTGGCTGCCGCACTGGGCCAAGCGCATGGACGACCAAGTGGAGTACATGGGCTACGTCTCGACCGACCTGAAGAAGCGCCCGAGCGAGTATCTGGCCGGCGGCCGCTTCTTCTGCAGCATTGTGCTGCACGAGGGGCCCGAAATGGTGAAGATGGTCAACGACATGCTGGGCGACCACATCCTCATGTTCGGGTCCGACTACCCGCACGCAGAGTCCCGCTTCCCGGAGTCGGTGGACAAGGTGCTGGGTTGGGAGAACCTGAGCGAGCAGTCGCTGCGCAAACTGCTGTGGGAGAACGCCGTCAAGTTCTTCGGCGAGCCTTAGCGGTTGTTTGGAGTTGCTAGATCCCGCCCACGGACCCGTGACTACACGCCCTAGCGTGAAATAGCCACCTTCTGCCATGTCATTCTGAGGCGTCCGATGCCGAAGCATCTGGAGGGGCGGGTGCCACAGTTTGGGGGACGGGGCCTTTTGCGACCCAGACACGCCGACGGACAGCGTCTGTTCGCGCGTACCCTATCCTGACTGGGGTGCACCCCACCCCACCAGATGCTTCGGGCTCCAAGCCCTTCAGCATGACAGATACGTGGCGACCATCTAGGGCTATCAGGCCATTTATCACTGCGGCGATGCTGCGAGCCAACAAAAGAGAGCGCCCTTGCGGGGCGCTCTCTTTTCGTCCGGTGAACAGCCGCTACTTGTCCAGCCAGGTGTTGTTCAGGTAGTAGCCCTTCACGCCGAGGTTGGGGGCATAGCCCTTCACGTACGGTTGCACGGCCTCCCACATGGGCGGGTAGTACAGCTCAGTGGCCCACGACTTGTCGAGGACGCGGCGGACGATGTTGCGCAGCAGTTCTTTGCGCTTTTCGGCGTTCGGCTCTCCCCGCTGGGCGTCCAGCATCTTGTCCAGATCGGGGTCGTTGACGGCGCCGTAGTTGGCCTTCGACTTGCTGTAGTAGCAGCCGTAGAGGATCTGCTCCGGGTCGTCGGTGGAGCCGCCACACGGGGCAGGCAGCAGGTTCACGCCGAAGTCCTGGGCTTTCCGGTTGGTGGAGAAGGCGTCTTTGTCGATGCTCTTGAGGGTCACGTTGAAGCCGACCTTCTTGAGCTGCGCCTGGATGTGCTCCAGCAGCGTCACATACCCGTCGCCGTAGGCCTTACCGGGGAACTCCCAGGTGAAGGCGACGCCGCCGGCGTGACCGGCATCGGCCAGCAGTTTCTTGGCCTGCTCGGGGTCAAACTTCAGCAACTGGCGCGCCTCGGCATCGGTGAACAGGCCGATGGCCGCGCCGGACGGCGTCCACGGGGCCTTTTCGCCCACATCGGCCACGCTCAGCTCATCGCGGTCCAGCGCCATGGCAAAGGCTTTGCGCACCCGCTCGTCGTCGAAGGGCGCCCGCTTGGTGTTCAGGTAGGTGTGGCCGCCGTAGCCCAGGCCGGGCAGGATGCCCACCTGCGGGTTGGCCTTCTTGAGCGTGTCCACGATGCGGGCGGTCATGATGGCGTTGTTCAGGTGGTCGAGCTGCTTCGTCTGGAAGGCCGCCACCGCCGTGGAGTCATCGGCGATGACCAGCCAGCGCACCTCATCGAGATAGGGCTTGCCGGCGTCCCAGTAGGTGGCGTTCTTCTTCCACACCCAGCGGCTGCCCTTCTGGCTCGCCGCGGTGTCGAGTTGGAAGGGGCCCGAGCCCACAATCTGGTCCTTGTAGTTGCCGGCCTTGTCGAAAATCTCGTGCGCCACCACCGGGTTCCAGTCCGACGCCGAGTAGTTCATGAACGGCACGAAGGGCTGCTTGAAGCGCACGACAGCCGTGAGCGGGTCCGGCGTGTCGATGCTGTCCATGCCCTCGAACATGTAGTCGAACTGGCTCTGCGGCAGCTTCTTGTCCTTCAGTGCGCCGGTGCGGCTCCAGTATTCGAACGACCACTTCACATCGGTGCTGGTGAGGTCGCGGCCGTTCACCGGCGGCAGGTTGGCGAACTTGAGGCCCTTCCGCAGGTGGAAGGTGTACGTCTTGGCGTCAGGCGACACGTCCCAGGTCTCCGCCAGCTCGGGACGGAGGATCAGTTGCTCGTTCTTGATGTCCGGTCCCGCCTTGAAGCCCAGCAGGCTCTCGTAGGCGAAGGACTGGCCCCAGCCGTTGGGGCTGGACTTGCCGACGTAGCTCAGGTCCCAGTCGAACGGGTCGATGGGCACCTGCAGGTTCAGCACGCCGCCGGACTTAGGGGCACCGTCGCCACCGCCCGATGCGGCGGGTGCTGGCGCGGGCTGCGACGCCGGGGTGCAGGCCAGCGCTGCCAGCGCCACGCCCGACGCCAAAAGCATCAACGATTTGTGTTTCATCTCTAAACCCTCCTCAGGAGAGATACGGCGACCGTTGCACACTACTGAGCCGCCGCTATCACGGCCAGTACAACTGTCGGATTATAGGCAGGCTGTGACACTGGTGCAAAGGCACTAGGCGTGGACCAGCGCATCGGGGTTCACGATATTCACCGGCTTGCCGTCCAAAAACGCGTTGATGACCGAGACGACGGACGGGATCATGTGGTCGTAGGCCTCCGCTGTGGCCCAGCCGCAGTGGCCCAGCAGGAACGCCCGCTCACAGGTACGCAGTCGGTTGTTAGGCGACAACGGCTCTTCGTCGTACACGTCCAGCGCCGCCCCACCGATGGTTCCTCGCTCCAGCACGTCGATGAGGGCGTCCTCGTCCACCAGTGGTCCCCGCGAGGTGTTGATGAACAGTGCGTTGGGCTTCATGCGGTTCAGCAGGTCGCTGCCCACCATGCCGCGGGTGGCAGCGTTGAGCTTCAGATGGACCGACACCACGTCGGACTGGGCGAAGAGGGTGGGGAGGTCGGTGAAGCCGACACCGGCGGCGGCGGCACGCTCGGGGGTGAGGGTCTTGCCCGCGGCGATGACGGTCATGCCGAAGTATTGGGCGGCCTTGGCCACGGCGATGCCGATGCGGCCGAGCCCCACGATGCCCAACGTCTTACCCTCCATGGTGCGGCCGGTATAGTCGGGCCAGCCGCCGGTGCGGATGATGGCGTCCTGCTGGGCGAACTGGCGCAGGCCGGCAATCATCATACCGATGGTCAACTCCACCATCCCGCCGGGCGAGCCTGCGCCGGTGGCGGTGCGCGCTCCGCTGCCGGCACCCGAGGTGTGGCACACCAGCACGCCCTGCCGGGTGGCCAGCGGCACGTCGATGTGCGGGTTCTCCACGCCACCGATCTGGGCGATGAGCTTGAGTTTGGGCATCGCACCAAGCCGGGGGGCCTCGAAGCGGGTGCGCTCGCGAATGCCCACGGTGATGTCTGCTTCGGCGAGTGCGGCATCCATGGCCGGGCCGGGCAGCTTGCACACCTCCACCTCAGCCCGCGTTCGCAGCTCGGCCACCAGGGGCGATTGTGCGAATGCGTCGTTCCAGTCGTTGGGGATGACGATCTTCATAAGGTTACTGCGCCTTTCCATTGCCATGCCGGCACGTGAAGCTCCGCACGTCGAAGTGTGCGGAGCGCTAGACGCAGGGTATGCAGTTGTCGCCCGGTCTGCAACCGAACGCGGTACGGACGCAGGGCGCAACGGTGGCCGTGCCATACGGAGCTGTTCATCGCCCCTACAGTGCAGCGGCAGCGCCCGCCCGGCTACGCAGCAGTCAGCAGCGCCTTCACGTTCGGGTAGTCTTCGTCGACGTTCAGCATGATGTCGGTCAGGCGGGCGCTGTCGAGCTTCAGCAGCGCCCGCGCCGACCGGTGGAGCGGCGGTGCCAGCGCATCGCCACCCGAGCCGATGTCGAGCGCCCGGCCGATGCTGTCTGCCACATGGACCACGGCCGCGAGTTCGGGGTGCACCTTGGCTTGGTCCGGCCGGTGGTGCAGCGTGGTGGCCTCCACCAGGTTGGGCGGGAAGCCCCAGCGCTCGCCCAACATTCCGCCCACCCGGGTGTGATTGATGCCGCACACCTTGTTCTCGGCCTCGATGAACGCGATCTGCTCCACCGCCGCGGCCTCCATGGTTTCGCTCAAGGCCTCGGGCGCGCAACGCAGCAGGACGATCTTGCCGATATCGTGCAGCAGCCCGGCGATGAACGCCAGCTCGGGGTCGACGACCTTGCGCTGCTTGGCGATGACCCTGGCCGCCACGCCGACGCCGATGGAGTGGTACCACAGTTGCTCGGCCGTGCGAGCGTTCGCGCCCTTCTGCCCACCAAATACGCCCTCCGAGGTGATGGCCAGTACCAGCGATCGCACCGTCTCGAACCCCAGCAGTTTCACGCCCTGGCTCACTGTGGTGACCTGGCCGCGCATGCCGTAGAAGGGTGAGTTCACCAGCCGCAGCACCCTGGACGCGCACACGGGGTCGCTGCCCACCACATCGCTCACCTCGTTCACGGTGGTTTTGGGGTCATCGATGATTTGAGCCAGCCGGTGGTAGATGGCCGGCACGGTGGGAAGCTGGTCAGGGTCGGACAGCACCGTGGCCAGATTGCTGCGAAGCGAAAGGACCTTCTTGCCGCCACCGAACACGGTGGGCGCGGCGGCTGGAGCGGACTGCCGTCCGTCGCGCGGCGATACGGGGTGGTGTGCGCCGGGCACGCCGCCGCGGTGGCGCAGCAGCCCGGCCGACACCTCGGCCATGGTGGCCATGAGCGGCTCCTCAATGGCGCCAGCGAAGCGCCAGTGGTGGTACCGGTCGAACTCCGCTTCGCCGTCAGCGGCGGTTGCCGCCGGGACTGGCTCATCTCCCGCAGGGGCGGCCGTCACCGGCCCGCCCGGCTCGCCGTCCTCCAACCAGACCGATCGCACAGCGCCGCGTATGAGCGCCGCAATGAGTGGGGGCGTGATGGTGGTTTGTCCTTCCACCAGCACCTGGCCATTGGGGGCCACGATAGGCAGCGCCAAGCGCCCGCCGGGCCGAAGCTCGTAGGTGGCTACTTCTCGCATGGTATCCTCCTCGGCATGTACCCCTGCCCTTCTCGGGACGGCGCCGTACGGTGTTGCTGCCTCCTGCCGCCCATAGGGTACTATCGGCGCGATGCCGCGGGACGTTTGCGCCGGGCGGGCTGCAGGCAGCGCGAGCAGGTGTGCGCCCGTGCACTACTGCGGCATACCGGCAGCCGCAGGCCTGTACCATAAGCATGCGCAGACTGCGTTAGAGAGGTTGGAGCCACCACTATGACGAACGTTAACCCGGGGTCTTCACACGAGGTGGCGATTCTGGCGGGCGGCTGTTTCTGGTGCCTGGAGGCGGTGTTTGCGGAACTGGAGGGTGTGGTGGCGGCGGAGTCGGGATATATTGGCGGCGCCATGGCCAATCCCACCTACCCGGCGGTGTGCACCGGCCTCACCGGCCATGCCGAGGCGGTGCGGGTGACATTCGACCCAGCGGTGCTCAACTACGGCGACCTGCTGGGGGTGTTCTTCGCCATCCACGACCCCACCACCCTCAACCGGCAGGGCCACGACGAGGGTACCCAGTACCGCTCAGCCGTCTTCTACACCTCGCCCGCCCAGCGCGCCACCGCAGAAGCCACCATGGTCGCGCTCGACGCCCAGCAGGTGTTCCCGGGCCCCATCGTCACTCAAGTGGCCGGCGCCGGCGAGGTCTACAAGGCCGAGGATTACCACGACGACTACTACCGGCGGAACCCCGAGCAGGGCTACTGCCGCATCGTCATCGATCCGAAGGTGGCCAAGTTCCGCAAACAGTTCAGTGCCCGTCTCAAGCCCGAAGCGTGAGGCATAGCCTGTAAGGCCTTAGGTAACCCATAGGAGTGGGCAGGTCTTACGGTGTGTGCCTGAGAGGGTTGTACGCTCGCTGCACTCACCAGCCAGCCCGCTTAGGGCGTGCGGAAGCGGAAGGTGGTGGACCAGTCGGTGGGGGCGCCATCGCCCTGGACCCGCTGGCGGACCCGCCAGAAGTATTGGGTGCCGGGCTCCAGCGGGGCGTTGGCGGGTACCTTGTAGCTGTCAGGCGGCACGCTCATGCCGCCGTGCAGTAGCGGCGTGTAGACCATGGCGGTGGCGGTGGCAGGGTTGGTATTGAACGATGGGTCCTTACTGAGCTGAAGCTCGTAGTAGAACATCGCCTTGTCGTTGTCGCTCCATTGCAGGATGGGCATAAGCGTCGTGATCATGACCTGATCGCTCGGCTGCACCACGCTGATGGTCTTGCCGCTGGGGCTGCGCGTCTTGAATGTGGACGCTGGCGACCAGGCGCCCCACAGCGGGCTGCTCTCCTCGACGCTGACGGTGGCCGTGGTGGTGCGTATCCGCCAGCTATAGGTCATGCCCGGCAGCATCACGTAGGGCCCGGTGCCGAACAGTGGGGCCGGTACGGCGTACGAGGTATCGATGTCTCGGATCAAGTTGATGGAAGGGCCGTCGTTGTTGGCCGGCAGCACCTGGATCTGGTACTGGGTGGCGCCGGTTGCCACATTCCACACCAGGGCGGTGCCCAGGTCGGAGAGTGCTGCGCCGGTCGGCGGCGTGACGGGTTGCGGCGTGGACCCTGGCGGCAACGGCGTGCCGGGCCTTGGCGTTGCCGTCGGCGTGCCGGGCTTGGGCGTGGGGGTGGGCGTGCCGGCGCCGGGCGTGGGGCTCAAGGTTGGCGTGGGTGTGACAGTGCTGGGGGTCACGGCGCTCACCGAGGCGAAGGCGTTGATCATGCCCGAGCCGGCCCAGGCCGAGCCGGCGTTCGGGTTGTCGCCGGGGTCGTCTCCCAGTGGCGTGGCGTTGCTATCCAGTACCTGGCGCACCTGGGCCGGGGTCAGGCTGGAGTTGCGCGACAGTATGAGGCCTACCAGCCCCGCTACCATGGGTGAGGAGAATGACGTGCCGGCGCCGGCGCTGTAGGAGGCGCTACCAGCAGGTCCCACGCCACTGTTCTGGTCTGCGACGCTGAGTACCGACGTGGAGACGATGTCGACGCCCGGCGCCACGACATCAACCAGCCGGTTTCCCTGCGCACCGGTGCCCCAGTTGCTAAAGACCGCCCGCCCTTTGGTGCTGGCATGGCCCGAAGCGCCCACAGCAATAACGCTTGCCAGCCGGGCGGGGAAGGAGATGGGGGTGTGGTTCTCGTTGCCGGCCGCCGCTACCACCACGGCGCCGAAGGTGTTAGCGGCGGCGTCCACCGCCGCCGATTCTGCGTTGCTGATCTGCGGGCCGCCCAGGCTGAGGTTGATCACCTTCGCCCCGTTGCGCGCGGCGTAGGTGACGCCGTCGGCGGTGTCGCTGCTGCGCACCCAGCCCTCGGGGTTGGCCACGCGCACCGGCATTATCTTGCAGAACCAACACATGCCGGCGATGCCGGCGCCGTTGTTGCCGATGCCCGCCGCCACGCCCGAGACGAAGGTCCCGTGGCTGACGCCGGCATCGGTCGTGCCATCGCCGTCGTCGTCAATGCCGTTGCCGTCCGACGAGTCGCCGGCCTTGACGCAGGGGTCGCTGTCGCCGGGCAGGTCGGGCGAGGCCTCGTTGCCGGTCTCGGCCCCCACGAAGTCGTAGCCGTTCACGTCATCGACAAACCCGTTGCCGTCGTCGTCGACGCCGTTGCCCGGAATTTCCTTGGGGTTCGCCCAGATGTTGGCCTGTAGCTCGGGATGGCCGCACATCACGCCGCTGTCCACCACGGCAATCACGATGGACGGCGACCCAGTGGTCACGCTCCAGGCGTCGGGCGCACTGATGACGTCGTAGTACCACTTCTGGTCTTTGTAGCGGGGGTCGTTGGGGGTCACCAGGGCCAGCGGTTGGGCAGCCAGCCTGCGCCAGCGCACAGGCTCGGCCCACTCCACCCGCGGGTCCTGCGCCAGCGTCTTGGCGAAGGCCTCGGCGTCGGCGCCAGCGGCGATGTTGACCGTGTGTACTCCGGTGACCTCGTTGGTGCGCTCCATCCAGCCGCCCAGATCGTTGGTGACGCTGCTGAGGCGGGCGCCATCGTGCGCCCCCTTCAGTTTGACGGAGACCTGGCGGGGGGCGTCGGGCACGTTGAGATCGGGCCAGTACTGGGCCGGAGTGAGTTCGGGCTCCAGCAGGCTGTTGGGGGGAGCGGAGGCTGCTTGCGCCGGCAGGAGGTGGCCGGCCATTCCACTGAGGAGCGATGCAGCCATGCCGGCCGCCACGACGTAATGAAGCACCGGGCGCAGCATGCGGATGCGTCCTCCTGAGGCCTGATTGAGGCGAGTATAGCATTCTTCGGGCAGGCGAACCCTCGTGCTAGAATACGGCCAACACCCTTATGCCGATCCGTCTGCTGCCGCACTCCGTCACCCTCAAGATCGCCGCTGGCGAGGTGGTCGACCGCCCGGCGTCGGTGGTAAAGGAGCTGGTGGAAAATGCCTTGGACGCCGGCGCCACCGAGGTCACCGTCACCATCACCGGTGGCGGCGTAGAGCTGCTGCGGGTGCAGGACAACGGCTGTGGACTGCCGCCCGACGAGGTGCCGTTGGCCTTCGAGCGCTACGCCACCAGCAAGCTCACCAGGCTCGACGACTTTGACCACCTGCGCACGCTCGGCTTCCGCGGCGAAGCGCTGCCGTCCATCGCATCGGTGGCGGACGTGACGCTGGTGACGCGCCAGCCCGAGGCCGTGGGCGGTTACTTTTACCACGTGCGGGGGGGACTTGCCATGGAGGAGGCCCCCCGGGCGGCGCCGCCGGGCACCACCGTCACCGTGCGCGAGCTGTTCCGCGAGGTGCCGGCCCGCCGCAAGTTCCTGCGGGCGCCCGCCACCGAGGCCTCGCATTGCATCCACGCCGTCACCGAGTACGCGCTGGCGCGGCCCGAGGTGCGCTTCACCGTCACCAACGACAACCGGCGGGGGCTGCAGACCCCCGGCACCGGCGAACTGCGGGACGCCGCCGCGGCCATTCTAGGGGCCGAGACCGCCGAGCAATTGCTCGCCATCCCTAGCGACGCCACCGAGGGGCGGCTCATCATCGTGAGCGGCTTGGTGAGCCCGCCGGGGGGAACCCGCGCCAGCCGGGGCGGCATCAGCCTGTTCGTCAACGGCCGCTGGGTGCAGAACCGCAGCCTGTCGTATGCCGTGGAGGAGGCCTACCAAGGATTGCTGATGGTGGGCCGCTACCCCATCGCCGTGCTGCGGGTGGACCTGCCGCCCGCCGAGGTGGACGTGAACGTGCACCCGCGCAAGCTAGAGGTGCGGTTCACCGGCGAGCGCGAGGTATTCTCCGCCGTGCAGCGGGCGGTGCGGTCGGCGCTCATGGCGCAACCGGCGGGCTCGCACCCACTGCAGCCGCGGCCGGCCATGGGCGACTACCCGCCCTCGCTGACGCTTTCACCATCGGCCAGCCAGGCGGCGCTGCGGTTTCAGGCCGCCGCCACACCCGGCCTGCCGCCGGCAGGCGTGGCCGCCGGGGCGTCGCCTCCAATCCCGCCGCCGCCCCTAGCTACCGAGCCCAGGATCCCGCTGCTACGGGTGGTGGGACAGATGGGCGGCACCTACCTGGTGGCCGAGGGCCCAGAGGGGCTGTACCTGGTGGACCAGCACGCCGCCCACGAGCGGGTGCTCTACGAGCGGGTGCTGGCGGTGTTGCAACAACGGCCGGCCGACCAGCAGGGCCTGCTGGACCCGCTGTTACTACAGTCGGACCCGCAGGACATTCCACTGCTGCTGGCCGAACAGGCGTTGCTGGCCCGGTTCGGGTTCGTGTTCGAGCCGTTCGGCGAGCGCGAGGTGCTGTTGCGGGCGCTGCCGGCCGGGGTGCGGGCGGAGGGCGCGACGCAGGTGCTGAGCGAACTGGTGCAGGGCCTGCGCACGCCGGAGGGCCGCACCGAGAAGCTGGCGACCACGGTGGCCTGCCACAGCGCGGTGCGGGCGGGCGACTCGCTGACGCTGCCGGAGATGCGCCGCCTGATCGAAGACCTGGAGGCGTGCGCTGCGCCGCAGACCTGCCCCCACGGCCGCCCCACCATGCTGCACATGAGCACCTCGCAACTCGAGCGCGAGTTCGGCCGGCGGGGCTGATGGCGCTGCCGCCGGGTCCAAGCGCACCGGCCCGCCGCCGCACCGTGCGTCCGGGCCGCACCCCCGGGGAACTGCGCACCCGCGACTTCCTGGCGCTGCTGCCCGGCCTGACCCGTCCGCTGCTGCCGGAGGCCCTCCAGGACTTCGCAGTGCGGGGGCCAATGTTCTCGCTGCTGGGCCTGCACTACGGCGAGCCGCGGGTGCACTACGAGGTGTGGGTGCAGCGGCGGGCCGGCGTGTTGGAGCTGGGCCTGCACTTCGAAGCCGAGGCCGATTCGCAACGCCGCCGGGCTGCTGGCGCTCAGTGCGCACGCGGACGAGATTGTAGGACAGCTCGGCCCGCGGGTGGAGGGCGAAGAGTGGACCAAGTCCTGGACCCGCATCCACGAGACGGCGCCGCTCCAGCCGCTGACCTCAGACTATGCGGCGGACGTCGCCGCGCGGCTGGCGGCGTTTATGACGGTGCTGGAACCGCTGCGGCGCCGCGCCGGGGTGTAGGGGTGTGGGCGGTGGGCCACCTCAGGCTGAAGCCTGAGGCTTGCTTAGGCGAGAGCCTTCGGACCACAGGGCGCCGCTGGACTTCTTCGACCTTAGGCCGCGGGCGCAATGAATTGCGCCCCTACGCGGTACGAACGGACCGATAGCTGGTAGGGGCGGCATTCATGACGCCCGTCTTGGTTGTCCTACCAGAGGCGGGCCACGGTCATCATGGCGATGACGGTGACGCCGACGACCACCTGTAGGGTGAGCGCCGACCGCTGCTGGTGCCCCAGCATGTCCAGCACCCCGCTCAGCGTGGTGAGGCTGGCGGCGACCTCCGCCTGCTCGCCATCGGTGGCAGGGCCGGTGAGACCGGCAAGGCGTGCCCGCAGCGCCATCGATTCCTGCACCGCGGCGGCGATCCGCAGCGTAGCGGGCCGGGTCACCAGCATCCCCACCAGGTAGATGGTGACGGCGCCGATAAAGCCCAGCGTGATGGATGCGCCCCAGGTGGTGGACACGAAGTCGGACATGCGGGCGATGCGGCCGAACAGGAACACGTTCACCACGCCCAGGGCGATGGTGATCTCGCCGATGCGCAGCAGGTACCGCACCGTGGCGGGCCCCAGGTCCACGGCCACCGGCCCGCGCACCTGCGGCTGCTGGCGTCCGATCGCGGGCAGCATAATGAATCGCACGTAGGTCAGACCACCCACCCACAGGATGCCAGCCGTCATGTGCAGGAACAGCAGCAGCGCCTTGACGATGTCCATTGAAACCTCGGTTCTAGGGTAGCGGGAGGACGGTCCAGGCCATGCCGTTGGTGTGAGCGCCCTGGGCAATCATATCCCAGTGCAGGTGCGGGCCGGTGGCCAGCCCCGTCTCGCCCACCAGGCCGATGACCTGGCCCTTGGTCACCGCCTGCCCCGGCTCCACCAGCCGCTGCGACATGTGGTAGTAGCCGCTGAACACCCCCAGCCCGTGATCAAGAACGACGGCGTTGCCCCGAACGTACCACGTGTCGGCAACCACCACCGTTCCGGCGTTCGTTGCCAGGATGGGCGTGGCCAGCGCGGCCCCGAAGTCGGCGCCCTCGTGCGGGATGCCGGGAGGGCCGTCGTTGTAGGAGCGGCGGGTGCCGAACGCCGAGGTGATGCCGGCCTGCACCGGGCGGATGAACGGGCCCTGCCACTTCTGCGGTGTGACGCGAGCGGCGATGCCCAGCAGCTTCTGCCACTCGGTGTTCATCACGGCGGGGTCCAGCAGGTCCTCCTCGTCCTCCGAGACCTCGATGTTCTCGACGGGGAACCTGGTGGCGATGACGCTGAACGGGTAGTCGGCCTGGGCGTTGCCGCCGCCGGCGAAGCTGATGCGCAGGCTGAGCGTGGCTGGGCCGGTGCGGGCGTCGGAGCGGAAGCCGAGCAACGCCACAGCGTCGGCGCCCTGGATGCTGACGCCGAGGGTACGCCCGGCGGCCGTGGCCTGCACCGCGGTGATGGTGGTGTTGGCGTGCACCGGCACCACCATCACGCCGCCTTGCGCCACCGTCTCGGGAGCCTCCACCTTCAGGCCGAAGGGGGCCGGCGTGGCCGTGGGCACCGGCGATGGGGTGGGGGAACTGGTAGGTGTGGCCGTGGGCAGTGGCGTCGGCGAGTTGGTGGGCGTGGGGGTGAGCGTCGGTGTGCTGGTGGGCGACGGCGTGGCGGTGACCGTGGGGGTGGCGGTCACCGTTGGGGTAGCGGTGGGCAGGAAGGGGATGGCGAAGGTGCCATCGGCGTTGCACCCAGAGGCAAACAGGAGCAGCGCGAGGCTGAGGGGGGTGGCGGCGTACCGCCGCAGACGTTGCGCCAGGAGGTCGCTATCGGGGCGTCTTTGACACAGGGCTGTCGCATTCTCGCCGCGGTCTCGGGTTCCGCTCGTGGTGAGCCCTTCGTCAAGCTCAGGACGGCACTTGTCGAACCACCCAACCTGCGTGGCGAGACGGCGCTCTCTCCTGCCGGTGGTCTTGTCCGGTCCTTCGACAAGCTCAGGACGAGCGGTTAGTGATGACGGGCGAGAGAAATGCGATAGCCCTGGTTGACATACGAAGTTTGACATAGAGGATAAGCCGCCTCTATCATAGCCCCTGCTAGCGCTCTATAGATTGGGACTTCACCGTGCCTCATATGTCCGCTTGGATCCATTGTGACCGAGACGGAACGAGGGCGGTCCAGTGGGCTGATGCTGGGCCTTCTCGCACCGTCGGGAAGGCCCATTGTGTTGCCTGACGCCAACGCCACGCTGACCGCGGTGGCCGGGCTGCTGGTGGGCCATTACACCAACCCAGCAGCGCTCACCGGCTGCACCGCCGTCCTGTGCCCCGAGGGCGCAGTGGCCGGTGTGTGCACCCGCGGCGGCGCCCCCGGCACCCGTGAGACCGACGCCCTCCGTCCCGGCACCCTCACCCCGGTCATCCACGGACTGCTGCTCACCGGCGGCAGCGCCTTCGGACTCGACGCCGCGGGCGGCGTGATGCGCTGGCTGGAGGCGCAGGGGGCCGGCTTCTCCACCGCGGTGGCGCGGGTACCCATCGTGCCCGCTGCGGTGGTGTTCGATCTCGGCGTCGGCGACCCCGCGGTGCGGCCCGGCGCCAACGCGGGCTACGTGGCCGCATCGCTGGCCTCGGCGGCGCCGGTGGTGGAGGGCTGCGTGGGCGCCGGTACGGGCGTGACGGCCGGCAAGGCGCTGGGCATTGGCCGGGCGGTCAAGACCGGCGTGGGCAGCGCCTGCACCGCGGCGCGCGACGGCACGCGGCTGGCCGCGCTGGCGGTGGTCAACGCCTTCGGCGAAGTGGTGAATCCTGCCACGGGCCGGGTGCTGGCCGGGCCGCGTGACGCCGGCACCGGGGCCTTCGTGAACACCCTTACCACCATGCAGGAGCGGGCCGCCGGATTCGGGGCCGCCGAGCACACCACGCTGGTGGTGGTGGCCACCGACGCCACCCTGACCAAAGAACACGCCAACGCGCTGGCCAACATGGCCGACGACGGTCTGGCGCGCACTATCCGCCCCTGCCACACCCAGATGGACGGCGACGTCGTATTCGCCCTGGCCACCGGCCGGCGCACCACACGGCTGTCGCTCAGCGTACTGGGCGCGCTGGCGGCCGAGGTCGCGTCGCGCGCCATCGTGCGGGCGGTCACCGAAGCGACCGGCGCCGGGGGCCTGCCCGCCTTCCGCGATCTTGCAGGGGCGGTGCGGCGATGACCCGCGGGACGACGCCTACAGTCGGGTTCATCGGTGCGGGGCGCATGGCACAGGCGCTGGCGGTGGCGCTGGACGCCAGCGGCTATTCGGTGGTGGCGGTGAGTTCGCGCACCCCGGCCTCCGCCCAGCGGTTGGCGGCAGCAGTGCCGGGTGTCATGGTGTGCGCCCAGGCGCAGGGCGTGGCGGACGCCGCCAGCCTGGTGTTCATCACCACGCCCGACGACGCAATCGCCGCCGTGGACGCTGCGGTGGCGTGGCAGGGGGGGCAGGTGGTGGCACATTGCAGCGGGTCGTTGGCCAGCGGCGTACTGGCGCATGCGCAGGCGTGCGGCGCGGCGGTGGCGTCGGCGCACCCCATCACCACCGCTCCCGGCTTCGGCCTGCCCGCCGCGTGGTTCGAGGGGGTGGGGTTCGGAGCGGAGGGCGATGCTGCCGCGCTGCGGGTGCTGCGCGAGCTGGTCAGCGCGATCGGCGGGTACCTGTTCGAGATCGCTCCGGAACGGAAAGCGCTGTACCACCTGGCCGGCGTGGTGGCCTGCAACCATCTGGTGACGCTGCTGGCGATGGCCGAAGACCTGATGGCGGCAGCGGGCGTGGACCCGCAGGTGGCGGCCCCGGCGCTGCGCCACATCGCTGGGCAGACGCTGGCGAACGCCGCACGGTTCGGCCTGCCGGGCGCGCTGAGCGGGCCGGTGGCGCGCGGCGACCTCGGCACGGTGCAGCGGCATCTGGCGGGGTTGGCGGAAGGCGCACCTGACTACCTTCCGCTCTACCGGGAGATGGTGCTGGCCACTATCCCCATTGGCGAACGAAAGGGCACGCTGACCCCAGAACAGGCGGCGGCGTTGCGAGACATCACCACGGCAGCGGACGGCCCGGCCGCCGCGGGCCACCTACGGAGTGGAGGCTGAACATGCGGGTATCGGTGACGCGCATCCGGGGCATGAAGGCGAAGGGCGAGCGCATTCCGATGGTGACCGCCTACGACTACCCCACCGCGCGGGTGGTGGACGAGGCGGGCATCCCGCTGATCCTGGTGGGCGACAGCCTGGGCACGCTGGTGCTCGGCTTCGAGAACACCATCCCGGTGACCATGGACATGATGGTGCACCACACACGGGCCGTGGTGCGCGGCGCTGCCAATGCGCTGGTGGTGGCCGATATGCCGTTCATGAGCTACGAGGTGTCGGTGGAGGAGGGCATGCGCAATGCGGCGCGCCTCATCCAGGAGGGCGGCGCGCAGGCGGTGAAGCTGGAGGGCGGCGCTCCCGTCGGCCCGCTGGTGCGCCGCCTGGTGGAAGCGGGCATCCCCGTGATGGGCCACATCGGGCTGACGCCGCAGTCGGTGTACCGCATCGGCGGCTACCGGGGGCAGGGGCGCACCGCCGAGTCGGGGGCGCGCCTGGTGCGCGACGCCCAGTTGCTGGCGGAGGCCGGCGTGTTCGCCATGGTGCTGGAGGAGGTGGCGGCGCCGGTGGCGCGGCTGGTGACGCGGGCGGTGCCCGTACCCACCATCGGCATTGGGGCCGGCCCCCACTGCGACGGCCAGGTGCTGACGCTGCACGACCTGCTGGCGCTGCCCTCCGACCTCGGCCTGAAGCACAACAAGGTGTACGCCAACGTCGGCGATGTGATGCGCCAGGCGGTGGCCGCCTACGCCGGCGAGGTCCGCAGCGGCGCGTTCCCCACCGCCGCCCAGAGCTTCGACATGCCCGCCGAGGAGCTGCTGGCGCTGGAGGCCGAGTTGGGGCTGACGGTCGCGGGTGGTTGATGCTGCCTGCTGCGTGACATCTAGCATGTCGATACCGGCGGGCGGCCGGGCGAGAAAGCGCCTCAGCGAGTCGGAACCCAGGCCGGGTCGCGGTCGATACGCTCGCTCCGGCTGATGTTGTAGAGCCCGGAGCCGTCAGCAGCAGCCACATACACCTGCTGGTGACCGTCTCGCAGTGAAACGAAGGCTATGTGCTTCCCATCAGGTGACCATACCGGGTCACGGTCCTCTGCGGCGTGAGTGCTGAGGTTGAGGAGGCCTGAACTATCGGCGTTTACGACGTAGACCTCGATATTTCCGTCTCGACCGGAGACAAAGGCAAGTTTAGTGCCGTCTGGCGACCACACCGGATGAAAATCGTCCCCTGCACTCTGCGTAAGCAACTCAACCCCTGTGCCATCGGCGTTGGCGACGTAAATCTGTTTCTTTCCTGAACGATCGGAGACGAACGCCAAACGGTTCCCTTTAGACCAGGTGACGTCGCTTTCGTTCACTCCGCGTTCGTCGATGAGAGCCTTGGGGTCGCCACCTGACACGCGCTGCACCCAAATGCCCTCGTCTCCACCATACGTGGAGGTGAATGCTACCGATTCGCCAGTGGGAGACCAAACCGGCTGCGTTGGCTTGAAACCGCTTGCTGTGAGGTTGCGTTTGTCGCTGCCGTCACTGTTCATCGTGTAGACGGTGCTCACCCCGCTAGCGCCAGAGAGGAATAGGATCCGGTTTCCAGTCGGTGACCAACGGGGGGACTCGTCGGGCCCCGATGCAGAGCCAATGTTCGTTGGATTCGAGCCATCGGCGTTCATTACCCACACGACTTCACGACCGCTCCGTGTAGAGATGAAGACTATCCGCCTTCCATCCGGTGATAGGTTTGGGGACAGATCGTTGCCCGGCGAGTTCGTGAGGCGCCGGGGGCTACTCCCATCGCCCTTCGCAGAGTAGATCTCATAATTCCCATCCCTATTGCTCACAAAAACCAGCGAGTAGGTGCTTGGGCTTGAGGCGGCGGGTGGCATGCTCGGTGTTGGCGCCTCCGGCGCGGCCCCCAACTGGGTGAGAAAGATGAAGGTGCGGCTCCACTCGACGGGAAAGCCATCACCCTGCACCCGTGGCCGCACCCGCCAGTAATAGGCCGCCTGGGGCGCCAACGGATACATTGCCGGTATCTGGTAGGAGTTGGGCGGCACGCTGACGCCACCGTGGATGAACACGTAATAGAGAAAGCCGTTGCTGCCGAAGGTGGGGTCGGCGCTGACCTGCACCTCGTAGTAGAAGACGTCGGTGTTGCTGTTCGCCCAAGACAGCACGGGCGTCACACTGAAGACCGTCGCAGCCGATGCGGGGCTGGTGGCAACAATGCTTTGGCTGGCGCGCACTGGCGTCCTGAATGGTGCCCCATCCGACCAATCTGTCCATGTGATGCGGTTAGCCGTAAACCGGATGCGCCAGGTGTAGCCCATGCCCGGCAGGAGCCCGTACCACGTTGGTGGCCCGGGGATATTGAAGCTCGTTTCTTGACCGCGGATGATGTCGATGCCGGGGCCGTCACCGTTCGCGGGGGTAAGCTGTAGCTGATATTGGGTGGCACCTGGAGACCACTGCCAACTCAGCGTCGTTGTCATGGCCGGGAGCGTTGTAGTCGGGTCAGGAATAGGCACAACTGGTGCCGGTGGCGGCGGCGTTGGTAATGCGGGAGCAGGTGCCGGTGCTGCTGGCGTCGGCGATGGCGCTGCAGGTGCAGGGGGCGTCGTGGCTTCCACGAACGCATCTACTTGGCAACCCATGGTGCCGCAGGCAGTAGCCAATTCATTGAGTATTGCCTGGGACATCCTCACGCCCACATTGCGGGGACCGATCGAACCGGAAACAACGCTCATGACCGCGCCATCGGATGCTCTCCAGATAGGGCTGCCGCTTTGACCGCTGAAAATGTCTAACTCATGCCAAATGCGTTGCGTGTCGAAAGTGAGAAGACGGTCTTTATTTGTCCACCATTGGGTAAATTCTGGCTTATCCCCTGGGTAACCACCGGTGTATGGAGTGAGAGTGGCGGAACTAAGTGATGCGTTATTTAGCGCACCTATCTTCATATGACCCGCTCTTGCGTCGGCGGACTTGTTGAGTCTTATCAGGCCGTAATCATATGCGCGCGCAGCTATACCTATCTGGTCGGAACGGACCCACCCGTCTGGTACCCAGAGCGAATTAGCAGCATAAACCCCAAACGGGGCCGCAGGCTTAGATCCAATTCTATCCAACCCTGGCACCAATATGAATTCTTTTAGCCAACCACCATTCTCTGTTAAGTACAAACAATGTGCCGCAGTCAGAATGACGTTGTCACCCACGAGAACTCCAGAACATGAAGCAGAAGTGGTTGAATTAACCTTGGCTCCAATGTAGGTTATTGCTGAAGCAGGGAAACTGGTAGTTGGAGTTACCCTGACCCGTTCATCAGGCGGAATGACGAGTTGCAATCGAGAGTCAACTCGCTGCTCGTCACGGAGGACCGAGACATCTTTCGCCTCATCTCCAACATATGAGGCATCAATCCAATGGAAGTGCCCCGAATGCGGTTCATCTGGGCCGCTTTGCGGTGATAAGGTTGCCGACGATTGATTTGCGTGGACGGGTTCATCAGCGTGCACGTGTGAAACGCTGCGGCTGGTAGCCATGAGCAGTAACGTGACTTCCAGACCGAACAGGTACCAACTCTTTGGTGGACGCCACACATTGCCCCCGGTCCCGCGCTTTTGTTGCTCCCTGTATGCCGCCAATCGCTCGCCGTTGTCAATACCCAATGACACTTGGTGTGCATGAGCTGGATTCGACCTTCGATCCTTCAGGCTTGCCCTTCAGGGGCTCGGGCCCTCCGGCCCTTGGGAGATCTTGCTGCTGTCGACGAGCGTCCACGGCCCCAGCGCTGTCGTATACTACCCGTGCGATGCCTGCCGCCTGCCTGACCCCATGACCGACCGCTTGCTCGAACAGATCGAGCGCGTCAAGCAGACGATCCTGCACACCTACCCCGACGCCAAGTTTCGGTTCGGCGGCAGCGAGCACGCCGACATCTTCCACCTGTCCGTCTACCATGGCGGCGGCACCCTGTCGATTCCGGTGGACGTGGCGCGCGACCTGAACCTGATCTGGACTAACGACAAGATCACGGTCATCACCACCGTCTATCCCGCCAGCCTGTACCAAGAGGAGAACTGAACCGTGGCCGACGTGCGTCCATTCCGGGGCCTCCGCTACAACCCGACCATCACGCACCACCTGGATGACGTGCTGTCGCCGCCGTTCGACGTGGTCTCGCCCGCCGAGCAGGAGGCGCTGCATCAACGCAGCCGCCACAATGTGATTCGCCTGGAACTGGGCGAGCGCCAGGCCACCGACACCGACCAGGACAACTGGTACGGCCGGGCCCGCGACCTGCTGCACGGCTGGCTGCAGGAGCAGGCGCTGGTGCGCGAGCCGCAGCCGGCCTTCTACCTCAGCCGCCACAGCTTCCGCAGCGACGGTCGTGATTACCAGCGGTGGGAACTCTACGCCCAGGTGCGGCTGGAGGAGTGGGACCGCAAGGTGGTGCTGCCCCACGAGTTCACGCTGCCGGGCGCCAAGGTGGACCGTCTGCACCTGCTGCGAGCGGTGCAGACCAACGTCAGCCCCATCTACAGCCTGTACCCCGATCCGGGCGGCGCCATCGGCCGGCTGTTGCGGGCGCAGCCGCAGCAGCCCCCCGCCGCCACGGTCACCGGCTGGCGCGACACCGCCCTCACCGTCTGGGCCATCACCGACCCGGCGGTCACCGGCCCGATCAGCGCCGCGCTCAAGGACACTCGCCTCTACATCGCCGACGGCCATCACCGCTACGAAACGGCCCTCAACTACCGCAACGAGCACCGGGCCGCGGGCGGCGGGTCGGGCGACGAGGCCTACAACTTCGTGATGATGGGCCTCACCAGCGCGTCGGACCCGGGGCTGGTGGTGCTGCCCATCCATCGCATGGTGCGCAACCTGTCGGCCACCAGCGTGCAGACGTTGCTGCGCAGTGTGCAGCGAGAGTGGGACGTGCAGTACGTGCCACTGCGCCCGGCCCACCTAGCCACCGACCTGCCCGCGTTGCTGGCGCAGCTCGGCGAGGGGGCGACCCAGACACCACGGTTCGCCATCTACGGCCTGGAGTGGGGCACCGCGCTGTTGATCCAGCCGAAGGATCCCGCCGCTTTGTTGGCGCGGCTGCCCGCGACGATGGCGACTCCGCTGCGCACGCTCGACATCTCGCTACTGCACGAGGTGGTGGTGCACGGCTACCTGGGCATCGGGCGTGACGCCGCCGACGTCGAGCGGGCGCTGCTGTTCTCGCACGACGCGGCCGATGCGGTGGCAGCGGTCGAGAGCGGGACGGCCCAACTCGCCATCCTTATCAACCCCACCCGCGTGCAGCAACTGGTGGACGTGGCCGACGCCGGCGAGAAGATGCCGCAGAAGTCCACCTTCTTCTTCCCCAAGCTGCCCACCGGCTTGGTGCTGCGGCCGGCCGAAGACGCACTGGGCGACTAGCCGCCTGTCCTAGACGGCCCCGCATATGCTGGCACGGCTGGAGGGTTCGCGGGCGCTGCGACTGACCGCGCTGGCCGCCGTGCTGCTGCTGGCGCTGGGCCTGCGGCTGTACGGCATCGACTGGGACGGCGGCGGCTTCTTCCATCCCGACGAGCGCTTCATCATCCTGCTGAAGTTGCCCGAGATCGCGTCGCTGTGGCCGTTCGACTGGCAGCGGGCGCTCGACCCAGCCACCAGCCCCTGGAACCCCCGCTGGTTCGCCTATGGGTCGTTCCCCTTCTACCTGCTGCGGCTGTTCACCGACCTTACCCACGACTTGGTGCCCACGCTCACTGTGGACCAGGGCCGCTTCGTAGGGCGCGCACTGTCGGCGGTGGCCGACACGGGCACCGTCGCATTGGTGTACTGGCTGGGTGGCCGGCTGTACGGCTGGCGCACGGGGCTGCTGGCCAGTCTGTTTCTGGCGCTGGCGGTGCTGCACATCCAGCTCAGCCACTTCGCCACCTTCGACGTGCAGCTCACCACCTGGGTTATGGTGGCACTGGCGGGCGCGGCGCTGGCGATGGAGCGGCCGGGGCTACGGTCGGTGACGGTGGCGGGGCTGGGGTTGGGCCTGGGCCTGGCCACCAAGGTCAGCGTGCTGGGGCTGCTGGCGCCCATCGCCGTGGCGCACCTGCTGTACCTGTGCAGCGAGCCGTTGGGACGGCTGGGGCGGCCGCGACGGGATCGTCTGGAACGGTCGGTGGTATGTCTGCTCGCGACCTGCCTGGTGGGCGGCGCAGTGCTGCTGGTGGCGCAGCCCTACACACTGCTCGACTTCACCACCTTTCTGAAGGACACCCGCGAGCAGACCCAAATGGCACTGCGGCTGACCGACCTGCCGTACACCCGCCAGTACGCCGACACCACGCCCTACCTGTACCAATTGCAGCAACTGGGCAACTGGGGCCTGTGGTGGCCGCTGGCGATCCCGGCGGTGGCCGGGTTGGGCTGCGCGCTGTGGCGGGCCGCCGTTGGCCGGCAGCGGGCCGACCTGCTGCTGCTGGCCTGGGTGGCGCCCTACTTTCTGGTGACGGGTGCTTTTCCGGTCAAGTTCATGCGCTACCTGCTGCCCATCACACCCGTCCTGCTACTGTTCGGCGCGCGTATGCTGGACGGCTGGCGGGCGCGGGCCGCGGTGGCGGCGGCCGGCCGGCGCGTCCGCATTGCGTGGCCCGCGGTGGTGATAGGCGCGGTGCTGGCGCTGACCGGTGTGTACGTGGCGGCGTTCACCAACATCTACCGGCAGGAGCACACGGCCGTCCGCATGGCGGAGTGGCTGCGCACCAACGTGCCACCGGGCACGCCGCTGGCCCGCGAGCACTGGGAGGAGGGCCTGCCCCACCTGGAGGGTTACCCCCAGGAAGAGTTGCCGCTCTACGAGCCCGATGACCCGGGTAAAGTGGACCGGCTGGCCGCCTTGCTGGCCCACTCCGAGTACGTGCTGTTCTTCAGCGACCGGCTGTATGGCACTATCCCGCGCCTGCCGCAGCGCTACCCGATGGGGTCGCAGTACTATCGCATGCTGTTCTCGGGCGAGCTGGGCTATCACCTGGCGCACGCCGAGGCGGCCTACCCCAGCCTGTTCGGCCTGACGTGGGCGAACGACACCTTCGCACGCACCACGCTGCCGCGACCGCTGGACCCTGCCCCACCGGGCGCCGTGGTGGTGCAGCGGGGCCACGCCGATGAGAGCTTCTCGGTCTACGACCACCCGCTGGAACTGGCGTTCAAGAACGACCACTCGTTGACCGAGGTCGAGTATCGCCGTCTGCTCAGCCCGTACTTGCCGGCGGCGCCCGGCCGGGCGCCCGAGGGCCTGCTGCTCACGCCCGAGCAGCGCACGGTGCAGCAGGTGGGCGGCACCTGGAGCGCCATCTTCGACCGCGACGGCTGGACCAACCGGCTGCCGGTGCTGGCGTGGCTGGCGATGGTGGAGGTGCTGGGCCTGGCCGCGTTGCCCTGGTGCCTGTGGCTGTTCCGCCGCTTTCCAGACCACGGAGCCGGGTTGGCGCCGGTGTTGGGCATTGTGGTGGCCGGGTGGGCGGCCTGGTTTGCCGCGAGCGTTGGCCTGGCCACGTTCGACCGCGGCGAGATCGCTGTGGTGATTGCCGTGCTCGGCTTGCTGAGCCTGGGTGGCCTCGCGGTGTGGCGGCGCGAGGCGCTGGCGGAGCTGCGGGCAGGCTGGTGGGGGCTGTTGCTGGGGCACGCCGTGTTCCTGGCGGCGTTCGGCCTCGACCTGTTCATACGGCTCAACAACCCTGACCTGTGGCACTCGGCGCGCGGCGGCGAGAAGCCGATGGACTTCGCGTACTTCAACGCCATCATCCGCAGCACCACCATGCCGCCTTACGACCCTTGGTATGCCGGCGGGTACCTCAACTATTACTACTTCGGCCAGTTCCTGGCGGCCATGCTCACCAAGCTCACCGGCGTCGTACCGTCGGTGGCCTACAACCTAGCGGTGCCCACCTTCTTTGCCTGCCTGGTGGGCGGAGCGTTCAGCGTGGGGGGGGCCGCCGCTGCCTCTATCGGCGGGGCGCTCTCGCCGCGGTGGGGGCTGTGGCGGCTCACGTCTGACGCGGCTCGCAGTGTGCGCGGCCGCCTGGCGCCCGAGCGCTGGGTGGCGGGCTGGTGGCCGGCAGCCGGCCTGACGGTGGCGCTGGCGGTGGTGGTGGCCGGCAACCTGGACGGCGCTGCGCAGTTGGTGGACCGGCTGCGCACGGCGGGCAACGCCAGCGTGCCCAGCACCCTGCCGGCCGTGGAGGGCACGCTTGAGGCGCTGGTCGGCGTGGAGCGGGTGGTGACCGGCGCGCGGCTGGCGCCGTTGGACTACTGGCGCCCGCGCGGCATGGGCGACATGGACAAGACCTTCCTCGACCCCGGCAGCTCCAACCCGAGCCCCACCATCGTGGAGTTCCCGGCGTTCACCTACCTGTTCGCCGACCTGCACGCCCACCTGATCGCGCTGCCCATCGCCCTGCTGGTGCTGGCGCTGGCGCTGCGGGTGGTGCTGGGCGGCGAGCGAGACCGCTGGTGGCAGCGGGGGGCCTGTTTGGCGGTGACCGGCCTGGTGCTGGGGGCGCTGCGCTGGACCAATAGCTGGGACTACCCAACGTACCTCGTGGTGACGGCGGCGGCCGTCGGCGCCGGGGAGGTGTGGCGCGGTGGCCTCACCTGGCCCTCGGTGGGGCGCGCCCTGCTGCAGTGCGGCGTGCTGGTGGCGGCCAGCCTGGCGTGGTTCTGGCCGTTCCAGGCGGCCTACAAGCTGTTCTACGATGGCGGCTTGGAGCCCGCACCCGAACATACCACCCTGACGCTCTACCTCCGCATTCACGGCTTGTTTCTGGCCGCGCTCGCGGCCATGGTGGCCTATCAGGTCTGGCGGTGGCTGGATAGCAACGGGGTGCGGCGTATGCTGGCGATCCTGGTGGTGGCCCCCTCCGTGGGGCGGGCGCTGCAGCGGGTGCGGCGGCTGGCGCGGCGTGCGTACACGTCGGCGCTGGCGGTTGCGTGGGGCTTGGCGTTGGTGCTGGCGCTGGCCGTGGGCGGTGGGCTGCTGTTCGGGACGGCCGTCCCGCTCATCCTGGCGTTGGGCATCGGCATGGCGGTGCTGTTGGTGGCCGAGGTGCGCAATTGCAGCGAAGGCCCCGTCTACCTGCTGATGCTGGCGCTGGCCGGTCTGGGTCTGGCGCTGTCGCTGCTGGTGGAGGTGGTGAAGCTGGACGTGCCGGGCGAAGTGGCGCGCATGAACAATGTGTTCAAGTTCTATTTGCAGGTGTGGGTGCTGTTCGCGGTGGCGGCCGGGTACGCGTTCTGGTGGCTGCTGGCGCGGGTCGCGCTACCGGGCCGGGTGGTGACCGTGACGGCGCAGTCGTGGCTGTGGGGCATGGGAGTGCTGGCGGCGGCGGCCATGGTCTACCCCATCATGGCCACGCCGGTCCGTATCAACGACCGCTTCTTCCGCACCGACCTCACCCTCGATGGTACCGACTACATGAAGGCCGCCATCTACACCGACCCCGGCGGCCCGGTGGAACTGCGTTGGGACCTCGATGCGATGCGCTGGATGGAAGACAACTTGCAGGGCTCGCCGACGGTGCTGGAGGCGATCACACCGCTGTACCGCTGGGGCGGCCGGGTGTCGGTGTACACCGGCCTGCCCACGGTGCTGGGGTGGGATTGGCACCAGAGCCAGCAGCGCTGGGCCTACCGCGACCAGATCGAGCAGCGCAAGGGCGACGTGGCCCGTCTGTACTCGATGCCCGACGAGACCCCCACGCTGGAGCTGCTGCACCGTTACGGCGTGAAGTACGTCTACCTCGGCACCCTGGAGCGCCTGTACTACCCACCGGAAGGCATCAACAAGTTCGCCCAGATGGCCCGCCGCGGTACGCTGCGCGAGGCCTACACCAACCAGCGTGTGACGGTGTATGAGGTGGTGGGGTAGGGTCGGTATTCCCCGTAGCTGCCCGATTCATCGGGCCTCCCGCGGGAGCGAGTCCGATGGACGGAGAGTCGAACCGAACCGCTGTCGGGGTTTGCCGTCTGGCCGAGCGCAATGAATTGCGCAGCTACAAAGGGAGAGGTTTACCGCTGCCTACGCTGCGCCGCCCGCCGCGAGCAGGGCCCGAACGTCAGGCAGGTCGAGGAACTTAGCCCAGTCAGTATCTGCCCGGATCATCGTCGCAGCGGCCTCCGCGTCGATGCCGAACGCTTGATGCAGATGTTGTATCGCTGTGTCCGAGTCTCCGATCATGAGGAGCACCCAGGAGAGATCGACAAGCGTACCGATATGGCCTGGCCGCAACTTCAGGCTCCGTGCATAATCAGCGATCGCTTCCTGGTACCGACCCAAGCGGAACAGTGTGATCCCCCGGTCTCTCAGTGTGTCTGCCCAACCGGGTCGCAGCGTGAGGGTGTGGTCGAAGTCCGTAAGGGCTTCGCCGTACCGCTCCAGGTTGAAATAGGTAGCCCCACGCTGGTAGAGCGCAAGCGGGTCACCCGGGCGTGCCAAGAGGCTTCGCGAGAAGTCTACGAGTGCTTCGCCATACCTCTCTAATCGGAAATACGTGAGCCCACGGTCCCTGAGTGCGCTTGGTGATTCTGGGCGCAAGGTTATTGCCCGACTGAGGTCGGCAAACGCCGCATCGTAACGCCGCAGGCGAAGGAATATGGCGCCACGCCAATGAAGGGCCGTAGGATCGTGAGGTTGAAGCGCAATGGTGCGGTCTAGATCCGCGAGCGCCTCCGCGTACTGCGCAAGGTGGAAAAGGGTAGCGCCGCGTTGCCGGAGCACAATTGGGTCGTCCGACTGCAGACTGTGGCTGCGATCATAGTCTGCGAGAGCTTCGTCATAACGCCTCATCTTGGCGAAGGTGTCGCCTCGTGCTGCTAATGTGCCAGGATCGTCGGGCCGCAACTCCAGACTGCGGTCAAAGTCGGCCAGCGCCCAGCGGTAGCGTCGCAGTTCGAATTGTGCCAGCCCTCGGGCAGCAAGCGCTTCAGGGTCTGCACTTGGCGACGTCGCTCTTCGCTCGGCGGGTTCCTTGATATCACGACCGGTGATGAACCACCTGGACCCTCCATCGTCGTCGGTTTCGAAGGAGCGGGCATCACAGGGTATGGCCCAGAATTCTATGGCGCCGTCAAACCGCAACCGCAGCGTGAAGAAGGGGAGTATCACGCGTGCGGAGAGGAGGCTGTGACCCTCCAGTTTTGATACCTCGCGGTTGATTAGTTCGCTATCATCATCTGAACCCGCTACGAGCGATTGATCAATGATTAGGCGCCAGGGCGACTCGACAACGAGGCTCTTCGCGGGCTCTCGATAACCGCGAGCATCCGCTCCATAGAGTTGGTCGAAATCAATCAGGAGAGAACCGGTGAATCCGCCCTCTTTCGCAACGATGCATTTCGCATGACGCAACTGACGAAGGAGTCTGACCTCAAGGGCGTAGGACTCAGCGCTCATGGGCCGGTGCAATCATTGGGGAGATGCCGGTACGACGCACCATCGAATACAAACAGGCGGGCTACGATGGCCCGCCCGTTCCGGTTATGGTGGGGCCGCCCGCTTACGCGATGCCGGGTGCGGCCTGGGGCGGCAGGTCGGCGAGGGGTTCGGCGGCCTTGGTGGCGGTCTCGGGCGTCACATCGCTGAAGGCCGACTCCAGTTCCGGGCCCTCCAGCGTCTCCTTCTCGATGAGGAGCTTAGCCAGACGGTCGAGCTTGGCGCGGTGGATGGTGAGGATGCGCACGGCGGTCTCGTACCCCTCATTGATCAGGCGGTGCACCTCACCGTCGATCTCCTCGGCCACCTTCTCGCTGTAGTCGCGCTGTTCGGAAATCTCGCGGCCCAGGAACACCATCTCCTCTTTACGCCCGAAGGAACGAGGGCCGAGCTTCTCGCTCATGCCGAACTGGGTGATCATGCGGCGGGCGGTGCCGGTAGCCCGCTCGATGTCGTTGCTGGGGCCGGTGGTGTGCTCGCCGTAGATCAGGCGCTCGGAGGCTAGTCCGCCCATCATCACGGAGATGCGGTCCTTGAACTCCGACTCGGAGTAGCCATAGCGGTCCTCGTCGGGGAGCTGCAGCGTATAGCCCAGCGCCATGCCACGCGACACGATGCTGATCTTGTGCACGGGGTCGGCGTGGGGCAGCATACGGGCCACCAAGGCGTGGCCACCCTCGTGGAAGGCGGTCTTTTCCTTCTGCTTAGCGCTGATGATGCGGCTCTTGCGCTCGGGGCCAAGGCTCACCCGGTCGATGGCCTCTTCCAGTTCCGGCAGGCTGATGGTCTTCTTGTTGCGGCGGGCGGCCAGAATGGCGGCCTCGTTCACCAGGTTGGCCAGGTCGGCGCCGCTGAAGCCGGCGGTCTGCTTGGCCAGCACCTCCAAGTCCACGTCGGTGTCCATGGGCTTGCCCTTGACGTGCACGTTCAGCACCGCCTTACGGCCGGCAATGTCAGGGCGGTCGAGGACGACCTGGCGGTCGAAGCGGCCCGGACGCAGCAGCGCGGGGTCCAGCACGTCGGGCCGGTTGGTGGCGGCGATGACGATGACGTTGGTGTTGGTGTCGAACCCGTCCATCTCTACCAGGATCTGGTTGAGGGTCTGCTCGCGCTCGTCGTGGCTGCCGCCCAGGCCGGTGCCGCGCTGGCGGCCCACGGCGTCGATCTCGTCGACGAACACGATACAGGGCGAGTTGCGCTTGGCCTGGTCGAACAGGTCGCGCACCCGGCTGGCGCCCACGCCAACAAACATCTCCACGAATTCTGAACCGCTAATGGAGAAGAAGGGCACGCCGGCCTCACCGGCCACCGCGCGGCTCAGCAGCGTTTTGCCGGTGCCCGGAGGGCCCATCAGCAGCACACCGCGGGGAATGCGGGCGCCAAGGGCGCTGAACTTCTCCGGGTACTTCAGGAACTCGACGACCTCTTGCAGTTCCTGTTTAGCCTCCTCCACGCCCGCCACGTCGGCAAAGGTGACGGTGGGGCGGTTGCCAGTAAACATGCGGGCGCGGCTCTTGCCGAAGCTGAGGGCTTGGTTATTGGTGCCCTGCGCCTGCCGCATCATGAACACCAGGATGACGGCGAAGACGACGACGGGGATGAACTGCACGGCGATGCCCAGGATGTTGGAGAGTTGCGGCGGCTCGCTGACCGACACTTGGATGTTGGTCTTGGCGAGGTCGACGCCGCCCTGCTGCAGCAACTCAAAGACGCTGGAGCTGGGTTCCTTGCGGGAACGGATCTTCTCGGCGCCGTTGGCGGGGGTTACCACCAGGGTTTCGCCCTGGCCCTGTACCTCGATCTTCGCGATCTCGCCGTTGCGGGCCATGGTGAGCACCGTCGAGATGTCGACGATCTTGCCCCCCTGCGGCGCCTGGAACAGCGTGAAGAACAACGCCATGAGCGCCACCAACACCAACAGGTAGATGAAGCTGTTGCGTACCCAACGGGAGTCCATGCGACCGTCCTTCTTGGCGCCCAAGGAGCGAAACCCGAGTACGGCAACCTGCCGTCAACGCGTAGGTCCTCGATACTGTTACGAGGTAGACGCTGCCAGTATACCAATCCTAGCGATAGCCGAACCAGTCTTGCGATGGGTCATCGCCGCGCTCCACCGCATAGAAGACGAGTTCGGCTACCAAAATGAGGGGCAGGCAGCTAAACACAATGCCCAAGATGGCGTAGAGCAGGCTGGCATCCTTGGCGCCCGCAGGCCGTTCCACCACCACCAGCACGTTGCTCTTCGACGGGTCAATGCCGTTGGCGGCCAGGATATCGGCGATACGGGCCGCGGGCTCCTTGGACACACGCAGCAGCGAGCCGTCCTGCACCGTGAAGAGGATGGCCTGGCCGCCGTCGGCGGTCTCGATCTTCTCGACCTCGCCGCGTCGCACACTTTCGAGCGCTTCGCCCAGCGCGACCACAGGCACGGTGTTGGTGCGCGCCATACCCACGAACAGTACCAGGGCGGTCACCGCGACGGCGCCCAGCAGCAACGCAATGCGCCTGGGGGTCCAGCGGCGTGAGCGCGGTCGCATTGGCGCTGCCCGCTACCTGAGACTCATGGGGTCTTCACCAAAGGCGAGTTCCTCTAACGCGGCCTTGGCGGCCTCTTTCATGCGGGTGTTGCCGTTGTTCAGGATGTCCTGGAGCAGGCGCTTGGCGGTTGCGCCGCCGATCTGGCCGAACGAGGTGATGGCGGCCTCCTGCACCTCGGGGTCGCCCCCCCTTACCATCTCGGCCAGCGCCGGGATCGCCCGCTCGTCCTCCAGGCCGCCGCAGGCGCGGGCTGCCTCGAAGCGGACGGCAGGGTCGGCGCTCTTCAGCTCGGTGAGCAGCACCGGCAGCCACTGGCTGTCGTAGTGCTGACCCATGGCGTACAGCGCCCCCAGCTTCAGCTCATGGTCGGCGCTGTGGTAGGCGGTGCGGATGCGGTCGTTGACGCCCTCGTCCGCGCTGGGGCCCAGGCCCTCCAGCGCGCGGCGCCGCACCGGCGAGTCCTCGCGGGGGTTGTCGAAGATGCGGCGTAGCGTACCCTCCACCTTTTCAACCAGGCTGGGGCGTAGCTCGCCCTGTGCCCCTGCCAGCGTGAACCGCTCCAGGTGGGTGCAGGCGGTGGCGCGCACCTCCGGCTCCAGGTCGTCCTCGGCCAACGCCGTCAGCGTATTCAGCAGCCAGCGCTCATTGCACTCCCATAGGGATTCAATGCCCTTGACACGCAGCTCCGGCGCCGCATCGTCGAGGGCGATGCGGAAGATGGCGTCGAAGTTCGTCTCAGGGTTGTCTTCAGCGATAGTGAACAGCCTGTCGACCAAATTCGCACGGATGTCCATTGGCTGGGCCGTCCAGCGAAGCCGCAGCTTCTCGGCTTCCGGCTCGGCCAACTCGGACAGACTCACCAGCTTCGCGTTGGGAATCGCCGTGTGCTGGTCGAAGACCTGATCGAGGAATTCGTCGGTCAGCATGCCTGAAGCATAGCATTTTGGCTTGGCAAGGGCACCCAACAGCCGAGGCGTCGATCGGATGGCGCCTGCCAAGCCAAAATGCCGCTACGCCAGCCGGACAATCCAGGGGGTGTCCTTGGCGATGGCCGGGTAGCGCTGCATCACCAGCGGGTCGTGGCCGGGGATGACGTGCCCGGGCGAATCGGCCAGGTGGTTGACCGTCTCGTAGGCCTGGTACATCTTGGCCAGGTCGTGCAGGGTCGGAAAAGGCCGCAGCTTCTCGATCTCTTCGTAGTAGTGGGCGGCATCGGCCGCCAGCACCACTGTGCCGCGGGAGGTCTGCACCCGCACGACCTGCGAACCAGCGGTGTGGCCGCCCACCAGGTGCATGGTCAGGCCGGGCAGCAGTTCGAGGTCGCCGGCGACGATGGTGAGGCGCGCGTCGTAGTTGGCCCGCACCAGTCCCACCACGTCCTCCACCTCTATGGAGCGGCTGAAGCGCGGGAAGTGCGCTGCGGCACCCGTGTAGAACGCCATTTCGGCCTCCTGCACCCAATAACGGGCGTTGGGAAAGCTGGCGATGTTGCCCACGTGGTCATAGTGCATGTGGCTCAGGATCACCCGGTCAACCTTGGCGGGGTCGATGCCCAGCGCCCGCAGTCCCTCGGCCGGCGAGCGCTCGTACTCCCGGCCTCGCTTGGCCGCCACCTCGGCGCTGAAGCCGGTATCGAGCACCACGGTGGCGGTGCTATTGGTCGCCACCCACACAAAGTAGTCCATGCCCCGTGACGGTTCATGCGCCTCGGCCCCAAGGAAACACTCCGATGCGGGCGCCACGCGGCTGGCGTACTTGAGGGCGTAGAGGGCAAAGGGTTCGGGCGTGGCGGGCATTGCGAGACTCCTTGGTAATGAGGGCGGTGGCAGCGTTGACCGCTACCCCTTGCTGGAGACTGACACGCCGTCGATGGCAATGGGCGGCACATGGACGCCGCCGCCCACCCACTTGGCCTCGCTGCCGATGGCGCGGATCTGCTTGAGCAACTCATAGACGTTGCCGGCCACCATCACGTCCTTCACCCGGCCGGTGATGCGGCCGTGCTGGATGCGGTAGCCCAGCAGCACGTTGCCGCCGAAGTCGCCGCCGAGCGTGTTGCCCTGGTCGGAGCCGATGAGTTCGTCCACGACGAGGCCATCGTCGATGCCGGCCACCATCTGGTCGAAAGTCGCCGTGCCGGGGGCCACCGTCAGCACGCTGAGGTCAGGGCTGGGTTGGCTGGTGAGGGCGCGCTCGCCGTGGCCGGTACTCTGCGTACCGGCGCGGGCGGCCGTCTGCAGGTCGTACACAAAGGCGTTGACGCGCCCCGCGTCGATCAGCGGCAGCCGGCGAGAGGGAATGCCCTCGTCGTCGAAGGGGCGGCTGCCGGAGCGGTAGGGTAAGGTCGGGTCGTCCACCAGCGTGAACGCCGGGTCGAACACCTGCTGGCCCAGCCGCTGGCCGAGGGGCGATGTGCCCTGAAGCACCGTCTTGCCGTTGAGGCCCATAGAGAGTGGATGCAGGAAGCACTGTATGAAGCCGCCTGGCGTGAACACCACCGGCAGCCGGCCGTGCGGTGCCTCCGCGTTCTCTTTTGCCAGGTCGAGTTGGTGCAGGGTCTCGCCGATGATGTCGCCCAGGTCGAGGTCGAGGCGGCAGGATGCCTTGGAGTCACCGACGAACAGCATGTCGGTGCCGCGCACCAGCGTGCCGCTGATGCGGGCGCTGAAGCCGGTGGCTGCGTGCCCCACCCTGAGTCCAGCGGTGTTCAGGATGACGACGCTCGATACCCGGCGCCGCAGCGAGGCGTCGCACAGGATGCCCGGCGTGTGGGCCAGCACCCGTTCGATGGCGCCCCGTCCCGCGGCAACCATCGCGTCGGTGGCCACGGTCTCGACGGCGTGGTCTACCACCGCCACCTCGGGTGTCGGGGCGCTGCCCGGCATGTGGAACTCGGCGGTGGCGCCGAACTGCGAGGTTTCCACCGCTGTGGCCACCAGGTCGTCCAGGGCCGTGATGCCGCTGCCCGCAGCAAAGCCGAGCCGTCCGTTCTTGATGACCCGCAGCGCCAGGCCCCAGGAGTCGCGGGTGGTGATGCTCTTGAGGTGGTTGGCCTCGAACGACACCGGCGTCTCAACGGAGCTGACGGCGTAGACTTCCGCCTCCTGCGCCTGATGCCGGGCGAGGTCGAGCAGGCGGGCGGCGAGGTCGTTGATGGTGCTCATGCGCTATCCTTGCTGGCCCATGCCGTGTTCCCAGAAGGTCCAAGCATCGAGGCTGATGGGCGGAATGCCCTGCTGGCTGAGGGTGGTAATGATGTGCGCCCGGTGCTCGGTGGCGTGGTTGATGGCCTGCATCAACGGCACCACTCTGGGCATGGTATACGGATTGCCCTGATACGTCCCGCTGAGCGTGTCGCCGGGTTGCACCAGCGCCGCCAACTCGGTAAGTGCGCCGCCGGTGAGGTCCGCCCGCCGGCGCAACTCGGTGAGTCCAGGGAAGCTGTACTCGTGGAACAGCAGCGTCTCGCCGGGGGGACGGCCGAGCTGTATCAGATACCCCTCCTCGTTGGCCACAATGTGCTTAAGGGTGTCGTCGACACGACCGAAGGTGCCGGTGGCGGTCGCTTCCAGCAGCTTGGGGTCGAGGGTCGTGAGGTGGTCTATGAGGCGAAGGTTCGCCCACCGGTTGTGCCGGTAGAGTTCGACGAGGGCGAGGGTCATGGGTTGGGTCCCGTTAGCAGGGTAGGGCATCGGACTGGGTCAGCCGGTCCATCACCGCCCGCATACGCCGGTCGAAGGTGATGAGCGGAATGCTGAGCGCTCGCGCTAGGCGCACATAGGCTGCATCGTAGCTGGAGAGCCCAGTGGCATTCGCCAGTTCGAACGTACGGAGGTGATCGACATCCACCCAGCGAATATCAGCGTTCAAGGCGTTCGCAAGCATACTCAGGAACTGCGGCGCCTGCGCTGGATCTGCGAGCGCCTTCTTCTGAGCAACGTGGGTCAATTCATAGGCAAGCAGGAGGGGAGCGTGAAGCGTCTGCCCGGCAACCGCTCGGCGGGCTTCGTCCGCCCGGGCCTCAGTGAACGCCAGAGCGGCCAAAGCGGAGGCGTCGATGACGCTGTCAGGCATCGCGCAGCGCGCGGAGGATGGTGAGCGAGTCGGGCGTTGTGGGTACCGGACCGAGTCGCTTGTTTAATTCGTACACTTCCTCGATGGTAAGCGTTCGCTTGCCGGCGGTCTCTTCGAGGATTGCAAGGAGTTCCCCCTGCAATGACCGGTGGTTACGGCGCGCCCGCTCGCGCAAACGCTCCGCGAGTTCGTCGGGCACATGCTTGATCGATAGCGTAGCCACCTGAGCAACCTCCAGCTTCGTTATGGCACCATTGTAGCACCATTACGCGACCGGCCGCCCCCAGCCGCCGCCGCCGGGCGTTTCCAGCACCAGCTTGTCGCCCTCGCCAACGCTGACGCTGGCCTTGCCGGGCAGCGGCTCATCATGGCCGTCCTGGCGGCGCAGGGTGTTGCGGCCGGGGGTGGCAGACCTGCCGCCGTGCAGTCCGTACGGCCGCGATATCCGCCGGTCGCTGATGACCGTCAGTTCGCCCGGTACCAGAAACTCGTAGACGCGGCGCACGCCCTCGCCACCCCGGTGCCGCCCTTCGCCGCCCGAACCCTCGCGGATGGCGTACTCGACGATGCGGAACGGGTAGGTGTACTCCAGCGCCTCCACCGGGGTATTGAGGGTGTTGGTCATGTGGGTGTGCAATGCCGAGAGGCCGGAGCGCTCCGGGCCGGCGCCAGCGCCGCCCGCCACCGTCTCGTAGTACGCGAAGGTGCGCTCACGCTCGGTGTCGTAGCCGCCCATGGTCACGTTGCTCATGCTGCCGGAACTGGCGGCCGGGATGCGCTCGGGCAGCGCACGGGCCAGCGCTCCCAGCACCACGTCGGTGATGCGCTGCGAGGTCTCCACGTTGCCGGCGGCCACCGCGCGTGGCGGGCGGGCGTTCACGACGGTGCCCTCGGGAGCCACCACCCGCACCGGACGGAAACAGCCGTCGTTCATCGGCACGTCGCCACCGGTGAGGCAGCGCACCACGTAGTAGGTGGCCGACTGGGTGACCGCGAACACGGCGTTCACCGAGCCGATCTGCTCCGGCGCGCTGCCGGTGAAGTCGGCCACCAGTTCGCCCTGGTGCACGGTCACCTTCACCCGCACTGGCACCGGCGCATCCCCAAAGCCGTCATCGTCCAGAACATCGTCGAAGTGGTACTCGCCGTCGGGGATGGTGCGGAGGGCGGCCCGGGTGGCGGCCTCCGCGTAGTCCATCACGGCGCCCATGGCTTCGAACAGGGCCGGAGCGCCATAGCGGGCCGCCAGGTCCTGCAGGCGCTGCTCGCCGGTGCGGTGCGCCGCCATCTGCGCCGCGAAGTCGCCCGCGCGTTCGCGCGGTGTGCGCACGTTGCGGAAGATGAGCGCCTGCACCGCCTCATTCACCCTGCCACCCTCCACCAGCTTGATGGGCGGGATGATGAGGCCCTCCTGGTACAACTCGGTGGACATGGGCATGGACCCCGGCGACATGCCACCGATGTCGCTCTGGTGCGCGCGGCTGGCCAGGAACCCCAGCAGGGTGGCGCCGTCCGGCGTGAACACCGGCGAGACCATGGTGACGTCGGGCAGATGGGTGCCCCCCAGGTAGGGGTCGTTGAAGATCACGAGGTCGCCGGGCACAAACCCGTAGCGTTCGCGTGCCACCCGCACCGAGACCGGCATGGCGCCGAGGTGCACCGGGATGTGCGCCGCCTGCGCCACCATGCGGCCTTGCGGGTCGAACAGCGCGCACGAGAAGTCGCGCCGCTCCTTGATGTTGGGCGAGTAGGCGGCGCGGCACAGCGTCACCCCCATCTCCTCGGCCACCGAGGCGAACAGGTTGGCGAACACGGTAAGTTCAATCGAGTCGAGGGGCATTAGAATCGTCCGCATCAGGGTCCTCAGTGGCCAGCAGGGCGCGCAGCCTGGGAGCCGTTTCATCCAAACCGTGGGTTACAGTCTGAAGAAGCCAGGCCTTATATGGCTTGGACAAGGTCTTTGGCCACTTCGCGCCGCACGCGCGGTCGCAGGTTCGACTCAGTTGCCAAGTCAACTGGCGCGCCAAGCAGCGTGCTCAGGTGCTCCTGGATGCCAAGAAACTCGAACATCCTCATCGGCCTCGTCAGGGTGACCAACAGTCGATGTCGGAATCTTCACGCGCCTCATCTCGAGCCACTGACCCGAACACCGCGACGCTGCCCACGCCGAGATCGGCCAACTCTTTTACGTGTGATTGGAGGATGTCCAAGACTTCTGAACGTCGCATGAATATCCCTGACTCAGCGTCATGAGCCTGGTACACAGTATCGCTGATCGGCGTTTCCCTTGCGAACCTCACCTGGCGCGAAGCTGACCATGGGTCCAGCTACGCCGTCGCCACGTCGGGCTGCAGCGCGGCCTCGGTGCGGCCGAGCACCAGGTTGTGCACGCCGTCGACGCGGCCGATCCAGCCGGGCGGGATGGCGGTGGTGGCGTCGAACTGCACCACGATGGCGGGGCCGTGCAGGATGTTGCCCGGCAGCAACCGCTCGCGGTCGTAGACGGTGGCGCCCACCGGGCCGCCGAACCACACGTGCCGCATCTCCAGGATGGCGGGCGAAGGGTCGAAGCTGCCGAGCGGTTCGATGGTGATGCTGGGCCGCTGCACCGCGCCGATCATCTTGAGGCGCAGGTTCACGATTTCGACCGGCTCGTCGGGCATGGCGTAGCCCCAGCGCTCGCGGTGGGCGGCATGGAAGCGGCCGGCCAGGTCGGCGGTGGACAGCTCGTCGAAGGGCACCACCAACTCGTAGGACTGGCCGGCGTAGCGCATCTCGAGGGCGGTGTGGACCTCGGCGCGCGGTAGGTTCTCCTCGATGATCTCGGTCCAGCCCCGCTGCGCCAGCGTACGAAAGCCCATGGCCACCTGGCGGACGAAGGCGTCGTCGACGGGGTCGGGCAGGCGCAGCATCACGGTCTGCGAGTAGTCCTTCATGACGTCGGCGGCCAGCATGCCCAGCGCCGACAGCACGCCCGGCGAGCGCGGCACCAGCACCCGCGGGATGCCCAACCCCTCGGCCAGTTCGCAGGCGTGCAGCGGCCCGGCCCCGCCGAAGGCCACCAGCGTGAACCGGCGCGGGTCGTAGCCCCGCTCCACCGAGATCACCCGCACCGCCTTCTCCATGGTGGCGTTGGCCACCCGCAGCACGCCGTTGGCGGCGCGCTCGGCGTCCATGCCCATGCCGGCCGCAAGGTCCGCCATCAGCCGTTCGGCGCGTTGGCGGTCCAGCCCCATGCGTCCGCCCAGAAATTGCCCTGGGGAGACGCGGCCCAGCAGCACGTGGGCGTCAGTGACGGTGATGTGATCGCCCTTGCCGTAGCAGGCGGGGCCGGGGTCGGCGCCGGCGCTTTCGGGGCCCACCCGCAGCGCGCCACCGGCGTCGAGGCGGGCGATGGAGCCGCCGCCGGCCCCCACGGTGTGGATGTCGAGCATGGGCAGCCGCACCGGCACGTCGCCCACGGTGGCCTCGGTGGTCTCGCGCAGGCGGCCGGGCACCAGTGCGACGTCGGTGGAGGTGCCGCCCATGTCGAGCGTGATGAGGTCGGTATAGCCGGAAAGGCCCGCCATGTACGCCGCGCCCACCACACCGGCGGCCGGACCCGACAGCACGGTGCGCGCCGCCGCCGCCTTGGCCGCCTTGGCGGTGATGACCCCGCCGTTGGACTGCATGACCCGCAACGGTCCCAGGTGCTCGGGGAGCTTGGCCTCGAGGTTGCTCAGATACCTGCCCATCACCGGCGACACATAGGCGTTGGCGACCGTGGTGGCGGTGCGTTCGTACTCGCGGAACTCGGGCAGAATGCGGTGCGACGCCGATACCGGGAACCCGGCGGCCTCCAGCTTGGCGGCGATGGTCGCCTCGTGCTCGGGGTAAATGAAGGAGAACAGCAGGCACACCGCCACCGACTCGGCGCCCAGCCGCTGCAGTTCGGCAATGGCCTCGTCGACGCCGGCCATGTCCAGCGGCTGCAGCACCCGGCCCTTGTGGTCCACCCGTTCCGTCACCTCCAGCCGCAGTTCGCGCGGCGCCAGCGGTGGCGGTTTCTGCGGTTCCAGGGCGTAGAGGTCGGGCCGGTTCTGACGGCCGATCTCCAGCACGTCGCGGAAGCCCTTGGTGGTAATGAGGGCGGTGCGGGCGCCCTTGCGCTCCAGCAGGGCGTTGGTGGCCACGGTGGTGCCGTGCACCACCGGCCCCTGACCGGCCGCGACGCCCAACTCGGCCAGCCCAGCCAGCATGGCGCGGGCATGGTCGTCGGGCGTGGTGGGCACCTTGTGCACGGTCAGCTTGCCGTCCGCGAACAGCACGAAGTCGGTGAAGGTGCCGCCGATGTCTACGCCGATGGGCATGGTGGGGGGCTCGGGAGTCGGGAGTGAGGACGTGGGGCGTTCGGAACAGCGAACGTGCGTATTGTACGGGTGCCGCGATGGACGGGGCAATTGTGCGTGGAGGCCGGGTGGCGAGCGGGCGGGTCTGGTGGCCTTCCCTTTGGCGTACGCGGAGTGCGCTGTTGCCTGAGCTTGTCGAAGGCGCCATCGTAGGTCGCCCACGCGCAATGTGCTCACGCCCGTGATAGCGAGCACTGCGGCGCGAGCGCGTACGCAGTACCGTGTTTATGCACTGGACGCGGCTGTTGGGTGGAGTGAAGGGGAGACTGTATGCGCGTACGCGACCGCTAGTAGTGTGCCGCAGGTCAAGCGCAAGAAGTTGCGGCGCGCGCTGCGCGTGCTCCCGCGATCATGTGAAACACTTCTAGACGCAAAAGCGTTTATGCGTCTAGAGACAATGGGCCGGAGCCGCATAGTCCGCCCCTGTAGGAGCGCCTTCTGAGGTTTTGGCTTAAACCGTCTGGAGTCCCCATGAGCATGGTTAACGCGCTCTCCAAAACCATCGTCCGTATTGGCCGGGTGCGCCACGTGTGGGCGCCTGCCCTGCTGGCGGCCGCCGTCCTCGTGCTGCCGACTGCCCACGCCCACGCCTCGGCCGGAGGCTCACTGGCGGGCACTCAGGTGGACGTGCACCCCGCCGTCGCCGGCGACCCGCCCCCGCCCGAGGTCGCCATTGGCCCGGTGGACGGGGGTGATGAGGAAAGCGATGGCTCCAGTGGAGACGGCGAACCTCGGCGAAGGTTAGCAGCGGTGAGTATCACCGTCACCCCTGCCACCGTGACCCCGGGCCAATTGATCACGGTGACCGTGAACGGGTGGGTATTCCCGCCGGACAGTCCGCTGGGGGTTGTCTGGGACCAAGCCGCCCCTGGCAACGTAGGTGTTACCCTGCCGATTCTCAGCGGCGACACAACTGTACCCAACACAGGCACGTCGACATTTGTGACCGTCGCCGGCTATCCGCACCAGGCGAATAACACCGCCGGCGCTACCCACCGGATCACGGTAACTGCAACCGACACTACTGCCACACCTCCTACGTTGGAAACCATCACCTCCGCGTTGGGAGCGATAACGGTACGGCCCACCAACTGGGGGTATCTGTCACCCAACCTCTCTGGCGCCAACTCCCTTGCGCTTGAGGGATCCATTGCGAGCGTCACCGGGGGGCGCCTGTTCGTGTCCAAGGGCCACAGTGTCACCGATATCCCACGCGCCTTCCTGTATGACATCAGCAACAACGCCTGGTCGGGCGTCGGCCTCGCAGCGGCCGTCACCGCGCCGCCCAACGCACCCACCACTCGGGCCGAGGCAGCGTCGGTCACGGCGCCCAGCGGCGAAGTGTTTGTGTTCGGTGGGCGTACCATCGACCGCAGCACGGGTACCTTCACCCTGCGCAATCAGACCGAGGCCTTCAACTGGTTCAGCAACACCTGGACCGGCAACCTCCCGACCATGCCCACCGCGCGCGCCGGCCTGGGCGCCGCGCTCCTCACGACGGCGGTGCTCAACAGCCCTGACGTGGCGCCACGCGCCTATGTGGCGGGCGGCCGCACCGGGGCGCAGCCCCAAAGCGGGACGCCGCTGGCGGTGAACGAGGAGTACAACGTCTATACCAGTGTGTGGAGCACCCGCGCCTCCATGCCCATTCCGATGTCAGATGTCAGCGCCACGGTCGCCTTCGGGAGCAAGATCTACGTGTTCGGCGGCTGGACTGGCAACCAGGTGTCCAGCGCTGTGCAGATCTACGACCCGTTGACTGACTCTTGGGAAATCGGTACTCCCATGCCGACCCGCCGGTCGAATGCCAGCGCCGTCGAGTGCCGCGGTCGCATCTTCGTCTTCGGCGGCGTCGACGACGCAGGCAGCAACCTCGAGACCATTGAGGTATTCGACCCCGCCAGCGGGCCGGTGGTCAACGGGTTCACCCTGGGCCGTTGGTTCACCATCCCGGCGAATGGCGCCACGGCCGAAGACGACACCAAGCTCGACAGTGCGTTCCTGGGCTTTACGGCGCCCAACAACCTAGGCTCCGAGTTCGGCCAGGGCGCCATCAGCGATTCGACGAAGACATCCGTCTTCCTCATTGGGTCCGGCATCCTCGATAAGGACATCGGCCTCTACCTGCGGTACGCCTGCCCCGACCCAACCACCTTCACGCGTTACGCCCTGCCCAACACCGTTCCCGGCGGCGGCGACAGCGCGCTGCCCACCGATGCAGGGTCGCCCACCTTCACCGCAGCGACGACACTCACGGTGAGTGGCCAATCCCCGGCAGGGCTGCCGGTGACCGGCCCCAATGGCCGGCCCGGCGACTCCCTGAGTGTGTCCGGCGCCAACTGGCGAAAACAGGAACGAGTCTTCCTCAAGAATGATATTGCCGGGGCCACCACGAACATCGGACAAGCACAGACCGACCAGGGCGCCGCAGCACCGCCCGTCGGCGGCATCTTCCCCAGCACCAGCTTCGTGATTCCGAACGCTGCCGCGGGCTACCACTCGCTGGTTGCGGTCGGCACGGTCAGCGGCCTGGTGGCGGGACGCCCGACCACTGTGCCACCCACGCCACCTAACTACAACTACATCGTTGATCCGTTCATCACCAGCATCGCGCCCGCGTTCGGCGCCGCGGGCAGTGCCGGCCCATACGTCATAACCGGCCTCGGGTTCGGCCCCGACCCAGGCCCTGGCAACCGTCGCGTCAACATTGGCCCCTACCTGCCCGTGCCCGACTCAGCCATAAGCTGGGCAGGCGACAACGACCCGCTGACGTTCGACACCGTCACTATCAGCACCCTTCCTTCACCCTTGTTGAGTGCGGGTGTGACCGTGTTGCCAACCGGCACCGTGAGTAACGCGGTGTGCCTCCGCGCGGCTGCACTCGCCGGGCCGTGTATTTACTCGACCGCGCTCAGTGGGCGCCCCGGCTACAGCGTGCCCATCATCGGGTCGGGCTTCAACGCCGCCGAGTCGGTCACCTTCCGGCTCGACACCACGCTGACCGGTTCGGTGATGGCCACCGTGGTCGCCAGCGCCACCGGCACGCTCAACACCAGCATCACGCTGCCCATCTCGGCCGTCCCCGGCGCCCACGGCATCGTGGCCGACGGCGCGTCGGGCAGCGTCACCACCACGCTCATCAACGTGTTCCCGGCGCTCACCTGTGTGGCCACCGCGGGCAGCACCATCACCCTCAACGGCCACAACTTCGGCGCCGCCCAGGGCGAGAGCACGGTCTCGTTCACCAGTGCGGGTGGCGCCGTGAGCCCCGTCACCGTGTACGACTCCTGGGGTGACAGCCGGGTGCAGGTGGAGTTGCCCGCTGGGTTCACCACCGGCACCGTGGCGGTCACCACGGCGGGACAGGCCGGCAACACCCTGCTCTACCCGGAGACCTCCGCCGGTTCCGGCGCACCGGTCATAAGCTGCATCACACCGGACCAGGGTTCGGGCGGCGCCACGGTGACCATCACCGGCAAGAACTTCGGCGCCGACCCAGGAGCAGGCAATCGCAGCAACAGCGCCAATCACCTAGCGCTTGGCTCCACCGCGCTGTTGTCCGAGGCCAGCATCCTGAGCTGGACCGACACCCAGATCCGGCTGGCCGTACCGGGCTCCGCCACCAACGGTGACCTGACCGTGACCCGCAATAGCAGCACCAGCAACCGCGTACCCTTCGAGGCGTTCCAGTCCAGCGGCGCCTCCCCCACGGTCACCCTATCGCCGAACCAGCAGCAGGTGGGCCAGGTGGTAACGGTGAACGGCAGCGGTTTCTCGCCCAATCAGGTGGTGGCCTTCAGCTTCGATGGTACTGGCGCGGCGCTGGTCACCGTTCCGGCCCTCGTCACGGTCGGGTCGGGCGGCACCTTCAGCGCCACCCTCACGATTCCAGCCACGGCCACCGCGGGCAATCACCGCATCGTGGCGCACTACGCCGCCGTACCCGGCTTCCCCATCGTGGGCGGGCCGATACTCACCCGCGCCGCAGCGGTGGCCTTCACCTTCACCTCATCGGTCACGGCCACCGGCCTGTCCGGTCCCAAACACGTGACGGTGGGCGCGGGCGGCGGCAGCGCGTTTCCGGCCGACCTCTACGTGTCGGAGTCGGGCGGGCTGCTGCGGGTGCTGGGCGTGAACAGCACCACCGGCGCCCTGAGCGTGCTCGCCAACGCACCCGCTAACAGCACACCGGCCGGAGTGGCCATCAGCACCGGCGGCGCCTTTGGCGCCAACCTCTACCTCGGCCTGCGCACACCGGCCACCGTAGCCGCCCCATTGACCGGCTTCGAGATTCTGAAGATCACCCAGGCCGGCGTCGCCAGTCCCCTGGTGGCAGGCGCCGGCGCCGCCGATCTCGCCTTCCCGCCCGCAGGCAGCCCGTTCAGCACGCTGCTGTACGCGGCCGAACCCAGCCAGGCCAGGGTGGCGCGCTATGACGCCGCCGGGGCGGTCGTCCTACCGGCGTTTGCCGGCATGAACACGCCGCGCTACCTGGCCTTCGGCGCAACCGGCAGCGCGCTGGCCGGCTATCTGCTGGTCAGCGACAGCAACGGCGTCATCTGGCGCATCGACAATGCAACACCGCCCAACGTCACCCAGTACGCCAATCTGCCCGCCGGTATTTCCGGTATCAAGTTCGCACCGGCCGCCCAATGGGGCGCCGCCACTACCCTCTACGTGGCCAACGAGACGCTGGGCACCGTCTCGACCATCACGCTCAACGCGGGCGCCGAGTGCCTCTCGGCCCCTGGTAACTGCACCATCAGCACCTTCGCCACCGGCTTCCCGCAGGCGGCGGGCATCGCATTCATCCCCAACGGCGGCGGCGGCTTCGACCTGATGGTGGAAGACGATCCGACGCTCATCATTCGTGTGACGGTGCCGGGCGCGCCACCGGCTCCGGCCATTGCCGTCACGCCCACCACGGCCGTCGCCGGCACCGCCATCAAAATGGGGGGGGGCCAACCTTGCCCCACAGCCCCCCCAGGCCCCGCCATCAACATGGCGGCCGCCACCCTTGCCCCCCCGCCCGCCAATGGCCCGCTGAAGGTCCAGTTCGACGGTGTGACGGTGGCGGTGGTGCGGCCAGCCTTCTCGGGCCCCGCCAGCCCCCCCTTCCCTGTCCCCGCCACGGCGCTGGCTGGTCCACATACCGTGACCATCCTCAACGCCGCGAACACACTGCTGGCGACCGCCCCGGCGGTGACAGTGGGCACAACGGCCAGCGGGGTCATCCCCTCCGGCTCGCCCACCATGTCGCTGTCCACGGCCAGCGTGCGGCCCGGCGCCACCACCACCATCACCGGCGCGAACTTCGGGGCGAGCCAGGCGATCACGGTGTTCTTGGGCGCCACCCAACTCGTCACCAACCCAGCCTCGCCCACCAGCGATGGCACCGGGTCCATCGCCGGCATAACGGCCACCGTGCCCAACGGCACCGCCGCGGCAAACTACGCGTTCACCGTGGTGGCCGCCGGTACCGGCAAGTCGGCCGGCCAGACCATCACCGTGCCCACCGCGCCCACGCTGACGCTGGACTTCGTCAACGGGCCGCCGGGACGCACCGTCATCGCCACCGGCAGCAACTACGACCCCAACACCGCGGTCACGTTCACCTTCGACGGCAGCGCGGTCACGCCCACCGGCGGCGCCGTGACCGCCACCGCCGGCGGCGCCTTTGCAGCCACGCTGGTCATTCCTGCCACCGCAACCGTGGGCGCTCATGCGCCCGGCGGTACCGGCGGCCTGGTGGGCGTCCAGGCCAGCCTGGCCAGCGCTGGCGCCACCTACACCGTGCTCGCCTCCACGTTGGGCCTTGCGCCCGCCACGGCAACGCCGGGCGCCACCGTCACCGCCACCGGCGCCAACTACATCCCGGGCCAGGCGGTCACCATCACCTTTAGTGGCGCCACCGTCATCACTGCGCCCAGCCCGCTGCTGCCCGACGGCACGGGCGCCTTCACCGCCACCTTCACCGTGCCGTCCAACGCCACCGGCACGACGGCGGTACCGCCGGGGGCGGGCACCAGCGTCGTAGCCTCGCAAACCGGCACGAACGCGCCGGCCACCACCACGCCGCTGCCGGTTGCGGTCGGGTTCAGCCTCTCGCCCACCACACCGTCCGTGGGCATCGGCACCAACACCACCCTCACCCTCACGCTCAACACCGGCGGCCAAGCCGTCGACAATGTGACGGCGGCGCTCACCTTCAATCCAGCGCGCGTCCAGGTGGTGGATGCTGATGGTGGCACGGTTGGTGTGCAGGTCACCCCAGGCACGTGCACTTTCGTCACCATCACGGCAAACACGGCAGACAACGTCCTTGGCGCCATCACCTACACGGCGTCCAATGTGGCCGGCGTCACGGGCGTCTGCACCCTGGCCACCATCACCTTCGCCGGCGCAAGCGCGGGGGTATCGGCGGTGAGCTTTGCAGGCGGCACCACCGCCAAGCAAGGCGCCACCGTGTTCACCACCAGCACGGCCGGCAGCACTATCACGGTATCGACGGTGTTCCTGACCATGCCCACGCCGGCCAGCCAGACCGGCCCCGCCAACTCCGCCATCACGCTCAGCGGCGGCGGCTTCACGCCCAACGCCGCGGTCACCATCACCTGGGACTTTGGCCTGCCCAGCGCCGCCGTGCTGGCCACCCCCACCAGCGACGGCGCCGGCGTCTTCACCAACGTTGCCGCCACCATTCCAGCGACGGCGACGGCCGGACTGCACACCATCACGGCGCGCGACGCGGTGCCCAACGCCGCGACCACCACGGTCACGGTGGTCGTGCCGGCCATCACGCTCACACCCGCCAGCGGCCTGCCCGGCGATGTCATCACGATCTCGGGCTCGAACTTCGCTGCGAACACCGCCGTGACCTTCACGCTCGGCGGCGGTGCGGTCACCACCACCCCAGCGGTCGTGCTCAGCAACGCCGCGGGAGCTATCTCTGCAACCTTCAGTGTGCCCGCCCTCACTGCCGGCCCCCAGACCTTCACGGCCACCCAGGGCGCCGTCGCTCCCGTCAGCATCACGTTTACCGTCAACACACCTCCGGGTAGCGGTGGTGGTGGTGGTGGTGGTGGCGGCGGTGGTGGCGGCGGTGGCGGCGGTGGTGGCGGTGGTGGCGGCGGTGGCGGTGGCGCCCCAACGACCCCGACGACCAATGTCGCGCCCAATAGCGGTGGCTCGATCAGCAACAACCTGGTGACCGTGTTGTTCCCGCCCAACGCGTCGCTCGATGGGTCGGGCTTCACGGCCACGCTGACCCCGTTCGACCTGGACACCCAAGACCTGCCCGGCCTGTTGGCGGCCCGCAACTACACGGTGCCCTCGGGCTTCATGCTCGGCACGGTTGCCTTCCAGGTGAAGGCGACCACCACCGACGGCCGTTCGGTGGCAACCTTCGCCCAGCCCGCCACCGTGAAGGTGACCGTGCCGGCGGAGGATGCCCGCCGCACCGGTGGCGATGGTACCCGCCTCGTGGTCATGCGCTTCAACCCCAGCACCCGCACTTGGGTAGACCTGCCGACCCGGCAGGGGGCGCTTGGCACCGTGCTCGCCGATACCACCCAGCCCGGCGTCTTCGCGCTGGCCGTCTACCTGCCGGTGCCCACCATCGCCGGACCCAAGAACAACGCCCCGGCCAACGATTTCGCACCCCGCTTGCAGTGGTCGGCGCCGGCCGGCACCATGCAATACCACCTGCAGGTCATCCCGTTCAACCAAGACGGCCCCGGCATCGATCTCCTGGTGGGCGATTCCGACCTCGTGGCCAGCGGCGCCTACCAGGTGCAGGCCCCGCAACTGGGTACCGGCAACTACGTGCTGCTGCCCGGCATGAGCTACGCCTGGCGCATCCGCACCACGCCCAGCACCAGCGCCGTCGCGACCGCCGACCCGGTGTGGAGCGATTGGGCCAGCGGCAGCTTCACCACGCCGGCCCCCACCTCCGCCACCATCAATCCGGTATCACCGCCCAATGGCGCAAACGTCGCGTCGCTAACACCACAATTGCAGTGGAACAATAGCGTCAATAACGTGTTCTATTACGAGATACAGGTCAGCAAGGACAAGGACTTCAACATCGACAAACCGGTCGCGTTCATCTACTGGGAGTTGGTGCACGGCGGCGTGTCGCAGCCGGTCAACAGCTATGCCGTCCCCAGTAAGTTCCCGCTGGACGCCCGCACCACCTACTATTGGAGGGTACGGCCCCGAGTGCAGGGAGACGGCAAACCCGTAAGCTGGAGCGACACATTCTCGTTCCGCGCTCCATAGCTGCCAACAAGGAGACCATGGCGCTTCCGAGGTCGCATGCATAAACCGTCATTCTTGCTGCGCACGGCGGCGGCCACACTGCTCAGTGCGGCCGGTCTGTTGGCGCAGCAGCCCGCGCCCATTCGGGCCGACGTCGGCACGTACACGTCCACACTGTTGGCCGGCGCCGTCACGGATGACCGCGCCGAGCAGCCGGCCGGTGTGTCCGCCGACGCCCAGGGCAACCTGTGGGTGGCCGACGCCGGCCTGGGCCGCCTGCAGCGCCGCTCGCCCGACGGCCGGCTGCAACAGCAAACCGCCGTGTTCGTAGCGGGCAACGTCTCCCTGCGCCTGGCCCAACCCGCGGGCCTTGCCGTGTCCTCCAGCGGCTTCGTCTACGTGGCCGATGCCGCCGCCAAGACGGTCTACGTGTTCAACGGCGCCATGGTCTACCAGCGCAGCATCGGCAGCGAGGGTGCGTCGGACGGCCAGTTCCTGCGGCCGTCCGGCGTGGCGGTCGACGCCTCGGGCAACGTCTATGTGGTCGACACGGATGGCAACTCGGTCCAAAAGTTCGGTCCCGACGGAACCATGCAGCTCCGTTTCGGCACCCGCGGCATCGGCGCCGGCCAGTTCCGCTCGCCGCGCGGCATCGCCATCGACGGTACCGGCGCCATCTACGTGGCGGACTCCGGCAACGACCGCATCGAAAAGTTCACCAACTCCGGCCAGTTCGTGTGGCAGGCCGGCAGCGCCGGCTCCGACGCCGGGCAGTTCCGCAACCCGCAGGACATCGCCGTCGACAGCGGCGGCCAAGTGTGGGTGATGGACACCGGCAACGCCCGGGTGCAGACCTTCGACGCCGCCGGCCAACCCCGCACGAGCTGGCCCGCTGCCGGGGCCTGGATTGCCGCGACCGGCAGCGGCATCGTCGTCGCAGATAGCGCAGGCGGCCGCGTCACCCGCTACGACGCCGCCGGCAAGCTGCTGTCCACCCTGGGCCGGCCCGGCAACGCCAATGGCGAGTTGCGGTCTCCCAACGCCATCACCTTCAGCCCCAGCGGTGAACTGGTGGTGACCGACACCAACAACCACCGCATCCAGGTGTTCGACGCCAAGGGCGCCCCGCTGCGCGCTTTCGGCTCCAACGGCTCCGGTGACGGGCAACTCGATACCCCCATGGGCGCCGCCGTGGACAACGACGGCAACGTGTGGGTGGCCGACACGAACAACAACCGCATCGTCGAGTTCGACCGCAACGGCCGCTTCCTCACCAAGTGGGGCACGCCCGGCAGCGGCAACGGCCAGCTCTTCAAGCCAATGGCCGTCAGCATCGTCCGGCAATCGGTCTACGTGCTGGACAGCGGCAACAGCCGGGTACAGCGGTTCGACGCGGCCGGCGCCTTCCAGGGTGCGTTCGGCGCCGCCGGCTCGGGCCTCGGCCAGTTCGTTGCCCCCACGGGTCTCGCCGTGGACGGCGCGGGCAACGCGTACGTGGCGGACCCCGCCGGCCAGTCGGTGCAGCGGTTCTCGGTGGACGGCTCGTTGCTGCAGCGCTGGAGCGCCGCCGATCTGGGCGGGGCCTCGCCCTACGGCATCGCTATCGATAGCTCGGCCAATGTGCTGATCAGCGACCGAACCCCGACCGGCTTTGCGGCGCAGAAAGCGGCACGGGAACGCGTGCTGAAGCTGGACCCCAACGGCAAGCTCCTCAACACCATCGGCACGCCGGGCATCGATGCCGGCATGCTGAATGGCCCTGCAGGCCTGGCAGTGAACGCCGCTCAGGAGGTGTTCGTGGCCGACAGTATGAACCAGCGCATCCAGCGCTTCGGCTATACGCCGCCGGCGCCCAACCCGAACATCCCGTCGCCGTTGCCTCCGCAGCCATCACAGCCGGTTGCCCCTGTGCCCACGCCGGTACAGCCGGCCGGTCCTATCATCGCCGTCCCGGGCGCGCCCACCCCAGCCCAACCGGGCGATGGCGCCCAACTCGACGCTATATCGGTGCTGCTGCGCTGGCTCAACCCGCCGGGCGCCACCCAGTACCAGTTGCAGGTAGTGCCTAAAGACGGCGACGGCCCCGGTATCGACCTGATCATGGGTGACACCGCGCAGGTAAACGCCGCGGCGTTCAACATCCCCGCGCCAGTCGCCGGCCGCGGCCCCTACCTGCTGCTGCCCGACATGACCTACTACTGGCGGGTGCGTACCACCTCAGCCGGCATATCGATCACCGATGACAGCCCGAACTGGGACCCGTGGTCGCTGCCCATCACCTTCCGCACCCCCGTGCGCGATGCCGCCACCATCCGGCCGTTGGCCCCGCAGGACGGCCGCCGCCTGGGCGCCGCGGCCGCCACCGTCCAATGGTCCAACAGCCGCACCGACGTGTTCTACTATGAGGTGCAACTCAGCAAGGACCCAGCGTTCAACACTGTTCCCGGCCGCGCCTTCGCGCCGGTATATACCATGCTGGTCCACGGCGGCGAGAGCACCCCGCCCAATAGCTGGACCACACCTCCGCTGGACCACGGCGTGTTCTACTACTGGCGGGTACGCCCCCGCGTGCAGGGCGATGGCCGCCCGGTCAACTGGTCACCCCTCTGGTCGTTCGAAACGCCGTAACCGACAGCCGCGCTCGGGGGTACCGCGCCTCCCCCACCAATCGAAACGGCCTGCGGACGATCCCGCGGACCGTTTGCTGCCGTCCGAGAGGGAGTTACGCAAACACCAACTGCTGCCAGCGGTCCAACTCGGCCGGGTCCAGCCGTTGAACGCCCGGCAACCGGTCGAACCCACGGTCGGCCGAAATGATATGCGCAACGCCAAGCCGCTGCATCACCGCGGCATGCAGCAGATCCCTTCCGCCCAATTCGGGGAAGGTAGCCGCCAGTTCCGCCGCCCGTTCTACATCTCCGGCATAGATTGGCTCGATCCGGTCTCTCAACATCTGGGTAAATCGCCTGAATGCGACAGCGCCCTGGCCCCACTGTCGCACGGCGAGGTAGTGATGCATGAGTTCCTGCAGCACCTCGGCGTTGGTGACCGCGTTGGCAGAGTAGCCCGCCGCCAGCACCAGAATCCGGGCGCAAGGCGCCTTCAGGGGATGCGGCCGCCCCGCGGCGTAGATCGGGATGTTGACATCAATAAAGGCCGCCGGGCTCATGGGTCTTCTCCAGTTGGCGGCTCAACTCATCGGGATCGGGAACGTCCTCGACTTCCATCTGCCCTATCTCTTGAGCAAGTTGGATCCGCTGAGCCGTTCTTATCTCCTCATATGCGCTGTCAATCAGACGGCGCACCACCTCGGACAGCGGCGCGCCCTCGGCGTCCGCCACCTCGCGCAAACGGCGCATGTGCTCGGCATCCAGCCGCACGTCTAAACGTTGGGTCGTCATGCAGCACCTCCGTATGGCTACGATTGTACGGCAGTTCTATGCTGCACACTCGTGTACGGACAGCACAGGCAAGCTTAGACGGGCCGGTGACGACCGGCCCGTCTAAGCCGAGCGCTGCAACGTGTCTTACGCCGACTGTTGCTGGGGCGCCCACCACTCCGGCAGGGCGTACCGCCACTCCAGCAGCCACGGCGTCAGCGCTTCGACGTCGAGCGGGTGGGCAATAACGTAGCCCTGGACACAATCGCAATCGAGCGCCCGCAGCGCCTCCAACGTGTTCACGTCCTCCACGCCCTGAGCCAGCACCTCCAGTCCCAACTGGTGAGCCATGTCGATGACGACCTTTACAATGGCCGCATTGCCCTGGCTGATGAGCATGTCGCCGACAAACTCACGGTCGATCTTAAGCTGCTGCAGCGGCAGCTTGCGCAGGTAGGCGACGCCCGATGACCCGATGCCAAAGTCGTCAACCGCAATGCACACGCCGAGGTCGCGCAGCATCCGCAGCACCACCGGTACCCGCACCGGGTCGGCGGTGAGCGCCGCCTCGGTCAGCTCCAACTTCAGAAGCCCCGGCGGGAATTGGTGCTGCTGCAGCAGGTTCTGCAGCCAGCTCGGGAATTCTGTGTCGCGCAGCGCTCGCGGCGGCAGATTCACCGCCACGCCAACCGGCATGCCCTGGCCCTGCCACACACCGGCGTCATGCACCGCCCGCTGCAACACCCAGCGCGTCACCTGGTCCAGCATCGGGCTGTGGTCCAGATACCCCAGAAACTCACCAGGGTTCATGAGGCCCCGCGTGGGGTGCCGCCAGCGGATGAGCGCCTCCACCCATTCGACACTCGCCGTGTCGAATGAAACCTGCGGCTGGTACTGCAGCAGCAGTTGCTCGCCGCGGATCGCATCACCGATCTGGGCAATAAACTCCGCCCTCCGGAAGATCGGCTCGGCGTAGCTGCGGTCAAACACCGTGAACCGCACGCCAGAGCGCTTCGCCACGTACATCGCAATATCGGCCTGCCGCAGCAACCCGTCGGAGTCGCGGCCATGCTCGGGCGCCGTAGCAATACCGATGCTGACGGACGACCGGACCGACACGTCGTCGAAATGGAATGCTTCAACAAACTGCGCGCCGATGCGTTCCGCCACACCCACAGCGTCGTCCACGCTCGTGATGTGCGGCAGAATCACGGCGAACTCGTCGCCGCCCAAGCGCGCCACAGTGTCCGATTCGCGCAGTGTCTCCTGCAGGCGCAGTGCGACCTGCTGCAACAACAGATCGCCCACTGGGTGACCATAGGAATCATTCACCATCTTGAACTCATTCATGTCCAGCAACAGCACACCCACCTGCCAGCGGTACCGTCCCGCCTCGAGCAGCGCCTGCTTAAGACGGTCGTGGAACAACAATCGGTTGGGCAGGCCCGTCAGCGAATCGAACAGCGCCAGCCGCTCCAGCGTCTCCTGGGTACGCTTCTGGTCGGTGATATCGCGCAGGGTACCCTGGTAGCCGGTTACCTCACCATGGGGCCCCAGAAGCGCAATGATGCGGTCCTCAATCCAACGCCACCCCTCGGCGCCGCCATCAATGCGGTACGTCCGCAGGCTGGGAGCCCCATGCGTGAGGGTGTCCTGGGCGCTGCGCACCACTATGTCAATGTCATCGTGGTGCACCACCTGCCGCCACAGGTCCGGGTCATCCAGGAACGCTTCTGCGCTGCGCCCCAACACGTCTTCCACCGCACCGCTAATGAACTGCAACTCCTCCGTCTTGCCCCCCGGCCCAACATGCACCTGATAGATCACCTCGTCGATGTTGTCCACCACAGCGAGGTACTTGCGGTCGCGGTCCTCCAACTGCTGCTGCAGGTCCACCCGCTCAGTGACGTCGCGGCCCACGCCCTGTAGCGCAACGGGTAGGCCGTTCTCCACCATGGCCTCCATCACAAACTCCAGCCAAAGCGGCGCGCCATCCCGGCGGTGAAACTGCAGCAGCACCGGCGCACCGGCGTCGCTCTGGGCCTCCCGAAACAGCCGCTTGGCCGTACTCCGGTAGGCCGGGTCAGCCGCGCGCACCAGCAGCGACGGATCGTCATAGAGGTCCGACGGCTGGTAGCCGAGCAGTTCCGCGCCGCTACGGTTGATGTACTCGATGCCGCCGTGACGGCCCAACCGGACCCGCAGCACAATCTCGCCGCGGTGCTCCGCCACCATCCGCAGCCGCTGGTCGCTCATTTGTAGGGCCAGCTCGGCGGAATGGCGGGCCTCCCGTTCTGTGGCGTGGTCGGCCGTGGCCTGGACGCGTGCCACCGCCACCGCGGCGTGCTGCACCAGCAGCCGCACCGCTGCCCGCTCCTCCAACCGGAGGCTGCGGCCGGGACGCGCCGCCAGGTACAGTGTGCCCAATGGACCACTGCGGTCGGGCGATGGCACGGGCAGCAACATGGGGCGCCCCTGGTCCACGGCGCCGGCCGCACCGAGCGCTTCAGGCGTCCAACGCCCATCCGGCAGCAGGGCATGCCGCACCCGGCCGGCATCCTCGCTGTCCAGGCCGCTCACCACCCAGCACGGGCTGGTCGCACCCTCCGCCGGAGGGTGAATGACGCCCAGCACGGCGTAGTCTGCGCCCGTCAACGCGCGGGCATGGTCGGCCAGCGCCTGCAACATCTCCGCTGCGGTCGGCTTCCCCGCCAGGTCGATGGCGGCGTTGAGCGCCTGGACCATCAATGCGCCTCGCCGGCGCGGCCCGCGTAGCCCACTCTCCGCCTTCGGAGCAATGGCTCCGTAGCGTCGTGCAGCTTCTCCCGTCATGGTGTGACCCTTCCCGCCACTCCTTGGCGTTTCTGCGTTTATCCCGCTTTAGGCACTGTTGATGCGCCGGACCCAAAGCCGCCGCCGTACACGCGACGGGTCATGGTGACCACCCGTACGGCGAAGCGCTCATCCACCACCACCACATCGCCGCGCGCAATGGGTTTCCCGTTGATCTGTAACGTGACCGGTTCCTCGGCCAGCGTGTCGAGGCTCAGGATGGTACCCGGACGCAACGCCAACACCTCCGCCACGGCGAGGTTGACCCCGCCAAGCTCGGCCGTCACGTCGAGTATCACGTCCATTAGGGCATCGAGATTACGAGCGCCGCTATTGGCCGGCCGCAGCTCTACGGGCGCAATGGACCGCTGCCCGTTCGGGACAGGCGTAGTCCGTTGCAACGGCTCCGCCTGAAGCGCCTCGCCGCCCAAGCCAAGCGACGCCAGTTCCTCCTCCACGAGGCGTGCCGCTGCTGGCGCCGGTGCGGAAGCTGCCCCAGGACGGGGCTCCAGGGCAACCGCTGCCCCAGCTTCCGCCATGACCGGGCTGGGTATCCTGATCCCTAACACCGCGAACTCCTCGGGCGAGATCTCGCCAACGAAGGGCTCGGGCGGCGGCCCCGCCACCAGCGGCGCCGGGGGCTCCCGCTGCACGGGCACATACGGCGCATCGGCCCGCACCACGATACCCAGGGCGGCAAACTCCTCCAGAGAGACCTGGCCTCGAAAGCCGCCACTGCCCTCGGCGCCATCTGCGGAGGGCAGTGGGACTCCAGGAGCACCACCGGGCACGGCGATACCCAGGGCGGCAAACTCCTCTACCGTGATCTCGCCGGCAAAGGGTTCGGGCGGCGGCCCCGCCACCAGCGGCGCCGGGGGCTCCCGCTGCACGGGCACATACGGCGCATCGGCCCGCGCCACGATACCCAGGGCGGCAAACTCCTCGGCCGAAATCTCGTCACCGGGGGTCATTGGTCCTCCTCTGCCAGCACGCCCACAATCTGCACAGCAATACGGTTGCCCAGCCGTCCCGGCAGTCCGGTGAACTTGCGGTGGTCGCCCACCGCCAGCGACACCTCGCCGCCGGGCGCTGAGTCCAGCCGGATAACATCGCCCGGCACAATCTGCAACAGCTCGTCGAACGGCACCATGGCGTTGCCCAGCACCACGGTGATAGGCACCGTAGCGGCGTGAAGCGGACCTCGCCCGGTGGCCGACATGCCCACCGGCTCTTCCGTAGGCGGCGACGCCAGCCACTTCTGGGTGTTCAGCTTATCCATCACCGGCTCCAACACGGTGTAGGGCACCGCAATACTCACCGTGCCCGTAATGCCCAGCATGGCCACTTCCAGCAGCACCAGCGCCGCGGCAGTGCCCGGCACCGCCGCCGGTATGTACGCCGTGCTGAACACCAACTCGTCCAGCGCGGGCGTCATCTCAATGATTCCCTTCCAGGCAACCGCCAAGTTGGGCAGCATCCGCTGCAGCACCACCTGCAGCAACGCGGCCTCGATGTCCGTGACGTCGCGCGGCCGCATGACGGCCCGGCCGCCGCCGCCCAGCAAGCGGTCGAACATGGCCAACGCCAGCGGCATGCTGATCTCCAGGATCATGCGGTCGGGCAGCGGCGGGCAGCTTATCAACCCCACCACAGTGGGGTTGGGAAGCTGTGCCGTGTAGTCCTCATAGGGCAATTGCTCCACCGAGGTAAGGCGCACCTGCACCTGGTTGCGCAGCATGCCCGCCAACTCGGTACCCAGTAGACGGCTGTAGTTTTCAAACAGCACCTGCAGCGCCCGGATGTGGTCCTTGGAGAACTTATCCGGCTTGCGAAAGTCGTAGCGCTTCAGCGAGCGTGCGGGGGCCACAGCGGTGGCGGTGTCGCCGCCGCCCATCTGCCCCAGCAGGGCATCGATGTCGCGCTGTGAAAGCTGCGGCGCCATCCGGTGTTGCGCTAGCCTTCCGTGTCCCCAGCAGGCGCCTCGCCGCCCAGGGCCTGCAGCGTGTCCACCTCGCCCTTGGCCAGCACCTTGTCGATGTCCAGCAGCAGCTTCACGCCGTCGGCGGACTTGCCGATGCCAACAATGAACTCGGTGTGCACGGTGGTGGCAAAGGTCGGCGTGTCCTCAATATCGCTGTCAGCGATGTCGAGCACCTCGGAGACCTTATCCACCAGCACGCCCATCTGCGATCCGTTGGACTGCACCACAATGATGCAGCTTTCGTCGGTGGTGGCCTGCCGCGCCATGCCAAACTTGCGGCGCAGATCCATGACCGGGATGACCCGGCCCCGCAGGTTGATGATGCCCAACACGTAGTCGGGCACACGCGGCACCTGCGTCACGGGCATCAGACCGATGATTTCCTGCACCTTCAGGATCATCAGGCCGTACTCCTCCTTGGCCAGGAAGAAGGTGAGGTACTTACCACCCAGATCGCTGCGGCGGCTCGTGACTTCCGGGCGTCCAACTGTTGCTGTGGTCATTGCGCTGTCCTTTCGTCTCCTGCTCGTGTGTCAGACCAGTACCGCCAGCTTTTCGGGCGCCTCCGCCCAGGAGTCCTTGAACTCACTCGCCATGGCGCCGATACCCACCACGTCCAGAATGAGCCCAACGAGACCATCGCCCAGGATGGCCGTGCCCGCCACGCCCGGCACCCGGCCGAGGGCTGTGCCCAGCGGCTTGGTGACCACCTGGTGCTGCCCCAGCAGTGCGTCCACCAGTAACGCGTACTCCCGATGACCGTCCTCCACGATCACCAGCAGGCCTTCGCTGGGGTCTTCCACGGCGCCTTCGATCTCGAACAGCCGGTGCAGACGGTACACCGGCAGCACCCGGTCACGGAACCGCACCATCTCGCCCACGCCCACCACGGTGGTCAGGGCAGCGCTGGCGGGCTGGAAGCTCATAGAGATCGACACAATGGGGATGATGTAGCGGTGGTCGCCCACCCGCACCAGCATGCCATCCGTCACCGCCAGGGTCAGCGGCATACGCAGGCTGAACACCGATCCCTGCCCCAGCGTGGATTGCACGTCAATCTGTCCGCCCAGGTTCTCCACGTTGCGGCGCACCACGTCCATGCCCACGCCCCGTCCCGACACGTCGGTGATGCGATCGGCGGTGGAGAAACCGGGCAGGAACAGCAGGTCGAACACCTGGCGGTCGCTCAGGGTGTCGGCGTTATCGATCAGGCCCTGTTTCATCGCCTTGGCCACCACCCGCTCACGGTCGATGCCCCGGCCATCATCCTCAATGCGCACCATCACGTTGCCCTCAGCGTGGTAGGCAGAGAGGCGGATGGTACCCCGGGGCGGTTTGCCCGCGGCGGCCCGCCCGTCGGGCGACTCGATGCCGTGGTCGGCGGCATTGCGCACCATGTGCACCAGCGGATCGGTGATGGCGTCGACCATGTTGCGGTCGAGTTCGGTATCCTCACCCTCCGTAATCAGGTCCACCAGCTTGCCGGTCTTGTGGCTTAGGTCGCGCACCAGCCGGCCCATCTTCTGGAAGGTGGCCCGCATCGGCACCATGCGCATGGTCATGCTCAGGTCCTGCAGCTCGCGCACCAGCTTGCCCGCATGCGACACCTTTTTGGCCAGGTCGTGCTGCACGCCGGTGTTGATGGTCTCGTCCTGCGCCACCATCGAGTGCGCGATCACCAACTCTCCGACGGTGTCGATGAGCTTGTCCAACCGGTCCATGCGCACCCGCAGCGTGGCATCCACACCGCGCGTATCGCCATCGATGCGCTGCTGGGTGCGGATGGCGCGGGCTGCATCGGTGGAGGACAGCACACCCGATTCCACCAGGGCGGCGCCTACCGGCGACTCCGGCCGCTGTGCCAGCGCCTCCTCCACGTCCGTCCGCTCCGCAAGCAGCGCACCCACCACAATGTCGCCCAGCCGCATCGTCAGCGGTGGGGTGGCGGTTTCCCTTTCGGGGTCCTCAATGTCCTGGAGCAGGTCGTCGTACCCATCGGGCTTCTGCGCTACGCCAGTCGCAAGCGCATCCTCCAGGCTCTGCATCAGCATTTCCAGCATGTCGGTAGACCGCAGGGCCAAGTCGGCATAGAGGCCCGTGTACCGCAAACTGCCATCACGCACCATGCTCAGCAACGTCTCGGCGCGGTGGGCCAGCACCGCAACGGCGCCCAGCCCCACAAACCCCGCCGTGCCTTTGATGGTGTGGAAGGCGCGGAACACCGTGTTGACGGACTCGCTGTCATCGGGGTTGATCTCCAGGGCCAGCAGCGCCGCCTCGGATTGATGGATGTACTCGCGGCACTCGGTGATGAACTCACCCAGCAGCTCCGCATCGGGGTCGGCCGGCAGCAACTGGAACTCGCCGGGCGCGGCCGATTCCTCCACCATGTCGTCCACGGCCTGGTACGCCAGAATGGCCTGCATCAACGCCGCCGACGCCATGTCCACCCGGGAACTGGTCTCCCCATGGGCCGGCAGATCGCACGCCTTCATGGCCACACCCAGGGCTGTCTGCACCGCCGCCTGAAGGCTGCCGAGCCGCTCCTCGGCCGGCCGGCCGGTAGGCGCCAGCACGGCAGCGTTCGCCAGGTTCAGCAGGCCCGTCAGGGCCTCCAGGCTGGCCGGTACGGCCAGCGCCAACTCCTGCAGCGTCTGGGCGGCATCGGCGCGGCCCTCTGGGGCGCCGAACCACTGCGCTAGTGTGGCGGCCAGCGCCTTCACCCCGGCGCCGATCTCCGAGAACTCGTTCGTGCTCATGGGTACCTCCTATCGAACGTGGGCTGCGACGGCGGCCGGCGGGGCCGGCCGGGCCGCGGCGGCAAGTATGGCCTGGGGTATCGCCGGGAGCGGCTGCACCTCCATGACCGCGCCGGCGTGGACCGCGGCCGCCGGCATCCCATACACCACACAGGTGCTCTCATCCTCGGCAATGGTGTGGGCGTGGGCGGCACGCATAGCCTTCAGCCCCAGCGCGCCATCGGACCCCATGCCGGTGAGCAGTACGCCCACGGCATCGCCGCCGGCACACTCGGCCACCGACCGAAACAGCACATCGGCGGACGGCCGCTGGTGATGCTCCTTGGGGCCCTGGTTCAGTCGCGCCACATAGTTGGCGCCTTGGCGGGTCAGCACCAGATGCGAACCACCCGGCGCCACGAGCGCCAACCCCTCGTGCAGCACGTCGCCTTCCCGCGCTTCTCGCACCGTCATCGCCGAGAGCTGGTTCAGCCGCTGGGCGAAGGGCGCCGTGAAACCGGGGGGCATGTGCTGCACCACCACCATGCCTGGGCACCATTCCGGCAGCGCGAGCATCAGCGCCTCCAGCGCGCGCGTGCCGCCGGTGGAAGCGCCCACCGCCACCACGTGCCGGCGCAGCGAGCCCCGGCTGACGGAGATGGCGGACTGGCCTGCAGTAGCCCAGCCCCGGCTGTTCCGCAGCCGGCTGCGGGCAGCCTCGCGCACCACGCGCACTAATTCCTGCAGCACCACCTCAAAGGTGCGGCCCACGCCCGGCTTGCAGATGACCTCCGCAGCACCCAGGTCAAGCGCCCTGAGCGCCAGCCGGGAGTCTGTGGGGGTCACCGCGCTGAGCACAATGGCGGGCAACGGATGGTGCGCCGTAAGCCACTGCAGGAAGTCCAACCCACTCATGCCCGGCATGGCCACATCCAGCGTCAGCACGTCAGGGTTGGTCTCGGCAATTAGCTGCTGCGCCTCCTGCGCATTCGCTGCGGCCCCCACCACCGTGATATCGGCCTCGGACTCCAGCGCTCCCGTCAGCACCCGCCGCACCGAGGGTGAATCGTCGACAATGAGTAGGCGGATCATGATGCTGCGTGCTCCCCGAGGTATACCCGCGCCTCCGCGGGGCCCTGCTCCAGGCACAGCCACACGGCGCCATCGGGCGGCCTTCCGGCGTCCATACCCTCCAGGCACACCACCGGCGCAGAGATGTCGAACACAGCCTCCGCACCACGCCACACCGGCAGGAAGTTGCCGCAGACCACGTTAGCCACCTCGCCTAACGCGTCCAATTGGTCCTCCTGCGAAGGAGCGTTCATAGCCCCCAGCATGTTGCCTGCCAGTTCCGGCAACACCGCGGCGGCCACCCGCACTTCCAGCACACCGCGGGCGGGCCCGCTGAATGACACCTGCGCCACGGCCGGCATGCCGGCATGTTTCAAGCGCTCCTCCAGCTCGGGCATTGCGTACAGCAGACACAGGTCTTCCAAGGTGCGCGACATCGCTTCCTGCAGCGCACTGGCGAGGGGGCTAGGCATCCTCCACCCCCAGCAGACCCATCACGGCCACCCGGAGGCCCTCGGGGCTGAACGGCTTGCGCACGAACTCCGCCCCCAAGGTGTGCATCTTGGCAATACGGGTCTCGCTGCCCTCGGTGGAAACCACCACCACCGGCAGCATGGCCGTTTCGGGCCGGGCCCGCAGGCGCATCACCAACTCCTCGCCGTTCATGTTCGGCATGTTGATGTCGACCAGGGCGAGGTCCATCCAGTTGTGCTCCAGCACCTCGAGCGCCTGGTTGCCATCGCCAGCCTCGTGCACCACCGCGATATCCAGACCACTCATCTCGAGGGTGCGGGCAATCATTTTTCGCGAGACTGCGCTGTCGTCCACGATCAACACATGGAGCGCCATGACATTCCCTCCTTACAAAGCTTTAAGGGTGCCGTTGAACTTCAACTGCACCTGGCCGGAGCCAATAGCGAGCGACATCGTGCGGGACTCGCCACCACCCACATCATTGGCCTGCATGAGCACTGCCTCTTTCCACAACAGGTTCTTGGTAGCAATGAAGTTGCGCTTGCCTATCTGGAAAAAGTCGTCCTGTTCCGCCCGCACCGACGCTCCCCCCGCCACTTTCACCTGTAACCGCTTGCGATTGGCTCCCGCCCGGCTCAGCGCATCCAGCAGCTTGGGCAGTCCCGTATCCACAAACGTGCAGGGGTTCCTTTCCGCCTTCTCCGGACTGGTGGCGGAACTGGGGAGCATGACATGCAGCATGCCTCCCACCTTGGTGGTCGGGTCGTACATGGTGATGCCGAGGCAGCTCCCCAGCGCGTACGTCACCAACACCTCGTCCGGGTTCGCCGAGATCTTCATATCGGCCACGCCAACAATGACGTTCATGCCACGTTCCGCGCGGCGGCAGGCGGCTTGCGGTACACCGCCGGCATCACATACTGCAGATCGGTCTGCATGCCGGTCAGGCTCTCCGAATGGCCCACCAGCAGGTAGCCGCCGGGGCGCAACCGCTCGGTGAACCGGCGCACCAGCTCCACGCGGGTTGCGCGGTCGAAGTAGATCATCACGTTGCGGCAGAAGATGACATCGAACGGCGTCCACCCCGGCCAGGTATGGAGCAGGTTCAGGTGCTCCGCCCGCACCATGGCCCGCAGGTCCTGGCGCACCTCATACGCCGGCGGCTCGCCGGGCTTGGCGGTGAAGTAGCGCTGCAGCAGGTTCGGGTCCATGCGCCGCAGCACCTCCACCGGATACACCGCAGCCTTCACCTGCTCCAGCATGCCGGTGGAAATGTCGGTGGCCAGGATATGGGCGTCCACCCGGGTCGTGGCGGGCGCCGATTCCCGCAGCGTCATGGCGATGGAGTACGGCTCAGCGCCATTGGAGCAGCCGGCGCTCCAAACAGTGAGCTTGCGTCCGGCGCGCAGCGTGTCCGGCGCCACCTGGTCCTTCAGAAACTGGAAATGCGCCGGTTCACGAAAGAAGCTGGTGACATTCGTGGTCATCACGTCGAGAAGGGCGCTCAACTCCCGGCCACTGCGGTCACGGTCCAGGTACGCCAGATACTCCTCGAAACCCGCAAGGCCGAGGGCCCGAATGCGCCGGCTGACACGGCCATTCACCAACTCCTCCTTGCCAGAAGGTAGTTGAATGCCCGTATGTTGTTGCACCAGCCCAGCAATGCGCCGGAACTGGGCGGGGGTCAGTGAAAGCCCTGCACCTACTCCTACCATATGCTCCTCCCTCCACCTGGCTAGCACGGGCGGGCGCTACCTCGCCCGGCTATCGGTATCGCTCGCGGCTCGCAGGCTCTGAGTCACCTGCGGGGTACTGTAGCGAATCATCGGCAGCAACCGTCGCTTTGCGCAGCGCCACTCGGCCGGCCCCGCAGACCAGTTGTCGAGCGCGGGTGGTCCATCCGGATAACCAGCATCCACAGGGTGCGCCTTCCCCCTCATAGTGGGCGGGCGACTGCAGGCGGCACAGAGACCAACGGTCGCAAAGCCAAGGCCGGTGGTCGGGCCTGCACCGGTACCATCGGTCAGGCAGGGTTGGCCCGCAGGCCAGATGCGCAAAGGGCCGGCGCCCTGGGAGGGGCGCCGGCCGTCGTCTTCGCCACAGCCCGCCTTTCCAAGCCCAGCAGATGCCAGTCATGCACCTTCTGGGCCAGCGGTGGTCCCCTTTCAGGGGCAGAAAGGGAGACCTAGATGCGGGCCGCCACCTGCAGCGCGCTGGGCTGCGAGGCGCTGGTCTTGGCGTGGTAGGCAATCTTCATCTCCACCTGGCCAAGGGGGGTGACAAAGGGCACGGTGACCCGAGGCACGCCTCCCATGCTGAGCTTCAAGGCGTCGCCCATAATGATCACCGGCGGTGTGATGTCGATCCGTATTGCCTGCTCGTGCATCAGGGCGGCGGCCCGGCCGGCCACCACATTGCACATCTCGCCGAGCGCGCTTTCCACCAAGGCGTTCACCTCGGTAATTTCTTCGCCCATCAGCGAGCCGGCTATAGCGCACGCCGTCTCGCGCATCACCCCCAACGACACGATGCCCTCCAGCTCGCCGGTGACCCCGATGATACCGATCATCGGCATGCCAGGCGCATCGGGCGTGGTAACGCTGACAGGACCGCGCTCGATGGTCACCTGGAGTTCCGCCTCGAACATTTCTAGCGCAGCCCGGACGAAGGCATTGATGACAGCGGGGTCATTCATGATCTGCTCCTCAAACTACAGAATCGGCCCAAAATTCCCCGCGGTCAGTCCGTCATCTTCTTGACGGCGTCTAACACACGGCCCGACTGAAAGGGCTTGAGCACGTAATCGCGCGCGCCGGCCTTCAGCGCTTCCATCACCAGGTCTTGCTGCCCCATGGCGGTCACCATGGTCACCCGTGCCAACGGGTCGATCTTGCGGATCTCTTTGAGCGCCTGTAGGCCATCCATTTCCGGCATTGTCACGTCCATGAGCACCGCGTCGGGCTTGTTGGCGGTGTACTTCTGCACCGCGTCCAAGCCGTTTTCCGCCTCCAGCACGTTGTACCCCTCATCCTTCAGCATCTTGGCGCACCGGGTGCGCATGAATGCCGCGTCGTCGACCAATAAGACCGTGGCCATGGTTCACCCCATACAACTCAGACTGCGGACCTGCGCCGCGTACCAGACACTATCGGCAGGCCCGGCACGCGTTACAGCGGCCCGAAGGCCGCCAAGGTATCCCTGCATAACCGCTCATCCTGAGCCGGTCGAAGGATGTGGTTCGACAGGCGCTGTCCTGAACCTGTCGAAGGGCTCACCACGAACGGAACCGCAGGCCTCAGCGAGAACGCGATAGCCCTGCGGCCAGGGCCGTGAGCGTGGCGCGGATATTGGCAATGGTGTAGGGCTTGGGGATCACCGCGTCGACGCCGCGCGCCTTGATCTCCCACTCCTCCAGCGCGACGCCCCAGCCGGTTACCAGCGCGATCTGCGGCCGGTTCTCCAGTGCACGCGCTGCCGCCACCACCTCCCAACCGCCCACGCCGGGCATGCCCAGGTCGGTCAGCACCACGTCGAAACGTTCCGCTTTCAGACGCTCGATGGCCTGCGCCCCACTGGTGCACACCTGCACCCGATGGCCGTCGATGTGCAGCATGCGGGCCAGGAGGTCGGCCAGCTTGGGGTCGTCCTCCACCACCAGAATGTCCCAACCGGTCTGGCGGGGCGGCTCGGTGCTCGGTTCGCTTTCATGGGGCACGCCGGAGACCGCGGCAGGCAGACGGATGCTCACCGTGGTGCCCTGCCCTACCTGGCTGGCAACGCTGATATCGCCGCGGTGCAGCTTGATGAGACCGTACACCACGCTCATGCCCAGGCCGGAGTTGCTGACACCCTTGGTGGTGAAAAAGGGATCGAACACGTGGCGGCGAACCTCCTCGGTCATGCCTGCGCCCGTGTCGGTTACCTCCACCACCACCCAGGCGCCGTCATCGCGCGACCGCACGGCCACCATGCCTCCGGCGGGCATCGCCTCCACGGCATTGAAGATGATGTTGACCATGACTTCGCGGAGTTCCGAGGCCACGCCCCCCACCCACTGCGACGCCTGCAGGTCCTGCTCGACCCGGATGGCGATGCCGGCCCGCTCGCTCTCGTGCTTCCAACGCGGCGCCGAAACCTCCACCGCGTCGCGCAGGATGGCGTTGGGGTCGATGGCCGTCACCTCTTCGTCGCGGCGCGTGCGCGCAAAGTTCTGGATGCGCCGCACCGTGGCGGCGCCGTCCGATGCGGCCTGGCCGATGACGCGCAGGCCCTGCCGCAGCTTCGGATCGGCCACTTCCTCCAGCAGCAGGTCGACCTGACCCACCACTCCGGCCAAGGTATTGTTGAAGTCGTGTGCGGCGCCGCCCGCCAGCTCGCCAAGCGCGCGCAGCCGGTCGGTCTCCAGCAGCTTGCGTTGCAACTGGCGCGAGAGCGTGATGTCCTTGACGAACTCCACCACGTCTTCCACCTTGTCGGCGTCGCTGACGATTGGGAACAACGTAGCCTGGAACACCTGGTCCTCCGTCCCGTCGTCCAGGCGCACCTCCACCTCAATACCCAGACTCGGCTTGTTGGCCAGCGCGCGGTCCAACTGACACCCCTCGCACGGCGAAATGCGGTTGTAGAGCGTCTGATAGCAGCGGCGGCCGATCACGTCGCCGGGGCGCACGCCATGCTCCAACGCAAAGGTCTTGTTCACCCGGCGAATACGCCGTTCTGGGGTGATGATAGCCACCGTATCCGTGATGGCGTCAAACGTGTGCTCCCAGTCGCGCTTGGCCCGCTCCACCTGTTCGAAGAGCTGGGCGTAGTTCACCGCCAGCGCAACCGACGATGATAGCTCGCGCAGCACCCGCAGATGGTGGTCAGAGAACTCTTCGGTGGTGGAGGGCGCCACCAGCAGCGCGGCGATAATGCGGTGACCGATGCGCACCGGCACGGTCACAATAGGCTGCATGGCGCCGTCCGGCAGCACTTGTCCGGGTAAATAGGTCATGGGCAAGGTCGGGTCAATCATATCCAGCGCAAAGCCGAGGTTGGGCAACAGCGGCGGTTGCAGGGCGCCGCTGCCGTCCACCCGCGCCTCATACAGCCGCGGCCCGCTGCTCTCACCCGAGTTCTGCGCCTGCGGGAATCGGTACAACCCCACCCAACTGGCAGGGACGAACTGCGGCAGCGAATGCGACAGCACCTGGAACAGGCCCTCGAACGTCAACTTCTGCCCCAGTTCGAGGGTGAGCGCCTCCACGTGCTGGTGCAACGCCACCCGTTCGGCGGCCACCGATTCGCGCTGCAGCATGCGGAGTTGCTTTGCCACCACCTCGGTAATGGCGCTGGCCTCCAGCAGGTCCCCCAGCGCCACGCGCTTTCCCTTGGGCCCCACCAGCACCAGGACGCGCGGAATGGACACCTCGCCGTCTTGGGGCAGCGGTACCGCCAGCACGGCGCTGCGAGCGGGCGAGGCTTCGCGCAGGATGGTTACCGCGGCGTTCTTCGCCTTGCCGTGCATCGCTCGCAAGGGTGCAGCTCCCGGACCGAACCAGCGGCGCAGCAGTGGCGGAGCGATGCCAGACGACACCTCCACCACCCAGGCCAACCGTTCGAAACGCACCACGCCTCCGGCCATCCAACCCATGGCGGAAAGGGCACGGTCGAACACGCCTTGGGCGCCCGCGCCACCCGCGCCGGCCAGCCCCTCTACAGCGCTCTGCATCCCCAGAGACCGCGCCGCCGTGCGGTGCACGATGGCCTGGGCCGTGAACATCCAACTCGCAAGCCAGGTCGCAGCCTCCACGAGGGGACCGGGCTCCGCAGCTTCCGCCTGGCCCGGCCGGCGCCAGCCGAAGGCGAGCACGCCAGTGCCCGTGCCGGCGCAATCCACCGGCACGGCAAGAACGGAATGCACCCCGCGGAGGAGCGGCTGTGCCTGCCAGCCGCCATCGGCCGCGACGTCGCCGAGCACGCGCTCTTGAGACTCGGCGGCCATGCGGTCCAGCAGAGGTACCGCCACACCATCGGCCGAAGGCCGGTAAGCGCCGGCGCCGGGAGAAACGGCCTCCAACAGCCAGTGCTCGCCATAGCGCCAGTACAAGGCTGCGGCATCGTAGGGCATGGCACGCTTCAGCACGGCCAGCAGGCGCGCCGCCATCCGTGCGATATCCTCGGGGCCGGTGCACCGGCCTATCTCATCGCGCAGCGCTAATGAAACGGAAGCTGGCACCTGCAACACCCCGCGTGCGGGGCTCCGCGCCGTGCGCACACTCCTACCCGTCTCCACCCGCTGGGCAACGTTGGAGACCGCGCCATCGGTACGTTTTGCCATGCTGCACGCCACTGCCAGAAGAAATTTTGCCCGGGAAGGCACGTTAAAACAGACCGTTTCACTTTTACCACAAAGCCAACGCATAATGGTGCGTATGTCGATGCATTCATCGGACAACTTTCCACCAATGCCCCCACCCGTTAGACTGGTTATACGCTATTTCGTTACCCGAACGTATGGACCTTCGGCCGGTTGGAATAAGGACGAATGGCCATATGATGCAGGATCACACGCTATGGTAACGACGGTGTGCATAGCCTAGCGTGTAGTGGTCGCCCAGTTGTACTGGCCGTCTAGGATGCAACGCCACAATGGCAGAGAAAGCGCAGGTACGGTTTGGCCGAGGCCCTTGAACTGAGTCCCGCCGAAGTGCGAACTCGAACCGACATGCTGCTCAGCCTATGCCGCCCGCTCACGCACCGGCTCTGCAACGACTTGGCTTATCTTTCCGGCACGTATGAATTGGTGCTTACGCAGGTGACCGATGAAGCGACCGTGACGCTGGTGACGACCGCAGCCACCTATGCCACCGAGGTCTGCGAGGACTTCCGAGGGCTGCTGCGGGCGCTTGTGCCCAGCCCTAGCCGGGTGCCGCGCACCATTGGCGTGCGCCGGCTGCTGGACCGGGCGCGCAGCGGCATCGGCCCGTTGGCGGTGACGCTGGTGGGCGACCAGCGGGCCCAGGTGCGCGTCGTGCCTGGAGAGTTCGTGCCAGCCCTCGCCGGCCTGCTGCGCAACAGTGCCGAAGCGGGCGCAGATGCCGTCTGCATGCAGGTGGAGCCGGAGGGCAGTGTGCTGGCGCTGCGCCTATACGACAACGGCCGGGGCTTCGCCAGCGGGCAACTGCAGCACGCCCTCACGCCCTTCGTCACGACCAAGTCGCCGCCCCATCGTGGTATCGGCCTGAGCGCGGTGATCGCAGCGCTGGCCCATCACGCAGGGAGCTTCAGGGTCGAGAACCTGTCTGGCGGCGCACAGGTCACCTTGCGCATCCCCGCCACCACCCAGCATGCTACGCTCGCTGCCGACACCGCATAGGAGGCCAAAATGGCTATACGGGTACTACTCGCCGATGACCACGCCCTGCTACGTCAGGGACTGCGCCGCCTGCTGGAGACCGAGACCGACATCGCGATCGTTGGGGAGGCGGGCGACGGCGTGGAGGCGGAGGAGATGGCCGCAACCCTGCTGCCCGACGTGGTGGTGATGGACCTGGAAATGCCCCGCAAGGACGGCGTGGCCGCCACCGACGCCATCGCCACCCGCTTCCCCGACATGGGGGTGGTGGTGCTCACCATGCACGAGACCGACGACCAGTTGCGTGCTGCCCTACAGGCGGGGGCCCGCGGCTATGTGCTGAAGACGGCCGGCGCCCGCGAGGTGGTGGCAGCGGTGCGCGCCGTGCACGAGGGCAAGAGCCTGCTGGACCCGCAGATGACCGCCCGTATGCTGGTCCAGTTCCGCCGCATGCAGCAATCGCCGGCGCCAGACGGCGAACCGAGCCTGACTCCCAAGGAGCTGCAGGTGCTGCATCACCTGGCCCAAGGCCAGAGCAACAAACAGATTGCTCGGGCGCTCAAGTATTCCGAGAGCACCGTCAAGAACCGCCTCAGCGTCATCTTCGAGAAGCTGGGCGTGGCCGACCGCACCCAGGCCGTCATCCGCGGCATGCAGATGGGCATTCTGAAGCTGGAGACCGAAGAGAAGTAATATCGGGTGCGTAGGAGCGTACAAGGGCAGCAGCCCCCTGCGAGACCACCCAAGGGTAATCCCCGCCAACGCCGATGAAGAGGACGGGAGGTCCCACCCGCCGGCCAGCGCGGGGTGCACCGTTGCCTGAGCTCTGTCGAAGCCTGTCCTGAGCACGGTCGAAGGGGCATCGGTGCCGGACAGAACCGCCTGACGGCTCCTTTTCCTAAGAGCGCCACGATAGGGTCTGATCAACCACACCGAGGAAAATACGGGTAGGTGCTCAGTCTTCGGGTGGCGACCGGCGGCGGCGGCGGCAGGATGGATCTGTTCACGTCGTATCCCGCCCACCCTCAGGAACTCCTTCCTGAGGGGACATCCTTCGTCAAGCTCAGGACAGCGCCCTCGGCTCCCTGGCAAAGAGGGCTTTGCCCTCTCTGCACTCATCCCCGGGGATTCACCGCGATTCTGAGCAGTTACAAATACGGGCAGCGCCGGGGTACCGGATGGCCTCAAACCGCCTCTCCGCCCGCCACCATCACCCACAGATCGACGGGCTGGCCATCTCCTGCCGGGCCGCCACATCGGCCACCTGCAGCATGGCCACCCCTTCCTCCGGCGCCAGCGGTGTGAGCGCCCCCACGGCACAGATCAGCGTCGACTGAATCTCCACCTCTGGAGCCTCCAACAGGTTCACCTCGAACGGCGTGAGCTGGTTGCCCAGGGCGTCGAACAGCACCCGCACCACCGGGCGGCGGGCAGCGTTACGGTTCAGCGCCAACACCACGCCCTTGCAGGCATGCAAAGCGGCCGGACCGCTCAGCATCACCTCCGAACCCACCGGGAATGGCGACAGCGTGGCCAGGAAACGCTCGACGATGGCGCCGTTCAGCGAAGCGCCGCCCATCTCTGACATCAGCTTGATGAGCTGGTCGGGCGGCATCGTGGGCCGGTAGGGCCGGTCGGAGTTCAGCGCATCGTAGACATCGGCCACCGACGCCACCTGAGCCAGCGGCAGGATAGTGGCGGGCGGGTTCCTCAGCCAGGGGTTGGGGAGCTGGTTGTCGCCGCGCAACCCCCGGGGGTAGCCGGTGCCATCCTGCTTCTCGTGGTGCTGGTATGGCACGTGGTTGGAGAGCACGCCCGGGCCGAAAATCTGCAACACCGTCTCATACCCCAGGCGCGAGTGCTCCTGCATCACCAGGGTCTCCTCCTCCGTGAGACGGCCCGGTTTATTGAGCACCTCGCGGTCCAGAAAGATTTTGCCGATGTCGTGCATCAGGCATCCCGTCGCCAAATAGCATAGCTGCTCACGGGGCCACCCAAGGTCGCGCCCAATCACCACGCCGGCCACAGCGCAGCCAACGCTGTGCTGAAACGTGTAGTCGTCGTACAAGCGGATGGTGTTCAGCCCCAACACGGTATCGGTGCTGAGGATCTGGTCCACGATCGCCATGGCGGCATCGGCCAGCGCATGCAGCGGCCGCTGGTCACGGGTGGCACGGGCAAAGCTGGCCGAATGGAGCGACTGGATGGCCTGTTCCTCAGGCAGCGTGTCCATGCCGCCCGAGGCCTTCGCAAGGAACGAGTGGATGCTCCGCACCGCGTTCAGGCTCTTGTTGCGCACTTCCTCCGACAGCACGTCATCGATCTCGATGTCGTCCGTCAGGCCGTCCTGCACGTCGATCAAGAACACGCCTCGCTCCCGCAGCAACCGCAGATGGGTCACCGTAAGGCTCATGCCCCCTGCCAGCAGCATCTCGCCCTTGGGTCCGCGGATGGGCCGTGCCAACCGCATTCCTGGTGTTACGCCGAAGACTGATACCCGCCGCATACTGTCCTCCTCTATCCTTCCCTGCCTAACAATCGTCGTGTTGGGCGATGCCTGACAGGGGACGATCGTCCCTATGACCAGGGCCAATTGACGCCGATGGTGAAAGGAGAGGCCGGCGTGGTACCAGCGACCACGCGCAAAGGGGACAAAGGTACCGGCCGCTCTTAGCCAGGTGCGTATGGCGGCGGCAAGCTGCGTCCGGAAGGATAGAAGGGCCATGGTAAAGCTCACGCGCTTAGATCAAGTGGAGTTCGTGCTCAACGCGGAACTCATCGAACATATCGAGGCCACCCCAGACACCGTCATCACCCTGGTGAGCGGCAAGAAGTGGGTGGTGTGCGAGCCGGTCGATGAGATCCTCCGGCGGGTGGTGAGCTACCACCAGACCATCCACAACCCAGTGCTGACCCTGCGCGCTCTTGAGGGAGGCCGCTGACGTGGATATCGCAACGGTTGTCGGACTTTCTTTGGGCATTGTGGCCCTGGTGGGCGGGTTCATCCTGGAGGGCGGCGCCCCCCTGGCGCTGCTCAACTTCCCGGCCTCGGTCATCGTGTTTGGCGGCACCATCGGCGCCCCCCTCATCACCACGCCGCTTGGCGGGTTCCTCAAGCTGCCCAAGATCATTGCGAAAGCGGTGTTCGCCAAAGAGGAAAACGGCGGGGAGATCGTCAGCACCTTCGTCAACCTGGCCGAAAGGGCCCGGCGCGAAGGACTGCTCTCGCTGGAGCAGGAGGCCGAGGGCATTAGGCACCCCCTGCTGAAGAAGGGCGTGCTGCTGGTGGTGGACGGCATGGAGCCCGAGGTCATTCAGTCGATCCTCGAAGCGGAAATGGACTCGACCCACGAGCGGCACGAGCACGGATTCGCCATTTTCGAAACCATGGGCGGCTTCGGCCCCACCATGGGCATCATCGGCACGGTCATGGGCCTCATCAACGTGCTCAGCCACCTCAGCGACCCCAGCGAGCTGGGCAGCCACATCGCCGGCGCCTTCATCGCCACCCTGTACGGCGTGATGTTCGCCAACGTGGTGTGCCTGCCGCTGGCCGGCAAGCTGAAGCGGCGCGACGCCGAAGAGGTGGCGCTGCTCGCACTGGTGCTGGCGGGCATCCTCTCCATTCAAGCGGGCGACAACCCGCGGGTGGTGCGCGACAAGCTGGAGGCCTACCTGCCCAGCGACCAGCGCGGCCAGGGCGAAGAGGGCGGCGGCGAGCCCGTGCGCCGCGCTGCACAAGAGGCCGCATAGGGCCCGCCATGGCACGCCGCAAGAAGGAGGCCAAGCCCGAGAACCACGAGCGCTGGCTCATCACCTACGCCGACATGATCACGCTGCTCATGGTGTTCTTCATCGTGCTGTATGCGGGGTCGCTGTCCGATTCCAAGAAGTTCGGGGCGCTGGCCAGCAGCCTGACACAGGCCTTCAACGTGGACCTGATGCAGGGCGGGCCTGCGACGACCGGCGATACCGGTGGCGGTGACCTTGCCTCCATCATTCAGGGCATGCGGCGCGACGCCGAGCTGTTGCAGAAGCAGTTCGAGGCCTTGCAGGCGCCGGGCATCGGCCGGGGCGGTGTCGAGGTGACGGTGACGCAGGAGGGCATGCTCATCAGCATGTACGGCAACGTGCTGTTCGATTCTGGCAAGGCCAACCTGAGCGACGACGCCATACCGGTGCTGGACCAGGTGATCGCACTGGTGCAGCGCAGCAACTACAACGTGCGGGTGGAGGGCCATACCGACAACGTGCCCATCGAGACACTGCTCTACCCCACAAACTGGGAGCTTTCCACCGCTCGTGCCACTGCGGTGGTGCGCCACCTGGCCGAGCAGGGCGTGGCCGCCAACCGGTTGCAAGCCGTGGGCTATGCCGACACCCGGCCGCTGGTGGCAAACGACACCCGCGAGCACCGCGCCCGCAACCGCCGGGTCGATATCCAGATACTGCTGCCGGGCCTGGGCGCACCACCGGTACCGGCCAAGGGTGCGCCGATCGCAACGGAGGCGCCCACCAGTTCACGAGGAGGCCACTAACATGAAGATGCTCATTATGGCGATGGCTATCGCGGTGCTCCTGAGCGGAGCCTTTGTGATCGGCACCGTCGACCCACTCGGCATTCGGCAGGGGGCCGGCGCCACAGCCGTGGGCCCCCCGGAGGGCCACAGCGGCGAGGGCCGCGGGGAGGCCCCAGCCGGGTG
>ORJL010838048.1_pt1 | contig 105252 bp, 87 predicted proteins | sample 1779941 | NCBI WGS metagenome assembly ORJL01 (sample SAMEA104232317, study PRJEB22302) | groundwater metagenome | biome: forest; feature: aquifer; material: groundwater | place: USA | collected 2011-08-07 | depth 5.8 m | reverse complement strand
TGACGGAATGAACGAATGACCTAAATAAACCCCATTCTTTAATGACCCACCGACAGGTTGGAGAGCCCTCCTCTTGGGGGGGCATCCGTTCCTTGGGGGGATGGGTCCTTAATTCGTTCATTCGTCCATTGGTCCTTCGTCATTTTTTAAGTCGCGCTCCGCGTGCAGCGATGGACAAGCCACGGTCCTGGCGAGGGGTGAAAGAAGGGAGCGATTAGGTGTAATGCTTCGGCTCCTTAGGTCGACGGGTACGGGAACGTGCAATGCCTTGTCCGCCTCCTGACCTCGGCGGCTACGGAAGGTGGAGGTGTAATGCCTTGTCCGCCTCCTTACGTCGGCGGCTACGGGGAGGTCAAGGTGTAATTTCTTGGTCTGCCTTCGGCGGGTACGTTCACTTTGGCCAGTGGAGTTTTTCGTGCAGGAAATTGAAGGTGCCTTTGCCGTTGATCGTGTGCGGCCCGACAAACCATTCGATCCGGCACTGATCTGTTAACTTGAGCTGGGCTTCGTAAAGGAAGCGCACCTTGGCGAATTCGTAAGCCACCATCTCGTCCGGCGCGACTCCGTCAAAATGGCCGCGTTCGACCATGAACGGCCGGGGCGCAATCAACGCCGCCATTTCCGCGTAATTGAAGGTGCTGCCCAGATCGAATTCAAAGATCTCGTACTCGCCCATGAATGCATAGCTATAGGGGCTGAGCGTGGAAGCATTCTTCCAGACCCACTCGTTAAAGTCGGCCGAGCAGATTGACAAACAGTAATCCGTCACCAGCGGCGGAACCCGCATGGCTGTCTTTCCTCCGTAAGACAATCCGTAAAACGCGATGCGCTCGGGATCGACATTCGGCAGCGTCTTCAACCAATTCACGATTTGCTGGTGTTGCGGGACGATGATCGAGAACAACGTTTTCTTCAGCGGATTAGCTTTGCGCTGCAGTGACCGAAAACGATCGGTGAAGATATAGAGGTTTTGCGGCGCAAATGTGATGAACCCCTGCTCTGCCAGGCGCGCGGCAAAATCGTGATAAGCGGAGTTATCGCCTTCAATGGTTTGTTGCGGCCGGCCTTCCAAGCCGTGCTGGCAAACCACCACCGGCCTGCGTTCGCCTTCGCGAAGATCATTCGGCAGAAGCAAAACGCCGTAAGCGAACACTCCTGGCAAAACATCCAACACGACTTCGTATCCGGTCCATTTTGGTTTCTCGTAGGCAATGCGCGAGCGCGGATGGGGATCACTCAACGGATAATCGAACGCGCCGACAACTTCGTGACGGAAGTAGTTTCGATACCATTCGACGGTGTTGGAAAACTTTTCCGGCGAACTTGTGTCGAGCTTGGCAAAGAATTTCTTACGCACGGCCGGGCTTTCGAGGAGCAGCCGTTGATTGTGCCGATCCAATTCGTGCAATTGGCGGGATGCGCGTTCCTGTAACGGTTGGGAAGCGACGGTCGATTTCGGCGCCGGCCCCGCGGGTTCGATCGCATTCGTGATGCCGAGTCCGCGCAAGAAGGCCGCCAGAGCCTGGTCAGTCCCAAACGGCCCGGCGCCGCCCTCACTCACGATCAATGCCCGTGGCGGGGGGGGATTAAGGTTCGTGGTCAGTCTCTCGGCGCGAGCGAATTCGGCTTTGACAGACTCGATCGGCGGCGTGCGCAACCGGCCTGGTCCACCTCCAGTGCCAATGGGAACAACCACCTCCGGTCCGCGCGCGGCTTCGACGACAAGCGTTCGCAGCCCGATCAGCGCGGCAATTTCCGCGTCGCCGAATTGTTCGAGCAAACCGAACACGTTGCGATAAATCGGTTCCTGCCAAACGGCGTTGCGATCTTCAAAGTAACCGCTGACGCAGACGGATTGAATGCGGGGATCGAGCGCCGCCGCGTAGAACGCGATCAAGGCGCCTTCGCCCCAACCAATGACGCCCACAGGGTGATTGACGATTGCGGGTTGACGATTGACGGTTGCGTTCGTCGCGTCTCCCTTGGAAAGCTCATCAACGGCGGCCAGGACTTTTTCGACTTCGTATCCTATCAAATGGCGGCCGAGCTCGAAGGCTGAACGATAAATCACTTCCCGGTTCGACAACTTTTTGTAAGTCGTGCCGCGATCGATCAATGCGGGGATCAGAACCGTGCAACCATTCTCGGCCAGACGCCGCGCGAATTGCGATCCAACCGGGATCCCGTCAGTGAGTCCGGCGAGTTGTTCCGGAGTTTGGTCCGCATCCGGGATCGCAATGATGGATGCGATCGGCGCTCGGCTTGGAACGAGCAGCAACCCTTCTCCATGCACATCCGCAAACGCAGGCCAGCGAACGGCAAACGCTTTGAAAGTTTCAGTCGAGCCAACTTGGGCAGGATGTTCTGTCGTGCTGAGCAATTCGAATCCATCAAAGTGCTGGCGTTCTTCCCGCACACCAATGATCTGGGCGAAGCGGTTTCGATTCGGTTCCAAAGACCGGTCGTAAGTCGTTGTCGAGGAGTAATCCGGTTTCCAGAACGATGACCTGCGCGCCGCGGATCGGTCCGTCTCATTCAGGAGGAACTTATCAGCGGCATCAACCAAGCGGGAGGCGATGTCACCAGTCCAGTCGAGCGGTTCGGTGGCTGGCAAATGTTTTGAGTCGGCCGAAAATGCGAGCGGAACGCAGAAAAGAGATAGTAGCGAGAGGGTGAAGAGATATTTTATTTTCATGAGTAGCCTCCTGGAAAGTTCCTGGACGCGCAGACAGGATTGTCTGCGCTACCGTCCGTTGCTTCCATAGAACAGATCGCGACCGCGGACGAGCGCGGCCATTTTCTGATCTGCCACACCGCGTGGCAGCATCCAAAATCCACAATCCGGGTGGATCCAGCGGATCCGTTCTGACCCGAGTATCCGCACGGCGTTTTCGATTCGCTCGGCTATTTGTTCCGGGGCTTCGACAACGTTGTCTTTGATGTCGACGACGCCGATCCCGAGCGACAGGCTCGGTTTTAATTCGCGAAACGATTCAAGTTCGTCGTAACCGCGCCGGGCGAATTCGAGGATCAAATGGTCGGCTTCGAGGGCATTGAAAAAGGGGATCAGCTTGGTCCAAAAACCTTTTTGGATGGTTTGCCCGCCGTAATTCCCAAAACAAAGATGAACTCCCTTTTCGCCCTGCGCCGCTGCCAAGACGCGATTGATTGGCTCGTGCGCCCAGTCAGCATCTTCCGGATGACCGGTCAGATGGGCCTCGTCCACTTGGATGACAGGCGCCGAAATCTCCGCGATCTGCCGGGCGAGCACATCGGCCAGGTCCATCGCGAGCGCGCGAACATCGCGGTAATGGCGGTCGAGCAGAGTTTTCGCGAGCATGAATGGCGAGGTGACGGTGAATTTAATCGGTAGCGTTGAAAGCCCCTGCACCGCGCGCCAGGAATCAATCAGATTTAATGTCCCCTCTGAAATGCGATCACGGACGACTCCCGCGGGCCGCGAACGGAATGCCAGCGCCTTCTTCTTGGCGAATTCGTTGAGTTCATCGCGGGTTAAATCCAGTCCAATGCCTCGAAGCGGTTTGAGGAAATATTCGATCATCCCATTTGTTTCAGGGTGGTTGAAATCAAACCGTGACAATTCCCCGTCGGAGATAACGTCGAGTCCAGCGAGTTCCTGCGTTTTCAAAGCGACCAGGAGCGCATCGCGGAGATTTGGCCGGGAAGGCAAGGCCATGAGCCAGGAAGGAACGGGATAACTGCCGACAACCGTTGTTCGGATCGAATTCGAGTCGATGCTAGGCACGCGCCAATTCCAATCTTCCCGGAAGAAACGCGCCAGCTAAAAATGTGACGTCGTGGTGCATGCTTCTTGCCGGCTCGTCAGTAGCCTCGCCCCACCGGCATTGCTTTCGGTGCATGCTCGTTGCCGGCTCGTCAGTAGCCTCGCCCCACCCGGCATTGCTTTCGGTGCATGCTCGTTGTCGGCTCGTCAGTAGTCTCGCCCGATGGATTCGCAATTATCCACCTGATAAGCGCGGACAAGCTGTCCGCGCTCCTGGGATGCATGTCATGGTCCGGGCGCTACCGGCCGGACCGTGAGCCGGAAAAATTCTGCTCGTGCTTGCACTGGCAAAGCGATTCGCACTTCTTCTGTTCCTCGAGAGTAATCCGGGGCCGCCGTGCTCACGGCCGGAAATGCGATCCAATCGATTAAATTCGACGATCTCTGAGGAATGAGTTCGTAATCGCCCAAGGTTGCAAGCCGCGGAAACCGCAACTCAGCGATCACTGACCCAGGATTCGCGAAGCGGATCTCCACCGGTTTGGGATTGGTTTTTTGCGGGTCGGTTCCAAACGCATATTCAAAGAGGTTTGAGATCGAATCCGCATCAGGATCAGCTTCAGGTCCACTGATATTCGGCTGGGCAAGATCCGCTGGCCCAAACCGAAGCCGCTGAGAGACTGCGAAGGTGGTGCCGCGCTGGCGGTTGATTCGAACTGCGAATGGATCTGGCGAACCGGACCGCGTATCGATCCAGATGGCAGCCGCAGCCTGCTGGAGGTCGAGCGCAGGAACAACAGCATGATAGTCGCCGATCATCCGCCCGTTCGGAGTGAGCGGCGCCAGCCTCAAATCCGACATCTGTTCTGATAAGCGGAGGTTGGGCCGCCAAGTCTCGCCGCCATCGAACGACTCGGCGAGGTATAGATCATAATGAAAATCATCGGGTGAATTTCGCTTATCGTAGAATACGATCGTCACGTGCTGGCCATCAGCAGACACGGCGATGGCAGGGTTAAAGACGGAACGCGTTGCGGCGTCATTGACAGCTCTGGGGGCTGACCAGGTGGCGCCGCGGTCAATGGATCTTGTGAACAGGATTTTTGGGCCGGTCGATTCGGCTTGGTACGTGAGATAAAGCGCGCCGGTTTGGCGATCTGCCGCCAGCGAGGATAACATCCAACCATCTCTCGCGACCGGATCGTGAAAAGTGGACACGCCAGTCACTCGATGCGGCGCGGGAAAGGTCCGTCCGCCATCCGCTGAAATCACCACATCAATTTCGTTGCCGGAAATCCCGCTCCCGGAAAAATTCCAGAAAACCATCGCCAGCTGCCCATCCGGTAAGAACACAACCTGCGAGCCCTGGCACGATTTCGGGGCGAGCAAGAGCGGGGCGGTCCAAGTGCTTCCTTGATCGTCGCTGGAAATGAGCGCGATGGGCGAGGTTTGTTCGGGCAATTGATTTCCGCCAATATTCACAATGGTTGTCTTGAAGTAGGTAAAGCTCACCACGATTCGGCCGAAATGAGGCGAGCGGCTGAAAGTGTCCACGGCGACCCATTCTTTGTCGGGAAAGACGGAATCGTCCGGAGGTGAGAAAGCAATGATCGGCTTGGAAAACGTTTGGCCATTGTCGAGCGAGCGTTCGAGGACGACCTGGCCAAATTCGTTCGAAGAAGGATGCGTTACGCCCAAGCCAAACGCGAACAATCGTCCGGCCAGATCAATGGCTGTCACCGGATCGGAAACTCGTTCGAACACGCCGCCATCGATCGATTGGGAGAGGCCAGGAAGGATGGCGCGTTTCCAAGTCGCACCGCCATCGGTTGTCACCGCATAACCCAAAGCAACCGCGCCGCCGGTTTGATCTCCGAAGCGACCGTCCTGAAAGGCGGCGAAAAGAATACGTGGATCCAAATAACTTCGGGACAAGTGTGGCTCTGCTTGGGCGCGACGTTCCGCCGGCAACTCAGCAGGATCAGGCCCCAGGGAGATGTTGGCGCTGACTTCGGCGGAATTTGTCGACACCGTGCGAGGCGGCGCCGAGGACTGAAGAGTTAAGCGGGCGGGCTGCTGCACAAGGCCGGCGCGCAAGGCAAACCCGAAGTATGTTCCGGAAGAAAGACGTTCTAAAGGAACCCCGCGCAGTGCCCGAGGCAATCGGTCTTCGGGTATTTCCTGCGCGCCGAGGACGACAACCGCCCACGCGGCCAACACCGGCCAAAAAGATTTCATTCGAGGGATTATTGAATCGCCGGCACACGCGCTTCTTTCCAGTCGGCTTTGCCCTCGAGATAAAAGATCCATTCGGCCGCGGCGTTAATCAGATGAGCGCAGCCGCCCGCATCTGAAAAATGATCCCACCACATGCCCGTTTCCAGGCCGGTGGGAATGAAACCTTTTTCCGCGAAAATGTTCTGCCATGTTCTCAACCCTTGCCCCAGTTCGAACTCTAATCGCTCCCTCACCTGGTTCTCCGGACTGAGCAAATAGAAGTTCCGTGTCGCTGATTCGACTTGCAGGGAATAACGTCCATGTTCAATTCCGTTGAGCCAAAGCCCCTGCCCTTTCATGACGGTGAACGGAATCTCAAATTCAAATGTCATCCCGTTTTCGGCGGCGGCAGTCTTGCCCTCGATCTTTAAGGACGCTTTGCGCTCGTTGATCGCCCGCAACGGTTCCCCTTTCTTCAATGTGATTTCCGCAAACGTTCCTTTCCCATCTGGCCGCGAGAAAATTTTAATCATCGCTTCGGAGGGGCTCGCTTTGCCCCAGCCGCGCAGAGACGACCGCGTCGCGGCCAGTCGCAATTCGACGTGGCCGAGGTTTTCGAGGGAGAGATTTTGCAGATCGATTCCGCCGATCTGATCGAGAAGAAAATCAAAAATCGGCACGCGCCAGTCGGTCGGATGATTTTTCTGGAACGGTTCTTCCCAAATCCCTGGAAACGCCCGCAACGCTTGCAGCGCCCAACCGGTCACCACCAGATTTTGCGGGCCCATGCGCGAGCCGGTGGGACGGGGCCGGCCGCCTGCGCCTTTTCGTTCCGAACGGTAATCCTGCGGTTTGCCATCTCGCAGGAAGTAAGGATGAAGATCGAACACATTCATCCCGGGCGGCGCCGGTGCGTCATCACAGTAATAGCGGTAAAGCAGCGGCTGGGTTAGCGCGTCATAAATCGTTCGAAAGGCGAGAGGGCGCGCGAATTCCCCCGAAGCGCGGGCAAGGCCGGAATAATAGCGATATTCCTGATCATCCGCGAAACCGGGAGAGGAATAGCGTTGGCCGGAAGTGAAATCGTAAAGAGCCTGCGTGTAGTGATTGTTTGGCTTCCAGAGATCGCCCGACTTTGGGTCTGGCAACAGAGCGAGCAACGCTCGATCGTGATTCGCCAAGCCCGCAGGCGCATCGCACATGGGGATATGGCCGAAGTGGCGCAGGCGCGATTCCTGCAGGTTACGCGCCGCTTGAGCAATGTCCCGCGCCAGCTGCTGGTCTTTGGCGTTGGGGGAATCCTTTAAGAGGAGCCAAGCCGATTCGAGCATCACGCCGAGATCTTGCGCCATGTGATTCGAGCATCCGTGCGAGTAACCGTTCAGCGCGTAGGTATTGTTTTCTTCAGGCGGGATCAGGTCTGTGCACGGATATGGCCCGCGCGGGTTTTTGTCCTGGCGACGTTCCAAACTGACGGATGCGCCATCGTCCCACCAATACGGGACGAAGCCTTTTTCTCCTGGGATGTAGAGATGAGCTTTGTCGAATGGATGAGCGTTCGGGCGAGCATCGTCGCGTTGAAGGGCGAATAAGGTGTCGCTCTGGTTAAGCACTTTGCAATAAAACGGCAGCAGCCATTCAGTGAGGAATTCTTTATAGAACGGTTCGCCAGTCGAGCGATAAGCGCTCACCAAGGCAGCAGCCAGCCAGGCGCCATCATGCATCGTGTCCAGCGCTTCGCCTTGAACCCATTGGTCGAGTTCGCCCGCGCGTTTCGGGTCGTAATACTCGTAAATCATTCCACGCTGCGGCGAGGTTGGAACTTTCTTGAGGTGATGATCAAAAACGAATTGCGCGAGTTTCCGCATGAATTCGCGCGCTTCATCCACGTTCATGGGTCTCTGCGTCGCGGTGGCTGGATTGGCGTCGATTTGCGAAGTGGGAGCAGCCGCGGCTGAAACAAGACACAGAGCCAAGACCGCAGAAAGAAGTTTCATCCTCCGGAACCAGTACCGCTGACGACCGGTTGCGTCAATTCCCAGGTTTCTCAGCCGCGGTGAACGGACGGTTTTGGCGAGACAACGAGCTGCTTCGGAAATGTGTCAGCAGCCGAAGTGGGGTTCAAGCTACTGAAGAACTGGCGGAAATAACCGGGATTGGCGAACTGGCCACTTGGTTGGGTGTTCTGCGGTCGGCAAAAGAACGAAACGAATTCCAAAACTGTTCCCGAATTTTTGCAGGCTTGGCTCGACGCCGTGAACGTATAAGGCGGTGGCCCAAGCGTCCGATTCGATGCACGTCGCCGCCGTGACAGTACAGGCAGCAATGCCTTGCACGGGCAGGCCTGTCCTCGGATTTAAAATATGACCATATCGAACGCCTTCGATCATAAAAAAGTTTTCATAATTACCGGAGGTCGAAAGCGCGCCCTGCTCGAGACGCACGGCGACCCGCCGCCCCTTTTTTTCGGGATCTTCAAGCTGCACTTCCCAAAACTTTTCTTGTGGGGGCAGGCCGATCACGCGCAAGTCGCCGCCTGCTTTTACCATGGCCCGCTCGACGCCAAGGGTTCGTAATTTTTCGATTGCACAATCCACTGCATACCCTTTGGCAATTCCTCCCAAATCAATCGAAACACCCTCGCGCAAGTATCGAATGGTCCGGCGAGTGGAATCGAGTTTGAGCAATCGGAAATTTACTTTGGGCAAAACGCGTTCCCGTTCGGCCACGGTTGGGAACCGGTATTCCTTCCAGATAAACCCCCACAGGTCCGCCAACGGCCGAATCGTTGGATCGAATGCCCCATCCGTTTGGTTCGAGATTTCGACTGCTTTGGCAATGACGAAATAAAGAGCAGGCGAAGCTTCGACCGGATGATCGACCGCGGTCGCATTCAGCCGCGAGAGTTCGCTCTCCGGCTTATGAAGGCTCATCAAATCGTCTACGCGCCGGACCTCCGCGAATGCTTCCGTGATCGCTGATTGGACTGAGGCGCGGTTGGTCCCGTAGGCGCTAATCGTGACGAATGTGCCGAGGAGCGGCTGGCTGCGATGGACCAGTTCCAGGTTTTTCGCGCGGATCGAGGTCGCCAGAAGCGCGCAGCTGAGGACGCACGACCAAGTCGTATGTCGCCAGAACCCGCTTAATGCCCTCTGTGACGTGCCGGCAGGAAATCGTCGCGCCACTGATGTTATAAATATCTTCATTTAACTTCAAAGGCGACGCGGTGGTCTTGCCCGAAAATTGGGCCCGCCATTTCGGATCATGGATCTCGCCGCCGTACTGTTCGCGATATTCAAGGATCTCGACTTGCTTTACTGAACCGGCCGGCGCCAGCGCGACGAGATAATCGATCGCATCATGTTTTCCGAAAACTTTGTCAGCGATCAGGAGGCCTTCGAGCGTATGATCTTTCCAGGCGAGCCACACCTTGACTTCGGAAACGCCCGGCTTCAGGCCGACGGATTTGCGAATGGCTGCTTTGTCGTGCTCTGTCAGCAGAAAAGTGCGCAGTTCAAAGCGATTGGCTTCAGGAAAACATACCTTTTGCGCGTCGACGATCGTCAGATATTTCTCTGCGAACGCCGGAGTGAACGATCCGAGGAATACAGCTAAGCAAAATAGCCGGCAAAGAAACCGCCAGCACGCCGCGGCGGCTGGCGGTCCCGAGTGCTTGGACGGTTCCCATGTCGTCGTGGCTCTTTGAAAAGTGACGGTCATTGCGTATCGATTAGAAATTTACGCCGGCAATCAAGCGGACCTCAATTCGTGCGTATTCGTCCAGCTGAAGGCCGGAGCGTGTGTCCGGGCTCCCATGAACTTGAGGCAGGACAGTCAGCGTCGCCCACCAACGATTGGCGCCGTAATGAAGCGCGGGCCCGACGAAATAAGCGTCCGTGAGTTGCCCCTCGTAATCACCAAAAAACCGGCGATTGAGAGCCTCCAAACCGATTGCCCAGCGCGGCGTGATCCGATATGACAAGCCGCCGCTGAACTCAAGCGCAAGTTCGCGCTCGGTTTCATCGGACTCGAACGCCCACTCCTCCTCCACGGCCGCATTGAGAGCAAGCACCCATTTCTCGCCGAAGCTTTTTTGGAAAATCAATTTCTCCTCGAGCTCGACTTCCTCGCCATCATAGCGGACTTCGCCATACGCGAGCAGGCCAACGGGCTGGGTGTACGGGTTGAGGAGTTGGTATTTCCATTCCGAGGAAATTCCTTTGAATTGGAATTTGTCTTCATCATCGCGGCCCGGAACACCATCGCTGTGAGTGCTTCGTCCGTTGAGATACAGCGCGGTGGTCAGTTTTTCGGTGAGGCCATACTCCAGTTCTTCGCGGAATTCCCAGCGAGAGAAGACGCCTTCTTCTTTTCCGCGGGAATGCGTGATCCATTGTTCGAATTCGGCGCGCCCTTTTGGGAGGACCTCCGCTTGGTAAGAATAAGTGAAAAGGCGTTCATCAGCGTGTGTCTGGCTAATGGCGAGGCCAAGGGCGGCGAGGAGCGGGATGGTTTGGATTAATGTTTTCACAGTGGAAGGAGGATTGATGTGTGGCAGTGGCAAACGGGGTTGTGTGCTGCAGTGACTGCTAAAACAGCCCGAAGGCTTATTGAGATTGATTCTCACATGCGAAGCTTATTGAGAGTCGGTCTCAGAAAACAAGCCTTATTTTGTCGCCTTCTTCGCCCAAGTTGTGCCCGCCCGAAAATGCCACGCTAATCCCACCGGCAAGCCCAACCCCAAAATCCGATGCGCCCAACCGAACCCGTTCCGCCACGTCTCCGACCCCGCGTAGTACAGCCCTACGCCCGTGGCGATCAGCCCCAAAAAGACCAGTTCCATCCCAAACCCCGTCGCCCAATTCGCCCGCAAGGCCCAGCCATAGCGAATATGCTCCGCCAGCAAAAAACCAAAAATGGCGCACATGACAGGATTGCACCCGCCGTGAATGACCCGAGAGAAATGCAACCAAGCGAGACGCTCACCTGACCGGTCTTGCAGCCAGTCTCCCATCAAAACGGCGAAGCCCGAGATGAAGGTTGCGGAGAGAAAAAAAAGAAGGATGCCGAGGGTCAGTGGGGGCAAACGCGCCGGGCGGCTCGCAGGGTCGAGTCCCGTTCGCATCCTGTTAGCACCCCTTGTTCTTGCAAGCTCCTAACCGCTTCAGTTCCTCGCAAGTGCCTGTAATTTGCAGCCGCTGGCTTTTAACGGCAAAACCCAGCTGCTGGCTGATTTCATTTTCCAGCTTCGCGATTTTGTCGCTCTCAAATTCGACGATCCGCTCACAATCCTGACAGATGATATGATGGTGATTTGGATGCTCGGCGTAATTCGGATCATAGAACTTATGATCCTTTCCAAAATCAATTTCGCGAACCAGGCCGCTTTCAGCTAGGAGCGGCAAGGTGCGATAAACTGTGGCCCGCGACACCGAGCGATCCCTCTCGTGAGACCATTCCAGGAGTTGGTCTGCGGTGAAATGCTGGTCCGTGCTGAAGGCTGCATCGACAATCGCTTGCCGCTGCGCGGTGATGCGCAGATTTTTTTTCGCCAAAAAGTCGAGAAACCGCTTTTTGGCCGTGTTTCTGTCGGGTGCCAGCATAGGAGCAGTATATTTCAGCGAGTCGACAAGTCAACGCGGCTATTCCTCGCGGAGGAAGACCACCCGCAATCGCTAGGGGCTAATGACGGCGGTCCGAGCCAGCAAATGGGCGATGATTGACTTTCTCGAATCGAGTCGTGACCCTGATCGGCAAACGATCTTCGCGTGAATGCTGAACTGATTAACACCGGAACCGAACTGATGCTCGGGCTCGTCGTGAACACACATCACGCTTGGCTCGCGCGCACCTTGGGCGACACGGGATATCGCATCACCCGCCAAACGGCTGTTGCAGATTCCGCCGCTGCCATCAGCCAAGTGGTTCGTGAAGCATTAACGCGGGCGGAATTCGTGATTGTGACAGGAGGACTAGGCCCCACCAGCGACGACATCACGCGCGATGAAATTGCCAAACTGATCCAACGTCCATTGCGCGAAGATCCAGCTATCCTGCGTGACATCGAACAATTCTTCAACGGCCGAGGGCGTCCGATGCCCCGAGCCGCGCGCGTCCAAGCGGCGGCGCCGGAAGGAGCGATCGTTTTTCCGAATGCCTTTGGGACGGCGCCAGGGTTGGCCATGGAAATCCGCCCTGGGTTGTTTCGAGCAAACCCTGGTTGGCTAATTCTTTTGCCAGGCCCACCGCGCGAACTGCGGCCGATGGTCATAAATCAAATGATCCCATTGTTGCGCGAAAAATTCCCGCCGGAGCCGCTTTGCGTCAGGACGCTGAAATCGACGGGGATCGGAGAATCGATCGTGGAAGAGAGGATCGCCCTGCCGCTTAAAAAGTGCGTCGAAGCCGGTTTGGAAATTGGTTATTGCGCTCGACCCGGCGAAGTGGATGTGCGATTGGCGGCGACCGGCCCGGATGCCGCCCGGCTCGTGGACCGGGCTGAGGAGATCGTGCGAAAAATACTAGGCCATTCTATTTACACCACCGGAGCGGAGCGGATCGAGGATACGGTGGTTCGTTTGCTGGCTCAACAGAAGCGGACGCTGGCGATGGCAGAGTCGTGCACCGGGGGACACATTGCCAATAGGATTACGGATGTGCCCGGGGCATCGGCGGTTTTCTTGGGTGGGTTTGTCACTTACAGCAACGCGGCAAAACAATCGTTTTTGGGCGTACGCCAAGAAACGCTCGAAGCATACGGGGCAGTCAGCGAAGCTACCGCGAAGGAAATGTGCGAAGGCGCGCGGCGGCGGTCAGGCGCGGATTTCGCGCTTGCAACCACTGGAATTGCCGGCCCGAGCGGAGGAACTCCGGAGAAACCTCTCGGAACGGTCTACGTCGCGATGGCTGGTCCAGAGGGAACGGTGGCAGAACACCGGGTCAATCCGTTCGATCGGGAGACGTTCAAGCATGTCACGTCGCAACAAGCGCTCGATTTGCTTCGACGGGTTTTATCTGAAGAAACAAAAAACCCCCAGGCGGACAGAACCTGCGGGTGCTAAAATCTGCGGTGGAACTACGCGCCGTCACTGCCGATTGCTTCGACGGGGCACCCTTCCATGGCTTCTTTGCACTGGGTTTCTTCTTCCGGCGTCTCTGGTTGCTTGTAAACGTAGGAATGCCCGCCGTCATCATTCCGGGTGAAGTTGTTCGGAGCGGTTTCCCGACAGAGGTCGCAGTCAATGCATTGGTTGTCGACGTAAAATTTACCAGTCACGTTTTCAGGATATCTGTTTGCGATGTCAGCCATAAATCAGTTACGAATTTCCGACATATATGGGTAGCGTGAGATCAAAGATCAAGCCCCTTTTCACCCGCGCCGCATCGACTGCGTCGCAGATCCTGGGCGAATCTAATTTTTGAACAGACCCGCAGCCGCGCTCCGGTAAACTCGGCATTTCGATATGAGAAAAACGAAAATCATCGCGACGCTTGGCCCTGCGACCGAATCGCCCGAAGTGATCGGCCAACTGATCGACGCCGGGTTGAATCTGGTCCGGCTGAACATGTCTCACGCCACGCATGCGTGGGCTCGGCGTATTGTCGAAACCGTTCGAGCAGCGGCCCAACTTCGCCAAACGCGGATTGGCATTCTTCTCGACACACAAGGTCCGGCCATTCGCACGGGCGATCTTCCCGCAGCGCTTGATTTGCGTCCTGGCCAAAAGTTTACGCTGACCGTCCGCGGCGAACACAGCGAGGAGCGGCAATCCGTCGACGTCAATTACGAGAATTTCGTCAACGACATCAGCGTGGGCGATATCGTTTTGGTGGACAACGGTTCCATCGAGATGAAGGTGCTGGCGAAATTCCATAATCGAATCGAGTGCGAGGTGTTGACGCCAGGAAAACTGGGCAGCCGCCGCCATATCAACCTGCCTGGCGTAAAAGTCAGCTTGCCGGCGCTGACCGCGAAAGATTTGGAGGACGTGCGGCTCGGCCTCGAATTAAAAGTCGATTACATCGCGCTTTCTTTCGTCCGCGAGGCGCGCGACATCTTGCAGCTGAAAGAAATCGTTTCGACGGCAACGGAGCGACCGCTCATCGTCGCGAAGATTGAAGACCAGCAAGCGGTCAAAAATCTGAACGAAATCATCGCCGCGGCGGACGCGATCATGATCGCCCGGGGCGATTTGGGCATTGAATGCCCTTATGAGGAGCTTCCGATCATCCAGCGGCGCGCGGTCAAGCAATGCCTTCACTTCGGCAAGCCCGTCATCGTCGCGACGCACATGTTGGAAAGCATGATTGAAAACCCGATGCCAACACGCGCAGAGATCACCGATGTGGCCAACGCTGTTTTTGAACAATCAGACGCGATCATGCTGAGTGGCGAAACCAGCACGGGGAAATACCCGGTCCGATGCGTGGAGGTTTTCCACCGCATCGCCGAGCGGATCGAACGGAGTGGCGGAGCGAATTTTGCCGAACATGCGGAGCTGACTCTACCGCGACAGAAGCTGGTCAAAAGCGCGGTCGTCATGGCAAACGAACTCAGGGCGACGGCGTTGATCGTCTTCACGGTCCACGGCCGAACCGCGCGCTACGCTTCCTGGCTTCGGCCACGGTACTCTCCCATCTTTGCATTTTGCGGCAACGAATCGACCGCTCAATCGCTGCTGCTGCACTGGGGCGTGACGCCGCTGGTGCTTCCGTTTCAACAGGACAATCCGGAGAAAACGATCTCACAAGCGCTGAGGCTACTCGTGCAGAAAAAGCTTTTGCAGGCGGGTCAAACGGTGGTCGTTGTCAGCGCGATTTCAGCGGAAGACAAACTGGTCGACGCGATCCAAATGAGGTTGGTCACGCAGGAATTGGAGCCCTAATATCCCAACTCACTCTTGCGCTGGTCAGCCGTCGGCAAGGGAGCCTTTTTCGCGGTGATGGACACCTGCCCTTCGGCTTTCACCCGCCGGCTTTCCACAGCGTTAAACTCGGTATTGCTTTGGAATTGTTCCGGGACGGCGTTGTCCGCGTAAATCGCTTCCACCGGGCATTCCGCGACGCAAGCGGTGCAATCGATGCACTCCTCAGGGTGAATCACCAGTTGGTTGGCGAGTTCGTAAAAGCACGCGACGGGGCAAACCTCAACGCAATCGGTGAATTTACAACCATTGCACTTATCTGTGACGACATGAGCCATAAAATTCTTTTTGGAAATTAAAACTGCCGCTGATGAATCCGGCTGTTCAGCCCCCTGGCGATGCCTTATACCAATCCCTGAGCCGGACTTCGATCGTGGAATCCTTGGAAACCATCTCCCTGAATTTCTCCACGTCGCTGCCGCGCGAATGATACGGATAAACAATCTTCGGCTTGAATTCAAGGACCGCGCTGGCCGCTTGGTTAATGTCCATGGTGTAGGGCAGGTTCATGCAGACAAAGGCAACATCGATGTTTTTCAATTGCCGCATCTCGGGAATGTCCTCGGTGTCGCCGCTGATATAAATCCGTTTTCCGCCCAGGGTCACGACATATCCGTTGCCCCGGCCTTTGGGGTGATAATTCAAGCGGTCCTGCGTCAGATTGTACATCGGCACGGCTTCAATTTTTGCGCCGACCACTTCGGCCGATTGGCCGTTCATGATCACTTTTGTTTTCTTTCGCAGTGCATCGGGCAATTTTTCGGCCACGGCTTCGGGCGCAAGGATGGTCGTTTGGTCCCGCACAATGCCCAGCAACGTGTCGGGATGGAGATGATCGCCATGAATGTCCGTAATTAAAATCAGGTCAGGCGTCAAAAGCGCCGAATATTGCTTCGCGCCGCCGACCGGGTCGACATAGATTGTTTTTCCATTCCAGCTCGTGACGAGGCTGGCGTGGTTCATGGGGTAAATGGCCAAGTCACCCTGGGAAGTTTTGATGTGATCCGCGGGAAGAGCGGCTCGCAACGGCATCGGCCCGCAGGCGAGAACCGCAAAAACCAGCCAAAAGCTTACGGTGACGAATTGTCGGCGAGAAAAGGGCAGCGCATTCATGAATACTCCCGTGGTTGCGGGAGCCATTTTCCCGAAAGCCAAATTGGAATCAACCCTTTTCGGCGCGGACGCGCGAAAATTAAACCGCGGCCATGCGTTGCGCAGGCCGTGGGCGTGGCGTTGTCAAAACGGGAATGCTCGACCAAGGCAGGTCTGCCTGAGCCGGAGAATCGACCGGCTCAGCTTCGACGGCTGAGGGAACATTCAGGCCAGTTCGGCGAAGCCTTTTTGCCAACTCTGCCTCAGTGAAAAAAGGGGTGTCCAGTTTCCGGCTGAGAAGCGTCTGATCCAAGCCATTCATGACGGCATACTCCTCCGGAATACGGATTATGCAACTCTCCAAGCGCCTGATTTTCGCGTAGGACAAGGCCTGACATTTGTTGTTGGCGCGGGACTGACCCTGTTTGCGCCTTTTCTCTGAGCCGCGACTTGGTGAGGTCCCTCACCGAGGCCTAGCCGCAGGCATTTGAAATTCGAAATGAGAGGTTTTCCGACGAGAATGTCGAAAGAAGATTCCCCCCGCTCCGCCGAACACGCGCTGGTCACCGAGTGAACAGCTGACACGTGTGCACATCCGGCTTTCCAAAGACCCGATTTCCTGTCATTGCTCGACTCGTGCGGTGAATGGGCAGCGAAGAGCTCAAGGTTTTTTAGACATTTCTTTCCTATGCAATCATTCATTAGTTGGCCAATGTTCGCGGCAGGTTTAATCGCCGCAAATTTCCAAGTTGTTCCTCGAACCGATGCCGCCGGTTTGTCCCCTTCTCCAACCGTCCTTCATGCCACGAGATTTGTGGTCACGCCTCCAGTGCGTGAGTTGGCTTCGCGCCCGCGGCTAAGCTTAAACACAATTGAGCAACCGATCGCGGCACGGCCTACCCTAAAGCCAAATATGTTGGCGGCGGATGCGGGGGCGCCGCCGTCGTACGATCCGTTAGTTCCGACCAGTCCGCCGCCGATCGGCAAAATGCCGGCTCCGTTGATGACATTTGAGGGGCTGAGCGCGGAGGATAATAAAGATGTGGCAGCCTTTCGCTACATTCCCTCCGATGCCAACGGCGACATCGGCCCGAACCATTACGTCCAGACGGTCAATGCGGTTTATCGCGTGTTCGACCGCCAGGGCACGCCAGCGATCCCGCCGATGAAGTACAGCACGCTCTTCGCGAGTCTCGGTGATCCAGCGGCGAAGTTCGACGATGGTGACCCAGTCGTCCGCTATGATTCATTGGCCGATCGGTGGGTGATCAGCCTCTTTGTGGTAAGCGATTGGTTTACGACCAACGGCCCGGCCCACCAGGTCATCGCGGTTTCCAAAACTCCCGATCCCACCGGGGAGTTTTACGTTTACGATTTCCCGATGCCGAACGATTACCTGAATGATTATCCAAAACTCGGCATCTGGCCGGACGGATATTATTTGAGCATTAATCAGTTCAACCATGACTTTGAGTTCGTCTCGGCGGCTGTCTTCGCCTGTAACCGAGCCAAGTTGCTCGCGGGCGATTCGACCGCGGAGATGGTTTTCTTCGACCTGCAATCCTTTCCGCATTTGCCGAGCAGCCTGCTGCCTGGCGATCTGGACGGTCCGGCTCCCACTCCGGGAGGGGCGAATGTTTTCATGTGCGTCACGTCCGAGGAACTGACCGTTCAAGGACCGCATGAACGAGATAACAACGCGGCCGATGCAGAAGCGGACTCGAACGGCGCCGCGCCTACTTCGAGCCTGGGATATGGGTTGCGGGTTTTCCAACTCGTGCCGAATTTCGCAGACGCAACGCAATCCACGTTCGCAGAGACAACCTTTATCCCTACGGCCCCGTTTCGAATTTTTAGCTGGCCGAACGAATTCGTCCCCCAGCGCGGCGTGACCAACACGCTCGATTCTCTTTCCGATCGGTTGATGTACCGGCTCCAGTTCAGGCACTTCGAGGATCACGACAGTTTGGTCGTAAACCACACGGTGGCGGTAGACACCGCCCCCACTGCTGGACTCCGCTTTTACGAGTTGAGAAGATTTCCGCCAGCCGGAGCATGGTTTCTGCACGACGAAGGAACTTACTCACCCGACGACCAAAGCCGCTGGATGGGGAGCGCGGCGTTGGATTGGCAGGGCAACCTCGCCATCGGCTATAGCGCGTCCAGCATCGAAACCTTTCCGTCGATCCGTTATGCCGGCCGAAAAGGTTCCCGTCCGGCCGGTGGTTTGAACTTAAGCGAATCGACTTTATTTCCGGGTTCTGCGTCGCAGCTGTTTTGGCGCTGGGGCGACTACACCATGTTGGCGGTCGATCCGGTCGATGAAACCACCTTTTGGTACGTGAACCAGTACTACACGACTTTCGACCGGGCAGCTTGGCACACTCGCATCGGGACTTTTCGTTTTTCAAACACTCCGAGCGCGCCCAAAGCAACCCTCGCTGTGCAGGTCGTGGATGACAACAGCAGTCAACCGATCGCTGGTGCTATCGTCACAACCGCGAATGGTTACTGGCGGAGAACCGACTCGACCAACGGGTGCAGTTTCCGGTTAGCCCCCGGGCCGTATACTTTGTTCGTCTCGGCTGAAGGGTATGACTCCGGAACTTTATCAGGCGTGGATTTGGCAGACGGAGCCCAGGTTTCCAAACAGATTCGGCTAGTCCGGGTGAAGCATGAGTTGCAGCTCCTCCATCCGCCTGAATTCAACTTCTCGGGCCCGTGGCATGGACCATTCGAGCCTGAATCACTGCTCTGCACATTAACGAACCTCGGAACTGAACCGGCGCAGTGGGCTGCGTTTTGGGACAGTAGCTGGCTGGAAGTCAATCCTGCCAAGGGCGTGTTGGAGGCTGGAGCGAGCGCGGACATTGAGCTCCGGTTGGGCGCCGCGGCTGCCGCTTTGCCGCCCCAGGGTTATCACGACACGTTGATCATCGCGAACGAAGCTGGCGGGGAAATCATCGAAAAACCGATTTCTCTAAACATTCAACGATCGCCGGGAACGCTGGCTTTTGACTTTGCCGTCCGGACCGCCTTGGAAAACGATCCATTCGTCACGGTTGGAATCAGCCGCAAGAATGGAACTGATGGAACAATCCAAGTCGACGTCCGGACCGAAGACGCTTCAGCTGTGGCGGGGAAAGATTACGAACCGCTGAATCGAACTTTGATTTTTGCCGGAGGCGAAACGAACAAACAAATCGCGGTCAAACTATTTCCTGCAACGAGCCCGCCGTCGAAGAGCTTTAAGCTACGGCTCACGAATCCGCACAACGGCGCTGAGCTCGGGGACCTGACCGAAACGACCATCGAAATCTTGAAACAGCGCGGGTTGATTTTCCGTGAGTTCTTTGACGCGGACCCCAGGTGGAAAACGGAGGGCGCCTGGCAATTCGGGATTCCCAGCGGCGACACTGATCCAAGCGCCGGCAACACTGGCCAAAACGTTTATGGTTACAATCTCGCTGGCGATTATTCCAATAACCTTTCCCAATCAGAATACCTGACGAGCCAGCCTTTCGATTGTTCGAGATATGACAAGGTCTCGCTTTATTTTTGGCGGTGGCTCGGAGTCGAACGCAGTTCGAGCGACCGCGCGACGGTCGAAGCATCGAACGATGGCGTGCAATGGACCGTGGTTTGGACAAACTCGCCTTCCACATTTACCAGAGACACGAACTGGGTCTTGGTTGCGTCCGACATCTCAGCGGTGGCTGACCGCCACTCGAATGTGTCTGTCCGCTGGGGCATGGGGCCGACCGATTCCAGCAACACCTTCACCGGTTGGAATATTGATGACGTGGAAATATACGGGGCGCCAACCAGCCTGGGGTTGACCGGAAAGTACGATGCGTCCCGGGCTGTAGACATTCTGACCTGGGCGAGCAACACCGGCCACACGTTCGCAGTCGAAATGGCGCCGACACTTTCGCAAAAGTTCCAAACGCTGGCCTCGGGGATCGCGGCGACACCGCCGTCTAATTCATTCACGAACTCAGTCTCTGGCGGCACGCGCTTTTACCGCGTCCGGCGGGAGCAGTAAGCGCTGCAAAAGCCCCCTTCCCTCGATCTATCGCTGGGTTTTTCACGTGACAAACGAAGAACCCTGCTTATATTCCTCAGGCTCTCGACGACCCTATCGTCTAGCGGTTCAGGACACCGCCCTTTCACGGCGGTAACACGGGTTCGATTCCCGTTAGGGTCGCCATTCCAAGACCCTCCTCCCCCTCACGATTCCGAGATCCTGCGAACATGTTACGGAAGCTGCTGAATGATTGCTTGCCCCAGTTCAGCGCAAGAAAGTTTTCCTCCCAAATCTCGCGTCCGATTGGCTGGATTGGCGAGCGCGACTTCCACAGCGTGCCGGATGGCCTTCCCCGCCGAGCGCGTTTCCGGATGCGCCAGCCAGTCCAACATCATCGCCACCGATAAAATCGTTGCAGTTGGATTCGCGATGCCTTTGCCCGCAATGTCCGGCGCAGTGCCATGACTCGGCTGAAACACCGCGTGCTCTGGACCGATATCCGCTGATGGCGCCATCCCCATTCCGCCGATCAATCCGGCTGCCAAGTCCGACAAAATGTCTCCAAACATGTTTTCCGTCACGATGACATCGAACCGCTCCGGCCGCTGCACGAGATAAAGCGCGGCGGCGTCGACGTAAATTCTTTCAGTCTCCACTTCGGGGAAGTCCGCGGCGAGCTCGTCAAAGATTTTGCGGAAGAAAGCCATCGATGGCAAAACGTTCGCTTTGTCGACCAACGTTAAATGTCTCCGCCGCGACATCGCCTCGCGAAAAGCGGCGCGGCAAACTCGCTCCGCGCCCTTCCGGGTGATGCGCATCGTATCGCATACTTCCGTCGCTCCAGCCGCAGGTTTGCGTCCGCGCCCGGAAAACAGGCCTTCCGTGCTTTCCCGAACAATCAGGAAATCAATTTGGCCCGCGCGGTGATTCTTAAGCGGCGTGTGGAGTTCGTGATAAAGCCGGATTGGGCGGAGGCCGCAAAACAGGTCGAGTTTCTCGCGCAGATCAATTTGCGGAACCATCTCTGTGCCGTCCGGCCAACGGACGTGCGGCAATCCCATCGCGCCGAGCAGAATTGCGTCTGCCTTGCGGCACGCCTCCAAAACGGCGTCGGGCAGCGGATTGCCGCGGGCCAGGTACTCGTTCGCCCCCACAGAATATTCTTCCAGATTGAACGCGACCGACGAAAAACCTGCGGCGACGGCTCGCAACACTCTTATTCCTTCAGCAATCACTTCCGGCCCGATCCCATCGCCGGGCAAAACTGCTATCGTGAATTTTTGCGGTGGAGACATGGGCCGGATGGTGTCACGAAAATCAAAAACGAAAAGATAGAAAGCGATTTTTTGCTGGCGTGCTGCGACTGGACTGTTTCAACTCACGTGAGCCATGCAATTCTCATTATGGGTTTGGAGCGCGACTGTGTCCTCCGGACCAGCCGCAGCAATACCGGCGCCTCAGAGACTTTCGAATGACTCAAGCCTGCGGCTGGTGCTCCGCACACAGCCGCGCTCCGCAAAATGCGAATTGCTGCCATGGCGTGGATGAACGTTTATTCTTCATGATCACTTATGAATCCTGAATCTCGTCTTGCTGAGCTGAAGCTTGAATTGCCGCCCGCGCCAAAGCCCGTGGGCGTTTACAAACCGGTCGTCGTTTCAGGCAAACACGCCTACGTTTCCGGTCACGGGCCGCTCAAATCCGACAAAACTTTGATTCAAGGCCGAGTGGGCGCGGACCTTGATCTGGCTGCTGGAAAGGCAGCCGCTCGACAGGTTGGGCTGGCCATTCTCTCGACCGTTCGCGATCAACTCGGCAGCCTCGATCGCATCAGCCGGGTCATCAAAGTTCTCGGGATGGTGAACTCGACAGCGGAGTTTCGCGATCATCCCGCCGTCATCAACGGGTGCAGCGAATTGTTCGCCGAGGTGTTCGGTCCGGACAATGGCGTGGGCGCTCGCAGCGCGGTCGGCATGGGCTCGCTGCCGAATAACATCGCGGTCGAAATTGAAGTGATCTTCGAGCTCAAATAGCAAGCTTTGCAAAAGTTCATGCACCCTCTCCCTGCCCTCTCCCCGCGCTAGGGGATCTTTTGCGTTGCATAGCGCGGGGAGAGGGATGAAGGGTGAGGGGCCTTGCGCCATCGAAATGCCAGAATTTGTGCAACGATCCATAGTGAAAAAAACCAGCGCCAAAGATTGGTTCATCGTCGCGAACCCGGGCGAAATTCTGTCGCCCGGCCTGCTTTTTTATACCGAGCGCATCGACGAGAACCTCCGGCGAATGGTGGAACTGGCGGGCGGGGTGGAACGGCTCCGGCCGCATGTCAAAACTCACAAATGCTCGGAGTTGATCCGGTCGCAACTCGCGCTCGGGCTCACTAAGTTTAAGTGCGCCACGCTGGCTGAAGCGGAGATGCTGGCGCGTTGCGGCGCGCCCGATGTTCTGCTCGCGTATCAACCGGTCGGGCCGAACATCAAACGCCTTGTCGAGCTGGCGCAGGCTTTTCCCGCCAGCCAATTGTCGGCGTTAGTGGATGCACGGGAGATCCTGGTTCAAATCGGCCGCGCTGCCCAAGCGGCTCATGTGAACCTTGGCATTTTCATCGATCTCGATTGCGGGATGCATCGCACTGGCATTGCGCCGGGACCTGAAGCAGGCAAGCTGTATGAAAAAATCAGCGCCACACCCGGCGTGACTGCAAAAGGATTCCACGCCTACGACGGCCACGTTCACGATCCTGACCTGCACACGCGCCAAACGATGGCGGACGCGGCCTTCGCCCAAGTCAGTGGGCTGCGCCAGAAACTCGAAGCCAACGGAATCGCGGTCCCGACGGTGGTGGCGGGCGGAACCCCAACGTTCCCCATGCACGCCGCCCGTCCGCGCGTCGAGTGCAGCCCTGGCACGTGCGTTCTCTGGGATTTTGGGTATGGAGATAAATTTCCGGACCTGCCCTTTTCGCCCGCGGCGGTCTTGCTCACGCGCGTGATCAGCAAGCCGGGGCCGGATTTGCTCTGCCTGGATCTCGGCTACAAAGCCGTCGCGTCCGAAAACCCGCCGCCGCGCGTCCGGTTTTTAAACGCGCCCGAAGCTGAAGCAGTGTTGCAAAGCGAAGAGCATTTGGTCGTTCGCACTCCTCGGGCGGCGGCCTTCGAGCTGGGCGATCCTCTTTACGGAATCCCGCGTCATATCTGCCCGACAGTCGCTCTGCACGAAAAAGCGGTGCTGATCCGCGGTGGCCGCGCCGTTGGGGAATCACGCATTGACGCCCGCCAACGATCCCCTCTCTGATTGTGGACTCGCTGCCCGGACTCAGCCACCAAGCCAGCCTGCTCGTTTACCTCGCGATCGCTGTCGGTGCGCTGGTCGCATTGATTGGCCCGGGGAAGATCAACGCCTTCGTCGCGCTGACCCTCGTTTCTCTATTTGTCGGCATCTGTGCGGGAATGTCTCTGACCGAAGTTGGAACAAAGTTTCAGGACGGCGTCGGCACGATGCTCGCGTCGGTCGCGATCGTGGTCGGGCTGGGCGTGATGTTAGGAAAACTTTTGGCTGAATCTGGCGGCGCAGAAATCATCGCGCGCCGCTTGAATGATTTTTTCGGGCCGCACCACGCTGACTGGACGATGCTCATTGTGGCGTGGATTGTTGGGCTTCCGGTTTTTTTTACGGTGGGCCTAGTCCTGCTCGCGCCGCTCGCGTTTTCGCTCGCCAAGCAAAGCCAGTTGCCGTGGGCTCGAATTGCCATTCCAATGTTGGCAGGTCTATCCGTCGCTCATGGACTGGTCCCGCCACATCCAGGGCCGATGGCCGCAGTCGCCGCTTTGGGAGCGGATCCAGGCAAAACGATTTTGTATTCGATCGCCCTTGGTTTTCCGATTGCCGTTTTAGCCGGGCCGCTGTTTGCACAATGGATCGCGCCGCGACTGCCCGATGATTTTCGTCCACCCGTTCTGCCTGAGCCAAACCAGACGGGTCGCCTCCTGCCAGGCTTTTTCAGTTCATCTCTGACGATGCTTTGTCCGGTGCTTTTGATGCTCGCGTCGACGGTTGCGACGATGCAACTCCCGCCCGAGTCCGGTCTCCTTCACGTCATTCAATTCTTGGGTCATCCCGCTGTGGCAATGCTCGCCGCCGTTTTGTTGGCCTTTTATACATTTGGTTATCGGCTAGGACTGAGCCGCACCGAGCTTCTGAAGCGAACGGAAGAAAGCTTGGGACCGGCCGCGTTGATTTTGTTGGTCGTTGGAGCCGGCGGCGGGTTCAACCGGATTCTCATAGAAAGTGGTGTGGGCAGCGCCATCTCGGAACTGGCCCAGCGAGCTCGCGTCTCGCCGCTGCTCCTCGGTTGGCTTCTGGCGGCGGCCATTCGCGTGGCCACCGGCTCGGCCACGGTCGCGATCACGACCGCGGCGGGTTTAGTCGCTCCGCTCGCCGCAGCTCAACCGGGAACACGACCGGAGCTCCTGGTTTGCGCGATGGGCGCGGGATCGCTGATTTTGTCGCACTTGAACGACGGCGGTTTTTGGTTTGTGAAGGAATACCTTCGCATGAGCGTCGGCCAGACGCTGCAAATCTGGACGGTGATGGAAACAGTCGTGGCCGTGGCAGGGCTGCTCCTCGTTTTGCTCTTTCAGGCGTTCTTCTGATCTGAAGAAATGATCAAAAAACTCGTCAGCACGAGGAGGAAACTTGGGGGGGCTGGATTACCTCGGTGGCGATGACGCGGGGAACCTCTCGGTTCACAATATCGCGTGCAAGGGCATCGCCTTCAGCACGGCTTCAGTTCGATTGTGCACGTGAAGCTTTTTGTAAATCCGACTAATGTGCGTTCGGACGGTTCCGATTTTGATTCCGAGTTCGTCGCACGACAACGACCCTCGGTGCATGACGGTAAATTCTTCGTTTGCTTTGTTTGCTCGGTGTCAGGAGTCTGTATCTTTCCCATTTTACAGCAACGCCGCGAGTCGAGTCGGGTGGCGACCGGTGCGTCAAGTGAACTTCATCGACTGAAGGCGCCGATCGAACCATTTACGAGCGATCCTTAATGCGGAAACTCGAATTCCGAAAGATGAATGCTGACCGACGGGGGGTTGCGATTCATCCGGCTTGGGGCCAAGCGTTGATTCTAGGTTGGCTGGCCGGTGCCCGAAAGATTTGGAACAGGAGCAAGCAGAGAAAACAGAGGGTGTCCATTTACCTCCTCCGGTTTTAAATGGCGTTCGGGTCTGCGCCGGATGGTTTCGGCAATGGAATCCGAAAACACAACGTCGTTCCTTTGGCTGCGCTCGACTCGATTATCAGGGTCCCGCCCAGAGCCTGGGCTCGATCCTGCAAATGGTGTAAGCCATTCCCCCGAGCAGTGGCTTTCTTTTCAAAGCCGCACCCAGAATCCTTGATCGTCAACGCGAGCGTTTCGGCGTTGACAGTCAAACCGACATGAACGGTTTTCGCATTGGCATGTTTCAGGATGTTTGTGAGCGCTTCCTTTAGCGAGAATAGCAGGTGCCGCCGAAATGCGCTGGTGATTCCCCGATCAGGCAATTCTTTTGGAAACTCTAAAGTCAATTCAATGCTCGAAGCGGCAAAATAGTTCGCCGCATATTCGCGCAAGTAGCCCACCAAATCTTCAAGCGTGTCGTATTCCGGGTTGTTGACCCAGGTGATTTCGCTTACCTGGTTAACCGCTTCCCTAGCCAGCGAAGAGATAGCGTTTATGCGCGGCTCCACCTCCGCGCCATCCGCGACCCGCGCCCCGTTTTGTGTCAGGCTGGCAATTCGTGTTAAACTAGCCCCCAATTCATCGTGGATGTCCCTGGCCATTTCGAGCCGCTGCCAGTGCAACGCGTTTTCCTGTTCGAGCCGGTGAATGCGGTGAACCTCGCGGAGGCGCCAGCCTACCAAACCGCCCAGGGCTATTGCCCCGGCCGTCGAGGAGCCGATTTTGAACCACCACGTTTGATAATAGAACGGCGCAATCGAAAAGCGAATGGCTGCTCCCTCGACGTTCCATTCACCATGATGGTTGCAAGCGCGGACGTGAAACCGGTACTCGCCCGGAGAAAGATTTGTATAGAAGGCAATGCGGCGGGTCCCGCAATCCTGCCACTCCTCATCGTAACCTTCCATGCGGTATTGGAAACGGAGTTTCTCCGCGGCAATGAAACTGATCCCGGTAAAATGAAATTCCATGACACGTCCTCGCCCGGGCTCTAATCGCAGTGATCCCGACCCGAGGCCTCGCGAGTGTTCGTCGGTCCGCCGTTCTAAACCTCTGCTCCTTTCTCCGCGGGCCTTCCTTCTCAAATAATCCGAATCATTGGGGTCGGCGCCGAAAGCGACTTCGTTATCGGCCAACACCTCTTCGATCACAACCGGGGGAGCGACGTCGTTAGCTTCGGCGTTTCCTGGATCGATAATAGCGACGCCTTTCTCTGTTGCAAACCAGAGCCGGCCATCTCGAGTTTTGCAGGCCGCTGGCGAACTGTGTTCCCCGCTTGTATTCGCGCTGAGCATCCCGTCGGATTCGTCCAGCAGCAGGGAATGCAGAGCGGTGGATCGACCCGAGGCTAGCTCATTCAATTCATGCTTTCGAAAACGGTAGATTCCATGTCCCGTGCCTAGCCATAAGTTTGAAAAATCATCCTCAACAACAGAATTGACCGATTCCTCGATGGCTCCTTGTTCCGCCGTAAAGGCAAAGATGCGGGCCTCCGGTTGCAGATTGGCGTCTGTCCGCCCGATCTCGGAAAGCGTAGGCTTTCCTGGATCGAGGAAATCGATCCGGTTGAGCCCTCGTTCAGTCCCAACCCAAAGCACGCCCTCGCCATCCCTGTAAATCGAGTAAATAACATCGCTCGAGAGCCCATCTTTGGCCGTCAGTCGAATGGTCACAATGTCGGGATACAAGTTTGTCGCTCTTTTCGGTGGCTCACCAGGAATCGGTGGCAGCTTCGCCGCGGAATCCCAACTCGGCCGTTGCGTTTGCGCAATGTATGACAGACCCTTTCCGGCGGTGCCGATCCAGAGCCCACCCGAGCCCGTTCCAAGCAGGCAAGTCACATCCTTCAATTCGTTGTCCAGATAATAAAAACCGATGCGATCACCTTTGATATTCACCAGACCACGGGCAATCCCCACCCAAACTCCATTGTCGTGAGACGGCAGCAGCACGCGAACTTTGTTCCACCCCACCATCTCCTCGACAAAATTCATGCAAAATGGCGGGAAGGGATGATTCGTGAATGTTTTATTATCAAACGAATCAAGGCCGCGGGTGGTTCCGATCCAGAGCACGCCCTGGTCACTTTCTGCGATTGCTCGCACGTGGTTGTTAATCAAACCCTGTTTCTCCGAAGCTTCAGCGAAGGAGGAAACAAATTCGAAGAACCAAAATTCAAATGTTCAAAACGAGGAGTGGCTTTCCATGAAGGCCAACCGGCCGGCGATAGTTTTGTTTTGGCTGTGGCATTCCAAGTGCGAGCTCTGCGCCCTGAGTATCCGAACGCTCCTGTGACAGCAATCCTCATAGTGATTAGAGCGGCGCGCCTCTGCATTTGCGCTCGTCTCCGGGAACTCAATCTGACAATCTCTCGGCGTGAAACTCACCACCGCAGTTGCCGCTCTGGCGTTCTGCCTCGATCTTTCCGGCGCCACGATTCCAGGGCTGATCATCGACGGGCAGAACAATCACGATTACAAGTCAACCACTCCGCATCTCAAGCGGATTTTGGAACAAACAGGGCTGTTCACAATCAATGTCGCCACGACCTCGCAGGGAAGCGACCTCTCGATGTTCAAACCGGATTTCAGCAAATATCGCGTCATCATTTCAAACTACAATGGCCACCGGTGGCCCAAGGAAACCGAAGAGGCATTGGTCGCGTTCGTCCGGAATGGCGGCGGATTCGTATCCGTGCACGCGGCGGATAATTCATTTCCCGATTGGCCGGAATACAACCAAATGATCGGGCTGGGAGGCTGGGGCGACCGGGATGAAAAGTCCGGCCCGTACCTCCGTCTGCGGGAGGGCAAATTCATTCCGGACAAATCGCCAGGCGTCGGTGGAAGTCATGGCCAGCAACACGCGTTCGTGATGGATACTCGCGCGCCGGAGCATCCGATCATGAAGGGACTGCCCGCGCATTGGATGCACGCGCCGGACGAGTTGTACGATCGACTCCGCGGGCCGGCCCAAAACGTCACCGTGCTCGCGAGCGCGTTGTCGACAAACGAAAGCCGCGGCTCGGGCGAAAACGAACCGTTGCTCCTCGCAATCACCTACGGCAACGGCAGAGTTTTTCACACCGCGCTCGGTCACAACAACGGCAAAGACATCACCAGCCAGCGTTGCGTGGGATTTATCACCACGCTCCAACGTGGCGCCGAGTGGGCGGCCACAGGAGAAGTAACGCAGAAAGTTCCAGCCGATTTCCCAGCGGCTGACGCGGTGCGGCTGAGATAGCCGACGCGTCAGTGGTCAGTGGTCCGTGGTCGGTCAGACACGGTCGAGGAATGGATCGAGTTTCTTGCTCTTGCTCTTGCTCCCCGGCCAAAAGGAGATCAAGAGCATGAGATGACACTCCAGTGCATCGATGTACTCTATCCTCTGGACCAGGCGATAGCTGACGACGCACTGGCCGCTCGGATTTGAAAAATCAAACTCACTTGCTCGATAAACGGTGAACTTCCAAGCACCAGCCCGTCGCGCCCCCGGTATTCTCGTTGCAGATCGGCGCCAACCGCTGCTGCCAGCCGGCAGGCAGCGTGGCGGTTGTTTCATCCATCCCATGCGCGTAGTAACCGAAGGTCTGGTGAAAGAGCGAACGCTCGCCAATGGCCCCGTCGATCTGAATGGATAGGTCCGGCCGTCCTTGCGGGAACACATCCGCTTCCATCGAACTTCAGGCACGGGTCGGTTTTCATCCTTCCGGAAAGGCCGAGCAAAACAGCGCGCGTTTCTTTGGCAGGTAGATGGGCATGGTTCAGGGAAGGTTGCGGAGTTGGTCCACCTCCGGGATGAGTCCAGGCGGGATGAGCGGGCCGATGCGGGAGTGGGATTCACAAATGCGGGTCAGATCGAGTCTGCGCTCAGTCCCAGAAGGCCTGCCGGTAATGTTTCCGGATGGTTTCATCTTTGGTCAGGAGCGGAGCGGAAGCGATGTGCGCGTGGGCGACGATCATCCGATCAAATGGATCGCGGGTCCAGAATTCCCCCAAGGCTGCGACAACGACGCGTTCGAACTCCTCAGTGTGAATGCCCAGGCCAAGACTCTTTTCCAGTTCCTTCACGATCAGAGCCGGGCCTTGGTTGATGCGGGATAATTCATGCAGGTATTGAATCTCCAGCAGCACCATGGGAGAGATGAGCAGTGGTTCGCTTTCCAACTTCTTGCGCGCCCGCCGTGGGAATCGATCCACTTCGCCGGCGTAGAGCCAGACCACCGCGTGGGTGTCGAGAAAGATCACGGCTTCCACTCGCTCGACCAGTCGATCGAGACGAGCTTTTCAGGATCCCCTTTGATGCACTTGCGTTTCCGCAGCCGAGCCAGGCGGGAAACGGATTCAGCGGGAACAATCCGCAGTTTCCGGCCTTTGCGCTCGATTTCGAGTGGTTGGCCTGTCTCGATTACCCGGTCGAGAAGCTGGTAAATATCCTGGCGCAGTTTGGAAGGAGTGACCGTCACGCTCGAAGGCTAGCCTGGAGGCGTACGTGAGTCAATGCTGATGGCGTACGCCGTAAGATGCCGCTGGCATAGCATCCACCGGCTCGGAGTTGCCGGATTATTTTCTTCCCGGCCGCTGCTGCGGCGGTTCGTGCCCGCGATGCCAATTCAGCTGCCACAAATTCTCCAGCGGCGCCTGCTCGGCGGCATTGCGCAGGAGTCCGTAGAGTTCCGCCAAGCACAGTTCGCACAGGACGAGGTTGGAGTTGGCGGACTGCTTTTCCAGCCAGGCCGCGGCCGCACCGTGCCAGGCGTGGTCCCGGTTCAGCCATGCGAAAAGCAAGTTGGCATCGACGGCGGTCATTTCCGGCGCTTGCGGAGGAGAGGCCGGGTCTCCGGCCCGTGCTGTCTTCTTTCATGAATGGATCACCGCGAGGTTTTCAATTTCCGCTGCCTGATTCAGCCGGGTATCGGCGGACAAAAATCCTAAGCCGCTCAGGCCGGTTCCGGCGAGCGTGAGAGCCGCGGCTAATTGCAGCGCGTCCGCCGCACCCAATGGATGAGTGCGCAGAAGACGGAGCGCAAGCGTGCGAACGCCCGCAACGGGCGCCACCTCCTGCCACGCTGAGGCGAGTTGAGCCAGCCTCTATTGAGCGATGCGGACCTGCTGCTGCGTGAGCGCGCGTTCGCGCAGCCGGCGTTGAATGGCCGATTCACATTCGACCGGGGTTCTCCACCAGACCACCATGACAGGATCGGCGGCAAGTTGTTTCGCGCGAGTCTTGGAATCGGGCTCCTCAACAAGCAACGCTACCAGCGCGGAGCTATCCCAAAAAATCATCTCCCCTCCTTCCTTTCAGACAGCACCGCGGACGTGAGCGACCGTTTGGCGGTTAAACGCGCCCGTGGACTCGACAAGAAAGCGGAGACGTCCAGAGGCGGGCCGCTCGGCGGGTTGAGAACGCCGGTCGCGTGCAATTTTTCCAGAGCGGAATCAGCCTGCTCCACGGGCTGAAGCCGGGCGACTGGGTGATCGCGGTCCGTGATGAGAATGGTTTCACCGCGCTGGACGCGTTTCAGCAGCCGGCTCAGCTGATTCTTGGCCGTAGCAATATTGGCGGTTTTCATCTGGCCAAGTTAGCCATCTTGTCCGTCAAAGGTCAAACTCGTCGGCCAGGGCCAATGACGGGGCGTGCCGCAAGGAATTTGGCCACCTTGGCCGGGCCCAGATGCCAAGCTTTTGACGTCATCATCGCGGACGAATGCCATCGCGGATACACGGCGCAAGAAATGAGCGTCTGGCGCTCCACAATAAATCACTTCGACGCCATCAAAGTCGGTCTCACCGCCACGCCCTCTGCGCACACCCCTGCGTTGTTTGGTCCGCCGGTTTTTCGTTACACCGTGGAGCAGGCCATCCTCGACGGCTTCCTCGTTGATTACGAACCGGTGGCCATCAAGTCGGACGTGCGCATGAACGGCGTATTTCTGAATGAAGGCGGAACCATTGAGCGCGTGGACACCGACACTGGTCAGAAAGCGCTCGATAAACTGGAGGATGAACGCGCCTACGATGCCGCTTCGGTGGAGCGCGACATCACCGCGCCGGACAGCAATCGCAAGATCCTCGAGGAAGTCGCCAAATACGCGTACGAGCATGAGGCGGTCACGAGTCACGCCTTACAGCCAGGGCGTGAAAGCGAATGTCATCTTCTTCCAGAAAGGCCGGTCCACCGAGGATGTCTGGATTTTCGACGCGCGCTCCAACGTGCCGGGCATCACCAAAAAAGACCGTCCGCTCACCGCACAACACTTCGCCGAATTTGAAAAGGCCTACGGCAAAGATCCCAACGGCCTGAGCAAACGCACGGATACCGGCGAGGCCGGAAGATTCCGCAAATTCCACGTCAGCGAAATCAAGGAACGCGGCTACAAGCTCGACGTCACCTGGCTCAAGGACGACTCGCTCGAAGACGCTGACGAACTGCCCGAACCGCAGGACCTCGCCGCCGAGGCCATCACGGAATTGGAAGCGGTCGTTGGAGAAGGCTTGGCAAAAGTTCGTGAACACCTACTCTGGGTGATCCAAAATCATTTCCAAGTTTGCAATCTGATCCATGAGCGGCTGTCATGAAAAAACCAAAGGCACCCTTCAGTTATGTAGTTCTCCGCTACATGCATGACGTGTTTACGCGCGAGTTCGTGAACGTTGCTGTGCTGGTTCATGCCCCCCAAACGGGCTTCCTCGGTTTTGAGAAGGTCGCCACGTTCGACCGAGTAAAGGGAATGTTTCCAGGGCTTCAATCGGATTCCTTGCGCGACCTGCTTAAATTCCTGGCATCGCGAGCGGACGGAATTCAAAACAAGACATCCGAATTGTTCGATCGCGACGCTATGTCAGCAGACACAATTGCGAAAAGTCTGTTGCCGACCGACGACAGTGCGCTTCAGTGGTCATCTCCGGGTGGAGGCGTCACCTACGATCCTGTGCAGACTCTCAAAGAACTTTTCGAGCGTCTCGTCGCGCGCCATCTGAAAGCGCACCCACCCACACGACGAGAAGATGCGGATGTCTGGAAACCTTTTGAACAGGAGTTCCGGCAGCGCGATAATCTGCATCGCTTGCAGGAAAAAACTTTGACAGTGGGAAAACTGACGCACCGCTTTGAGGCTTGGCAACCCCAGGGACGGTACTTGCGATTATTCCAGCCGCTCAGTTTTGATCTCCTTAATTCATCTAAAATAGTCGAGAAAGCGATTCACTGGAATGGGTTGCTCAGGGAGTTCCACAAGGCTGATCCCAATTTCTTCGCTTACTTGCTCATCGGCGCCCCTTCTGATGAAGCCCGCATAGACGCTTTCAACCAAGCTTATGAAGCTTTGGCTGAAGACGACGGCAAGAAACAGCTCGTGCCCGAAGACGCGGCTCCGTCCTTCGCCGCAGCCGTCGAAAAGGAAATCAAAGCCGCCGCCAATAACTGAGATGAGCGAAGGTTTCATTCCACCGCATGGCGGTTACGAAAAACTTCTGTCCTATCAGAAGTCCCAAATCGTTTATGACGCCACTGTGACATTCTGCGACCGCTTCGTTGACCGAAAATCGCGAACGCACGACCAGATGGTGCAGGCCGCGCGCAGCGGCAACAAGAACATTGCTGAAGGCAGTCAGTTGTCCGGCACTTCCAAGGAAGGCGAGATCAAGCTCATGAACGTGGCCCGTGGCAGCCTGGAGGAACTGCTCGGCGACTATCGCGATTTCCTGCGTCAGCGGGGCCATCCTCTCTGGGACAAGAACTCCAAAGAAGCGCTTTTCGTGCGCAAGCTGGGGGCAAAGCCCGATGCGTCGTATGAGTCGTATCGGACTTATATCGAATCCCGTCCGGCCCAAGTAGTGGCCAATATCATCATCTGCCTGATTCACCAGACCAACTACCTCCTCGACCAGCAATTGCGGCGGCTGGAAAAGGATTTTGTGGAACGGGGCGGCCTGCGCGAAAGCATGACCCGCGCCCGGCTCGAACACCGCGCCAAACAAAGCCGGAGGGAAGCGTGAGCGACGAGTTACCGCAAGGGGTGTCAAGCCCAGTTACGACCCGGCGGCGCAACAGCACCACGTAATGAACGTTGTGAAAGGAGTCTTTGCCGACACCTACATGTCGTTGCACGGACATTGTGTGAAGGAGTTGGGATTCACCAAAGCCGCAGCGGCAGGGAAGAAAAAATAGATATTCTTTGAGCAACAAGACAACAGCAGCACTAAACTATTCTTGCCGCACCTACAAAGTGGCCGCCAGTATCCCGGCCATCCAGATTCCAAACCATGCCGCATGAAGATTATGCCAGCCATAGGGGCTGATCTTTCACCTCCGCTAAACCATGTCTTCGTTGATTTCGAGAATGTCCATGAAATCGATCTCGCCGTCATCGGAAACAGGGCTGTCAGCTTCACCTTGCTGGTAGGCCCGCGGCAGACAAAGCTAGATGCGCGCCTGGTTGAGAAGCTTTTCGAGCACGCTGCGTCGGTGGAGTTGGTGCGACTTGCATCCACCGGCAGGAACGCGCTTGATTTCATTCTCACCTACTATGTCGGCCGTGCCGTGGCCTTCGATCCGACGGGCTGCTTCCATATTATTTCCAAGGATAGGGGTTTCGATCTGCTCATCGAACACTTGCTGAGCAGGCGCATCGATGTCCGCCGTCATGATAGCTTTGCCACCCTCGCATTCTCAGGCTCGGCGAAGCCAGTGGCTCCAATCGCGCGAGCCGCTGCCGCCAAAACGAAATCGCCAGCAAAGCCCAAGACGCAGCGTCCTGTGCTGGAGGAGCAGGCAATTCGAGTGCTGGAACATCTGCGCAAGCCCACGGCCACCCACCCAAAAAACAAAAAGAAACTCGTTAGCTATTTGGTCGCGTACCTCGGCCATAAAATCACCGAAGCCGATGCTTTGAATCTTGTCGAGAACCTCCAGCAGGGTGGCCACATCGCCATAGGCGAAAAAGGCGCAGTGGTTTACCACCTATAGTCGAGGTGAAACCGGTGCATTCATTCTGTTCGGTCGAACGTCTCTGATGGGTCCGGTGTTCGCGCTGGCCTACCAGCTTGAGGTGCGCTTGGCCAAGGCGCACCGGCAAGTGGAGAAGCTCACGCCCTCTCTTCTCGCCCGCGCCTTCGCCGGTAAACTGGTCCCGCAGGACCCGAACGACGAACCAGCATCGAAGCTCTTGGAACGTCTAAGTCGGTCACGCACTTGGCGAACTTGAACCGTCCTACTCTCTTCTGCGGTCCCTGATGATCTGGTGACGATTCCCGCAGACCAAAGGCATTTTGCGGCTGCTCGCTTGCGGGTTTCCCGTACTTACCAAGAAGGTTTCAAAAGTGCGCACAAGGACTCACTGAACTTTACCGGGCACGGCGGGTACTCCCAGAATGCCTTCCTGTAATGTTTCCGGATGACGACGACATTTGCGCAAGCTCCGACCCGTTCCACTTTGATTTTTTCTTTAATTCGCGGTCGCTTCGAATTAGCGGGAATCCCCTCGATCCGCCGAATGAAAAATCCCGCGAATTCGAAGCGCCGCTAATTTGAAATTTTCGGTCGTCGATCGGCCAAGATTGTGAGATCTTCCCTGCGTGAAATTCGCCGCCAGGACCATTCCGTGGGTGTGCTGCGTCTTGATCTGTTGCCAGTTCGAGAACAAACCCGCCCAGGTCAAGTCACATTGGGCGTATCAACCGCTCGATCCCGTTCCGATCCCGGCGACGGCCAACCGATCCTGGCCCCGAAACCCAATCGATTCATTCATTTTAAAAGGCCTCGAAGATCGTGGCTGGCAGCCGTCGCTCGAGGCTGACAAACGGACACTGCTGCGACGGGTTTATTTTGATCTAATCGGCCTACCGCCCACGCCCGAGGAAACGAAGGCGTTTTTAGCGGACAGCTCAGCCCGCGCTTACGAAACTGTGGTCGACCGTTTGTTGGATTCGCCCCGCTACGGCGAACGCTGGGCGCGGCATTGGATGGACGCGGTGCACTTCGCGGAAACTCACGGCCATGATCAAGACAGAATCCGGACGAACGCGTGGCCGTATCGGGATTACCTCATCCACTCATTCAACGAAGACAAACCGTATGGCCGATCCGTGCAGGAACAGGTCGCGGGTGACGGGCTGTTTCCCGACGATCCGCAAGCGACCGTGGCGCTGGGAATGATTGCCGCCGGTCCGTGGGATGAAAGTTCATTGCGCGACATTCGCGAAGACACGATCGATCGCCAGATCGGCCGGTATTTGGATCGCGATGACATGGTCAGCACCGTCATGCAAACGTTCACCAGCACGACGGTGCAATGCGCCCGCTGCCACGACCACAAGTTTGATCCAATCCCGCAAAGTGATTACTACGCCTTGCAAGCGGTATTCGCCGGCGTTGATCGGGCCAACAGAATTTATGATTCGGATCCAGCGATGCACCAGCGCCGGCAAGCGTTGCTCGGCGAACTGCGGCGAATCAAGAATCACGACCCCGCGGTTTTGAGTAGTGCAGAGGCAGAGCGGAAAGTGGCGGAGTGGGAAAGCGCGAATCTTTATTCGGTGGCCTTACCGCTGCCTCAGCCGATCGAGAAGATCGTGGCGCTCGCGAAAAGCCGCCGGAATGCCGAACAACAATTGGAGCTCGCCGCGTTCATGCTGCAAAGCCAAGTCAAATCAGAGTTAACAAAGTTGCCCCAGCCGTCGTTGGTTTATGCCGCCGCAAGCGATTTTCAACCGGACGGCGGTTTGAAACCTTCTGGCCAGCCCAGGCCAGTCCATATCTTGAAGCGCGGGGACATTAACAAGCCGCTGGAACTCGCAATTCCCGGAACGCTGTCGTGCGTGCCTGGATTATCGCCGCGGTTCAACGTCGCCGACGAGCGAGACGAGGCGAGCCGGCGCGTTGCGCTCGCGGAATGGCTGTCGGCGCGCAACAATCCGCTCACGTGGCGGTCGATCGTCAATCGGACCTGGCTCGCACATTTCGGAAAAGGATTGGTCGAGACACCCAATGATTTTGGCAGGCTTGGCGCGGCGCCATCGCATCCGGAATTGCTCGATTGGCTCGCGCGGTGGTTTCGCGACGAGGCGCAAGGATCGCTCAAAGGGCTCCATCGCCTGATCGTCACAAGCGCCGCTTACAGGCAGTCCTCGACCGCCGCGTCAGGGACGTCCTCGGCTCATTCCGCTCGCGCTCTGAAAGATTCCGCCGCTGAGATCGACGCGGACAACCGTTTTCTCTGGCGGATGAACCGCACACGTTTGGATGCCGACCAAGTCCGGGACACCGTTCTGCAAATCTCCGGCAATCTGGATCTGCGGATGGGCGGGCCGAGTGACATGCAATTCGATCTGAAGCCCGGCCCGCACGTCACGCCGAAAGTCGATTATGCTCTGTTCAACGTCGACAGCGCCGCGGCCCGTCGGCGTAGCGTTTATCGATTCCTCTTTCGCACGCTGCCAGATCCGCTCATGGACGCGCTGGATTGTCCGGCTGGGGATCAATTGACGCCGCTGCGCAACAGCAGCGTCACGGTGCAACAGGCGCTGGCGATGTGGAACAGCGCGTTCGTCACGCATTACGCGGCTCGGTTCGCGGAGCGGTTGGCCTCCCGGCGCTCGCTGGAACATCAGATCCAATTTGCGGTCGCGCTTTGTTTCCAACGTGAACCGACCTCAGACGAATTCCGCGAATTCTCCGCTTACGTGACCAACCACGGCCTGGCGAACCTTTGCCGCGTGCTCCTGAACAGCAACGAATTCATGTTTGTGAACTGAGATGAAATGGTTTCGGGGTCGGATTTCGGATTTCAACCCAAGAACCCGCGAGCTTTTAGCACAATGTCCTCAGAAAAATCTATGGCTTCATTAAATTCCCGGATGACGAGCCGGCGCGAATTCCTCTGGCGCTTTGGCGGAGGGTTGGGAGGAATCGCGCTGGCGCAATTGCTCGGCGAGCAAAGCCTTTTCGCCAGCACAGCTACCCCTGCCCCGTCGAATCACGCGGGCACTCTCGGAAATGGACTGCACCATCCGGCGCGGGCCAAGCGCGTGATCCAGCTGTTCATGAATGGCGGCGCGAGCCAGATGGATCTGTTCGATCACAAGCCGGCGTTGTTCAAATACGCCGGCCAGAAATTTTCGCCAGGGACAGGCGAACGGGTCGAAGCCGCCACGAGCGAACCTGGCAAGGTGCTGAAGCCGGCTTTTGAGTTTCAACAGCACGGGCAATGCGGCCGTTGGGTCAGCAACCAATTGCCGCATCTCGCGGGATGCGTCGATGACATGGCCTTTCTCATGGCGATGGTTTCGCGCACGAATGTTCACGGCCCGGGCAGCTACCTCATGAACACGGGATTTTTGCTGCCAGGTTTCCCCTGCCTCGGCGCATGGGTCAGCTACGCGCTCGGGTGCGAAACGGATAATCTGCCGACGTTCGTGGTGCTGCCCGATCCGAAAGGGCTTCCCTACAATCAAAAAGGAAATTTCAGCGCCGGGTTTCTGCCTGGCGCTCATCAAGGAACGATTATCAGCCCGAATCCAGATGCTCCGATGATGCACCTCCGGCCGCCGCCATCCGAAACGCACGTGACCGCGGAGGCAGAACACGACGGACTTGCTCTGTTGCGGAAATTGAATCACGCGCACCTCGCGGCCAACAATGCGGACTCGCGGTTGGAAGCGCGGATTCAGGCTTATGAACTCGCCGCCAAAATGCAGCTGAGCGCGCCGGAAGCTTTCAATGTTGCGAACGAAACGGAGTTGACGCGCCGGCTTTATGGGCTCGATGAAAAAGTCACGGAGGATTTTGGCCGGCGCTGCCTCATCGCACGGCGGCTGGTTGAACGCGGCGTGCGGTTCGTTCAAATCTGGAGCGGCGCAGGAGGTCCAACTGGGAATTGGGATAACCACTCGAGCATCGTCAAGGAACTCCCCCCGATGTGCGCCGCGACCGATAAGCCAATTGCCGGATTGCTGCGCGATTTGAAGGCGCGCGGTCTGCTGGAGGACACCTTGGTCGTGTGGAGCACAGAATTTGGGCGCATGCCATTTTCGCAAGGGAGCGACGGGCGGGATCACAACGGCGGGACGTTTGTTGGCTGGATGGCTGGCGGCGGAGTAAAAGGCGGCGCCGCTTACGGCCAGAGCGACGAATGGTCCTGGCGGGCGGCAGAAAATCCGACATCGACCTACGATTTCCATGCGACGCTCTTGCACCTGCTTGGAATCGACCACACGAAGCTGACTTTCCGTTATAATGGGGCGGACCGGCGCCTGACCGACGTGCAGGGAGAGGTGATCCGGGAGATTTTTCTGTAGGCGTGGCTGGGGACGTCTCAGACTCGGTGGAACGCCCATCGGAGGCATGCTGAGGTTGCAACGCCTCGTCCGCCTCCTTACCTCGGCGGCTACTTGGTCCGCCTCCGGCGGCTACAGTCATAACAGGAAGCTCGCCAATTTGGGGAATCTGTGCGATTGTGTCTGCCTTGAAATCCAAAACCATCACAACCCCGCTGGCAAAAGGGCAGATCTGGAAGCTGAAAGACGCTGGCTTCGTAACGATCGTTGCGCTGGGGAAACTCCTCGTTCATTTCCGACTCACTCCTACGATTAACGGGCGTGGGACACCCATGCGCCCCGGCGGCGCGGTTCGCACGGAACGGCAAAGCGTCTTGCAAGAGTTCTTGCGTAAATCCGGCGGGGAACTGCTCTCTGCCGTCGATCAAAAGTAAAGGCTTCCGGCCGGTCCCCGCGGCACAAAACGAATCGAGCGAGAACACTCGATGTCGAGTGTCCCCGCTCTCAGTTACCCCAGCTGTTTTAAAGCGGGTCAGTCTCTGTGCAGCAACAGGCCGATAATCAAGCCAAGCGCGGCCGCCATCCCCGCTGCTTTCCACGAGTTGTCATGAACGTAATGGTCCGTGGCGCGGAAATAATCCTTGGTCGAGTTCAGCAGATTATTTCCCATCTCCCGGAACTCGGGCATTTTTTCGCGCAGATGTTCGAATTTGCTGCTCGCCTGGTCCGCCAGCTTCTCTCCGGTTGAATATAGTTTTTCGTCGGTTTCCATTTTAGCTCCTTTGGTTGATCCTTGCGTTAATATACGCCAGAGCCACCGTTCCTCCGCTCCTGAAAAATCGATAATGGCATCCCCCAATCTTTCATCTGGGATAATCCCGCCAGCCCGCGATTTTCAATTTGCGGCTGGTCCAAAGACGAACCCAGCCGCGCTGCAAAGCCATCAGAGCGTTGCATTCACAAACCAGTGTGCGAGACTTTTGCCTTCATGAATTCAGCGTTTGAGAAAATGAGCGGCCGCGATAGCACCAGCCCGTGCGTGCAGGCTAAACCGCGCCACGGCTTGGCGCTCCTGCTGCTCGCGCTCGTGGCTGCCTCTCAGGCGGAAGCCGGCATCGATGCCGATGTTTATCTCACTGATGTTCCGGATTACGACTGGTTCGCCGGATGTTTCGGCACAGCCACGGGAAATTTATTCGGCTATTGGGACCGCCACGGATTGCCGAATTTTTACACGGGCCCGACGAATAAAGGACTGGCGCCATTAAACGACCGCGGAACAAACGTCGGCATTCGTTCGATGTGGGCATCAGAAGCCGGATTGGATGGGCGTCCGGCCAGTCAACCAGGCCATGTCGATGATTACTGGCATTCTTACGTGAGCGATTTCGATTACAGCTACGAAAGCACTGCGCCCGATCCGTACCGGCAATTCGGACGCGCGGAGCACCCGGCCGATTGCATCGGCGATTTCATCGGCCTGAGCCAAAACAAATGGACGAACATGAACGGCGAATGCGATGGCAACGTCGACGCGTATTCGTTCGTGTATTGGGATTTGACCGGACATCGCCGCACGAACTTCACTCCGCCGCCGGAGGCGGGTTTGCCAGCCGTCGATATCCAGTCGGGCCTGCGGGCGTGGTCGCGGTATCGAGGCTATGAAGCGGACGTGTTCACGCAATTGGTTGATTTCAATCCGAAGACGCCGCCGGGCGAGGGATTCACCTTCGCCGATCTCAAGGCGGAAATTGACGCCGGGTATCCAGTGCTGGTCTTTCTGCAGACCTATTCAGAAAACTCCCGGCGCCTGTCCGAACCGATTGACATGGCCCGCGCCAATCCGGACATTCACGCGATGCTCATTTATGGCTACGCGGAAGATTCCGTCGGACCACTTGTGCGCGTGCGGACGAGTTGGGCGAGCGGCGACAATGTGTTTTACGATTGGAATGCGACGCCCTGGGTCAACTTTTCGCCGAGCGCGCTTTCAGTTCGCGGCGTCATCGGGTGCCACCCCAAGCCAAAGATCATCCAGGTCACGCAGGCGAGCGGGAAGCTGACGCTCCAGTGGGAAGGTCCATCGTCTCAGCTCTACGATGAACTCGATGGCAGCACTAAAACGGTTCATCAGTACATCGTGGAAAGAACCGATAGATTGGATTCGCCAAATTTCGTTCCCGTCACCGAACCGACAGCCGCCCTGACCGCCACCGTCAGCGAATGCTGCGGCAGCTCGGGCTTTTATCGAGTCAGACTCGCGGATAGTCGGTAGGACACGCTTCAAGGGCGAAACAATTCCGGATGTTCCTTTAGGAATTGGTCGACATTATCCCGCGTGACGAGGAGATAACGCCGATCAAATTCGCTGCGCCAGTCGCTGCCTTTAATTTGAGTGTTGAATGTCGCGCCAGGCTTGGTGATGACGAACGCGGCCATTTTGCCGGCGTGCATGGCGGCGCGGATCGCTTCCGGAGGACCAATCAAACGAAAATCCGGCAGCAACAGCGCAAAACGAGGCGGGCCAGATTGAATCCACGTTTTCACCTGGCTCAGCTCAGCCGGCAACCCAATCAAGCTGACCACCAGATCGCAATTCGGCAGATCCGCCACCAATTGATCGACGGTATTCGGAGCGACTAGAAAACTGAGCGGCGTTGTGACAGTGGCATCCGGAATAAACGATTGCGGATTTGATTCGGCGCCCGGTTTCAATGCCGGGTAAACGACCTTGAACAGACTTGCTTGCCGCCCGAACCCTTTCTTCAACCCGTCAATCCCTGCCTGCTCCTGCGCGCCAACATCGCCGTTCCGTTTCCCGATTTGCGAAAACGGATTTGAGAGCACGAGCACGCGGCTGTTTGGGAATGTTCGGCCAAGATAATCCGCCAGGCCCCAGGTCGCCAAGCTCCTGAGTTGGTCGGCCCCGGAGCCGTGTTTCCGAAAAAGAAAAAAGGCGAGCGCTGCGGCCAACAAAAGGAAAACGAAAATCATCCCGCGCGCGAACGATCTGCTCATATAAGGCGTTGCAAAAGTCCCCTCGACCTCCCTCTCCATGAACCAGAACCCCTCACCCTAACCCTCTCCCCGCGTGATTTGAGAAGTGCAATGGAACACGCGGGGAGAGGGAAGGGAGAGGGGAATGTTCAGCCGTTCAATGTGCGAAGGGTTGCTTCGGAGCATTCTTTGAGGTTCAAGGAATCTAGAAACTTCCGTAGTAACCGCGGGCCAAATCGGGACCGAACAGCGCTTCCACCCCGAGCTCTTCCAGACGCGGCCGGTTGCACGCTTCCACATGCCCATCGAGGAACAATCCGTTGGCCGTATTCGCGTGGCGGGCTTGGGCGAGCTTCAACGAAGGATGATGAAAATAAAAAATGTAATACTGCATGGCGGTGCGGCCGCTCTGCGCCTGGCTGGTGGTATCGGCCAAGTGCAGGTAATCGCTTGGCTGCCGGATTCTCTCGATCATGAGATCGCTGTTTCTGCGATCAGGCCGCTCCAAGTATTCTTCCGGCGGATCAGCCCGAACTCCATAAGTGGAGATCCAATCTCTGAATTTGCGCGGCGCGTAGGACGGGCAGACAAAAGAGTCGAGGCTGCCCAATTTGATCGCCGAGTTCATGACGGAGGCCCAAGTATTCGAGCCATTGGGGATCCCGTCGACATGGATGCGCCCCCTGCTATCGTTGCCGTAAATCTGGAGGGCGATGCCAAGCTGTTTCAGATTGTTGCGGCAGCTGATTGACTGCGCCCGGGCTTTGGCTTGGGACAAACTCGGCAGGAGCAAACTGGCGAGCAGCGCAATGACGGAAATAACGACCAGGAGCTCGATTAAGGTGAACGCTTTCTGTTTTATTGGCTGCATGAATGAGAATGCCAGCACGAAGGACTGGCCTTGCTGACGTGTTCGCCGGTAGAGTAGCCCAAAACCGCAACGGGTCAAATGCAGTTTAACTCGGGAGTTTTCCTCCAATTCTTCGCCGCATTCGTCCTGCTGTATTGGCTGGTTCGCCATCACCTCCGCTGGCGAAATGTTTTAATCGTCGCTGCCAGTTATCTGTTCTATGGCTGGTGGGATTACCGTTTCCTTTCCTTGCTGCTGGTCTCGACGGTGCTCGATTACGTCGTCGCTTTGGCCCTCGGTCCGGACCGCCCTACATCAACCCGGAAAGCCATCCTCGCCGCGAGCATGGCGGGAAATCTGGCTATGCTCGGCTTCTTCAAATACTACGATTTTTTTGTGAGTTCCTTCGCGCGGCTGCTGAATGAAGCGGGTCTTCCGTTTCGCACGGCCACGCTCGGGATCGTGCTGCCGGTTGGAATCTCCTTCTACACGTTCCAAACGATGAGCTACACCATCGATGTGTACCGAAGGCAGATCGCGCCGACTCGAGACCTGGTCGCTTTCATGGCGTATGTTTCGTTTTTTCCCCAACTGGTCGCGGGACCGATCGAGCGCGCCCGTCATCTCCTGCCGCAGTTCGAAGTGCCGCGCCGGATCACCTTGGGAATGGTCGAGCGAGGGATGGATCTCGTGCTGGTCGGCCTGTTCAAGAAGGTTGTTTTGGCGGATAACCTCGCGCCGCTCGTTGAGATAGTTTATGGGCATCCGCCATATGCCGGGCCGCTGGTCATCCTCGCCACCGTGGCGTTCGGGTTTCAGATTTACTGCGATTTTGCGGGCTACTCCGACATCGCCCGTGGTCTCGCGGCCATGCTCGGGTTCGACATCATGGTGAATTTCAACCGGCCGTACCAGGCTTCGAGCTTGCGGGAATTCTGGCATCGGTGGCACATCAGCTTTTCCACCTGGCTGCGGGATTATCTTTACGTTCCCTTGGGCGGGAATCGCCATGGCCAGCTCAACACGGCGAGAAATTTATTCGTGACGATGCTGCTTGGCGGACTTTGGCATGGCGCAGCGTGGAATTTTGTCGCCTGGGGCGCGTATCATGGTGCGGGATTAATTGTGGACCGTCGGTGGCGCGGGAAGACGGAATCGATTGAAGACAGCGCCATGTTTCCAAGCCGGGTCACTCGTTGGGCCCTGACAATGGCCTTTGTTTTTTATGGCTGGCTCTTGTTCCGCGCAGGATCCATGCGCCAGATCCGGGACATGACAGTTGCTCTCGGGACGTTTCAATTGCCGAACTGGGGTTGGAGTTACCTGCTAAATCTTGGCGCGTTCACGTTGCCGCTGCTGTTGCTCGAACGCGTTTATTTTTTTTCAACTTGGCTGAAGGCAACCGGCCAAGCGGTTTTGGTCTTGGCAATCGTTTTGTACTGGGAACGCGCGGTGACACCGTTCATCTATTTCCAATTCTAAAGCAGGTATGGAAAGCCACGTTTACGAGTTCAACGGCATCGACCTGCTCAAGCGTTTCGGTCCCGCGCTCGGAGTCGTAGCGTTGCTGGCCATCGCCCTCCGCGTCGGACCTCGCGCTATTTCCGCTCCGCGTCCGGCGCTCGATGTCGACCGAACCATTCTGGTTCATCAAGCTGACGCCAGCCGTCACTCACAAGACGCAGCACTGATTCTTGTGGGGGATTCCTCCTGTATGATGGATGTCGATACGGTCCGGTTGACTGGACTGTTGCACGTTCCCAGCTTGAACCTCGGCACGCTCAGTTATCTCGATTTCAAAGCCCACGGCCAATTGATCGCCAATTATGCAGCGGCCAATCCTGGAAAGCTCAAGACCGTCGTCCTGCTGCTCAATCCGGAAGCGCTTCGACGCTCGGGCGCAGACGAAGCTTATCAACAGTGGCTCGATGATTATTTGGCGGGCCACGATTCCGGGCCACCGGCAGATTGGAACGGGCGGCTGCAGCGCACTCTTGGGCTCAATGTTTTTCAAGGCCGAATTTTAACCAAGCTTCTGCCCAATCCGCTGGGCGAGCCTTTCGGAGCTGCTTACGGTTTCACTTGGGATTTGGAACGATACCTCACACAGCATCGCGGCAGCGCTTTGGATCCGAGCCGAAAACGGGCCACAGGAACTCCGGAATATTCGCTGCACCGGAACGCGCTGACCGCGAGCCGCCATGTTCGCGAGAAGTTGCCGGCGGGAGCGCGGTTGCTGGCGGGGATCACTCCATTGCCTGAAGAATTCACGTATCCGGATTACGCAGCCAGGTATGAGAAAATGTTGCGCGAATGGAACGAGGCCCTCCGCGCGGATCAAATGCTTTCCGGATTGCCCGCCACATTGCCGGAGCGGTTTTTCGCCACCAAGACACATCTCACGGCTGAAGGCGTAGCTGAGTTCACACGGAGATTGGCCTCGGCGCTGGCGGCCAATCGCTGAACCTGAGCAGAGCAGTTCAACCGAACAGAACACGGAGGACCTAATTCGAAGCGCCCCGCTAATTAAGTGTAACCGGAGTTTCTGCTCTGCGATCCTTGCGAGGTTCTTTGCGGTTATTCAACAGATCGGAACGCGGACTTCAGCCTGCAGCCAGGGAGTAAACACCGGGTTTGATGCAATGCCTCGCCTGCAGCGTGAACGCTGCGTTCCTGGCCAGCGACGTGGCCGCACATAATCGGAACGCGGGCTTCCGCCTGCAGCCAGGGAGTAAACACCGGTTTGGTGCAATGCCTCGCCTGCAGCGTGAACGCTGCGTTCCTGGCCAGAGACGTGGTTGCACATGATCGGAATGCGGGCTTCAATCTGCCGCCAGGAAGCAATCACCGCAGCATTGGCGCGCGCGTCGCCGTATCACTCCCACTCGATGGTAGCCGGCGGTTTGCTCGAGATATCAAGGCAAACACGATTCACGCCCCTGACTTCGTTGATAATGCGGTTGGAGATTTTTTCGAGCAGATCGTACGGCAGCTTGACCCAGTCCGCCGTCATGCCGTCTTGCGATTCCACAATGCGCAACGCGATGGTGTATTCGTAAGTGCGTTCGTCCCCCATCACGCCCACACTCCGGACTGGCAGCAACACCGCAAAACTCTGCCAGATCTTGTAATACCAGCCGGTTGTTTTCATTTCCTCGACCACGATTGAATCGGCATTCCGCAAAATGGCGCAACGGCTCGGAGTCACTTCGCCGAGGATCCGCACCGCCAGGCCAGGTCCGGGAAACGGCTGTCGGAGGACAATCTCAGGAGGCAAACCCAATTCGAGTCCAAGCTGGCGCACCTCATCTTTGAAGAGGCATTTCAGCGGCTCGACCAGTTGGAACTTCATCTTCTTGGGCAGGCCGCCGACGTTGTGATGGCTCTTGATGAGCGCCGCCGGATTCCCCGCGATCGGCACCGACTCGATCACGTCCGGATAAAGAGTGCCTTGGGCGAGGAATTTCGCTCGGGCCGCGCGCTTGGTCGCCTTTTCGAAAACCTCGATGAAAGTGCGCCCGATAATCTTTCGCTTTCGTTCGGGATCCGTGACGCCTTTCAACCGCGCGAGGAAAAGCTTTGAAGCGTCTTCGTACTGCAGCTTCATTTTAAAATTACGCCCAAAAACCTCCTGCACGACCTCAGCTTCGCGCGCGCGCAACAATCCATTGTTCACGAAAATGCAGGTGAGCTGGCTATCGATGGCCTTGTGCAGCAGCGCCGCCGCCACGCTCGAATCGACCCCGCCGCTCAGGCCCAAAATAACTTTTTCCTGGCCAACTTTGTTCCGGATTTCTTCGACCGCCACATCCGCGTAGTTGCGCATCGTCCAACTCTTGCCGCAGCCGCAAATGTTGTGAACGAAATTGGCGTAGATCTCGCGCCCGAAAGCGGTGTGAACGACTTCCGGGTGGAATTGCAGGCCGTAAAAATGCCGGACCGGGTTTTCGATAGCGGCGTAATCGGAATTTTCCGTGACCGCGATCGATTTGAATCCAGCGGGCGGTTTGGTCAGCTTGTCGCCGTGCGAATTCCAGACCTGGAAGCTTTTGGGCACCCCTTTGAATAACGGGCACTCTTCGTCCGCAATCGTCAGCAGTCCTTTGCCATACTCGCGCTTCAATCCAGGCTCGACTTTTCCCCGCAGGAAATGAGCGAGCAATTGGAGCCCGTAACAGATTCCTAAAATTGGCAGATCGAGATTGAAAATGGATTTATCCGGAAGCGGCGCGTCCGCCGCGTAAACGCTGGCTGGTCCGCCGGAGAGGATCAGCCCTTTCGGTTGCAGCGCCAGAATTTCTTTGGCGGGCGTGTCGTACCGCAGAATCGTCGAAAAGACATTGCACTCGCGGATTCGCCGGGCGATGACTTGGGTGTATTGCGAGCCGAAATCGAGAATGACGATTTTCTCAGTCATTTAAAAGTGCATCTCTTTGCCTGAAGCGCTCCAGTTTGACGAGCGAAATCGGAGGAGAGAATGGGCCATGAACACCCGCAACTTGAAACGCGCAGCGGAACCGCCCTCCGAAATTAAGAACCGCGAATGGACGCGAATGGACGCGAATAATTGGGAAACCTGCCGCTCACCCAACAGCTGAACAGTTATAAATGGCTGCGCCCTCTTGAAATTCGCGTTTATTAGCGTGCATTCGCGGTTTAACTTCCTTTTTTGCTCGCTAACGCCCGGGAGTCGGCGGCGCGGCGGGCGCGGGCTTTGGAACAACTTTCACTTGGCCGGTCTGGGGGTTGTACGCGTAAGTCATCCCGTACGGCGGCGTCGGCAAACGCGGCAAATACTTTTCAGTGATCAGTTCATTCAGGTTTTTCGGCAACCGGCCCTCTTCGCTCGAAAACATCTGTATGGCGCGGTCAATCGAAACGGTGTCGATGGTGGCCTCGGAATGCTTCTTCGCTTGGCCAATGGCGCCCAAATAATCGACCGGAGCGGTGATGGGATTGCCGACGGTGCTGTTGGTTGCTTTGGCTGGAGTTTCCTCTTTCTTGCCGCAACCGGCGAAAACGATCAGCCCAAACGCGAGAACCAAAGCGGGGGTTTTCATGAGGGCCAACCTAGCAACCGCATCGTAAAAATTCAACAGCAGGAAATGTCGTGCGTCACAGACTGCGCCAAGCCCGCGCCTCGCAAGCTCCTGCGCCCATCGCCTGCTTTGGCCTCGCGCAGGGCCGGGACGTAGCAGTGTAGAGGAGAACATTCGGCCCAGAGCGGCCATTGAGGACACAACCGCGACTGAACCTGAGCTTGTTCCCGAGCAGCGCCATTCCACCGGAACACCACGCAGACCAGCCGAAAGACAATTGTCAAATGTCGAGATGCGACCCCGGGACTGGACGATAAAACGACAGCATGGCTAGAAGGAACCACGAAACACACGAACTACACGAAAAGGATTTCGCGTCCATGGGCATTCGTCCTAAGAAGAGCAGTTCAACCGCACGGAACGCAGAGAACCTAGCGCGGCGTAGCCGCAACCAATTCGCTTCCTGCTCGGAATCGAAAACAGGTTATTTTCTCACCCGATAAACCAAGAACAGTTCGTCCCCTACCCTCTCGAGGGTCTTTAGCCGGGCTCGAATCGCTTGCTTCACTTCGGGAATGCCTTCGCCGTCCGCCATCGTTGGAGCGTTGCGCCCGCAAAAGATCAGCGGGGAAAAAGTCAGATAGATCTCATCCACCAAATTTTCACGGAACAATCCCGCATTGAGTTCGCCGCCGCCCTCGCAGAGCAGCCGTTTCACATTCCATTTTTCCCGCAACCATCGAAGGGCGCTTGTGAAATCGAACTGCCCTTCGCCGAAGATGGCTACTTCATCAGCCACGGCGCGAAGCTTCTTGAGTTTAGGCGCCGCGATTCTGTCCGTGGTGAAGACGATGATTGGCGAGGACCTGTCCCGGAAAATTTCCGCTTGTGGATTCAAGCTTCCGGACCCGCTCACGACAACGCGCAGGTTGTATTCGGCCAAGCCATTTTTCACCCGCCGGCGACGATAGCGCAGGCCGCCCGGAGCGAGAGTCACTGCGTTCAGATCAACCGTGCGAGCTCCGGCCATCACTGCATCAGCGCGGGTCCGCAACTCCATCAGCAACTGTTGATCGCGGCGGCTGCTGAACGGCCTGAAATGGCGAGTGGACGGAGCGAGTTTGCCATCGATGGTGGTGGCGACGTTGATAAAAACGAATGGCAATTTGGTTCCGGTGAATTTCCCTGAGATCATGGGGAGATTATACCTCGGAATTCCGGGAGCGCAGTGCGCGATTATAGGGAGTATTTGCTCTGCTCTCTGTGCTTGCGGGCCGAAATGGTTGTGACATTCTGCCGGGCATGAATCCCAAGCGCTTTCTTATCGCTGTTCTTGCGGTATTTGTCGGAATTTGGCTGACCGATTTCACCATCCACGGCGTGTGGCTGCAGAACGATTACAAACGGACCATGAGCCTTTGGCGAACGGAGTCAGAAATGCAGGCGCACATGGGCTGGCTAATGTTAGGGCAATTCATCGCTGCGCTCACATTCGTGATGGTCTGGGTCAAAGGCTTCGCTTCGGGCGCGTGCATCCGCTGCGCGGCGCTTTATGGATTGTTCATGGGGCTGTTCGGCCAATCCAAAACACTCGTCACCTACGCCGTTCAACCATTCCCAGGCGACCTTGCGGCGAAATGGCTGATCTCAGGAGTCGTGCAGGGAGTGTTGATCGGGCTGGTCGTGTTCTTCGTTTACAAGCCGAAGCCGCGGCCCGTAACAAACCCAGACATTCCACGGAAAACATCAGTGGCGGCGTGAACGGGTCTTCGTCAAGCAGCTGATCGCCCGGCTGGCTCGATCCGTGCCCAAGGCGTAGTGCGAAGGAAGGAACTCATTTCCGAGCCAAACCTTTTTCGTCCTGCAGACTCTCACGAACGAATCGCGACACTTCGTAAGGAGTCCACATGTTGCTCTTCCAAACATGGACAAGTTTGCCGTCGGGCCCAATCAGGGCGGTGCGAAGATCGTGCGCGATCAGTCCGTTTTCAGCTTTGAAGAACAACCCGAACATCTCAGCAACTTGGCCAATCTGTTCCGTCGTCCCGGTGGCAAAACTCCACGTGCTTGCGTCACGTTCGAAACGGCTGGCGTATTGGCGAAGAATTCCCGGCCGATCGAAAGCCGGATCGATGCTAATGCTCAACAACTCAAACCGTCCGGGAGCTTCCTTTTCGAGCCGCGCTTGGAGCGCTTCAAAATTCTTCGACATGAGCGGGCAGTAATTTGGCAACGGGCAGCGCGTGTAAATGAAAGTTATCAGAACGGCTTTGCCGCGAAATTGGCTGAGGCGAATCGGCTGTGCATTTTGATCGAGCAATTGAAAATCGGGAACGGTTTCGCCGGCCTGGAGGGCTTCGCTCGCTTCGGAGGTTTCAGCTGGGTTGGGCTTCGCCGCGGTGGCGCCAGTCCACCGATCCAGGGCGCCGATCCACGAATCATCTTTCGTGACGACGAGCTGGAACGATACCGCGTCGCCGGTGGAAAAGCCTTTCAGCAGCGCAACCGGTTTCACGGTTAAACTCATCGTCATGGCTGGCATGTAGCCTGGCACTTCCTCGTGGGCGATGCGGACGCTGTTTTCCAACAAATTGATCTCCTCGATCCGCCCGTGAATCCCTTTAAAAACTCGGCGGCCATTCTCTGCGTGCCCGGTGGAGGACGAACGATTCCAGCCGAAGCTGGCAATCGCGAGCACCAGACTGGCCGCAACCAACACGCCGCCGAGGTAACGAGCAGGCATTGCAAATGGTGCATGTTTCCGCCTCCTCACGTCGGCGGCTACGATTTCCCAAACACGCTTTAAGCAAATCATCGTGCGCTTCATACGTCCATTCGCCGGAGCCGGCAGAAGCTCCCGATTAAAGCAAAGGTTGTCCAAAACAGAAAAACGCCCCCAATCAGAGATCCGGGAAATTTGAATTGCGCTGACAAGTTGATCATGCGAAAGCCATCGATCGGGTTGAGGACGAGCCAAGCGCCCAGCCTGTTTTTCTGCGTGGCACTCGATTTTGCCACAGGCCCAGCGGCATCGAATGCGTTGTGCAAGTCCTCCGCGTTATTCAAGTGCGTAGTGTCGCACAACACCTCGATCTCGTGAGCTGCGGCCGGGGCTCGGGTCGAAATCAGGACGCCCATTGCGACGAGATCGTATGCGAACACCGCCATACCCCAGACGAGCAAACCAAACACGAGCGCTTTCACGCGCGTCCGGCAACTGACAGAAATCAGCAGGCCAACCGCAATGAAAACTGTTCCCAAAGCCAAACCCGATGCCGCCAGCACCACGAACGAATTCAATCCCGCGGAGTGATTGCTCGTGGCGATCGCGCCTCCCGCCATCGCAAATCCGAGCACAAGCGGGAGCGCCAGCGTCGCCCAGCCGCCCAGAAACTTGCCCAGGAGCAATCGCCAACGCCGGACCCCGCCGGCCAAAAGCAGCCCAAGCTTGCCATCCTCGCGTTCTCCCGCGACCAGGTCGTGTCCGATCAACAGGCCGAGCAATGGAATGAGATACTGCACCAGATTCAGCAGGCTCAGCACCGTGCGATCGTACCCTTGAAATCCCAAGCGGCCGATTTGGACCGAACCGAAGAAACTGGTGAGCCCGACGGCGGCGAGCCAGACAGCAATGCAGCCGATGACCCAACCGCTGCGGAACCGGTCGCTGAATTCTTTAACGGCAATTTGCCAAATAATTTTCATCTGATTGGGGGAGGAGGGCCGGCTGCAGAGTGGTCGATCCAAAACGTGGAAGGTCGACCGCGGTTGGCGCGGTTCCCGCCGCTTCTCTGACGCTGGCTGGTAAAGTGGCTTTGGCAGCGGTTGCAATTTCGTGAGGCACAACCTCGCCTCGCGCAATTCGATGGTAGATCTTTTCGAGCGAAGGTTCGCAAAAAGCGCTTCGCAGCGCATCTAGCGATCCAGCCGCAGCCAATTGACCATCCAGCAGAAGCACCACGTCCGTCGCCAGCGGTTCGACGGCCGAAATCGAATGGGTGGCGATAATGATGGTGGCCCCACGAGCGAGTTCTTCCCGCAAGATTTCTTGAAAAGTTTCGAGCAGCACAGGGTCGAGCCCATTGAACGGCTCATCCAGCACGAGCAAATCGGGCCGGCCGCACAGCGCAATCGCCAGTCCGAGCCGTTGCAGCATTCCTTTCGAGAGCTGGCGCGTTTTGCGCGTTTTAAATTCGTAAAGCGCCACACGCTTGAGTTGCCGCTCCAGCTCCTCGGCGTTCTGGTTTTTGAGCCGCGCGAAAAACATTCCGTTTTCCCAGACCGTTCGGTGGGGATAAAGGACCAAGCGTTCGGGAACGTAGGCAAACCGCGCTCGATCCCGTTCGCAGAGTCGTTTGCCCTCGAAGAGGATTTCCCCTGACGTGGGCTGAATCAGGCCTAACAAACAACCGAGCAGCGTTGATTTGCCCGCGCCATTCGGCCCCAGCAGAGCAATGACTCGTCCGGAAGTAATCCCAAAATTGAAAGGCTGCAGCGCGGTGACCGGGCCGTAGCGTTTCTGGATCGATTTGAATTCGAGAAAAGATTTCATGGCGCACGAAAAGAGGCTGGCTTGCCCGCCGCACTGAGTGTTGTTGAGCGAAGCGAAACGGCGTTGCCCAAACGGCTCGATCCGGCTCGTTTTGCGGCGGCCGAAGGCTCAATCAAGGGGAACAGATCGGTCACACCGGTCACATCCATCAGCGGGACCAACTCTTCTCCTTTCCTCATCAAGGCCACGGCCGGACTGAGTGCAAATAAACGGGCCTCAGGATTGCGATCGATGAGGTAGCCGAGAACATCGGTCTCATGATAGGGCGTATCACCGATGCCATCGCCTTGCGCATCGTGGCCGGCGTAATCGCTCCAGAAATTGCCGCGGCCTTTCTCATAGAAAACGTTCGAAGCCAGACGGCCAAGCGCCACTTCGTCGGGGGGTTGCCAAACCTGATCCGCGTTTCGAACGAACGCGTTTCCAGTGAAAATATTTTGTTCCGAGCAATTGCTCAGATAAACGCCAATATCATTCTGAAAAATCATGTTCTCCTCGAACCGATCCTGCGCGGCTTGCTGGATGAAAAACCCGCGGTTCTGGCCGGCGATGAAGTTTCGCCGAAAGGTCGAGCCTTCCACTTGCTTCAGCAGAATGCCATGACGCCGGTTGGCCCAGACGCGGTTTGATTCGATCTGGCAGCCACGCGCGAACATCAAAGTCGCACCGACCGCGTTCCGCGTGAGAGCATTGTCGAAAAGCCGGTTTTGATGGGAATACATGTAGTGAATTCCAAACCGGCACTCTTCAATCTGATTCCGCTGGACGAGAGTTTCGTCTGCAAAGGAGAAGTAAATGCCATCGCGCTTGATCTGAATGTGATTGTCGAGAATCTGATTGCGTTTCGTCTTCCAAAGATGAATGCCGTTGCCGCGCTTCGCGACTGCGATCGATTCCGGACCGCGAATGTCATTGCCGGAAATTGAACAGTGGTTCACTCCCCGCACGAAGATGCCAAAGCCGCCCGATCGAATTTCGCAATCGCTAATGTGCGCGCCATTTCCTTCGACACGGACGCCAGCGTCGTATTGCGTCAAATCCGCGCCAGAATTGTGAATTCTCAGGCCGCTCACATGGACGTCCGGAGCTTGAATCGAAATCACTGTCCCCGCGCCGCCGCCATCGATGATCGGATTGCCGCGGCCCACCAGTGAAACGCTTTTGTCGATCGTGATGTGTTCGCGGAAGATTGCGCCGGCCGGAACCACAATTGTATCGCCGGCGCGGGCTTGAACGATCGCGGCTTGAATCGATTCGGTGACGATCACTTCAGGCTTGGAATGATTCGCTGGAACTGGCTGGTCCGATTTCACTCGATCGAGCTCTGCTGCGGACGTCGAGTGGCGGACAATTTCGATGGGTGCATTCCGTGTCGCGGGTGTATTCGGCGCTTGGGACCACGACCAATATGAAATCCCGGGCAGGATCGCAGCGTCGAGAGTTAACACGACGATGAGAATGCCGGTGCGCCTTCTCATAGTTTCGCGACGGCGCTGGCGGGACTGCCGCCGAATGCGGTCAGCACGGAAAACACAACCGAATTGATGACTCGCGTGCGATCGAATGCGATCAGGACGGCGACGAGAACCATAACGACGGCGCTGGTCCATTGCAGAGACCGGATCAACTTCGGGCGATGAACGAATTGCCACGCGTAATTGCCAACCGCCACAGCGATCGCCGCCATCGGCACGGCCAACGCGAATGAATACGTTCCCAAAATCACCGCGCCCCAGTACCAGCTGGACGTGCCGACAAAAATCAGCAGCGGATAAAGAATCGCCCCGCCCATGCACGTTAAGCAGCTCACCGAGAGACCAAGCCCGGCGCAAAATGAATTCGCCGGGGTGATGTTGGCCGGCTGACGCATGCTCGCTCCAGGCGCGCGGATGACTTGGGCCCGGCTAGGCGAAACAAGCCCGACCACCGCCGCCATGCCCGAACGTATGTTGCGCCCCAACCGGCCGAGCCAGACGAAGCAGATATTGCCGCGCTTCACCAGGCCGACGGATTTCAATGCAAAATAAATGAGGAAGGCTGCGCCGACCCAATTCGCGTAACGGGCCCATGGCCCCCACATGCCCCCGTGGTCGTGCGCGATTGCCGGAAGAACCGTTCCGCTCGGACCGACCGTGCGCGCGGCGTCCGCCTGACAGATTGGATCGCTCGCGTTTTGAGCCGCGGCAGGTCCGCCGAACTGCATCAACTTTTGCCCAAGGAGCGCGACCGTCGCGCCGCTCGCCATGTAGAGCAGCGTGAATCCAGCAACAAATGCAGCCAGGTTCTTGAGAATGCGTCCGCGCACAACCGAAGGAATTCGCGACGTGCGTTCGGAAAGGGCCGCTGAGCTGACCACGCCGGCGATGATGCCTGTATAATAGGAAGTCAATTCGATCGCGCATGGACTGAGGATTACGAGAAGCGCGCCAATGACGCTGAGGGCGAGCATCAGCGTCCGGGCGACTGTTTTGGCAGGCGCGGGTTCCACCACGGGAAGTTTCCATTCGAACGTCCGCTCCGCCGTTTTCCCGACATCTTGAACGACCAAGCGAAAATGTCCGCGCGGCGACGCGAAGATCGGTTTGCCGAAATTGTCCACGAGCGGGAAGAACAACAGATAAAGATTGTGATGCTCGCTCAGCACAACTGGATTCCCGAGCGATGGGAAACGATCGCCTTGGTTGTCTTCGAGCATGACCCGGCCGCGGAGGTCCAGGTCCGCAATCGTGCCGACGTGGGTGTTCACGCCGAGCAGGAAAGGTTGGGCGCGATTTTCATAGCGCGCGAGGTACGGCTCGAGTTTCAAACGCTTCACGAACTCCGGCGTCGCATAAGTGACGTCCACGTACACATCCGCGAACGAGACGCGCGAGGCGTCGCTTTGCCTGGGAGTGCGCGGGCTGCCCGCTTCCATTTTGGGCACGACATAAAGGCCGAGCCCGAAAATGACCGTTAAGAAGGTGATTCCAAACAGGAGGAGGATTCGCGTCGCCTTCATACGAGCACCTCACGGCCACAATTTTCGCGCACGCCGCTGACAGATGCTGCTGAGGCGCACGCGGGCCGCTTCGAGCGCGATGCCCAAGCGGCGCCAAGCTGAAGAGCGATCGCTCCCGCCACGCACAATGTCCCCCAACCGAAATGGCCGGAAACCGTGAATTGAGCCACCCGCGCCTTTCCTAAAAACGGCGGCGTGAAATCGGCCACGCCAACCATTTTTGTTTTGTGATCGCGGTGATGGCCGATGGCGTACATCTGCGCTTGCGCCTGGACCGCGGCCGCGAGCAACGCGGCGACGAGCAACGTCGGAATGATCACGAGCAAACGGGATCGAACCTTGCCCGGAGTAAAACTCGCCGCCGCGGCAGCGCCAGCAGCGGCGAGCAGCGCAACTGGAAGCCAGTTCAGTTGCGGCAATGTCGCGGGCAAATGGACCCCTATATATTGATTGAGCACTTTGATTTCATTCAGATCGCCGCGCATGGCGCCGGGATAAATGCGGACCTGCAAGGCTTCGTTGCCCTGGTACTGCGGCGCTTCCATGCGGAGTTGCCAAAGCGGCAGTTTCAAGCTGAGCGCGATCAGCGCGGCTGCGACGAATGTGAAACCCACCGAAATAATCGCGCGCATCGACTTACTCATAGTTCGCTCCAGCTTTCTGCGCGGCCGCGCTCTGGGATTTGTCAGGGGATGGCGCGGCGGTGGGGGAATCGTTCAACGGCGCTCCCGAAGGTTTCACGAGCATTCGCCCGCGCATCTCGAGGTGCAAAGCGGAGCAGAACCAGGTGCAGTAGTACCAATACGTGCCCGGTTTTCCGACGGTGAAGGGGACAACGGAAGTCTGGCCGGGATCAACCGCCACGTTGATGCCGTGTTTCGGGAGAGCGAAACCGTGCGTCATGTCTCGAACGGTTTCCACGTTCGTCAGGTGCAACGTGACCTTGTCTCCTTCGTGGACTTCGAATTGCTCGGGAACGAACTTCGAACGAATACAGGTCATGTAGACGTCCACTTGGCTTCCGTTGCGGACCACTTTTTCTTCGCCCAATTTCACGGCGTCGGGCTGGAGCTGATACGTCTGCGCGACTTTGTCGGCCAAAATTTTTCGCGAGATCATGACGGCATCGTGTGGCTCGGGCGGCGAAGGAAACGCGGCCACTACGCGCATCTTGTCTCCGGAAATGTCGATCAATTCCTGGCATTCAGGCATGGCCGGGCCAACCGGCAAAAACATTCCCTTGCTGAGTTTGTTTAATGAGATGAGCCAATCGCCGCTCGGGTTGCTCGTGTCCGCGCCGGCCGCTTTGGTATGGCCGACGTTGTAATGCACGTCGACGCGATCGATGATGTAGTCCGGAGCGCTGTGGATGGCTTTTTCGATGTTCCATTTCACGATTTGGGAATCCACGAAGAGCGACGTGTAAGCGTTGCCGCGATTGTCGAACGTCGTGTGGAGGGGGCCGAGGCCAACTTCCGGCTCGGCAATGACTTTTAACGTCTTGGCGTCGATGATCGTGACGGTCGGGGAAAGCTTGCCGCTCGCCAAAACGTATTTGCCGTCGGGAGTCACGTTGCAGCCGTGCGGATTTTTTGGAACGGGAATGAACGTGGCGACACCCGCGATGCTGTCGGCGGGAATTACAGGCACACCATTGATCTTCTCAAATTTTCCGTCGGCCAGCGCCTTTTCGGCGAGCGGCACGTCGATGGCGATCACCGCATCCCGATCGCGTTCGATCATGCCTTCGCTGCTCGTCGCGTTTTCCGTGTTGTACATCGTGCAGAAAACGAAGCGGCCATCCTTGCCCGAGCTGGCAATGTCGGCGTTGCCGACAAAACTGATTTCGAATTTCGTTTCCAATGTCTGCGCATCGAGGAATGCGACGACCGAGCGATACTTCGAAGCGTCGGTGCTGTTGCTTTTCGAATCCTGTTCGAGCTCGCCATTCAGAAAGACGTATTTGCAGGTTGGCAAATAAGCGGCCAGGCCATGGGCGCCTTGAATGTTGGGAACGGTTTTAATTTCAACCGTCTCGAAGGTGCGGAGGTCGACTTTGGCGACGCGATCGTTCGCCTTGTCATTGATCCAAAGCCAGCGGCCGTCATCTTTGCCGTCAGTCTGGCTCAGCACCGGATGGTGCGTGTCACCCCACATCGGGCCCGAAGCTGCAAGGCGTTTGTAACTTTCCGAACCGGGATTGTTGGCGTAACCCAAGCCGGCGCGCGGCTCGAAAATGGCAATCTCTTTCAGAAATCGGCAGGACGGAATGCCATAAACAAACACGCTGCCGCTCTGCCCGCCGCTCAGAAACGCGTAGTAATCGTCGAGCTTCCCTGGGGCGACATAAACTTGCTGCGCAGCACTGCCCGTCAGACCGGGCGCCGGCTTGGCGGCTGAATCCTGGTTGCAGCCCGTGAACGCGATCGGCGTGAGGGCGAGAAGACCAAATAAGAGTTTCTTTTTCATTTCAGGTAAAAAAATCGGTTAACGGTTCAAAGAGGCGGTTTTGGGGGCGTCAACTTCGTCGACGTAGAGCGTGCCGTTCATGAGCGGATGCAGCTTGTCGGTCGAACATTGGGTCGCGCAGTAGTAAGTGAATTTGCCAGCCCGGTCGGCGCGAAACTTGACAGTTTTTGGGGCGCCCACCATGGCGCCGTTCAAAAACACAGCCTCATCATAACTGCTGATGGAAAAGCCATGGCCAACACCCAGGCCGTTGTCAGTCGGCTCAAACGTGATCTCCACCACCTGGCCTTTTCGCACGTGAATGACGGAGGGATCGTACTGCCAGGCTCGTTCGCGCAGTTGGATTTTCACATCCGGGGCGCCAAGTTCTTCGCGTTCGAGAAAATTTTGCGAGGACCGCGCCAGGACGGTCGGCGATGCTTTCGCAAACGTCTCGACGTAATAAGCCACCTTCCAGGCGTCTTCCGGCGGGATCGTGCCGTAGAATCCGACCATTGGCGTCCCATTGAAACCGGTCAAAATGGTGCGGGCGATTTCCTTCGTCGCATAACCCGATTTAAAGGCGGACGGCTTTGAAAAGTCGCGCGGGTTGATGTGCGTCCCGCTGTCGTCCACGAGTTGGGCCACGTTCGGTCCATCTACCCTGCCCTCCTCGCCGTGACAGGCGTTGCAGCTCAGTTTCGTGTAAAGCGCCTTTCCTTCCGCGAGCGATTTTTCATTGCGCGGGGGCGGGTTGCCCAAGCTGACCACAGTGCGGCGGTCTTCGTTTGCATCGGCAAATCGGGGCGAGAATGTCTTGATGAACTCCACTAGCGCCCAACGGTCCGCTTCACCGACCAAGTAATGCCATGGCGGCATTGGCGTTCCAGGCATGCCCAAGGAGATCGCCCGAAATAAATCCAGATCTGTCGGCAAATTGCTCGTTGGCGTGCTGCGGAGCCGGAAATTCGCGGTTTGGAAATTGCGCGGTTTCGGTAGGAGAAACGCCGCTGCATCCGATTTGGCATCGCCCTTCGCGCCATGACAAGCGGCGCAGTTCTGCACGTAAAGCTCCTTGCCGCGAGCCAGCAGTTCCGGAGTAACATCCGGCTTCGGACCGGCTGGGAATTCTGAAAAAGTGATCTTCGATTGGAGCGCCGCCGGCCGGATGGCAGCGTGATCTTGGCCGGCCTGCCTTCCCTTCGCAGCGTCATCCCGCGGCGCGGGGTTGCATCCGGCCAACGCCGCAGCGAGGCCGGCAAGGAACAGATTTGAAAAAAATATTTTGTTCACGGAGGCAGCTTCACGGAGGCGCGAGTTGGGGAAATTGATTTGCCTCAACCGAAAAATTGGTTGGGACCACGGACGGAGCCGGGCCGGAGCTGACGGGCCGAGTTGAGGAAGAAAGCCTTTAACGCGCTGGAAGCGGAAAGAGAATCGTCGCAAATTCATTGGCCATGAGGATCAAGGAGACGGGGCCGAGCCCCAACACTGGGCTTGCGGATGTATGCCCCTTTCTTGCCATGGCCTCAGCCATAAATGGTGAGCCGTTCCTTGGTCTGTTTTCACCGGTTCATGGGAAGGCGCCATGGTTTTACAACACGCGCTGCAACTTGAACTCATGACTCGTCGGCGCATGCTCCTTGGCAGCTCGTCAGTAGCCTCGCCTAATGTCATTCGCAAATTCCAGACACAATCCCCTTTGGATTGCAGCCCCGCTGCCTTCTCAGACGTGCCGATGATTTCCTCCTTTTCGTGGAATTACCGAATGGCCTTAGGCTGTAGCATGCAGCCGATAGTAGGCAACACGGCATTGGTGCAACGCCTCGGCTGCAGCGTAAACGCTGCGTTCCCGAACATCTGGCTGTCGCTGCGCGCGTTTGCGGAACGCAGCGTTCACGCTGCAGGAAGAGGGGTTCATGGAAAGCTCCGTTGCCGAAAGGCGCAGCCACAGCGAGGGTGGAGGAAAAAAAGGCGGGGCGGCTCCACTTTTCCCCAGCTCTGCGCGGGTCAGTTCGAAGCTAAAAAACGGTCGAGCGCGAGATAGCTGGCGGCCGGGTCCGCTGTCCCGTTCCATTCCTCCCAAAACCTGGAGAGTGGGCTCGGATCACGATGCTGTTTGCGCCGCACATCTCCTTCGGACGTGCTGCCAGCGGGCCGCCAATCTTCTCCCAGAGCGCGCCGAGTTGCGGCCAGCGATTCGGCAGCAGCCGCGATTTCGCCACGTTTCCATTCCAAATAGCCGCGAAAAAAGAATGCGCCGCTGGCGCGAGAATTCATCCGGCAGACAGCGATGAATTTCTGTTCCGCTTTCGCGCGATCGCCTCGGAGCAACGCGACTTCTCCCAGCAACAGCAACGCGCCCGTTTCTTCCGGATTTAGCGCGTGCGCTTTTTCCAGGGATTCCTCAGCGGCTCGGAGATCGTCAGTTGATTTTACGTTCAGCGCCCGGATCAAGCCCCACTGCTGAAATCCGCGATGACTTTGAGGATTGATACGAGTCAGCTCCTTCAGTTGGTCGAGGGCTTCCTCGATTTTTCCAGTCGCAGCAAGGCACTGGCCGAGATAATACCTGGCATCTTCGTGCCGCGGGTTCAGCTCGATCGCGTCTTTGAAAAGGTTAATGGCTTTGGGAAGGTCCTTCTCGATCTTCATCGCGTTCATCGCCGCGCGATGTTTGTCCCAGAACCGCACCAGGCCCTCTTTTTCATCGGGCGCTGCCGGCGGTACGGAACTCCCCTGGGTTATTCGTGGCGCGGAGGCCGGCTGCCGCAGCGGCTTCGGGTGGGCGTCGCCCTCGACAATTTCCCAGGCGGAATTCGCGGGCAACTTCGAAAAGAAACTGGTTTCGCCACCCAGCCAGCGGACCTCCAATCGGTCAACTACTTGAGCGAGGCCGAGGCCAAAGTGCAGTGTGCGGCTGCTCTGAGAACAATAGGAAACGCCTGTGACGCTTCGCCGGATTTGGGCAGAGCCCACGTGCGCGATCACTGTGCTGCCTTCCGCGAACCCGATGGGAGCTCCCTCAGCCGTCCGGCTCCGCAACCGAATTTCCAGCCAGTTGCCTGTTTGCATTTCATTCCGCAGCAACTGGACCCCTGAATCCAAATGAACGAACAGCAGATCCATGGCGCCGTCATTATCAAAATCGGCCGCGGCCATTCCCCGGCTGACGTGCGGTTGGCGGAGAATCGGAAGCGTGGGAGCTAAGTTAAAGAATGTCTCGCCACGATGATTCCAAAACACGAACGGCTCTTGAGCCTTGAGCTTTTTCGGCGCGGGACCATCCTCTTCCAACGTGCTCCCATTGGCCACGACCAAGTCGAGCCATCCGTCTGCGTCCAAGTCCACGAATTCAGTCCCCCAGCCAACGTACGGAATAGCAATTTGACCGAGCCCGCGACTGTCGGCCATATCCATAAATTTCAGGGCAACCCGCTTGGCAGAGTTCGCGTTGGCGGCGGAGACCTGGTTTGACCTTGCGCGGTTGGCCAAATCCGCCGCCAGGTTTTCGTACAACGCATTTTCCTGCCCGACCCAATGCGTGATGAACAAATCATCATCTCCGTCGCGATCGTAATCGCCGGCCGCCAACCCCATCGCGCTGCGGTAATCCGCCACGCAAGCAGGATGGCTGATCTCCTCGAAACGTCCGCCGGTATTGTGATAAAACACATTATCCGAAACGTCGTTCGCGACATAAAGGTCGAGCCAGCCGTCTCCGTCGAAGTCGTGCCAAAGGGCGCCGAGGCTTCTGCCTTCCGGATTGGTCATGCCAAGTTGCCCGGCAACCTCCTTGAACGCGCGCTTTCCTTCGTTGTGAAAGAGCAAATTCAAGCCGGGCGTGTAAGAAACCGGATTCAGCGTAAACGGAACGAATGTTCCAAGCTGCTTTGAAATGCGGTCCCGCTCACCCTTCCCTTCCACGTATTGAACGTAGCCGCACACATAAAGATCCAGCCGCCGATCGCGGTCGTAATCACCCCAAGCGGCCCCGGACCAAAAGCCGGGCGGATTCGGGAAGTTCGCGTCCCGAACAAATTTCCCGGTCCCCTGTTCGTTATGGAACAAGAGAAGCGCGTTATAACCGGTGACGACGAGATCGAGGAAACCGTCTGAATCATAATCTCCCCACGCCGCGCCCATTCCATGGATCCGCGTGGTTGGAAAATCTTGCACCAAGCGAAACTTTCCGTCGCCGAGATTTTGATAGAGCTGACAGGGCGCGAGTTTGTCGTCGGGAGCACCGAGCGGTCCCCCTGCGCTGACAATGAACAGATCTTCCAACCCGTCATTATTGAAATCCCCCCAAGCCGCCCCGGGCCCCATGTCCTCGGGAATCTGCGAGGTGCGTTCGCCCGCGAACGAGCGAAAGCCGCCCAGGCCTGCCGCCTCGGTGACATCAGCGAATTTCAACCGAGGCGCTTCCGGGGGAAGATTCTTCGAGAGATCGCTGGTGATATCGTTGAGCTTCTCGTCAGGCCGATAAAGCTTCGGACGATGCTGGAGGTAATAAACAACCCCAACGCACATTCCAGCGACCGCTACGAAGGAGACAATGCCTGCCGTCCAGCGAAGTCGGCGGCGGCGAGGACTTAAAACAGTTTTGGGAGGCATGCAGGCGAAGACAATGGAGGCCTATGGTTCAAGATGGATGGATCGTTCGAACGCCTGCTTATAAGCCCGTGACTGAATTCGCGCGGGCTGGCGGTGTGGCGGCAGCGGTTTTCGCTTTAACCTTTACGGTTGCGCTCGACCGAGCCACTTCCGTGACCGGAGAGGTCAGCTGGTTGGTTGCTCCGAACAAAAAGTTCAGCAGGAATTGATCGACTTTCCGATACTGCAACGAGACGTCGACGCGATATTCTCCAGGCGTCCCTTGGGCCGGGATTTCAAGCTTTTGCGGCGCAGCAGCGCTGGCCGGTTTGTCTCCTGGAGTCCCGGAATTCGCGGTCGAAATGATCGAAGGACAGGGGATCAAAAATTGGACCGAGTCTGAATATCCCGGAAAGAGCGCGCGACGATAGCGCACGCCCACCATTTCCCACAAATTATGGCGATCAATCAGGTTGCCGTTTTGATCGACCGGTTCCGCCTTGAAAAGGAAACTGCCCGGCTCGATGAAATTCTTTTCATTGCGAGTGCCGGAATGAAACACCTCCTTGCCGCTGGCATCGGTGACATGAATTTCGATCCAGCTTTGAATGATATCCAATGGACCGGTGGGATAATCGTGCCCCACTTTGTTCGAGGCGAGCACGACGCGCAACGGAATCGGATCACCCGCCGGAATGCTTTCAGGGAGATCCAGCGCGAGCTTGACGATCGGTCCTTGCGCCCATTTTTCGCGGATCTCCGGCACGTCTAATTTTCCTTGAAGCCAGCGTTCGGTAAGCTTCACTTGAGTTTCCCATCCATCCAAGCCGAGCGCTCGCGGCATGAGTTGATTCGAGGCGATGAACCGGTGGCTGCGGTGTTTGCCGTCCTTGCTGTTGCGGTTGTAATCAGCTTCGTCGCCCGAGGCCGGATCTTTCGAATCCACCAAAGGCATGTGGCATTCGCGGCATTCGACCGTTTTCTTCGGGTCGCCTTTATGGTTCCAATGGCTCGCGGACCAGTTGTCGAATTGATTCTGCAATTGGACCCAACCGACGCGATTGACCTCCTGGTCGATGAATTGTTTGTGGCAAGCGGCGCAATACTCCGGCTTCTTGAACATCCGCTTGCTGAGCTTCGCGTGCTCGGCCGGATACGTGCGGATCAGAAAATCCCTTGCCACCCGGCTCACGCCCGTCTCGTCCCATTGCCACAGATACTCATGGGGTTGCGTGACGGTGTAATTGGCGTTGCCTTTGACGTCCGTTTCGCGAATGGCATGGCACGACAGGCACGAAACGCCTTCCTGATAGCCGTGCAAGCCCGTCAGGTTCTTGACGAACAAATTCTTCGTGCCAGAGAAAAGGGAGATCGGATCGTGGCACCCGCCGCAATACCGCGTGGACTCCGCGCCATTCTGTTTTGCCATCACTTCCTGGATGCCCTGAAAGATGCTGTCCATCGCGGCATAGCGGTGCGCGCTGGGCTTCCATTCCTCGACGATTTCCTTGTGGCAACCGGAGGTGCCGCAACTCTCGGAACCGGCCAGCGAGCGGGCATCGAACGCTCCGCCGGAATCAGTGCGGGCGAGGCTGGGTGCGAACGGCCGGTTCGTCCCATAAAGAAAATTGTACCCGGCGGGAAAATCGTTGTTGAATTTTGTGCCGGGATACATTCGGCCCAAACCCAGAACGATGGCTGCGCCGGCGATTAAACCTAATGGCAAACGAACCAAATAACTTCGCGCTCGCGGAGCGTTCTCTGTCCCGAATACTTTCAGCGCGACGAACAAAAGGTGCGGCGCCATCCCGCCAATCGCGACGAACGTTGAGATCAGATGGGCTTGCCGCCACACTTCGGAGGTTCGGATCCCGATCAACCCCTGCCACGTCAAAACCACTCCTGAAACCGAACAAACCACCAATCCAAGCAACGCCACGTACCCGAGCAAGACAACGTGCGACAGCGCGTATTTCCGGTAATCAAGGAAATGCGCCGCGAGGTACCAGGCGATCGGAAGGAGCGTGGCGGCTCCGATAACGGTATGGATCAGCAGACTCCATTGAACCGCGGCGTTGAAGTGCCACACCGTGATGAACAGACCTGTCACAATCTCGAAGAGCAGCGCCGCCATGCTCAATCGGGCCAGCGCCGATGCCCAACCGGTTCGCAGGCTGACGGCTGATTTTGCGTCTGGGATCGGACCAAAAGAATTCGGTGATGAATCGGTCATAAGAGAACAAAGACTTCGGCCAGCGAGTGCGGGGCGCGGGCCGTATGGTTGCTAATTCTGAGAATGAGAGCTTATCGAGGGTGGTCGTTTGCTCTTTGACTGCCGTCAAGCGCACTTTCGTTGAGTGCAGAATACTCCGACGAGCCGCGAAGTTCATCCACACAACCCCTGCACCGTTGTATGCTTGCTCTCCATGAACCTTGCGGCTCGCGAGGGCGCTCCGCGCCCGTGTTGATCCAGGCGGAGCCTGGCTCGCCTCACCGGACGTGCACCTCGTCATTCAGGTGGGGCGAGGCTACCGACGAGCCGAGAAAACCAACGTCGGAGCCTCTATGAACACCAAAACACGAACCTCAATGCTGATTCGCTCCTTTCTGTTCCTCGGAATGGCCCTGCTCGCGCTCGAACCGCAGTTGGCAGCAGACCAAGCGATGTGGGACCTGGCGAAAGCGAATTCGTCGATTCATCGATTTTCCACGCTGTTCACTGCGCACGATGTGCGGGATCGCCTTTCGACGGAACAAGGCTTGCAAGCCGCGGTCGATTGGTGCCGCGACACCGCCGTCACCCAGGTTTATCTCGAGGAATTCCGCGACGGCTACCAAGCCGAACGCGCCGCCCTTGAAAAAGCCAAGGCGCGGTTTGTCGGTTCGGGTTTCGACGTGGCCGGATGCATTACAACGACGCAGCTGGGAAAAAGTTCAACCGGCTGGAAAACGATCTCCTGTTATACCGATCAACCGACTCAGGAAAAACTGCAGGCAATCTTCGAATACGCCGCGAGCCTGTTTAATGAAATCATGATCGATGATTTTTGGTTCACGGATTGCGCCTGCAGCGCGTGCGAAACCGCCCGGAAAGAAAAGAAAGTCACCGTTGGGACGCACAGTTTTCCGGTCGCTTCAGATTCCTGGGAAGATTATCGGCGCGAATTGATGTTGCGCGTATCCAAGGAACGGGTCATCCGACCGGCTAAAAGGATCAATCCCCAGGCGCAGCTCATTATTAAATATCCGCAGTGGTACGACCGTTTTCACGAACGCGGTTATGACGTGGTCAGCGAAAGCGCGGCCTTCGATAAAATCTGGGTGGGAACAGAAACACGCGATTACCGCGATCCGCGCTGGGGAGGCACGCCGCAGTACGAGGGAATCTTCATTATGCGCTGGCTCGGTGGGATTGGCGGCGCAAAGACTGGGGGCGGCTGGTACGATTGGCTTGGCACGACCGAGAAAACCTACGTCGAACAGGCGCGGGGAACGATTCTCGGCGGCGCCCGTGAATCTTTGTTGTTCTGTTATGGAGGGCTGCAAGGAACAACCGGGCCAGAAAATATCAAAGCGCTTCGACGCGAGATTCCGGAGTTGTTGTCGCTGGCCAAACAGGTTCGCGTCCGCCAGATCGCAGGACTTGCGGCTTACAAGCCGGCCAACAGTCATCCTGAAAACGAGCCGCGCGTTTTCGATTTCGTTGGCATGCTCGGACTGCCGCTCGTGCCTTGCCACGAATTCCCTTCGAACGCCCCGGCTGCGTTCTTCTCGATCCACTCACTGAAGCAATTAGGTTTCGAATCAGCGTTCCGAAACTGGCTGCGTTCAGGAAAGCGGGCGCTGGTCACAGACGGTTTAGCGGCCAAATTGCCGAAAGATTTGACCGCCGGCCGCACGAACGTGCGAATTCTGGCCGTGAAAGGGGACCCGAAATCATTGTTGGAGTTGAGCGAACCGGAACTCAATGATCTTCGTGCTTGGGCGCTTCAGCCGTTCGGAACGACCCTGACCGGCCCGAACAAACTCGGCTATTCCTTGTTCACGGATGGCAGCTGGGTATTGCAGAATTTCAACGATGTCCCAGCGGTCGCCGAGTTGAACGGAAAGAAAATCGAAGTGCCGGCGCGGGGTTGGAAATACGAGTGGCGATCACAAGTTCCTTCATTTTGATCATTTGAATTTCGGGGATTCGGATTTGTTTCCTCCTTCGCTGAAGCTTCGGAGGACAGGTCGTATTTCGCGCTTCGAACTTCGAATTTTCTCTGATCCACCGTCGCACCGCCGCGGCACCGTCTACAGTCCCACCGTCCCACCGTCTTCAGTGTTCGTGGGCGTTCTTGTGGGCTTTGTTCTTCTGAGCTTCCGCGACCATTTTCTGTTCGAGCTCGCGCGGCATTTCCTCGTAATGATTGAGTTCTTCGGTGTGAATCCCGCGCCCGCCGGTGAGCGAACGAAGCGTGCTCGAATAATGGTATAACTCCATCGCGGGCACATGGGCGTTGATCACTTGAAACGCGCCTTCCGAGTCCATTCCGAGGATTTTGCCGCGCCGGCTCGACAGGTCCCCCATGACTTTGCCGAGACAATCATCCGGAATCTTTATGCGCACGGTGTAGATCGGCTCGAGCAGGCAGGGCTTGGCATTCACGAACGCTTCTTTGAACGCGAAATAGCCCGCAATTTGGAACGCGATGTCTTTCGAATCCACCGGGTGCATCTTGCCGTCGTAGAAATCGACTTTGACATCGACGACTTTGCAGCCCGCCAGGATTCCCTCCGCGCAAGCTGTCTTCACGCCTTTCTCGACCGAAGGCACGAACACACGATCGACGTTTTGGCCCGAGAGTGATTCCGTGAACTCGACCCCGGTGTCGCGCGGCTTCGGCTCGATCCGCATCCAGACCTCCGCAAATTGCCCCGCCCCGCCGGTTTGCTTTTTATGGCGATACTTCGATTCGCCCCGGCCTTTGATCGTTTCGCGGAATGGAATCTTCGGCGCGCTGAGGTCGACTTCGATTTTGTAGCGGCGTTTAAATTCCTCAAAGACCACGCCCAGGTGAAGTTCGCCTTGCGCCGAGATGACGGTTTGGTGCAGCTCCGAATCGACATGATACAAAAAGGTCGGGTCCTCTTCGTGCAACGCGGCCAGGCCTGTCGCAACTTTGTCTTCGTCCCCCTTCGACCTGAGCTGGAGCGCGGCGTGAATGTTCGGTTTCGGATAAACCACTTTCGGCAGCGCCACAATTCGCTTCGGGCTCGAGAGCGTATCCCCGGTGTGAGTGTCCTTCAGCTTAACGACCGCTCCGATGTCGCCGGCGGTGAGAGTCTCGGACGCCGTCCGATTGCGGCCGTTCAACAGGTAAATCTGGCCCATCCGTTCGTTGCTGCGCCGATTGCTGTTGTACATATCCTTTCCGATCGAGACCGACCCGGAATAAAGACGAAACAGTGAAACATCACCGAATTGCGGTTCGTTGACGGTTTTGAACACATAGAGAGCGGGCTCGGGATCGGTCAGCGCAATTTCGATATCGGCGCCGTTGTTGTCGGCTGCCTTTACTTTCTTACGGTCCACCGGCGAGGAGCCGTACTTGCTGATGAAATCCATGAGCCTGGCCACGCCGATGTTCGGTTCAGCAGCCGTGCAGAACACTGGAATGAAAGCTTGGCTCTGAACCGCCGCGTGAATCCCGGAACGCATCTCCTCCTCGGTCAAACCTTCCTGCTCAAAAAACTTTTCCATCAACGCATCGTCCGATTCCGCGATGTGCTCGATCAGCTCGCGATGCAATTCCTTGACGCGCTCGGCCCATTCGCCGCTGGCTGGCTCCTCTTTATAGCGGCCGGATTGATTGGTTTCGTAAGTGACGATTTCGCTGCGGAGCACATCCAAAACCTTGTTGAAACCGGGTCCCGGATTGACCGGCAAATTCATTGGAAACAGATGCGGACCGAAACTCGTTTTGAGCTGCTCGAAGGTTTTGTCGAAGTCGGCGTTCTCCTTGTCCATGGCATTGACGACAATGATTTTTGGAATGCCGTACTGCGTGGCGTAATCCCACACCTGGGCGGTGCCGACGCTCACGCCATGGATCGCGTGAACGACCACCAGCGCGAAATCGCCTACCCGCAACGCGCCCAAACCTTCGCTGATGAAATCCAGATAGCCCGGGGTGTCGATGAGATTGAACTTTTTTCCCTGCCATTCGGTGTGCATGAGCGTGGCATGAATCGAGATCTGCCGCTCCTGTTCGCTCGGATGATAATCGGAAACTGTATTCCCAGCGGCGATGCTGCCCATTCGGTTGATTGCGCCGCTGCACATCAACATCGCTTCACTCAGCATCGTCTTCCCGCTCGAGGCATGGCCCACAATGGCGAAGTTTCGAATCTCCTCAGGCTGGTAGGTTTTCATGGGCGATATCTTTTATAAACAAAAGTCTGCAGGTCGAGGCAAAACAGGGTGGCAATCCGGCGGCAAAGTTTCTATCCGTGGAAATCCGGGAAATCCGTGGTCCGAGGCTCTTCTGGTTTCACCACCGATCAATCGGATGTCGCGTATGCACCGCTTTGGATTTTGAACCGCCAATGCACGCGAATTCACGCGAATAGAATAAAAGCTTCGTGATTGTCTTTGGGTGATCTTCGTGCTGCGTGCCTAAACATCGGAGGCTTGGCCAACGGCACTTGACTAGCGGCCGTTCGCTCCGACAGCGTGTTCGACTTTCCGGACGTAAATGGCATCCTTGGTTTTCTTCGCGTCCGAACCGGTCTTGAATATGAACTCCACGGGTGGGGTGGAGCCATCTTTTTCCGTCTCCCACACGATCCTGTGTTCTCTGGGATTGTATTGATCGAACATGAGATTGATCTCCCCTGTCTGGGACAGGTCGACCGTCCTTACCGTCACCTCACCTTTCTTGAGCAATACCCGCCCGCGCATTGGTATTGCTCGTGGCAAGGAAAGTCCGACGATGGCTAGTTCCAGGTCACTCAATTCGGGTTGAACCTGCCCCAACGTGTTCCATACGTCATCGAGCTTACTGAGGGCGTGGGCGACCTCGCTGCACACTTCAAAAATGCTCTTGTCATCACCTGTGTGTTCTCGGATTACCCCGCCTATCTGAAGGCCGAATGTGATGGACAGGGCGCCTTTCTCCAGATTATGCACCAATTTTGAACGGCTCCTCTCTTCCTCAGGCAGCTGCGGTAAATCGAACGAACCGTCAGGCAAGACCTTGATAGCCGTTTGGCCCTTGGGGGATTCCAAAGTGACCTTGAACGGCCTTTTATCCCCTTCTCGTCGGTGCTGCATTTTTAGCTGGCAGACAACTCCATGGACTTTTTTCGCGCTGTCCGCAGCCCTTTGTAGCGAGAAAACCACCGGATAAGGAATTTCCTGTCCTCGGGCTATCAATGGAAGGGCGCAACAAACGGCTAGGATTGTTCGGAGCATATTCAAATTCACGTTGTCGAACGATCAAGGTTACCGACAGCCGACTCTAACCGTGAGCCTAACACCGTCCGGCAGGATCCGTCTAGGTCGCGAGCAACGAAGCAGATGGCCCAGCGCCGCCCCGCCCCTTGGGCTCGGGCTCTTTGTCTCGCTGGCGTTGTTGGTCTAGCCTCACAGATGGCAAGGATATGCTCGTCGCGCGCGTCTAGCCAGCAAGCCAAATAGCCTCGAGCAAAAGCCGAAATTATTTTTGAACAGATCCTTAGCGTGCTGCGGTTCTTTTCGGTAAGACAGCCTCGTCAGCCGTCTGCAATCGGACGGTGACGAACTGATGCGGCTTGAATGGGACGCGGACTTCGCGGTTGGAGATCGACAATTGTTTTTGATTTACTTCGACTCCATTACATAGCTGCGCATCCCGCAACGCCAGCAATGGCGACTGGACCGCTGCTTCACCCGCGCGGCCGGCGATTTCCCGAAACCGCAGAATAAATCCATCGCGATCTTCCGCCGCCTTCAACACCACCATTTGCAACTCGGGCGCGTCGAGTTTGAAAAAAGATCCTTCCTTCGGCGACAACGGCCGCGGTTCTCCTCCCACTTTCGCGGAGAAACTCGACACGAATGGATAAGCCAGCAACGGCGTGCGCGTGGCGGCGTCGAACCGAGCCATATTAACCGCATCGAGATCGTTTCCGCTCGTGATGGAAAATCGGAATTGCAACCGCCCCCCTTGGGTCGCTCGATAATTCGTGAACCAATAATTGTGCATCGCGTAGGAAAAAATATGGCCGTTGCGGATCGGCAAAAATGAAAGCCACAGGCCGCGGTTGATGTCCGTCAGCGTGAACAAAGGCGCGTCCGGGGTTGACCACGCAACCGAAAATCCGCCATCCCGCAGCCGAACGAGATTTTGCGTCACGAACCATTCGCGGCACGCGCCCGGCAGTTGATCGGTGTTCGGGCGCAGCCAGCCGTTTTGAATTTGGTAATCGAAAGCCGGCTGAGCGGCCGCAAACGGGAAAGCGAAATAAATCGCTTCCTTTGCCCGGGTTTCGACTTTCTCGACCGTGTTCGCGATGTCGATTCGTTTGATTTTCTCGTAGAGCAGATATTCCGTGCGGATCTGCGGCGCGTTTGTGGCGGACGTCATCACCACCAACCTTTGGCCTAGAGGCGTCCGCACATTCTCCACTATTTTGGCCGGACCCGGTTTGCGCACGACGAGGTTGGCCGGAGGCGTGCCGAACGCATGATTTAAAATCAAGGAACCTTCACCCCCGCTGACATAGACGTATTCGTTCAGCTTGTAATCCGCTTTGGCGTCGGCCAATTCGCGCCCGGCGCTTTTATCAAACAAGCTGCTGATCCCTCCCGTAGCCAAATCGACCGTCAGGCGATAAAACGGAGTTTCAATCACAGGGCCGGAAACAACTTCGTTTTTCTTTAGAGCAGGCGAACCGAGCGACCGAAACGCGTAACCTTTGTAACCGAACGGCGGCACGTTCTCGGCGATGAAGCGAACGCGACGAAAACCATCTTTTTCGAAAACCACATCCAGCGGGACCGCTTGGCCGCTGACGAGATCAATCAAATAACGGCCCGCGTCCAAATCGATTTCGAGCGGTTCGGTGCGCGCCCAATTCTGCCAATTAAAAACAAAGAGCGTGTCCCCCTCGACGGCGAACTGCTGACAGAGCCGGTTAAAACCGCGCGCCAGCAAATTCCGGGCGTCCAAATTGGCGCGCGTGGCGTAGCTTTCCTTGATCTCCCATTGCCGGGTCACGAAGTCCTTATCCGGCTGGCTGACGCTGTTAAACGCGCCCCAGGTGTGCTCGTCGTAAAACATGACGTTCTTCCAGGCTTGTTCGAAATCGGCCGCGGGAAACAGTTGTTTCGAATCGAACAACGCCGCCAGCGCGCAGGCCGTTTCCGCCGCCGGCAAAATCTCGTGCGAAAGCCGGTTCAGTCGCGTGGCCGCGGCGCTCGAAGCGGCGCCATCTTCCCAATATGCCCCGGCATCCCCTCGATAAATTGGCAAGCGATCCCCGAAATTTTTTCCGATGTACTCGAAGTATTCTGCGTCGGAAGCGACCACCATTTTCGGGAACGCAAAATCCTTGTTCCAGCGTTCGATCAGCTCCGCTTCGCCCGTTTTCGGGATGGCGGCGTTATCCACGTAGGCGCCGTAAATCATCACCGCATCCGGCGAATAATCGTTCCGCAAAAACTGCGTGAGGAATTGCGGCACGCTCGTCATCAGGAAATCATAATTCGCTCCCGGGTTGGTGAAATCGGGGCCGGTCAGCCGCTTCCATTGCGTGTAACTCCTGGCGTACCACATGAAGATCTTTTCGCCGCTCATTCCTTCCCAGTAGAAGGGAGAGTTTTCGTTCAGATCGCTGAAGTGCAGGATCGGGGCGCGGGTTTGGTTGCTCCCATTCGAGAACGCTTTGACTCCAACATCCGTCAGCAATGAAGGCAGAAACCAGCTGTGCGACGGCGCATCCGTCAGGCAGGCGTAATCGAAATTCGAGCCATGCTCGCGGGCCAGGCCGTAGGTGTAATAAACGGCGCGGTAAAGTTCTTCGCCCGAACAAAGCCCCGTCATCAGGTTCAAATAAAAGGCGTTGATCGTGGCGCGGCGGCTGGTGGCATAATTAAAGAAGCGCGTTCGATAACTCTCCGGACGGCAAGCGAGGTAATTGTCCACCAGCCAGGCGGTCTCGAAATTGAATTTGTAGAATGGAAAGCGATCCATGATATCGAGCGCGCGGTCAGTGTTTCGGTTGTCCAGTTCGTTCACGTGCGGCTGCAGGTCGGTGTATCCGACATCGTTGTGGACTTTGGGACAGATGAAAATCTTCCATTGCTTGGCCGGTTGAAAGGCCGTGTTCGCCGTCAACGATTCTCCGTCCAATTGAATCTGCAGTGCGGCTGGACCGGGCCGCGTCGAAGCCGGCGCCTCGATGGTTTCGGTCCACAAACCGAACTCATACGGGCCGCTCGAAAATGAGTTCGTCCAAAGGCGGTCGCCGACGTAAACCGAGGCGAGCCCATGCTCGAAAGCGCGATGGAATGGCACAATCAAGTCGCAGAGCTCCATCAGCTCGCCATTGCGTTCCCGAAAAAAGATCGTCGGCGCCAGCTGCGCGTGCGGTTCGACTTCCGCCGCGCCGGCCGTTTGAACCAATTGCAACGCGTCGTAATCAAGCCCGCCGATTCCAAGCGGCGCGATGCTAATCCGGTTTTCGCCCGGTCGCAGCCAGGCCGGTTCGAGTGTTGCAACGAGGCGCTGCTGCGCCAGCAACATCATGTTCGCTTCATCGCCGTCCTTGCTCTTTTTGGGAGCAAACCGGACCGGGAAAATACCCGGATGCCCGTTCACCACGATTTTGATTTGCTGCGGCGCGCCCGATTTATAAATCAAGTCCGCGACCAATTGGCATCGGGAGATCGGCGCGTCCTTTAAATTGAAGACGATCGTGTAAGGCTTCTCCCCTGAACCCACCGCGTCAAAGCCGATGGATCCAGCTTGATGGCCCGGGAAATCGCGGCTGACCTGGCTCTTGTTTACCGTGAACGTGACCGCGTTCTTTGCGCCAGGCGCAAACTCAATCGATGACCCGTCCAGCTCCCCGAGCGACCAGAGGACTTCGCTCGATCCGAGAGCATGACCGCAATGGAGAAGCGCCAGGAGACTTACCGCGGCCCAACAGCTTTTTGAAAGGTTCGTTTTCATAAAAATCGTCAGCTATGCGTTCGGTTGTTTTTGTCTTCCCTTCCGCCAGATGGCCCAGAGGCTCAGAGAAATCAGGAGCGCCGCGGCCAAAATGATTGCAGGCACGATTGCCCTCGACGCGGTCTGCTTTAATTGTTCTGTCGCTTCGGCAGGCGACGCGGCCGAGGGCGGTTTCGGCTGGGAAATGAATGGCTTGAATTCCGCAAATTGCGACGCGCTATCGAGGCTGGCGAGCTGTTGCTGATCCCGCCAGCGATAAGTCACCTGCGTCAGATGCGCGCCGCTCGTGAGTTCGGCCAGATGACTCTCGATGCGCAACCGGACGCCGCGCGCATCGCCCGGATAATGCGCCCGAAAGACCCAATGATGACTGTCGTCCGAGGCCGTGATTCCGTGTGTTACTGCAGACATCAATTTTCCATTCGAGAACACGCGCAACGCCCCGGCGATACGGCCGCTCACTTCCTTTTCGCACGCAGCGAATTCTGCGGCGTCGATCCTGCCATCATGGCTGCGATCGAGTTCAGAGAAGAATTTCAGTTCAAATGGATTCAGGACGATCTCGAGGTGGAGCGATTCCGCCGCCGGAACCAACGTGAGGTAACTGATCGGAATGGTGTGAGCGGAAGCGAAATGACTCGCAGAAAAAACAAGAAACAGGACTAACCTGCGAAACACGCGGGGCGCAAACAAGCAGCGACAGCAAACCATGCGGCGATTGGAAGGCCTTGCGCGTCCAATTGGATTGATGACGATCAAACGCCGAAGTCTTTTGGAGGTGCAGAAGCGAATCTCTCGCCGCGGCGGTTCAGTGATCCGCTCTAATTACGGCCTCTTCGGTTTAGCAGTTATTTCCAGTTCGTGTGGCTTGGCGTCGCGGAAGAGCTGCTCCAGCATCCACAGCTCTTTGCGGTGAGGATCAGAGATCGAAACGGCTACCGTTTTCTTTCAGCCACTGACGACCAAACCACACCGCCGCGCGTGTCAGTGTCGCCCGTCTCTGTTCATAATACGTTCGCTCATCACTTGTGCTTCAGACGGGTGAGAATCTGCTTCTCTTCCGCATCCAGGGCCGGATAGACCTCGATGCCCTCGGCGGCGGCCATTGCCCTGGCGGTCGCGTCGAAGGACAAGAAACGCGTTCCACCGGCCAGCTTGGCGGAGGCGACAATCGCTGTGTCGAAAGTGCCGACTGCGGCCTTCCACGCATATTTGGAAAAAAGATGATTACATTCCTGCCGCAAGAGATCCCAGTTCATCGGGTCAACGTAAAGGCGGCCGTCGAAGTCGGCCTCCAGCATTTGCCATTCGTGGGGATCTCGTTCTTCCGTGACCCGTGAAAAAATGTTGCGCGCTTCCAACAGAACGACGTGGGAAATCACCAGTTGGCCGCCGTGGCGCCGCATGAAGCGATTCACGATTTCCCGCCGCCTCACCGCCTCGGCATCGTCCGCGTGCGGCTCGATATAGGCCGACGCCAGCCAGTTGGTGTCCGCGAAGTTCACCGTTCGCGGCGTTCCACCTTGCCCGTACAGCGGAATCTTCGGCCCGAAGAGAGCCGGTCAAAGTGTTCGTTCCAGTCCGCCTTTCGCGGACCAAGCGCCTGTTCGATAAGTTGGTTGACCCAGGCGTTGACGTTGGGTCTGGCCTTGGCTTCGACTTCAGCCTTGGGCCGGCGCAACCGGATTGTGATGGTGTTCGATGTCACACAAAGTTTGTAACACACGACCTCCAGCTTGTCCAGACGGCTGAACCGCTTGAGCCGCGATTTGTGTGAACGCCGCTTGACCTCGCGCCATGCCAGCGATGTGGTCAACGTCTCGATGCCCAAGGAAAACCACGCCTCCAACAACTCGCCTTCGGCAAAGTCAATCAAGATGGATGCGTCCTGGACAACAACCTTCATTGAACCCCCGCCAGACGCTCCCTGAAATCCGCCAGCGGCTCATTCAGCAGAGCCGCGCCTTTGGTCTGGCTCACCATTCCTTCCGAGGCCGCTCGCAAGACAAGCTGCTCGAATCGGCTCGAACTCTCGCGCCCAGCGTATTCACCTGGCTCTTTCATGACGAAACCGCGACCGAAAGGGGGTGAGGGCCATGGGCATGGAGAGATTGGCCTCCTCCAATTGCTTTATGTTTGGAGTCGAATTGCTCAGGTCAACCAGAGCAAAATGGAAGAGGGCAAGCGATCAAGCGATCCCGCGTGTGCATGCCCTGCTGGCCTTGACTTTTTCCAGTCGCCTCGCGATTTTCGGACGCCATGAAATCCACCACCCAATTTTCCATGATCGGCTCGCTTCTGCTTGCGTTCGCCCTGGCGCACGTTGCTGCTCGGGGCCAAAGCTCCCCAACGCCTGGTCCGGAGCACGAGGTCCTCAAGAAACTGGAGGGGATCTGGAACGCCAAGGTCAAGATGGTGACGCACATGCCGGACGATGATCATCAGATTTTCACGATGTACATCATCGGCGCTGACGGTCAGGAGAACAAGGTGATGACCATCGAGTACACCCGGAAGAAGTAGGAGAGAGCAGGCCGTCCTTCGAGCTCTCAATCCCGACTCGGTGACGAGAGTTCCTCTGCGGGCGCTTTCATTTCCTTCGTTCTTTTTCCAAACCGCCACATCATCATCAGTCCTCCCCCTCCCACACAACCCCACGCGAACCAGTCTCCGTGCGCATGGTAAAACGTCTCGGGCTGCTTCTCCCGGAGCAACGGGATCCGCACGAGCTTGAACCCTGCTTGGTAAATATTTCGCGATCCCTCGAAATAGACATCGTGCATCACTCCGCGCGCGTCGATCCAGCAGGTCAACCCGTTATTCGTGCAGCGCACGAGCGGAACCCGGTTTTCGATCGCGCGAAAAACAGCATTGGCCGCGTGTTGCCACTGCGCCGCTGTTTCTCCGAACCAGCCATTGTTCGTCAGGTTAATGAGAAAGTCCGTCCGGCCCGGCTCGACGGCATTGCGCGACACGTGCGGAAAAACATCCTCGAAGCAAATCAGCACCGACGTGACCGCGTTCCAATCGCGCAAAGGAAATTGGACCGGTTTTTGTCCCGCTCGGAAACCCTCCCCGGCAGGCAGCAGCGTTTTCAAAAACGGGAGCCATTTCGAAAACGGCGTGTATTCGCCGAAGATGACCAACTGCCGCTTCCGGTAAGCCGCGATTATTTCCCCGTCCGGATCGATCAGAAAGCTGCTGTTGTAAAAATCGACATCGTTTGGATTCGTGCTGTTGCGGCGCGGTTCGAGGTCGTCCGCGCCAAGAATCATCCAGCAATGATGCTTCCGAACCAGCTCCATCACCGCATCGTAAGTCGGACGGTGCCATCGGAGAAGATTGGGCACGGCCGCTTCCGGCCAGACCAGCAGATCCGGTTTCTCAGCGAGCGCCTTTTCGGAGAGCTCGATCAATTGCCGGAAACGAAAATCATTTTGCGATTCGTCCCAGATCAACGTTTGCGGAATGCTCGGCTGAACCAATGCGAGGACCAGGCTCGCACGGCGCGGCGGCTGCGGCTGGGACAATTCGCGAACCCCATACGCCAGCACCACCGTCGTGGCGAGAAACGGCAAGGCCAATTCGGCCAGCCACGCGCTGCGCGCGAGCGGCTGTGCCGCGAATCGCACGGCGGCAATTCCCAAGCCGATCGACACCCACACGATCAGGAATGAAATTCCATAAACACCCGTGATCGCGGCCAATTGCGCCAGTGGCAGGATCTCGTATTGGGAAACGCCCAACAAATCCCAAGGGAAACCGCTGAACAAGCGGGCGAGAATAATTTCCAATGCCACCCAAATCACGGCGCAACCAAAGGCCCACCCCGCGCGGGCCAGCCAAGTGGAGCGACGGAAAAGCGCGCTGGGATCTTGCAGCTCCGGTTTACTGGAAGAAGCGCGGCTGGGGCAGAGTCTCCAGCAAAGCCAGACCCAAATCGCCGGATAGAGCGCGAGGTACAGACCTAAAGCGAGCCAGCCGATGATCGCTCCAGCGGGAAATGGAATCCGGAGCAGCCAATAGAGCGATGTCAGATAGTGCGTCAAGCCGGCCAGATACCCGATCCGAAAACTTTCTCGAGACGAAAGATTCTGGGCGGAGAACAATATGCCTGCCGGGACTAGCCAAGCGAACCCAGCCAGATTGGTTTTTGGAAAAGCCAGCGACCAGAGCAGGCCGAAGAAGACGGCCCAGGTGAATCGATTCTGAGATAGCCGCTGGAGCGCTCGTAAATTCAACCGACGCAGCTTGCCTCAAGAGAACAGAAACGCAAGGCGTCCTCGTAGCCGCCGACGTGAGGAGGCGGACAAGGAACGTCCAAGATGCAACGCTTCGCTCCGGCTCGTCACCTCGGCGGCTACACTGCAAAACTCACCTCGGCCTAGTCACCTCCACCGCAGTCCCCAAATAAAGGGCCTGATCCACCGTCCCACCGTCGCACCCTCCTTCGCGGCGACCGCTGCGGAGGGCAGGCCGTCCCACGCGCCGTATTTGCGGGCTAGACTGCCCAGGAACCAGTGATAAGCTTTGGCTGCTATGTCCACTCCCGCGCCCAGTGCGCCACGGAAAATTAACCTGCGACGGCCCGACATCATGGAAGCCGTCCAAGCGCAGGTCCTCTCGCATTATCGCAGCGAGCTGATCGATCGCATTCGCGCTTACGGCCACGTTCTCTCAGCCGACGGTTTGGTGACCGTGAAATTAGCGAAGGAATTTGGGTTCTGTTACGGCGTCGAGCGCGCCATCGATCTGGCCTACGCCGCGCGCAAATATTTTCCGCCCGAAAAACCGATTTATATCCTCGGCGAAATCATTCACAACCCTGAGGTCAACGACCAAATCCGCGGGCTGGGAATAAAATTTCTTTCGGGCAAGGAGAAGAACGCCGACATCGAAGAACTCAAAGAAGGCGACGTCGTCATCATTCCGGCATTCGGAACGGACGTCGCCACCGCCACACATCTCCAAAAGAAGGGATGCATTTTCGTCGACACCACCTGCGGGGACGTGATGAGCGTCTGGAAGCGGGTGCGCCAGTATGCCCGAGAATCAGTGACCAGCATCATTCACGGAAAGTCGTGGCACGAAGAAACCAAGGCCACAAGCTCTCAAGCCACGGCTCAATCAGGCCATTACCTCGTCGTCTTCACGCTGGCCGAGACCGATTACGTCTGTAACTACATCCTCCACGGCGGGAGCAAGCGTGAATTCCTGGAAAAATTCAAGGGCGCTTACTCGACCGGGTTCGACCCGGACGTCCACCTCGACGTGGTCGGTGTGGCCAATCAGACAACCATGCTCCGCGGCGAAACAGAAGAGGTCCAGCGCCGGGTTCGCCTGGCGATGATCCAGAAGTTTGGGCCGACGGAAGTGGACAAGCATTTCCGGTTTTTCGATACGATTTGCGGCGCGACCCAAGACCGCCAGGATGCGCTTGAAAAACTGCTTCAAGAACCGCTCGACCTTCTGCTCGTGATCGGCGGATATAACTCCTCCAACACATCGCACTTGGCGGAAATGGGCGAAGCCAAGCTGCCCACCTACTTTATAAAAAATGCGGCCAAGATGGTTTCGGACCAGGTGATCGTTCATTACGACCAACACTTGCACAAAGAGGTCGAATCGCACGGCTGGTTGCCTCCGGGGAAAATCACCGTCGGCGTCACGGCGGGCGCCTCCTGTCCCAACAACTTGATCGAGGATGTGATTCGGCGGCTGTTCGAATTGCGCGGAGTCTCAGTCCAGGAATTGTTGGCGGCGAAATGATTCAACCGAGCTCGTCCATTGACCATTGACCATTGTCCATTGTCCATTGTCCATTGTCCGACCACCGACCGCTGACCAGCGCCCAATTCAAAATCCAAAATCCAAAATCCAAAATCCAAAATCTAAAATCCCCCGATGCCCTGCACGCGTGAAGAATTGGAACAGCGAGAACGCGCGGTGCTCGCGCCTTACGCCCAATTCAGCGCCCAAAGTCGCGGACGCAAATACGAGGAAACGCCCCCCGAATGGCGGACGCATTTTCAACGCGATCGCGATCGAGTGATTCACTCGCGCTCTTTTCGCCGGCTCGAGTACAAAACCCAAGTCTTCCTGAATGGCACCGGCGATCACCTTCGAACGCGCCTCACGCACAGCATGGAGGTCGCGGGAATCTCCCGGAACATCGCTCGCGCATTAAGGATTAACGAGGACCTCGCCGAAACCATCAGCCTCGCGCATGACTTGGGACATTCACCTTTCGGACACAAAGGCGAAGAAGTGCTCGATCGTTTGATGAAGGAACACGGCGGCTTCGAACACAACCGGCATAGTCTCCGGATCGTCGAAGAGCTCGAACAGAAGTACCCGCGATTCCCCGGCTTGAATCTCACTTGGGAAACACTCGAAGGATTGGCCAAGCACATGACTTGGTACGATCATCCCGGCACGGATCCCAATTTCGTGGCGAAATCCGCTTCGCTCGAAGCTCAGGTGGCCAACCTCGCTGATGAAATCGCGTATTACAGCCATGACCTCGATGACGGCTTGGATGCGCAACTGCTCGACGAAGCCGAATTGGGCGAACGCGTGAGGCTTTGGCGCGATGCGGATCAATCCATTCGTCGCGAGTACGGCGCGTTGCCGGACGAATGCCGGCGCTATTTCATCATTCGATGTCTGATCGACAGCCAGGTGAAAGACGTCGTCACCACCACTGAAACATTGCTCCTCGACGCGGGTGTCAGCTCCGCCGATGACGTGCGGCGATCCAGCAGCCCACTGGTCCAATACAGCCGCGCTCGCCAGGAATTAAATTTGGAACTGCGGAATTATCTTTACCAAAATGTCTATTACAATCCGAAGGTCCGCGACCCGAACGATCGCGCGGTGCGGATGCTGGAGGATCTGTTTCATCACTTGCTCGAACACCACGACGAGGTGGGCGAACAATCCCAAAAACGAGCTGAGAAAATCGGCTGGCCGCGGGCTATTTGCGATTACCTGGCCGGCATGACCGATCGCTACCTGATGCAGCAACATGAGAGGATCTTTGCAGGCAAGTCGCGCTGATGACCCATTCGCGTCGCTTCGAATTAGCGGGTGGTTTGAACCGCCGGATTCAGGGTCACCATTCACCAACCGCCACCGCCTCCTCCTCCGCCCCCGCCGCCGCTGCTCCCACCCTCACCACCCCCACCACCACTGAAGCCGGAGTCCGAACCGGGCGGGGTGGACGCCGACGAAATTGCCGAGCTCAACGCGCCACCCACAGCGGTCGCCATGGCAGCCGTGGATGGGTAGAGCCGATGTGAATCCGAGCTGAACCAAACGGGTTGATACGCTCCGGCCTGCCCGGGCGGTTGTTGGGCCTGAGCCAAAATGTCGGCGAATTGCTCGGCCCATTTTTGTTCGACATCGAGCGCGAGCGCATACGGCAAGTAGCTCTCGAACAGCTCTGGCGTCGGTTCGGGCGGATTCAACGCCGCCAAGGATTCACGCTCGGCCGTTCCCAGATACATCCGGAAACCATCGATCTGGTCCATCACCTTTCGCCCCGCGAGTGTGGGCCGTTTCAATAAATGATGGAACAGGATCGCCAGCGCTGCCATTCCTCCAAAAAGCAGCGCTGTGACGGGAGAGATCGATGCTGAAAAGTGCGCCCACCCGGGAGAAAAAAAGAAAAAGAAAAACAGCACCACAAAGATCAAGAACACCCCAAAGAAAATCGCTGCGGTTCGACTCCGCCGGATCGCTCGGATAAACGCAACGATACTCGCCATAATCATCGCTCCGGCCATCGCGCCGGCAGCGAGAAAAAATATCGCCACGCCCCGGTCAGGGGAGCTCAGCACCACCGCCAAAGCCGTTGCCGCCAAAATCGTGACCGACGCAAAAAACCAGGATCGGTTCGTCGCGAAATAGTCTGTTTGGTAATTGAGCTTGAGCGCCTCCTTGAAAGCATCGACTGCAGATTTGATCGTCGCTTGCCGCTCCTGGACCAGCGCGATGCTGTCGGTTTCCTCGAGCAACTTCTGATACAGCACCGCTTCCTCCGGCGAGACAGAGATTTCCTTCGGATGACACTTCGTCACCGTGAACTTTTTTCGGTCTGTTTCCCGCAGTTTAACAATGCCTTTGACCGCCAGGTTAATCAGAGCTGCGGCAAAACACTTATGATCGTAATGCATCTTCCCAATGAACCGGCACGCCGCGGGCGAATAACCCTCCGGCGGGTAAAAGCGGGGAATGATCGTCCCTTTTGGCGGATCGCGGCCGACCAGCAGCCAAGCGATTAAAAAATACCCCAGCAACGCGAGTAGCCCGGCTGCGGCCCAGCCGATGCCAGGATTGTCGTGCGCCAGAAAACCGAACTGCTCGCTCACCGTCGGCTGGCGGACGTGCCCCTTCGGCCACCCGACAACAATTGTTAACCCCTCACGCAAACCGAGCGGCCGGGTCGTCGTAAACGACGGATCACCTTCAGCCGTGCCCGCAATCCGCACCGCCTTTTCGCGTGAGCCAGAAATTCCCGTATACGCTTCCGTCCGGATTCGATCGCGAGGAACAGTTCCCGGAAGCCGAACGACCGCGGTCGCATGATCAATCGGAAAATCCCAGCCGTTGCCCGTCACATTCCAGTAAAGCTCGTCGTGATCCGCAAAAAAGCCGAGCTGACGTGAGGTGACGTAGTCGATTTCGAAGACGTGGTCGCCAGGCGGCAGGAACACGTCCGCTCGGCCGATCCGAACCCGTTTTCCATTGCTCAACTCCTGCGCCAGAAAGGGCTCGGATTGCCCATCGCGCCGGACGGAGGTGACATCGAACCCCACCCGGTAGCTGTGGCCGGCTCGGTCGCGATAGCTCGTCGGGAAATCACGGAAGATCCCATGCTGGATTTGGCGGCCTTCGGAATGCACTCGGATCGTTTCAACCACGAGCATCGACGCGTCGGGACGAACTGTGATCTCGCTGCCGAAGCTGATAATTCGCTCCGCGGCGCGCGTGACCGTCGCTCCAAAAAAAAGCGCGATAAAGATTTGCCGGATGAGGACGAAACGCTTCATGACTGGCCCGTCTCAAAACGAACGTTCGGAGTCAAACGTTCGGTGGCGCTTTCAATTTCAAAAAAGCGGCCCGGCTCGAACCGAAACACTCCCGCCACCACATTCGATGGGAACGATTCCACGGCCGTGTTGAAATCCCGCACCGTGCCGTTGAAGTAACGGCGGGCCATCTGAAGCTCATTCTCGACGGCAACCAAATCGTTCTGCAATTGGAGGAACGTTTGGTCGGCTTTCAACGTGGGATAAGCCTCGATTAAGCCGAGGAGCGGAACCAAACGCGCGGTGAGATTCTTCTCGGCGTGTTCGATTTCTCCTTGCGAAGCGGCTTGCATTCCCTCGGATCGCGCCAAAGTCACCGCTTCGAGCACAGCTCGCTCGTGTTTCGCGTAAGCTTCAACCACGCGAACAAGATTCGGAATCAGATCGTGCCTGCGGCGGAGTTGGACTTCGACGCCGCTCCAGGCTTCCTGCATGAGATTGCGAAGCCGGACCAGCCGATTGAAAAGAAGACCGGCGGCGGTGGCGAACGCCGCGCCAAGCCCGGCCAACCAGATCAGCGCTGTAAGCATTTTCGCCGCAGATTAAAGCGTGTTCAAACTTTTGAACAGCTCGGCTGTTGATGCCGTTCCGCTTTGGTTCTGCCTCTGGAAAATATCCGCGCCATCCGAGTCATCCGCGGTCAAACCAGAAGAGGATTGGACCACGGATTTCCCGGATAGCACGGATCGAAAACTCCTCTCCTGTTTCCTTTTTCGAGCAACAGCAAGATCATGATCAAGAGCCAGAGAACTCTTCTTCTCTGCGCTCCGGTCCGTGCGAAGGCTCCATGCAGGGGTGCATGCCTCGTGGCCATGAACATCGAACAACGAACAAAGAACCTGTTGGATGTTGGATGTTGGATGTTGGATGTTTAAGATCCGCCGGACAAGCCGGCCACGCTTTCCAAGCTCAGAATCACTGCGCAGCCCCTGCGGCTTTTTTTACCTCCGCATGATTCAGCAAGTAAGCGCGCCGTTGATCAGCGAAATTCTTCAATCCGATCGTTTCGCGTCCGCCAAATCCGCCGCCGCCCCCAACATTTTCCGTCAGGCCCTTCTCAAACGCCTCCGTCGAGTAAAGCTTCCGCGTGTCCGCTTTAACGTCGTCTGCGATCAACGCATGATATTGTTCGGCGATCGGCCCCAGTTTTTTCCAATCAAGCCATTTGTCAGCGATCTCTCGAACGTAACCCAGATAACGCGTTCGCAGCGCCGGAACAGCGAGCAGTTTGGACAAGAGCGGTTTGTTTTCATCCTTCGCCGCAATCAGCGGATCGAGTTCGACGCCGTTCACCCGCACTCCGCCAGGGAAACCGCCTCGCCCACGACCACCACCGCGCCCGCCAAATCCGCCCGCCGGTCCGCCGCCAAAATTGGGCTGCGGCAACACAGCCGCTAGTCCAGTCCGAATTTGTTCCTCGTCGATCGCTCCAGCCTTCTCTTTGTCCCAATCGACAGCCCACCTCCGGAAGGTTTCTTTGAGTTCACCGCGCGTCAGGGATCCATCCTTATTCACGTCGAGCGCTGAAAAGAAAACAGGCGCGATAAAAGGCCCCGGCCCAAAACCGCCAGGCCCACCGCGCGGGGCGCCTCCTTCAGCGCCTCTGCCAGGCGGAACAAATCCACCTGGCGCGCCGAGCAGCTCGGGGAATTTCTCCGCGAACTGTTCCTGATCCAATTTGCCGGCCTTGGCCAGATCGAGCTTGTCGAACCATTGATCTGCCAGTGAAACGAGCTCGTCTTTAGTGACCTTCCGGTTTGAATCCTTGTCCGCTTGCGCGAAGAGCTGCCGGCCCAAAAAGACGTTCGGCCCGAATCCACCCGGACCGCCAGGGCCACCAGGGCCGCCGCGGCCTCGGCCTCCTGGACCACCTGGCCCTCCCGGCTTCAAGAATGTTTCGTTCGCGTCCTGCGGGAGAATATGGAATTGACCTTTCTCGTCCTCGTAAATGTTGTAATCGCTCGTCCGAATCCAGTAGCCGTCGTTATTGATCATCACATTTTCCAGAGCGAGGAACTTGAGCGCGCCGTTGATGTCGAGCAGCGGCGAGAGCGTTGCTTCAAGTTTGTCGGGCGGGGTTTCGTTGAGCGTTTTGCACAGCCGGATGAGATCGGCCCAGCGCTTCGCGTCATCCTTCGTTTTGATTTGGTAAATGCGTTTGTACGCGTCAGCGTTGTCTCCCAAATATGCCAGGCTCCCCTGCCCGCCCGGGCTGCCAGGGACTTTCCAACGCGCGCCTTTGGTCGTGCCGAACCATTCCTTGACGAAGTCTTTGTTGAACTGCTCGACGCTCGGATAGACGCCCCAGCTTTCGCCGTTGATCACGAGGCGGACAAAATTCGCCTTGGGCGCAGGAAGATATTCCCGCGCGATTTGATAAAACAAAACCGACCGCAAAAAGGTCGGATCCTCATGCGCGTTCAAAAGATTCAATGTGCGATACCCGCCGATTTGCTGATCTTTATGCGCGAAATCCAGCGACAGATTCAACGAACGCTTCCGGCCTTCGCCAATCATCATGAACGATGACATCCCGCGGAAGTGGACACCTACATCCGAATAACTTTTTCCATCCACGATCAGCTTGGCCGGCACTTCCACGTCGGTGTTTTTGAAATCAGCGAGTTCCTTTTCCCAATCCGCGTCTTCGAACTCGAGGAACAAAGTCCGCACGACCTGCGGATCGTAAAGCGGCGCTTGCGGAAATGCCTTCACTTCATTGGCCGAGACTTTTGGCCCTGGTTTCGCCTCGCCCTCGGATTCTCCGCCGAATCGGAAACGGGGGCCCCGCCGGCCGCGTCCGGCCGCCTGCTCTTTCACGAGGTACTCCCTGGCTGCTTTGCGTTCCTGAGCGTTGAGACGTTTGTCGCCGTCCTTGTCGAACTTCTCGACCAGTTTCAGGTGCTGCTGGCCCATGCCACCGGGCCCGCGCCCGCCGAATCCAGGGGGCGGCCCGGCGAAATTGTCTCGAGGAAAATCGCTGGGCGCCTGGCCCAGGACGGTCATCGCCGAACAGAAAGTGAGTGCGAACCAGCCGCGTGAGTAGCGTTTCATATTGGTATTGGAACAACCTGCTTCGTCGGTGCGAATCTTAATGACCAAGTCAGGCCTTCGTCCATACATGCGCAAGAAACCCTCACACTCCGCCAAGATTCAGGGTCGGAATGGTCCACCACGCTTTCTTCAACAGAAAGGGTTTCCTTCCTTGAATTCGCGGGGCTTGTCTGAAATCCACGTTTCCAAACTTTGGCGTTTGCCTGGCGGAGTTCTTTGTTACGCTGGCCGGAAATGAAATTGTTTCTGCGTTTGCTCGCTTTGGCAGCTCTCTGTTTCCCGGTTTTCGTTTCCGGCGCCGCCTACAACCTCAAGGTCGTCACGGACGCGTCGCCGGATTATTCCGATATCGAGAGTCTGATTCGCAGCGCCGCCAGCCGGTGGGAAACGCCGGAACAAAAGTGCTGGGCGATGTTTTATTGGAATCATATCGCCCGCCGGCAAACTGCCCCGATGATGCTGCACGGTCTGGCTTTGACCGATCCAATCCGGCAATTCAACGATTACGGTTACACGATGTGCAGCACGATCTCCGGAATCAATTGCTCGATCTGGGATGCGATGGGTCTGAAGGCGAAGTATTGGGACATCACCTTGCACACCGTACCCGAGGTCGAATACGGCGGCCGCTGGCACATGTACGACAACAGCATGTCCGCTCTTTACACGCTCTGCGACGGGAAGACGCTCGCCGGCGTGCAAGACATCGGCAAAGAGGGATCGTGTGCAGCCTCCGCTGGCAAGGTCGAGCCGGGCCACATCGCGAAGTATCATTGCCTCAACGCGACCAGCCCGAAAGGGTTTCTCACCGGCGCGGACACTATCCGCGCTCTGGACGAAGAATATCGCTGTTTCAATCCGAACGGCCTCAAGTACCGGACCTATTTCTACGATTGGGATCGCGGGCATCGCTACATTTTGAACCTGCGCGAGAGTGAGAGTTACACGAAGCACTATCATAGCCTCGGCAAAACCACGGAGTATTTCGTCCCCAATGAAGGGAGAGATCCGGAAAAAGCCAACGAACGGTACCACATTCGCGGAAATGGCCTTTGGAAATTCCAACCGCGTTTGACGGCGGCGAGTTTGGATTCCGACACGGTTCGAGTTTCAGATTTGGTTCCCCTCGATCCAACCGGGCTGGCCCCTTCCCGTCCGAACGTTCCGGGTGAAGTCATTTTCAAAATCGAGGGCGCCAATGTGATCACCGCGCTGAATGTTCGCGGCAGTTTCTTTCGCCGCACGCCAAACGATGTGAACCGGATTTCCGTCAGCACCGCGAACGGACTTTCCTGGAAAGAAGTCTGGCAAAACCAGCAGACCGGCGACACGCCGCTCGACTTGAAACTCATCGACGAAGTCAACGGCGCTTACGAAGTGCTCGTGAAAATTTCGTTGAACGGTCGCGACGAGGCAAAAGACGCACAGCTCAAGCAGATCGCATTTGAAACGATCACTATGTTGAACAGCAAAACCCAGCCAAAGCTGCTCCTGGGCAAAAACGAAATCTGCGTCGGCGCGGGCGATCAAACGGACAGCATTGTGGTCTGGCCGGATTTACAGGGCGACCAGTACAAACCATTCGTCGTCGAAGAAAACAATATCAGCTCGAAGGCGAAGCATCCCGGCTACATGGGCGTATTGCACGCGACCAGGCCGAAAGAAGAAGCATTCGTCGTGTTCCGGATCGACGCCCCGCGCGACATCGCTAAGTTTCAATATGGCGGCCGGTTCTACAATCGCGCTCCCAAATCGCATATCGACCTGCTGCATTCATTCGACGGCGGACAAACCTGGACGCGGAGCTATTCGCTGACGAACACCAATCCGCCCTGGGACGTGATTCACTACGAAACAATCGATCGCGTGCCGGGCGGGACGCGATCGGTCTTATTCAAATACTCGCTGACCAGCCCGGCTGCTGGGGCCGACGCGTGCAGCATTTACGCAGTCCGCATGGAAGCGGATCACGCGCCAGCCAGGACGCGTCTTCAGCCGATGGCTGTCACGTTCAATTGGAGCGAAGCGCAAAATGATTATTCGAAGGTCGAGCGAAGCCACACCGAATGGATCACGAACTTGCCGCACCGGTATTCCATCAACGTCGGCGGCGCGGATCATCCGATCGTCAATTGGCTGCGGCTCAGTTCAGCCGATCCGAGCGGCGCCGAGCGCAAAGAAGGTTATTCCGACGGCAAAGATCTGGGCGGGGAAAAATTTGTGCCGGCGTGGGAAACGGTTGGAAAAAATTTGGCGCAAGGAAAGCCTTACATGGTTTCCGTGCCCTCGACCACGCAATGGGGTTCGGGCGATCCGCAAGGAACACGGCTGACTGATGGCGTTGTTGGTCCTTCGTATCCGGGCGGAATCGCGCCATCGTTTGGGCTTGGCTGGAACAAAGGAAGCCAGCCGGAAATCACGGTCGATCTGGGTGAACCGCAGCCATGCGGAGCGTTTCGAATTCAAGTCGGCGCAGGCTGGCCATGGTGGGATTCGCTGAAAGGAGAAGTTCAAGACAAAGTCGAACTGCTCACGTCGACTGACGGAACGAATTTTATGAGCCAGGGTTGGTTCAATTTGAATCTTCGCTGGAAAGATCTCCCCGCAAATCTCATGTGGCCGGATGACGAAGTCTTAGCCGGCCATAACTTTCAAATCGTCCTGCCCAGTCCTATTCCCGCCCGATTCGTTCGATACAAAATCACGCCCGAACGGTCCCTCACGGTGAGTGAGGTGCAGGTTTTTGATTTCATCAAGCGGGAGCCGTTCGACCTGAGAATTGCCCTGCCGCTCTAATCAACAGGAACGCGGCCTTAGGCTGCAGCACCCAGCAACTCAACTCTGCCTTGCTGCAACGCCTCGCCTGCAGCGTAAACGCTGCGTTCCGATGGCCAGCACAGCCGAGCGCAACAGGAACGCGGCCTTTAGGCTGCAGCGCCGAGCAACTCAACTCTGCCTCGCTGCAACGCCTCGCCTGCAGCGTAAACGCTGCGTTCCGATGGCCAGCACAACCGAGCGCAACAGGAACGCGGCCTTTAGGCTGCAGCGCCGAGCAACTCAACCCTGCCTTGCTGCAACGCCTCGCCTCACTCTCCGCTGGGCTCGACCGTTGTTCCCGGCTCCTCAGGCGCAAAACCGCGCCGCATCAAATTCTCCGTCACGACTCGAGGGAACATAAAATTCTGCAGGTAATCCGGCCCGCCCGCTTTGGCGCCGCCTCCGGACATTTTGAATCCGCCAAACGGATGCCGCGCCACCATCGCGCCGGTAATCGCCCGATTGATATACACATTTCCCGCTTCCAGCTCAGCTTTCACGCGTTGGATATGGCGCGGACTGCGAGAAAACAATCCGCCCGTGAGAGCATACGGACACTCATTGGCGATTTGCAGGGCCTCATCGAAGTCTCGAGCAGGAATTACCGCGAGAATCGGCCCAAAAATTTCCTCCTGCGCGATGCGCGCTTTGGGTGAGACGTTCGCGAAAATGGTGGGCGGAATAAAAAAACCTTCGCTGCAAGGAACTGATCCCTGAAACACCAATTCGCCTTCCGTTTTGCCAACGCCCAAATATTCCTGAATGCGAGCGTAAGCCTTAGCCTCAATGACTGGCCCGAGCAAATGACGAGGCGCTTCCGGCGGACCGATCCGCAAATCCCGGCACGCTTCGATCAATCGTCGCAAGACGCGATCCCGCGTTCCTTCCAACAAAATCAATCGTGAAAGGGCGGAACATTTCTGCCCTTGATAACCAAACGCGGAATGGACAATGGCGGGAATCGCTTCGTCGAGGTCCGCGTCGTTATCGACGATGGCTGCGTTCTTGCCGCCCATTTCGCAAATCACCTTTTTTAAGTTGGGCTGCCCGGGGGCTGTTTGCCCGGCTGCTTCATGAATCTGCAGGCCCACTTCGCGCGAACCGGTAAATGCGATGATCGAGATCTGCGGATGGCGCACCAAATAGGAACCGATCGTCTCCCCGGACCCAGGCAGGAAATTCACCACACCCGCCGGAAGGCCCGCCCGGCGGAGCAGATCGAAAAACCAGGCAGCGACCACGGACGATTGCTCGGACGGTTTCATGATCACGCAATTCCCGGTCACGAGCGCGGCGGCAGTCATTCCGCAAAGGATGGCGAGCGGAAAATTCCACGGCGCAATTACCGCGGCCAATCCTCGCGGGATATAATGATGCCAGCTGTTTTCGCCCGGCACTGCGTGATTCGAGCCAGCCAACCGCCGCATTTCGGCCGCGTAATACCGGCAGAAATCGATCGCCTCGGCGACATCCGCGTCGCTTTCGATCCAGTTCTTGCCCGTCTCAAATATTTCGAGCGCGGCGAAGCGAAATCGCTCCTGATGCAGCAGATCAGCCGCTTTCTCGATGAGCCCAGCCCGCTCCTCAACTGATCTTCGACGCCAATCCAAAAACGCCACCCGGGCGTTCACAATCGCGTGCTCGGCTTCGGCAATGCCGGCCTTGGCGACCCGGCCGATCACTTCCTCCGGACGGGCCGGATTGATCGACAATAACCGCTCGGCAGTGAAAATTTCCTGGCCGGCAATGACAATCGGGTATTCACGGCCGAACTCGTTTCGGACTCGCGCCAGCGCATCTTTCATCGCCTGGCGCGCGGCGGGTTTTGTGAAATCGGTGATTGGCTCGTTCTTGAAAAGAGCCGAGCCGGACGATGTGCCTGGTGCTTCGGTTCGGGTCGCTGGTTGGGTCAAGCGGGACGCTTGTTCGGTCATGCCCGAGGTTCGATGGGGCTCGCGCAAGAGTTCTTCTGGAGAGGCGTGCTCCGAAAAGGTGGCGCGGAGGAACCCTTGATTGGCGGTATTTTCGAGCAGGCGCCGAACGAGATAACTCATGCCCGGAAGAATTTCGCCGATCGGGCAATAATCCCGCACGCGCAGGCCGAGCTGAACCAGCGCTTGTTTGATCGGCTCGGCCATGCCGTAGAGCATTTGAAATTCGAGGTTCTCCTTGGGGACACCCAACCGTTCCGCTTGCACGAGGCAGCTGGCGATCGTCCGGACGGAGTGAGTTCCAAACGCGCATCGGATCAGGTTCTCATTTTCAAGGAGGCGCTTTGCGAGCAACTCGTAATTTGCGTCAGTCGCTTCTTTCTGATCGAACACAGGAACGGGCCAGCCACGTTGGCGGGCCAGAATTGTTTCGTAATCCCAATACGCTCCTTTGATGAGACGAATGGCAATTGGTTGGCCGCGGGCTTTGACCCAAGCGATCAAACTCTCCAAGTCGCGCTCGCTCTCGCGCAGATACGCCTGAAACGCCAAGCCTGCGTGCGGGTAATCTTTGAGGTCCGGATGGGTCAAGAGCCGCTTGAACAGTTCGATCGTCACGTCTTTGATCGCAGTGCTCTCCATATCGAAGTTGATGAACGCTCCGCGTTCACGCGCCCGTTTGAGCAGTGGGAGGAGCCGTAGGGAGAGGTGTTCGATCGCATCCTCCGGATCAGCCGGATGGAATTGCGAGTAGAGCGCGGAAATCTTTACGGAAAGGTTGACCTTAGGAATCGCCCCATGGCCATCGCTGTCGAGACGAGCATGATTTGGCCAACGCTCCGCGGCATCGCAGATCTTATCGAGCAGATCGAGATACCGTTGGCCATAGGTTTCGGCTTCGGTTTCGCTCAGGACAGTTTCGCCAAGAATATCGAGTGTGAAAGCGAGATTCCGGCTGCGCATTGCTTCCAGCTTCGGCAAGGCATCCTCCGCGGAACGGGCCACGATGAACATCTTCGCGATCTGCAACACGCCTTGGCGCGCCGCGACTGCAGTCAGCCACGGCCAGTAACGGGCCCGATGAACCCCCCAGCGAACTGCTTTCGGCAAACCTGCTTCCGTTTCGCCCAGGTAATCCGCGGCGTGTCGCGCAATTTCGCGAGACGACTCGAGGCTCGGCAGAACGTCCACGAAACGGAACAGCTGCGATTTGAGCGCGTCATTTCGCATCGACCAATCGAGGAGGCGGCCAGCGAGTTTCTCGCGGCTGAACGCATTGGCTTGCTGGCCCTGCATGAGCGCGAAGATTTCTTTCCCCTTGGCCACGATGTCGGTTTGGAGCTCGTTCATGTTTCGTAGCTGAACTCCTCAGTCCAGTCCTTCCAGCGCAACCCCGCCATCTGAAGGCTCACCTCTTCAGCTGCGATGTCACTGGAATATAAATTCGAAAGACGGAGCCTTGCCCTGGGGCGGTGTCGAGTGAGATCCCCAGCCCGTCCTGTTGTGCGAGCGAATAGACCAAAGACAAACCGAGCCCCGTGCCGCGCGTGGCGCCGGCTTGTTTGGTCGTAAAAAACGGCTCGAAAATGCGCTCGCGAATCTCGGGCGGAATGCCGGGCCCGGAATCGCCGACGGACAATTCGACATAAGCGGCCGCTGCGCTTGGTCGAAGCACGCACAACTCTTTCACATTCGAAAGAACGGAAGTATCGATCGAAAGGCGGCCTTTGCCAGCCATCGCTTCGGAAGCATTGACGATCAAATTCAGAAGGATTTGTTGGAGGCGGCCGGGATAGCCGATCACAGGTAGAGTTTTTCGGTCAAGTTCGATCGCCAGCGTGATTCCCTCCAAGAATTCCTGATTCAAGAGCGCGACCACATCTTCCACGAGCGAGGGGACGGAGTACTCCACCGGCTCGGGAGTTTCTTCACGGCTATATCCGAGCATCGAGCGAACAACTTCTTTCCCCTGCTGAACGGCGCTTTCGATCGTCTGGACGTTTTCCTGAATGTCGGCGTTTTGCTTCGAAGCCCGGCCGACGAGCTTATTCGACATGCGGATCACCGACAGAAGATTGTTGAAATCGTGGGCGATGCCGGCAGCCAAAGTGCCAAGCGCTTTCATTTTTTGGCTGTGCAGAACTTCTCTCTGCGCGGCCTCGAGTTGACGGTTGCGCTGAACAACGAGCTGCTCGATCTGTTCGTATGTTTCGATCAGTTTCCGGTGGCGGCGCCAGGAAAAGACCGCGAATAAAATAGCCAAAGCCACCCCGCCCAAAGCCACGCAGAGAAACAAACTCGGCTTGGCCAAAGACGAACGGATGTGAGCCAAACGCGCCGGAGCAAGTTCGCTCGCCCGCGCGACTCGCACTGTTTCCTGCCAATCCAGTCCCGACTTCGACAACGCCTGCCGGATATTTTTTATGTCCCAGACTTCCATTATATCGCCCGCGCTCGCGGCGACCAACCGGTCACCTGCCGGCGTGAAACTGAGCCACGAAATAATTCGCGGGTCTGGCGGCGTGAAGTTGGCAATTTCAGTCCACGAACCCGGCTCGATTAAACGAACCGTTCGTTGCGTGGGCGCGATCGCGACGTAATGTCCGTCGCTGGTAAAGGCCACCGGCCCCGTCAATTCGCCAATCGTATCCCGCGGGATGCGGTGTTTGAGGTCCCAGCTGCCCGTTTGCCAGAAACAATACTCGTCGCCGGTTCCCGCCACCAGCCATCGGCCATCCGGCGAGAACTTCACCTTCGCGCTGCGCCCTCGATACTCGTGGACAACTTCCCCGGTCGACGTGTCCCACACTCGAGTCGGATCTCCGTACCACGAACCCGCCGCCACCCACCGGCCATCCGGGCTGATCGCGACTGAGCTGATGTTCCGAATACTTTTGAACACGATCGGATTTGCCGGGGCCTCCAGATCAACTAACCACGCTTCGCTGCGGTTGACTCCGGCCACCAGCTTCTTTCCATCCGCCGTAATGTCCGCGAACTCAAAGTTAAGTTTGCGCGGCACTGGAACCCAGCGCGGCTCGCCCAATCCCGCCACCCCCGCGGGATCCTTGATCACAGGCCAGATCTGAGGGCCCGTCGCCCCGCTCGTCAAGAGCGCCGCCTTGCCCGGCACGAAAAGGACTGACCGCGCGTTCATCTCCCGGAAATCGAGCTCAGTGCCCGAAGCCAAATCCCAAAGCTGTAATCCCTGCCGATTGATGGACGCGGCGATCTTCCCGCCCATTCCCACGTCGATGCTCCAAAACCCGGCATCTTGCGCCCTCTGAGCAAAGGTCCGATAGACGTGTTGATGGGCGAATGACCAAATGCCAAAGCCTTGCCGCGGTCTAACAAAGGCAACTCGGGCATCATCGCGGCTGAACGCGCGCACATAACCGCGGTGCGTGCTGAACAGAAATCGTCCGGTGGTCGGCTCCCAGAAACGACTCGTCCCGTCATACGCGGTCGAGACGAGCAGGTCCCCGCCATAATTGAAGGCGACGTACGTCACATCGGCAGTGTGGCCGCGCAAATCGTGAAACAGGCCAGTGGCCGTCTCCCAAATCCGGATCTCCCCGCTGAAACAAGCGGCCGCGAGCCATTGACCGTCGCCGCGCCACGCCATCGCCGCCACGTCCGTTGCGTTCGTCAATTCATTGAGCACCCGGCCATCAGGGAACGAAACAATCGCTATTCGCTCGCCCAAAGCAACGGCCAGTTGGCCGCCATCAGGATGGAAACGAACCGTGCTCGGCGCCGACCTTAATTGAAATCGTGTGGCGGGTGAATTCGATGGGATCTCAGCAACACGCAGCACCGCGTCCCCGCCAACCCACGCGATCCGCTTTCCGTCCGGAGAAAAATCGAACAACTGCTCCGAACCATACCGAATCCCCTCCATCGTTCGGAGAACAGGCGCAGTGTTGGTCATGCTCCAAACGGCCAACTCAGCAACGCGTGAACCGCGGTCAAAGTAGATAGCCGCCAGCAACTGGTTGTCAGGACTGAAGCGAAATCCGCCCGGCGACGCGTTCGTCCGGTTGAACCTCGCCACTTCCACATCGTCAGCCGTCCGGAAAACAACAGCCGCGCCAGTTCCGTCACTAATCACGTAGCGCTCGCTGTCGGAGCTGAAAACGGCGGCCGATCCGCTGGGCAACTGCCGCCCCTTCGATTCATCCAACACATCGCTGAGGGCCAAGGCAGCGATCGCTTCGTCGCGCAGGCTTTGAGAAGTGCGAATCCGCGCGGCGGCTTCGATGGCGGCCAAGCTTTGGAAACGGGCGCCAGCTTGTCCTGTTAAACGGGCGGCTTGAGCTTGGGAAAACTCGGATTTCCACAGCTCCGCTTCGGCTTGTTGAGTGCTCTGCTCGGCGCGAAACGCTTGAACAATCGCAGCCACGGCCAACGCCATGGCCAGGCACGTGACCAGCACATCGGCAGTATTAGCGCGCAATAAAGCGCGGCGGATTTCGCCGCGTTGCTGTTGCAACTCAGCTTCGCTCGCGGGAGTTCGTTTCACGGCGCATAAAATTCTACTCTACCGGAGTCGATGTCGTACATCCCACCGACTAACCACAATTCATGGCTGTCGATTAACTGCTTTAGAATGGGGCTTTTCTCACGGATTTCCTTCATGGAGTGGCGAACGTTGGCGGCGGCAACTTCCTCCACAAACTTCGCGTCTTTGGAGGTCTGCCCTCCCTGGCCTGAAGGTATCGCCTGCTTGATCTTCTCCAGCAGCGTGCTGAGGTTCCCCATTCGGACATCATCGATTGCCCCTTTGATCGCGCCGCAGTGACTGTGACCAATCACCGCGATCACCTTCACTCCCGCGACTTTCGCGGCGTATTCCAAGCTAGCCAGAACGTCTTCGTCCACGACATTGCCTGCTATCCGAACGCTGAATATGTCGCCCAAACCTTGGTCGAGCACGACCTCCATCGGTGTTCGCGAGTCCATGCAACTCACAATCGCAGCGTGAGGATACTGACCGTCAGCGGTGGCATGGACTTCAGCAGGCCAGTCGCGGCGGATCGAATGCCCAGCCATGAACCGGCGGTTCCCGTCCATAAGCATTGCCACGGCCCGTTCTGAGGTGATTGACGACTGCGTCTGCTTAGTTCGAACCGCGCGCGCGTGCTGAGTCTGGGTAATTGTGCAGCCAGCGGACAAGGCGAGGGCTGCTGCGAGCATGATCGGGCTAGCATGAAAGGCGATCTTCATAATGTTCTAGAGAATTTCGTCGGGTTTGGATGGGCACGGTGGCGAAGCCTTAAAGAAAATGCAAGCGCCTCCGGAACTACTTTTTTGAGATCTGTTTCTGAGCCCGCAAGCATCCCGGTGACGCCACGGTTGCAAGTCTCCAGGACCCCCGGTCTTTCCCCCGTTTGCCACCATTGGAATCTGCGCTAAGTTGTCTTTACGGAAATTCGCACAAACGCCAGGTGTTATGGGGGATGACTCACGTTCAGTGCAGGAAGCGCCTGAAGGAGATGATGCGGTTTGGAAGCAGGTTGTGCTTCAGTACCAGAAATCTTCGAGGTGGCGGGCTCTGTGGCAGATCACAGACACTCTCGGCCCGTACGCAGCGATCTGGTATCTCATGTACTTGAGCCTGTCTGTATCCTGGTGGCTGGCTCTGCCGCTGGCAATTCTGGCCGGAATGTTTTTGGTGCGGGTGTTCATCATCTTTCACGATTGTGGTCACGGTTCATATTTCAAATCGCGCAAGGCTAATGAGGCGGTTGGATTCATCACTGGCTTGCTTACGTTCACGCCGTTTTATCAATGGCGATGGGACCATGCCATTCATCACGCCACATCCGGTCATCTCGATAAGCGCGGCACCGGTGATTTGTGGACGCTGACTATTGAGGAATATCTCTCTTCTTCACGATGGCGGCGATTCGCCTATCGGCTCGCGCGCAATCCTGTCGTCCTTTTCGTGATCGCGCCGCTGATCGTGCTCTTAGTCAAACAGCGGTTCCCCTCTCGCAACGCCAGCAAGCGCGAACGTCATTCCGTTTACTGGATGAACCTTGCGATTCTCGGAATGGCGGCCGGGCTCAGCCTCGTCTTCGGCGTGGCGCCTTATGTGTTGCTCCAGTTAGTCGTGATCGCCGTGGCAGGTTCGGCTGGATTCTGGCTCTTTTACGTGCAACATCAATTCGAAGGAGTTTATTGGGAACGCTCGGAACAATGGAATTACACCGCGGCGGCGTTGAAAGGGAGCTCGTTTTACAAGCTGCCTAAGATTATACAGTGGTTCACCGGCAACATTGGCTATCACCACATCCACCATTTGAGCGCACGGATTCCCAATTACAATCTGGAGCGCTGTCACAAGGCTAATTTGGTTTTTCAGCAGGTCAAACCACTCACGCTGTTCGCCAGTCTGAAAACGCTGAACCTCCGCCTCTGGGATGAGCAGCGTAAAAAGCTCGTCGGCTTTCGCCACCTCAGAAAAATGCGGAACCCAGATCATTGAGCATCCTGGGTTTTGCCTTGCTGAAATCTTCGCGGCGCCTTTATCCTGCCAGCCGAACCAACCCGATTGATACCGCGCGTCGCGCATCGGTTTGACTTTTCCTGGGCTGGCGCGATTCAGGATTCAAGGCTGTTCATGAAAGCAAACTTCATCTCTTCGCCGGGCCAATTTCGGCGGCGAAATTCTTGGCTCGGTTTCACCTTGATCGAACTGCTCGTGGTAATCTCCATCATCGCGATCCTGGCTAGCCTGCTCTTGCCCGCGCTCAGCAAGGCCAAGGAAAAAGCCAAGTCGATCAATTGCATCAATAACCTCCGCCAAATGTCGCTCAGTTATTACCTCTATGCCGACGACAACAAAGATGATGTCGTGACGCTTTATCTATTCAAGACGGCGCCGCGCGGAGCGTACTACCCAGGTTCCGTGACCTGGTGGGTTGATATCCTCCGGCCTTATTTGCAAGGGACCAATATCATCCGCTGCCCCAGCGTTTCCGGCAACACCCCATTCGGAGTTGGAGGCCCCGGCGGACTCGGCGTCGCTTTGGGTCACCCCGAACTCTCCGCTTGGTCCGATTCTTGGCGACCCAAGCTTTCCTCGTTGAAGAGTCCGGTAAAAAAACTGCCTTTTGTGGATTCCGGTTTGATCGGCAATGCCCGCGACAAGAACCCGGATAATTGGGTCGAGGTCCGCCACCAACAAGCGCTCTATTGGCGGGTTCCCACTAACAACGGTTATTACGATGACGATCCACAGCGTCCCGTCGGCCGGCACTTAAACCGATGCAATGCCGGATTCGCGGATGGGCACGCCGAGACGATCAAAGTCAGTGCCATCGGGCTACAGTTCTTCCCTGGCAAAACGCCGGAAGACAAAACGGCCACGGGCATGAAATGGCTCGGCGGGAACGGCCTTTTTGATGAACGGTGGATGTGGTCCTGGGGCCCGTAATCCGCAATCCCATTTCCATCGCCTTCGTTGGACGTTGAACATTGAGCGTTGACCCGTTGAACGCTCCTTACAATCTGAAATGCAAAAGCGAACCAAAGATATCCTGGTCGCGGCCGTTGCTGTAACCGCGGCGCTGGTGTCGCTATATTTTGCGTTCGTTGGGCGTTCTCAGAAAATCAATCTGGATACCTACGAAGTGTTGGGCGCGGTGACGGCTGAAGAGACCGCGAAATTGTTGGGCGGGATAGGCAAAGCGCTCGTGATAGTTCGCGACACTGGCCCGGACAAAAATCCCTCGGTCGAAGCGGAATTAAAGGCGTTTCAAAAAACCATCAACAAGCACGGGGTTCGCGCGATCACTGAAAAGATTCCAATCACACCGATGCTGATGATGGCCACCGGCGGTGGCATTCCTCCTGACCAGCTTTTCAAAGCGCTCGAAACGCATTCCAACGTGAACGCTCTCGTTTTGTTCCTTGGTTTTCCCCCGTTGGCCGGCGGAGAGGTGGAGGCTTTGAAAAAATTCCGCGTCAAAACCATCGTGGTTTCCTCAATGCGTCCGGGCTACGAGCAACTCCTCGAACAGCAGGCTATCCAGATGGCGATCGTTCCGCGAGCCGATGGACCGGTTCCGGACGCCAAAGAACCGCGGACAGTGCGCGAACGTTTCGACCTGGACTACACCATCATCACCTCCGCTGACGCAGCCCAACTGCGCTAAACGTTCCTTCGCACCGTTCACAAAAAGTCGCTGAATTGCGCTCGCGAATGGAAGGCCCTTGAACTCGGAATTTACGAGCTGTCGCATTTCACGCCCAAAGCCCGCTGAAGCCTCGTCCAACCGCCCTGGTGGCCACTCAGCCCCCCCAGCCGCCGCAACTGCCATTGAATGAAGCGCAGAGGAGCCACTTCAGCGTCCGCGTTAAAACAGCTTAAAGGCCGGACACCAAACGTTCGCGCGCGGTTCGGTGTCCACGCTTCAGCGTGTTTGCGCTTCATTCAACAGCAGTGCCCCGGCGCCGGCGCAGTGATGTGATGTGATAACTCAGGGTGTGTCCGGAAAAAAATTGGTTCCGGAAGTTCCGCCGAAACTCATCATGAAATTTTTCTGAAAGAAAATGCCCGCAGTCGACGTATTCTCCGAGGACAATCAGCATTGATGCTCTGCTGCAGGTTGTGGATTACTGCGGCTGCCCTGCGGCCGCGCATATCAGTGTCAATTTCTTGCTCAGCTGAGCTGTCTTTGACACTCTGCGTTGCAAGCGTTCTCCGTGTGAAACGATTTCGAAACAACAGCTCGATCCACCATTAAAGATGTCGACCGCGTTTTTTGATCATCCCATCTTAAATTCGCCCTACGATTACCCGCGCCGCCATTGGGAACTGGACGCTTCCGGTCAGCCAACTCAGAAAATTCTTGAGAGCCGTCGTCGGGCCGAGTTCATCACGCCCATACCAAAGCCAAGGAAGCGCAAAGCGTCATCCGCGCAGCACGAAATGGTGTTCGACGAAGGAAAGGGGCTTTCAACGAGGGAACAGCAATACGACCCAACTCCAATAATTAATGATCTCCGACAGCAAGTGAGCCAATGGCGACAACTTCCTAGCCCGAATCAATGGCAGGTGACGCCGGAAACAGTTCGGCTACTTCAGCACTGGCGAGCTCACAACTTTAGCAGCATCCGACCTTTTTTCTGTCAGGTCGAGGCCGTTGAAACCGTCATTTGGCTGACGGAAGTCGCCCCGCAAGCTGGCAAATCTGGCAAGCGTTTCATTGAACATCTGACGAATGCGAGCAATGACGCCAATCCAGAGTTGATGCGACTTGCCCTAAAGCTGGCAACCGGCGCAGGCAAAACCACTGTGATGGCGATGCTGATCGCGTGGCAAACGATTAACGCAGTTCGTCGGTCCAACAGTAAACATTTCACTCGCGGCTTCCTCGTCGTGTCACCAGGCTTGACGATCAAGGACCGCCTCCGCGTCCTCCAGCCAAACGACCCCGACAGCTATTACAAGGACCGCGAACTGGTGCCGACTGATATGCTGGATGATGTGAATCGAGCCAAGATCGTCATCACCAATTATCACGCCTTCAAGCTGCGCGAGCGCATCGAACTCTCTGCCGGCGGGCGCGCGTTGCTCACGGGGCGCACTGGCGAGGAGCTGAACACTGCGGAAACCGAGGGCCAAATGATTCAGCGTGTCATGCCCGATCTCATGGGCATGAAAAATATCCTCGTGCTTAATGACGAGGCACACCATTGCTACCGTGAAAAACCAAAAGAGGCCGACGAAGAAGACCTGAAGGGCGACGACAAGAAAGAAGCTGAAAAGAACAACGAAGCCGCTCGCCTTTGGATTTCCGGCCTCGAAGCGGTGAACCGCAAGCTGGGCCTTGCCCGTGTCCTCGACCTTTCGGCTACGCCGTTCTTCCTGCGCGGTTCGGGCTATGCTGAAGGCACACTTTTCCCGTGGACGATGAGCGACTTCTCGCTCATGGATGCGATCGAGTGCGGCATCGTGAAACTCCCCCGCGTTCCCGTCGCGGAAAATATTCCCGGCGATGAGATGCCAAAGTATCGCGATCTCTGGGAGAACCTAAAAAATGCAAACCCCAGGCTGCCACGAGCGGGCCGCAATGTAGCAAGCAACCTTGACCCACTCAAACTACCCACCCTTCTACAGACCGCGCTCCAGTCGCTTTATGGTCACTACGAGAAAACTTTCAGGTTATGGCAGGAAAAGGGCATTCGTGTGCCGCCCTGTTTCATCATCGTTTGCCAAAACACCGCCATCTCGAAGCTCGTCTACGACTTCATTTCAGGCTTCCACCGGAAAAACGAAGACGGCACCACCACGCTGGAAAACGGCCGCCTCGCCCTATTCCGCAATTTCGACGAAACCACCGGCAACCCACTCCCGCGTCCGAACACCTTGCTCATCGACAGTGAGCAACTCGAAGCGGGTGACGCTCTCGACGACAATTTCCGCGGAATGGCCGCCGACGAGATCGAACGCTTCCGCCGCGAGATCATCGAGCGAACGGGTGACGCGCGCTCCGCGGAGAACATCACCGACCAGGAATTACTGCGCGAAGTCATGAACACCGTTGGCAAGCCGGGACAACTCGGCGGTGCCATCCGCTGCGTGGTGTCAGTCTCAATGCTCACGGAAGGCTGGGATGCCAACACCGTCACTCACGTCCTTGGTATCCGCGCTTTTGGCACTCAGCTTTTGTGCGAGCAGGTCATCGGACGCGCCCTCCGCCGCCAGTCTTACGACCTCAATGAAGAAGGTCTTTTCAATGTCGAATACGCCGACGTCTTCGGTATTCCCTTCGACTTTACGGCCAAGCCTGTGATCGCGCCGCCCCAATCCCCGCGCGAAACGGTTCAGGTAAAAGCCATCCGCCCGGAGCGCGACGCGCTCGAAATCCGCTTTCCCCGCGTCGAAGGTTACCGCGTCGAACTGCCAGAGGAACGCCTCACAGCCAGCTTCAATGATGATTCTATCCTGGAGCTCAGCCCCGACCTCGTCGGGCCATCAATCACCCGAAATTCCGGCATCATCGGCGAAGGCGTGGACATGAATCTCGAACATCTGGGCGACATGCGCCAGTCTTCGGTGCTTTTCGAGGTCACCAAGCGCCTGCTTTACACGAAGTATCGCGATCCCGGCGAGGAGCCAAAACTTCATCTGTTCGGCCAGTTAAAGCGCATCACCAAACAATGGCTCGACACGTGTCTCGTCTGCAAAGGCGGCACCTTTCCCGCTCAGCTTATGTATCAGGAATTGGCCGACATGGCCTGCAACCGTATCACCGCCGGCATTTCCCGGGCGCTGGAAGGCAAGCGCCCGATCAAAGCCCTGCTAGATCCGTACAATCCCACCGGCTCGACTGCTCACGTTCGTTTTAATACATCCCGCCCCAGCCGCTGGGAAACCAGTTCGAATACTTGCCACATTAATTGGGTCGTGCTCGACAGCGATTGGGAAGCCGAATTCTGCCGCGTGGCTGAGTCGCATCCCAAGGTCCGCGCCTACGTCAAGAATCACAACCTCGGACTCGAAGTGCCATATCGCTACGGGTCGGAGATCAGGAAGTATCTGCCCGACTTCATCGTGCTCGTTGACGATGGCCATGGCCCCGACGATCTCCTGCACCTGATTGTCGAGATCAAAGGTTACCGCCGCGAGGACGCCAAGGAGAAGAAGTCCACCATGGAAACCTACTGGGTGCCCGGGGTGAACAACCTGAAGCAATACGGCCGCTGGGCCTTTGCCGAATTCACCGAGGTTTACCAGATCGAAACCGACTTCGCGGCCAAGGTCGAAACCGAGTTCAACCGGATGATCACCCAAGCCACCCAACCGTCCTCCCCCGATGAAAGCTGACCTCCTCGCCCTCCAGGCTGAACGGCGGATTCTACTGATTCGCAAACAAAGAGTCATGCTGAGCGACGACCTCGCCGCACTCTACGGGGTCGAGACGAAGGCTTTGAACCGTGCCGTTAAGCGGAACATCGAACGCTTTCCAGGCGACTTCACATTCCAGCTCACCAAGGAAGAGTGGAATGACTTGAAGTGCCAGATTGGCGCCTCAAGTTGGGGCGGCAGCAGGACGCCGCCTTATGCCTTCACCGAGCAGGGCGTGGCCATGCTCTCCAGTGTGCTTCGTGGCCCCCGTGCTGTGCAGGTCAACATCGCCATCATGCGCGCGTTCGTGCGGCTGCGCGAAATGCTCCTCACCAACGCCGATCTCGCTCGGAAACTGGCTGAGCTCGAGCGAAAATACGATTCGCAGTTCAAGGCGGTTTTCGACGCCATCCGCCAACTCATGGCTCCGCTCACTCCCCAACCGCCGAAACCAGAAATCGGTTTTCACGTCAAAGAAGATGCTATCCCGTACCGCACCAAGCGAAAATCGCGGCCTTCGACTCATCCTTCATAAATAATCCTTCCGACATCATGGCCAAAAAGCCTGCCACTCCGAAATCTGTCGAGACCCTCAAGCACGATGAGGCCAAGCGCAAAAACATCCCTACCGCCGAGCATCAGTCCGTTTTGAAGGAGGACGATGCCAGTCCACGCCAAGTGAAGTATCCGCGCAACACCGACCTCGATCCGCAGCTCGTCTGGCGTGGGAAAGATGAGCAGGACTGGAGCGACCTGGTCGTCCACGCCCCGCCGCTTTACATTCAGGAAAAGGTCCACCCCAAAGTGCTCATTGATGACCTGCTCCGCCAGACCAGGGAGACCAAATCACAAGCGGCCGGTTTCCAGATTGATCTCTTCGCGGATTTCAACGGAATGCCCAAAGGCGTGGACAAGACAGAATTCTATGCCCACGACCAGAACTGGTCCAACCGCATGATCCTAGGCGATTCCCTCCAAGTCATGGCCAGCCTGGCCGAGCGCGAGGGCCTGCGCGGCAAGGTGCAGTGCATCTATTTGGACCCGCCCTACGGCATCAAGTTCAACAGCAACTTCCAGTGGAGCACTACCAGCCGAGACGTGAAGGACGGTAATGCCAGTCACATCACCCGCGAGCCGGAGCAGGTGAAAGCCTTCCGTGACACCTGGCGCGACGGCATCCACAGCTACCTCACCTACCTGCGCGACCGGCTTACCGTGGCGCGGGACCTACTCATGGAAACATCCGCCACGGCTTCGTCTATGAGCGCGTGCCGCACATCACGCTCAAGTCCATCGCCAACAACGCGGAGATCGACGTCATCTGGGACCAGTGGCAGGCGAAGCTGGAGCCGTTGCGCAAGACGCTGAACGCCGCGCTCAAGAAGACCTGGCAAGAGTGGGAGATTCCGCGCCTCGCCGAGGACCCGTGGGATGCAAAGACGCAGGAGATTTTTTATGAACTCAAAGCCGAGCAGGGACGCGGAGAGAATGGAAATCCGTCGAAGATTGCAGAATGGCTCCAAGCAATAAACCGCAACCTAAGGCGAAACTACACGCTCAAAACTATACCTGAACGGCCCGCCGATCCGTGGCCCGAAGCTACAGCGAAGTTGCACGCCGACTGGTGGCAGGCCCGCATTGCCCGCCAGCAGGAGATCGACAAGTCCATCGCCGCCAAGGCTGACGCTGAGAAACTCTACGACAAGCCCTACGACGGCAAGAAGATTGTCCGTGTGGCCGGTCCCTTCACCGTCGAGAGCCTCAGCCCCCACCGTGTGCTGGGCGTGGACGAGAACGATGATTTGATTGACCCGCTGAAGGTCAAGGAAGGCAGCAGCGAATACGGAGCGAAGCAGTCGTTTCCCCAGATGATCCTGGAGAACCTCAAGACCGCCGGCGTGCAGCAGGCGCACAAGGAGGACCGGATCACCTTCACCGCTCTCACCCCCTGGCCCGGCGAGCTGGTCTGCGCCGAAGGCCGTTACCTGGAAGGGGAGATCGAGAAGCGCGCCGCCATCTTCATCGGTCCTGAGTTCGGCACTGTCCAACGCGCCGACCTAGTCGCCGCTGCCCGTGAGGCGGGCGATGCCGGATTCGATGTGCTGATTGCCTGCGCCTTCAATTACGAGGCGCACGCCACGGAGTTCAGCAAGTTGGGCCGCATCCCCGTGCTCAAGGCCCGCATGAATGCCGACCTGCACATGGCCGAGGACCTCAAAAATACCGGCAAAGGCAACCTCTTCGTCATCTTCGGCGAGCCGGACATCACCCTCCTGCCCGAGAAGGACGGCAAAATGCGCGTGAAGGTGAACGGCGTGGACGTCTTCCACCCCCAGACCGGCGAAGTCCGCAGCGACGGCGCCGACGGCATCGCCTGCTGGTTCATCGACACCGACTACAACGAAGAAAGCTTCTTCGTCCGCCACGCCTACTTCCTCGGTGCGAGCGACCCCTACAGCGCGCTGAAAACGACGCTGAAAGCCGAAATCAACGCCGAAGCCTGGGCGACGCTGAACAGCGACACGTCACGGCCATTTGAAAAACCGAAGTCGGGGAGAATCGCGGTGAAGGTAATTAACCACCTTGGGGATGAGGTGATGAAAGTGTTCAAGGTGTGATTGGGCATTTATACCAAGTTTACCGAGTTATACTTGAAATCAGATATAACCTGATATACATCACTATACATGGATCCGATCAAAAATCCGTTCTCCCCCGGTGCCGGGGCTCCGCCTCCTGAACTAGTCGGCCGCGACTCCATCCTCGAACAGGCCCGCATTCTTCTCGGACGGATCAAGCAGAAGCGGCCGGAGAAGAGCATTTTGCTGACAGGGCTTCGCGGAGTGGGCAAGACGGTCCTCCTCAATGAGATCGAGCGGCTGGCGAAAGCCGATGGCTACCGCACCATCGTAGTTGAAGCGCACGAAGACAAACCACTGGGGCCACTCCTTGCTCCGTATCTGCGAAGTCTTCTTTTCGAGTTGGATCGGATCGCAGGCGCGGGAGACAAGGTGAAACGGGGGCTGCGTGTGCTGCGTAGCTTCCTCGGTGCTCTCCAAGTCACTTACAATGACATTACTGTCGGGTTGGACGTCGATCCTGAAAAGGGATCTGCTGACAGCGGAGACTTGGAAATCGACTTGCCCAATCTTTTTGTCGCCATCGCCGAAGCCGCCGAAGACCGAAAGTGCGCGGTGGCTGTTTTCATTGATGAGGTCCAGTATTTCGATCAAAAGGAGCTCGGCGCGCTGATCATGGCGATGCACAAGTTGCAGCAACGCCGGCTTCCGCTGGTGCTGTTCGGAGCAGGCTTG